>ENA-OPLX01000005-OPLX01000005.1-human-gut-metagenome-genome-assembly--contig:-NODE-5-length-209284-cov-5.867107_pt1 | contig 209284 bp, 267 predicted proteins | sample MGYA00241447_ERZ501726 | MGnify/ENA primary metagenome ERZ501726 (study PRJEB25962, sample SAMEA2042617) | human gut metagenome | biome: human gut; feature: human-associated habitat; material: faeces...
TCCAGCAGGGACGGAAACCGAAGAACACTTGGCTGGCCGGAAAAATCAAATGCGGTCATTGTGGGTATGCGCTGAAAGCCACCCATGTGCCAAACAGCACCGGGTATTTCCGCTGTACCAAACGGACGGAAAACAAAGGTTGTCCGGGCTGTGGGAAAATCCGCAAAGAAGAATTTGAGCAATTCATTTTCTCGGCCATGCAGGAGAAATTCAAAGACTTTCAGATACTCCACGGCAGGGAGGAAAAAGTCAATCCGAAACTGACAGCCTATCAAGTGGAACTGGCACAGGTGGAGGCAGAAATTGAAAAGCTGCTGGACACGCTGACCGGAGCCAATGCGACCTTGCTTGCCTACGCTAACAAAAAAATTGAAGAACTGGACACCCGACGCCAGACCATTTCAAAGGCAATCGCTGAATTGAGCGTTGAAACCATATCTCCCCAGCAGATAAAGAAGTTATCCTATTATCTCGACAACTGGGACAGCATAGATTTTGACGACAAAAGAAAAGCCGCCGATGGTTTGATCTCTACGATCAAGGCCACCAGCGACCGTGTTCAGATAGAGTGGAAAATCTGACATTTCCGCTCTATCGCCCCTCATTTCTATTTTATCTTGTTTGTACCCCTTGTACACCGATGTTTGGTTTTCTTTTGTTCTTTTTATTTAATAAGACTTCCTTTGAAATATCCTTATTCATCTGTTTTATACTATCAGAAAGTTCAAACTGTCTTCCGATATTTGTAACAGTAAAGTTATTAACATAATAAGATAACAATGGTATTTTATTAATTAAAGCTTTTACCTTTTCCTCTAATTCCATTTTTGTTAAAGTTGTATCAGAAATATAAACACTACCTCCAGAATGGCTAAAATCTAATTTAGCTAATTTTACTCTTACATCATTATATAATACAGAAGGATTAAGACCATCTTCTTTCATTTTGTTTGTATTTAAATCGAATGTTAATTGTTTCTTGGATTTTGCAGCCATAACTATCTTCTCCTTATTTTTATTCTTATTTTTTTAAGTAAATATCTCATTGTAAGCTATTTTTGTATTTAAAAACGGTTTAAAATTTACAAAAATTTATTTACAATAAAAAATGTTTATTTACGATGATATTATAATAATGCAAATTCATATGTTACTTATTTTTAAAATATATAAAAAAACCACTATGATTTTTTTAAATCATAATGGTTTTATAACCTTCATATTTATATTGTTTTTATTTTATGCTTTTGTATTTTTTAGCTTCAAAACATCTTCCTTTGCAAAAAGCTCATTAGTATCACTAAATGTATATTTGTAATCTTCCTTATCATATTCTGCTGGGTCGCTATCATAATTCTCCCAAAGGACAATATACTTAAGATAATTCTTTTCATCTATCATTTGAGATAGTTTATAAAGAACTGATACTTCATTTTCATCTGTAATAGTATATACATCGTTTTTCTTATTATAAGGCATCTTTAAGGATGTAAAAATTAATTCCATATCCTTAACAACATTACAAGGAGCTTCTTCTGATAAATGTAATTTTATTCTAAACATATTTTTACCTCATCTTTCTTGATTTTTTATTATAATATTATTATAAAGTGATAATGTCTGTAAGTAAAATCTTTTCCACATTTTAAATCATATTATTTTTATATTTTTACTTTTCAGTTATGTAATTCTTAACAATACTTGAAGCTGTTCTTCCATCTAAATTTACACCAAACTTATTCTTAAGAGCTTTCATACATATTCCCATATTCTTATCTACATCATTATTTTTTAAAAAATCAAGTATTTCATTTTCAGATACACTTTTTGGTAAGAAATCGTTAACAATTGCAATACTTGTAGTAAGCTTCTCATATCTATCTGGGTCACTTTCCTTAGTTATGTATGATAATGTATCTTCAAGCTGCTTTAATTCCTTTCTGGCAGCAGTTATTACATAATCATCAGTAATTACCTCTATTTTCTTTTCCTTTACATCTTTTTGTGTCTTATCTAATATATTCTTATATACTGAATACTTAGTATCATTCTTTGTTTTTAACTTTTCCTTTAAGGCAATCTTTATATTATTTCTTAATTCATCTATTAACATAATTCTATCTCACTTTCTGTATTATTATAATTTGTTTTTTTTGTTTCTAATATTTTTTTTACCTCATCTGGATAATAATGTCTAGCTAAATCTATTAATTTAGGATTATTTTTTATTTGTATACTGTTAAGTTTATTTATTTCTTTTAATATATAATCTTTTTTTATAACATCACTGCATAAGTATTCAAGACTATTGCTGGGGATAAATTCATCTAAATCTGAATAAATTTCATAATTGTTTTCTTCTAAAATTCTTGCCTTATTCTTATCATTTATATACTCTAAAAATTGAGCTTCAGAGATGTTTTCTGCCTGAAATAATGATATTACACATATATCATACATAATAGTAGCTTCTAAATCATTACAAGGTTCTTTATGATTATATACTTTCTCATAACAATCGTCTATGGTTTTAAATATGCCTTTAGACAACTGATTAGAACAATAAATATCTTTATATAGTTTTAAACTATTAGCTAAAGGAAATGCATAACTACTATCAATTAATTATAAAAGATGATTAAGAATAGCTCCCTGAAAAATACAATCAATATTGCACCACCTTGCATCGCTTAATGGTTTTCCATTATTATTCTCTTTACTTTTTGCATACCTTTAATTCTAAAAAACATAAAAATAAATAAAATTGTTAAAGCTAAAATTTTCATATTATATTACTCTCCTTATTTTCTACATCTCACACTTCCACCTGCATCTATGTCACCCAATACATTTCCACAAGTTACTGAGCCACCTGCATCAATATCACCATCGACATCTCCACTAACTTCACAACTGCCACCACAATCAATATTTCCTGAATTGCCGTGAACTTCTACTGACCCCACGCAATCAATTTTATTTACATCTCCTTCAATGACCACCTTAATATCATAACTGCTACATTTCTGAATAATATTACCATCTACAATTACTTTTCCATTATTGATGACTACATTACTTCCTGAACAAGTGATAGTTTTACCATTAATTGTAATTTTGTTCATATTCTTATCCTTTCCTTATATTTATTTTCTTTCTTACTTTTCAACCTCTATGTTTTTTAAACTATCGAGGATATTCATTGATTGTAGATACAATTTCTTTGTTACAATTTTAATAGCTTTTTCTAGTCAGCAAAAATTGATTTATAAATACTTCTTGCTTGTATTTCGCTATATCCATAAGTATCTGTTTGTAACTTGGATATTATTCTATCTTTATAATTTTCTACTAACATTTCTCTCCTTTCTTTTTTTATATATTACTTCATAATTTCATCTAGGGTTCTTGGTATATAATCAATATTAGACATCATAGCTCCAACATTATAAAAATGATAATCCTTATCTGGGAAAAGTGACTTTATATCTCTTGCTACAGATTGCATAATCTGATATTCCATTCCATTATGTACATGCCCATATAGATGATACCAGCCCCAATAATGATTTTTATAGCAAGGTATTGGATAGTGGCTTAACACAATAGAAGTACTCTTATTAAGATATAATTCTTTATAATCACATATTTCCACAAATAAATTTCGTACATTTTTATTCTTTAGCAGTTTGCTATCGTGATTACCTTTAATAAGATGTAATTTACCATTAAGATTACTAAATATATCAATGGTTTTATTATCATCATACCAACTAAAATCACCTAATATATAAACATCATCATTTACTGTTATCTTCTTATTCCAATTTTCTATTACATAATTATCTTGTTCTTCTATTGTTTTAAAAGGCCTATTATCAAACCTTAAACAATTCTTATGTCCTAAATGTAAATCTGCAATAAAATAATTCATAGCCTATAATCTCCTTTTAATCATCCATTTTCTTTATCATAAACATTTCCTACTCCTACTCCAAAAGAAAAGTTATTGTTATTATCATAAGTTTTTATATCAGCTCCTAAGGCATATTTAAACATATATATATTATTAGCACATAATTTACTAAACATTTCTATATTATCTTTCCTTACAAACTCTCTTTATAATAATGTAATAAAGTTAAATAAAAACAATAAAAAACTGATATATTTTTGCTTATATCAGTTCTTTATTATTAATATTACAAATTATTATTATTTTTAATACATTTTTCATCCTTTTCTCCTTTAATAATCTTTTATTCATAATATAATAATGTATTAAAGATAAAAAAATAATATTCTTTTTGTTTATTTTAATGTATATATAATTCGGTCTTTGTTTTTTATATTATCTATAATTTCATCATCTAAATGAGACATTTCTTCTTCATTAAGAGGTCTAAAATACTCTTGTAAAAATGGAATTGTTTCGTAATATTGGTATTTTATAATATATTCAAAGTTTCTATTTAGTAACTCATACATTGAATATTATAATCTATCTAATAATTCATCTAAATGAACTAGCCTTTTATTATTACTCCAATATTCTAATAATTTGTTATAAATATATTCAGCATCACTTAAATGATTTCCTCTATATAATTCATAATCTAAAGTATCTGTTTTAGCTATTACTGCAAATTCATATTTATAGCTTTTATCAGAAATATCAGTCCTCTCAATAAATAAACTTTCAACATTATCAAAGTTTATTATTGTATTTATTATATAGTTAAAACTACTACTCTTTATAGCTCTATTTATTACTACTAACATACCTTTAGCCTTCCTTTATAAAAAATAATATCAAAAAATAAAAAATATTATCAAAATTTATAACTATCTTATTATCTTCATCATCATCTTTTATAAATAACATATTGTTTTCTCCTTTTTACTTATATATTCCATTTCTATCTAAATTTTCTTTCACTCTGTCCATCTTTACTTTTATAGCTTTATATAAATCATCATCAGATATATTAAATATTTCTTTTATGTAATATAACGATATACAAACATCTGCTGTTTCTTCTAATGTATTAACACTATTTCCTCTACCTCTTAGTTCTTTAGCTATTGCCTGGGATAGTTCTGATAATTCTTCCATAACAATTATTAGGTTATTGTATCCTTTAAAATTTTTATCATCTGAATTTGAGTTTATACTTTGATTTATTATACTTATTAATTCTTCTTTATTAAAATTATTAGTCTGTTTATTAAAGTTATTAATAAATTCTAATTGCTCCATTTTACAATCTCCATTACATTTTTAACTAAAATTATATTTTCTTTTTATTTACAAACAAAAATATGTGTGTTTTTTAAATTTATATCTAACTTATTAATTATGTTAAAAACATTATCAATGTTTTTATTTGTTGGTTCATTTATATTTAATTTTAAAATATTTGCTAACTCTGAAAATTTAATATAAACATAATTATATATTTTATTCATATCTGTTGTTGTTTCATAAATATCAGATAATGGTTTTGTTTTTAAAAGAAAAAAACAATCATCTGTTGTTTCTTTAACATATAAAACAGCTATATCATTATTTGTAAAAGAAATTTCATTATCATTTATTTTATAAGAAAATCTATTTATATTATCTTCACAAGTTTCTATAGATAAATCAGCTATATTATGTGAAAAATAGTTTGTAAAATTTTCTTTGAAATTAGTAATCATATCATTACTTTGTTTTATATTAATTAACTCAAATACATACAATAAAACACATAAAATTACTTCAATATAACTATACTGTATAATATTTATTGCACTTATTCCCATAGTTAATAAACTAGCATATACTATTTCTAAATAAGGAATTATCTTTTTTGTTTTAAAGTTTTCAAATATTTCTGGAATTCCTGCTGTTATTACTGAAAGAAAAATTACTCTAAGTAAATTCATTTCAAATAATTCAATAACATTTAAAGATAATATAAATCCTAAAATAAATAATTGTCTTGTTTCATTATTATTACATATTGAAAAAGGCAACCAATGTCTTCTATTCATTATAATAAAAGATGATATATTATTTTTATATACTTCTTTTGAATTAATCTTATATTTTATATTATACATTATTTATTTTTCTCTATTAATTTATAATTTTTTGTTTATAAAATAATAATGCTCTAAAGTGAAAAAAATGCACACTTTTTTTTATATTTTTACAAATATAATACAAAAACTAACAAAAAAATTCTTTTATCTAGTTTAGTCACTTTCGACACTGGAACAAGTGTTTGGTTGTAATAAAAAATACCCTTTTAGCTAATTATTATTTTTAACTAAAAAGATATTTCTTAATTTTATTAGTCTATCTTTATAAATTGAAAAGTTTCAAATAGACCATCTTTATTATGTCCAGATAAGAATAAATAATTGTCTTTTATTTCATATGTGAATACATCACAATCTAATAATATTTCATTATCATTAAAAGAATTCTCTAATGTTGTAAAAGTTATTGTGTTTGCCGATATTAGATATTTAATAGTATATGTTCCAAATAAATTTTTTATTGTTCCTGTTTTTGTTTCTTTATCTAAATAAAGTTCAATAGATGCTCCTATATCTTCTAATGAGGACATATTATTTATCATAAATCCTGTATATGTTCCATTAATATCAGCATTAATTTGTTCTTGTTTTATAAAATTTAAAGATATTGCTTCAGCTTCATTTGTATGCATATTACATTCTAAAATAATATTATTATTATCATTCTTTAATGCTGTTATATTGATAATGATATTATTGTCTTTATAGTCTATAATAATAGTATTATTATCAATAAGAGTGTAATTAGAGTTTATAAACATTACTCCACTATATATTAATAAAAAGTTATTATCATATATTTCTGCTACAATAGTGTCACCATCTATAGTAGTCTGCTCAGATACCCATAAACCTTGTAATTCTTCTTTATTTACAGAAATATTTGAAATTTGATTATTTACTTCTTTCTCTTCATTAATATTATTTTTAATATACAAAAAAATAATTGTTTCTAATACAATTAATGATAATAATACAAAAATTAATATGTTTTTCTTTTTCATTATGTAATAAAAATCTCCTTGTTTTTTTAATAATAATGTAAAATATAATTTTTTATGTAAAAATAACACCCTAATAATTAGGGTGCTATTATTTATGCAACATTTTTATTTGATTTCTTTTTTAAGCTTTGTATTTCTTAAGTCTTCTTTTTTGATTCCGTTTTGCTTACAATACTTATCTTCATCTATATCATAGTATTTAAGAGCTTCTAAGAATAAGTCCTGACTATCTATATTCTTTCCTTTTGTTATAAATAAGGTGCTTCTTGAAATATTAATAGAAGCATTTCTATCAGCATTTATTTCATTTCCACAATATTTACATACAAAACTAGACTGATTAATTCTATTATTTTTATCCCAATAGCCACAACTACTACAAACTTGAGATGTAAAATAAGGATTAATTAATCGTACTGTAATACCAGCTTTTTCAGCTTTATATGTAATAAATTGCTGTAATTGATAGTAACCCCATAAAGAAAGAAGTTTTTCTTTAAAGGAATTATTTGATAAATATTCTATATTTATATATTTTGCATTATTCTTTAATGCAAATTTAACTATTTCAGAACTTACTTTATGCTGATAATTTTTTGCAAAATTCTTTTCTCTTGACTTATATCTTTCATAAGGCCTTAATTTTTTCTTTCTTCCGTGTCCTCCACTGTTAAAAGAAATATCCTGTCCATATCTTTTCCTTTCTTCTTTCATCTGTTTTCTAAATTCTTGTAGACGTTTGCCATTACCAATATTTTTTCTAATATATTCTTTGCCTTTTATATTTAAAGAAACACAAGCTGGTATTGCTATTCCTAAGTCAACACCTACAACTATATTTTCATCAAGCTTCTTAGTTTCTTTTTCAAAATTTAATGATAAATTAAGGATTATTTCCTTATCTTTTATCATTATTGAACTACCAGATATAGTTATCTTTCCCTCAAAAATGTCTTTAATCTTATTTCTAAGGCTTAGTGTTTTATGTATATTGCCTAAATCAAAGATTTTATATAAAGATAGCTTAAATTTAAGTTTCTTTTATTCCAATCAATATTAATATTATTTGCTGTTTTATATTTAGTTTTAATTAGTTCAGCTCTATTATGATACATTATACATTCATTTACACTTAATGGAATTAAACAATTGTCTTTACAATCGTTTATAGCATCCTTAATAAAAGGGTTTTTACTTATTAAATAATCCACATACAAGTTTATAAATCTAACAAATTCATCATTGTATTTATACTCTTTAAGCTTAATTAACTGCTTTATTGGTAAAGGGTAATATTTATTAGTCTTTGTATTTTTAATGTATATATGACCATCTTCAGGAATAAATAAAGACAATATATTCTTATTTTTCTTTACTATCTCATACTTATGATTAGACCCATTTTTGTATATATCTATTTTGGAATAAGTGACAAGAGAAATAAATATGCTGTTTTGTTTTACTGATATTTCAAAATCACTACTTGGTAAATTCAATGTTAATGTTGTATTAGTCTTATTTGCTAATTTTATATATTCGTTTATTGTTTTTTCATCTACATATCTATTATTATATTTTTCTATTGGGATTGGAAACTTATCAATAATATATTTATTATATAAATTAGTTCTAAAATGACCTTTTATATTAAATTTATCTATAATAGTCGTAACAAATTCATTAGGAGTAAAAATATAATCTTTATAAAAAGAATAATCTATACCACAATCTTTATTGTTTTTTGTTGTGTATTTCTTTATGTCTATATTAGTATATTCTATCGTTTTATCAGTATTTTTTATTATATCTGCAAAAACAGAAAAAGAAACAATATTATTAGAAATCTTAAGCAAACAGCATTCTATCCAGACATCAATTAAAAAATTTATATTTTTTTTATTCTTTAAATTATATATCCCGTATTGTAAATACCATACGGATAATATATCTTTATAATTATCATTTTCTTTAAAAAATGTATAAACTTTTTTAATAATACTATAATCAATATGATTATATAAAAAAGTAACATATAAAAAATTAAAATCTTTATAATCTTTAAGATAAAAAATGCGTCTTTTATCTAATGAATTTCCTAATAAAGTATCTTTCATATAACCAGGTAAACAGTTACTTAATTTTTCTTTATATTCTTTACTGTTTCCTTTAAAGGGGAAAAATAATATTTTATTTATTTCACCACATATTTCTTCAGAAGTATAATATTTTTTATTAGCGTAATAATAATGATATATTTGTTCTATTGTACTTACAGTCAAATCTTCTCTTTTTAAAATATCAATAATATCATCAGAATAATTATATTTATATGCTTTTTCTATTATTTTTTCTACAGCTTTTCTCAAAATAAAAAACCTCACTATTCTTTAGTATTTTCTAAATATAATAGTGAGATTTTATTTTTTTTAATGTTTTAATTAAGACTTCTTTTTTATTTCTTCAAAATAAGCTTTATTCATTAATCTACCATATACATTGAAACAAATATCATAATCAGTGTTATTACAATTAAATTTATTTGTGAAATTTAGTTTATCTTCCCTATATTTGAAAATAATATCCTGCTTATGTTTATGAGACTTATATTCTATCCTTGACAACTCCTTTTTTGTTCAGGAAGCTTAAATCTGTCAATAAATTTATCACTTAACATTCTAGCTGGTATTTCGTATGTAGACCAGCGATAATCACAATCTAAGCATTTTCTTCTACGCTTAATAAACATACTTACAGGCCTGCTGTCTGCAACAACAATATTTTCTGAACCACAATTTCTGCACTTCATAATTTTTCCTTTCTTAATGATTTACTATAAAATCATATTATAATTTTATTTTATATATTTGTTTTTTATTTGAGTAGTTTGTATACAAAACTGTACAATTTGTGAAAATGTTTTTATTATTAATATTTTCAAAATCCTCTATTTTAATAATAGATTTTTCTACACTTGTATTCATATATCCTAAATCATCGCTTTTAAGTTCAACGATATATGAATTATTGTGAGAAAAATCCTGATGTATAGATATTATTTCTGCATTAGTCTTTGTATCTAACTTGTAATATATTCTTAGTGAATAAACTAAAACAACTATTGATAAAATAGATAATATTAGTGAAATTATTGACACTTTTTTAATAAACATATATTCTTCATCTTTTCGTTTTTCATTTATAAAATAAGAAATAGTTAAAACAAATACTAATAAACTAAAAAGCATAACCAAAATAAAAATACATTCAATAGTTGTTAAAAATATTGAATTTGTTATTATATTGTATAATATATCTTTCATAACTTATTAAACCTTTCTTTGTTATTTTTTCTTTTATTTGAAGTTTCCACAAAATCTATCATTATTTTAATTAAACAAAAAAACTAAAATCTTATAAATATTAATTAAAACAATTTATATTATTATTCTTTAAAATCTATTATTACTTTTTCTATATCTTTATCATTTGAGTAATTTCTATATTTTATAATACAGTTAATATTTTTAAGAGTTTTTATATTGTTTTGATTAAGATTATTTATTTCTAATGTATCTTTATCAATCAGATAGTTTTCATTTCCCAGTTCTTCACTCTCTATTGAAATTAAATAAGAACTATTATTATTTGCAATAGTCTGTATATTTGTTATTTTCGCATTTATTTCTTTTCCTAAATTAAGTAATACTGCTAACTGTACTATAAACAAAACTGCTCCAAATATTGAAAATCCTAAAAACATTATCTTCTTTTGTTTATTTTTTTCAGATGAATACGAAAAAAATAAAGAAATTGAAAATAATATAATAATAAGTGAGATAATCAATGTCAACCATAAAAACATTGAATCTGTTTCAATCATTAGTAATATATTTTTCATAAACATTCCTCCTCACAATTCATTAATCTTAATTCTTCATTTGTTCTTCTATAAGATTCTGATGAGAATAATTGTTGCAATTCTTTTACAACTTCATCAAATGGAATTCCTTTAAACCATTCTGTATTAGGAATTCTGTAATCTTTAAATATTTCGTGCATAATCTTTTCTAGGTTATATACATAAGTTTTATCAGAAACATAATAGTCTGTTATTATAGACCCTCCTCCATTACTTCCACTTAAAGATTGTTTTCTTTTATCAAAGTTTTTTGTTATTCCTATCTTTACATAATTATCACTATTAAGCAGGATGTAAATATAAAAACTCCCCCTGCATTTATATCTTTTAGCCATTTAATCTCCTATATTATTAATATAATTATTTATCTTTTTTGTTTTTTAATAATAATGTCAATTTTGTAAAAAATAACAATATTTTTGAGATTAAATAAGGCTAAAATTCTTTTTATCTAGTTTAGTCAATTTCGACATCCTGACATATAATTTACATACTATATTATAAAAATACTATTGTACAAAAATAAACATAATTTTAAACATTACCTATAACATTATCATAATAATAATTACATAATTCTTTAATTTCTTTTTTAGTAATTCTGTTATGTAAACATCTTTCTAATTCTTTTAAAAGAACAGCTTTATTTTTACTTTTAGAACGTATCCAAGAAGCTAATATATTATTTATTTTTTCTTCATATTCATTTGGAAGCTTATCTAATATTTTCTTTGCGTTATTTATTGTGCTGATATGGTCTTTTAACGCTGTATTTTCCTTATTTAGAGGCTTTAAAGCGTTATGTGGGTTAGTATATACCTTGTAGCCTAAACCCTGCCAGAAAGCCGATACATTGTTATATCCTTTATCGTTACTGATAATAAAATATTCAGTATTTCTTCCATAATTTCTTATCAAATATCCTAAAAATGTATCTATAATAAAATCTAAGGCATCTTTACAACCTGTATGATTAAGACACATATGTATTTCATTTTCATTACAAATAAATGGCAGTTCTTTTACAGAACTATTTGTAAAATAATAAACTAAATCATTAGGACTTGTATAAAATGTAAATCCTACATTTTCACAATCTATTACATAAACTCTGTCATATTTCTTTTGCATACTTATACCTCTTTATACCTTTATACTTTGAAATAATTATTCATAAACTTAAATATAAATATAATGATATACTTACAATAATTACTGATAAAATAATTAAAAATATCTCTTCTGCTTTTTTCTTCATAACATTTATCCTTTCTTTTTTACTTAAAAATTACCAGCTAGATATTACTTAAATATGAGAGTTCTTTAAGTTTCTTAAGAATATATTCTTTAGTTTTATTAAATTCTTCTATATAAGCAGACTTATCTTCATCTTCCTTAAAATTAAAAAGATACATAGATATTAATTCATCAATATTGCTTACAATATCATCATATATCTTTTTAATAAATGTTTTTGTATTATCCATACATATGTAAGCATTAAAATAACCATCATCAATTGTAAAAATAACATCATCTTTATAAAGAATAATATTTATATAATCATCTTCACAATCAAATTGATATGCTGAAAAATCATTATTGTAATAAACATTGCATACATTAATTAATTCAAAAATATTTTCAATATAAGATAATTTAAATGATATATTTTTCTTTAAACCCTTATCAGTTCTTTTAACAACTGGTATATTAAAATATATCCAGCCATTTTTAATATTTGTGATATAATTCATACTTATAATCCTTTCTTTGATAACCCACTAATCAATTGTTCAATTTTAAAAATCAGGTATCTTTTTTCAAATTCAACATCTTTATTTTCTGCTCTTAAATATTTGCTTTCTAATTTGTTTATTTTATTCTGTATTTTTTTTCCTTCTTCTAAAGATACAATTGCTATTGGAAAGACAGGGTTAGAATTATTTTTAACATAAACAGTATAGCTGCTGTCTCTTTTTATAAGTTCATTTCCTTCTATAAATGGACAAAAAGAAGTTCGATAAAAAACATATTCTTTCATAGGTATTTATTCCCTTTCTTATTTTTTCTTATATAATAATATTGTTATAAGGTAAGCCCTTTTACAAAATTAGATTGTATAAAATAAAAAACAATTCATATAAAAATCAATAAAAAAACAGATACTAAATCTTTATTGAAATAGTATCTGTCTTAAAATATTTTTTTATAATATTATTTTACCTGTTCAATAGTATCTTTATCTACATTCCATTCCTGTAATACTTGTTTTTGACCACTTTGTTCATAGTCATACCATTGTTTGTCTATTATTTCAGCAGTATCTCTTGTTTCATTCTGATTAAGTACATTGCTTTTTGCATTTAATGTTACTACTTTTTTCTGTTTCCATATAGCGTGAAAAACAATTTGTCCTTCATCTTCTGATACAAGCTTTTTAAACTGTTCTTTAGCTAAATAGTTTTCACCTTCTTCAGGTTCATTAATATTAGTATTCCAAGATACAAATGTAAATCCAGGTCTATGTGAAGCTTCTGGCATATAATATCCTTCAACACCTTCATATAACGAAGATTTTATATCATTTACCTTTGTTCCACCTTCTGTATCAAATAATACATTATATTTATTTTCTGTCCATTGCATATATAATTGTATAACATCTTTATCTGTTGTTGTTATATTCCATACTTTATTTGTTTTACTATCAGAATAATCTATAGTTTTATTTTCATCATTTAAAGTATATTTATATGGGTGACAGCTCCAGCCTTTTATATAATATACATTATCTAGTGGTAAGTTGTTTGTAGCATCATAAGTAAATGTTTTAGAAAAATACTCTTGATTGTCTGTATAACCAGCAGGAGTTTCTTTGATTAAATCTTCTGTACTTTTTGCTGGCTTATTAGGATATAATTCTACTTCATAAGTATTAGCGTCCCATTTAGAATACAATGTCAATACATCTAAGTTCTTAGTTGTTAAATGTGATAAATCTGAATTCCAGCTATCTTTAGCATAACCCCATTGAATTGTATTTTCTTCATCACTATTTGCGTTATTATCTAAACTATAGCCTATAAATTTCCAGCCTGTTAATGTATATACCTCATCAGGCAAAGTCTGTCCATTATGATTATAAATATAATATTTAGAACTAACATTACCTTCTATATTATTGGAAGCTGAACTTATATCTTTAGTAATAGAATTAATTCTGCCTACAGGAGTATTTTTATTAAAATTAACCAAATAACTGTTATTTGTTGCATTTGCTGTTACTTTTACATTATGGGCTGGCATATAAAACTTAATTGTCTGTTTACTTCTGTCATACCCTGTTAAAAACTTTTCAATTGCTTTATCTGGCTCATCAATCCAACCTGTAGGATATAAATTTTCTTTAACCGTTTCACAATCATCATTAATATGCCAATGATAACCTTCTTTTAAATTAGCTGTTAATGTAACAACTTCTTCATATTTATATGATTTTTTGTTTTTTGTAATCGAATTTATTCCATTGCCAGGCGTAATAATTGTGTTTTCATTATTATTATCTGGGTCTGATGGATTATCAGGAACATTATAAATATTTCTCTTATAATAGAAATCTACTACTGTCTGTCCATTACCATTAATGTGAACTACAGCAGATAATTCTTTATTTTTTACTCCATCAACAACCATATTCTGTAAGGTAAATCCTTTTAAATATATTTTTTGGTTTGAAGATAATTGATTGTCTGCTATAATTTCAATTTCACTATCTGATAAAGCTGTTTTTGTTACTGAATAATATTTACTATAATTATCACTATCTAATTTAGTATAATCAGCATAATCATTTGTTCCATCTTTATATAGTTTTTCAGTCCAATAATTAATAACATAATTTACATTAAGAGGTGTCCAATGAGCATACAATGTCTGATTACTTGTTACTTTAACAATACTATCTTTTGTTATTGGTGTACCACCTGTTTTAGCAGTATACCAACCCTCAAACTTCCAAGTTAAAAGACTTGGTGTAGGTAAAACCCCATATGGACTATCATATGTTATTGTTTTATTAAGCATTGTTATATCTGTTACAGGATTTACTGCATTTGTTGGTTTATTATAATCAAAATATAATATATATTTATTGGCTTCCCATTGAACATATAAAGATGTACTTATTCCATCTAAATTCCAAAGCTGATAATCATAATCTTCATCTGTATCTTCTGCTTTTGATATGGTATATATATAATTATCATCTCGCATTGTAAGATATTCATTTCGATTATGTACACTTATCTGATACTCGTGTTCACATATAAGCTCTAAATCCCATAATTGATTATTATCCTGTGTATTCCAGCTCACAGCTTTTACTACATTGTTACTTGATGATAATGCCTGTCCAGTTGCTTGATTTATTATATAATAAGCATTTATATCTTTAGCTTTTACAAAAGACCACCATTGATTTAGCTCATAATCAGCGTAATTCGTATATAGTGTTGAATTACTGCTTGTCTGTTTTATAGCATAATCATAGTTTGTATGGTTTCTTATAAGTGTAATGCCCTGACAATCTGTTTTTGGAATTACATTTGTTTCATTATAGGTTGAACCACTTCCATTAGAAGCCGTATTATAATTTTTAAAACTATAACCTGTCTTAATAAAAGTATTTTTTCTTACAATGCTGTTAGATGTTGCATTATAGCTTTCAAATAATCTGGAATTGTTATTATCACCATTTCCATAATACTCAATTAGACGTGATGCTGTTAATCCAGTTGCATCACCGCTACCCGTCCATTGTACTTGAAAATAATCTTCCCTGTTTAAAAAGTCAATTTTCCATTTTTGTCCATCGTAGTCAATTGCGTGATATACACATATGTTTTGTCCAGCATTACTATTTTGACTTCCTCCTTGGGCGTCTAATCTGTAGTTTTCATTACATCTACTTGCGATGTAATAATATCCATTTCCAGCTGCTGTGATTTTCCATTGCTGTGTATATGCCCAGTTAAGATTACATAACTGTACATTGGCAAGGTCTGTGGTATTACCATCTGTAAGGTCAAGGAACTTTCCATATGCAGTATTGACTATAAACCAGTAACCATCCCCACTAGGTAGGAAACTCCAACATTGGTTATCTCCATCAAATTCACTCCATAGATGTATGTTAGAACCACTTACATTTCCATTTGAAGTATCAACTACAAAGTTATTGTTATATGCACTTCTGATTACTGCTTTAGCAAGTGAATTATCTTTTGGATTAATACTATCACCTACATTCCTATAAGTGTTATACTCTGTCTTATAATTCTTAAAAGAGCAGTTATTCTTTAAAAATTTGTTCTCCATTGCATATGCATTACCATTATATTTCTCATATGCCTCTCTTACATCATATCCTATATACCAATCCTTACCCTTAGTAGCACCATTACCATCATAATAAGCTAATGCATAGTCATTATAAACATATGCACATACTTCTTTATCGCCTGCTCCTATAGTTCCTTTCAAATCTCCTGTATCTGCGAATACATATCCTGGTTTCATACGAAAATTTTTAAATTCGTATGCTGAGCTATATGGAACTTTTCCACAATAATCAGGAACATTTTCTGCAACCAAATTTCCATCTATATATACATCAAAACCATCAATGTAAGGTAATATCTCTTCTGTACTACATAGTTTCTTACCTCCATAGACTATATTTAAGTCTAATGAATAATCATTCTTTGTCCAGCCAGCCCACAGTGTTTCATTACTAGCATATATGTAATGCCAGCCTGTATTGTTATCCCAATGCCATATAGAACTCTCTACAGCTCTACCTTCATTATTATATATCTGTTCCAAATGGTTAAGTGTTCCATTGTCATTCCAGTATGGTTTATACCAGCCATTAAATGTATAGCCTTCTCTGTATGGTATATCTCTACTCATATCATTATACCAGCCTTCATTATATGTTACTGGAACACCACCATTTGTTTTATCTTCACTTAAATGGCAATCTTGATTTACTCCCATATTACCATCAGAAGGTAAAGTTCCTCCATCAGCATTAAAACCTAATGTGTATTTATTTTTAAACCATTGAGCATATAAAGTAACAGTTCCATCTTTTGTAGCAGTTAGATTAATTACATTTTGTTTATTAGTATATGCTATACCTGTTCCATTAGCTTTTGTATTCCAGCCTGTAAAAATATAATTGTTTTTATAAAATCCATTAGCGTTTAAATCAAATGCTGTCTGATATGTACATTTGTTTTCATTTGTAGAACCACCATCTGCCCCATTTCCATCAAATTTAACAGTATAATTGTTATATACAGATTTAACGTGAATAACTGCATTTGTTGTAATTTGATGAGCAGGTGGTACTTCATAATCTATACCTATTATACCTATACCCATATCCTGCAAAGGGAAAGTTGCCCCTGTTCTATAATATCCGTCTTTAATATCCTGTTCGGTACTTTCATCAGTAAACGAATGTAAATAATTAGATTGCGAATAACCAACAGCTTCTAATGTATCAGCTCCGGTTGTTCTTGGAATTAAAAATTGAATTGTTAAGTTTCTATAATATCCACCTGGTACCCTTTCATCTCCAATATCATAACCCAACCACATCCAATCAAATTTAATATCCTTTTTTGCACCTTGTTTCTGATTCGCTGTTATTGATATTTTTTCGTGAGGGTATCTGCTACCAGAATCACTAACATTATGATTTATTAAATCATTACCAAAGTTAATAATTACATCCCATTCATAGAATGAACCATCTGCATCTGTATATTGTAAGGTCATATGTCCATTCGTTTTTGTAACATGAGCTATGCCTGCTGCATAAGCTTTATAATACAATACTCCTATAAATATCAATATAAGACTAGATAACAATAGTATCTTTTTTGATTTTCTTTTCATAAGTCTTTTTCCTTTCTGTCAGACCTTTCTCTGACTAACTTAGCATAAAAATACGCCTGTATTATAGTAATGAGTAAAATATTTTTTTAACAAAAAATAGGAGAATATTTGTAAAAAAAAGAAAAAAAGACTTTCTGGCAACAACCAAAGAGTCTTTTTCTATTTTAATTTTATTTTTCAATATTACTATCGTTATTTTTCTAAAATACCTGTTTTTATTATTTCATTCGCTTATATTACTTATAATAATATTAGATATAGGTAGTTTTCTTAATATTATTATCTATAAAACAGGCATTAATTTATGAGCATAGTCAATTAACTCTTTATCCCTATATTTATGATTAAAATTTATAAATTTAATAAATTCAAGTTCAGGTATTACTATTTTTTGTTCAAGTATATCTTTCCATTCATATCTATCTGGAGTATTACTTATATTCTTACTTATACAAATACTTATAGATTCATATAGTTTACCAGTATTATCTTCTTTGAAATTATGATTATATATCATCATTGTAAGCTTTGTATATTTATTACTTTTAGGAATAAGCTTGTTATAATATTTATTATCTTCTATAGGAATCAATTGTAAATCTGCACTTCTTAAAACTGCCTTTTCAAAATCACTATGTTTTCTTATCCATAAACCATATGGGTTTAATGCTACCTGTAAATAACAAAGAATAAATGGTATATTATTTACTGTACTATGTGGATATAACCACCCTGACGAATTATAATACGCCTCTAACATATCTTTTGCGTATCTGTTTGATATATAATAACCTAAATGTTTTTTTGCATAGGCTATTACTAAATCGAAATTATCTCTTATTATATTATAAATTTCTATATCTTTTTGAGTTGTAATTAATTTTCTTTTATCTTTAGGAATATGATGCCCTTTTATTGCTCTAGGACAATATATATAATTTTCATAATTAAATGGATTTAATCCTTCAATATCTTTCCCAGTATGAGCCCCATATGCTGTACTTTTTTTACTGTATAGTCCCCTTATTTGTATAGGATTTTCGCATTCTGGACAAGTAGCATAATAACGAATTCCATCATCACTTTTTTGTTTAAAAGGATATTCGTTTTTTGTATATTTTTCAAATTCATCTTTTGTTATATTATGTGGTTCTTCTAAAGCACTATATAATACAAAATTTTTCATTCATCTTCTCCTAACAATTCTGATAAAGGTATATCATATCTGCTGCATACTTCACTATACCACGTTAAAGGAAGTTTTGGTATCTGTTTTTCTTTTGCTCCGAATAATATACATTCTAATATGGTTCTTAGTCCTACTTCAAATATATGCTCTTTATCTTGCATTTCAAAATATAACTGCTCCATATCTGGTGAAATTTTTGTAGGAGTCTTCTTATATCTAACTCTGCCTGTTGTATCTGCTATCTGTTTTTCAATCATAATATTTTCCTCACTTATATATTTTTAACTTAACTATATCTAGTTTTATATAAGTATTGTGGAAAATTATTTTTTTACATAAAAAATAAGGCCGCTTGAATTAAAAGCCTTTAAAAATTATAATCTTTCTTTATATATCACTTTGTAAAGAAGATATATATAATTATTCTTTAATATCCTTCTTGATTAAGCCATTGTTTATACTCATCAAGCCTTTTAATAAATCCAGAAAATTCTGGAACAGTAAAATCAAGCTCCTTATATCGTACGGAATAAATAATACCTTTATTAATCAATTGTGCTCTGGTAGTTGAAATTGAACTTACATCTTTTCCAAGATTATACGCTATATTTGAAATTGTACAAGGCAGTTCACCGCATTTTACCATCGCAAATATGAATTTTTTATCACTTTCTGCACATCTTTCATATCTTGATTTAAAAAAGCCTTCGTCTAAAACCTTTAGAAATTCATTAATATTACAATCAACATCTGTTTCTTCTATTAAATTCGTATCTGTATTTTTATATATAATCTGACATAATTGTTGAATAAAAAAAGGATAGCCTTTTGTTATTTCTATAATTTTATTTATTGCTTCTTTTGTGTAGGATACATTGAATTTCTTGATTGGTTCTTCTATTGCTTTTTTAGATTGGTCAAATGTTAATGAACCAATCTGATTATATATAAACAATCTTTCAGAATATGATTTTTCATCAGACAACATTTTGTATATCTTAGGAAGTCCAGCTCCTATAACCATAATAGGATACCCTAATTGATTTGTCCTATGTAACGCTGCAATTAGTGAACTTAACTGTTCTTGTTTCATATATTGAATTTCATCAATAAAAAAACATATTGGAGTGTTTGTTTTTTGAGCTACTTCTCCTATTGTCACAAAAACTTTTGTTAAGCTTTGAGTAAGATTATTAGAAAGATATAATTCACGTTCCTGCACTGATAACGAAAAAGTTGTGTCATTCGGATTAAAAGAAATGACTAAAGATTTTATTGCTTCTAAAGGTTTCTTTATTAAATTCATTATTTTTTCTTTGGTACTGATTTCTCTTAAAAATTCTTGTGAACATTCAGCAATTTGCGAAATAAAATCATTTTTTTCTTCTACTTCAATATGACTATAAAGAATATTATAATCACTTGCTATTTTTTCCAATTTATTTATTAATACTGTTTTTCCTACCCCACGAAGTCCACTATATATAATTGACCTTGTAGGCACATTTAATCTCAAAGCTTCAAAACTCTGTTTTACTTCCTGTATATATTCGTCTCTTCCTGCAATATATCCTGGCATTAACCCTGCTCCAGGTCTATATGGATTTATTTTATAATTAATCATTTTACCACCCCATTTATAAAAAAACATAATATACTTTATTGTTTCTATTGCAATAATACTATGTTCTTACAGTTAAGTCAACAATACTCCGTTATTTGCCGTAGAAAAAGTCCTATAAGTGTCTATAACTCTATTGATTTGTTGAAAAGTAAGATAAAAATAAAAGACTACCTGCACTTAATCAGATAATCTTTTAAAATAGTCTTTTATAATATTATTACTTATAATTTGTTAAATTTATCCCTACATAATAAAATATAGTCTTATCCTCTGCTGGATTATAATAAAGAATTGTATAACAAGTCATTCCTGCATCCACAGCCTCTACACCATCATTTATATCCCAGTTTAATTTAGCATAGTCATCATAATTAGTAATAGTAGGATACTTCCCATCTGTAATAAATGACTTTGCGGTAACTCCATTTATATCTGATAAATCTGATTCACAAGTCCATAATTCTTTTTCTGCCTGTTCCTTAGTTAAAGAACCAGAAGCATATCTTTCACATATATTTTTGATATGAGCAAAAGCTTCATCTGATGTAATCATTTCTCCACCAAGTCCTATAAACTGACGTCTCCAAGTCCTCCATAAATTATATCCAGTATATGTACTTCCATCCATAGGGTCATATTCATATGGAGTTGTGCTAACTGGCTGTTTAACTGGTTTCTCAATTTCTGCTGATGCTGGTGTATTATCAATAACAGGTGTTGTATCTGCTGGAGCTGGTGCAGGAGTATTATCAACTATATCAACATTAGGAGTATCATTAGCAATTACTTCATTATTATTGTTGTTATTATTATCTTCAACATAACTATTACCATCATTGCTTTCAGAAATATTATTATTGTCAGCTACAATAATTTCCTGTTCTGTGTTGTTATTTTCAGAAACAACTACTTCTGTATTTTCTACATTTTCAGCATTAGTTTCAGCTGTTGTTTCAGTATTATTATTATCAGAATTTTTTTCAGTTTCTTTTGTTACTGTCTTAGCTGTAGTTGCCTGAACTGACTGAGCTGTATCATTATTAGTAGAAGCTGTATTCTTGCTTCCACAAGCTGTTGAAACAAGTAATGTAGCGATTACTGTAGTTAATAAAGTTGCTTTTAATAAATTTCTTCTTATCATAATTTTGTCCTTCCTTTGTTTGGTATTTTACTTGGTATTTTTTGTTTTTAATTTAGGCTGTTTTGTGTTAATTTTAATTTAAACTTTCTAATATCAATCTTATCAAATTATTTTATTTAATATTTTATACACCTATAATCATTATTTAATTTCCTCCTGTTGTCTTATATCTTATAATAATAATGTAAAAAAGTTAGTCAAAACATCAAAATTGGGGGGATTTTTTTAGAAAATATTACACAAAAATGCAAAAGAATTAAAGAGATATATTGTTCAAAAGGCATAAAATCATTTGTTAAAGTGTAAATCAATAAATTAATAAAATATATAAAACAATATAACTACCCCTTGAAATATTATACAAGAAAAAGCAAAAAATATCTATAATAATTTATGTTTAAAAAAAGAAACATAACAATACATCTTTTTTAACTCTTTAAAATTTATAAAATAAAAAGGACTACTATTTTCTAGTAGCCCTAAAACACTGCAAATTAAAATATTTATTATTTATAATTATTAGTCTACCATTATATATCATCTACTTATTTTTATCTTTTGAATTATGACACACAAATAAAATAGGAATATTTAGAGAAACTAATATTTTTTCTAAATATAATTGACCTGTTTCTTTTATATTTATCCATTCTTTTTGCATACTTCTATCACCTCAAATTCATTTGATGGGTCTACATCTTCATATAAAAATAAATCAATCTGACCATTTTCTTATAAAATTGTCTACATCTGATATTTAATCATAAGTGTTTAATAAAATAACACAAATCCAATGATAAATGTAATAATTATCGTCCGTAGCCAATGTACTTGTGTATCGGCAAGCCCCTGCTCATTTATAGCAACCTTTTTAGGGTTCTTAAGAAAATACAAATCAATTTCTTTAGACTTAAGATTTAGATAAGTATTCTGTAAATACTTAACCGTATGTTTATATGTTCTTCCTTTCCACTCATAAGTATAACAAGCCCATACTTCATCTTCTTTATCATAATGGTTAGTAGACACATCAGAAGAAACTCCTTGCACATATTTATGTGAAACTTCTTTTCCTTTTACTTTATGAGCTTTTTTTATGTAGTTATCTTTTCTTGATGAGGTGATAAATAATTGCAGCCATATCAAAGGAAGTCCAACACAAACACAAAATAACATAGCTGGAAAAACGGCCATAAAACCTATATTCGTCATCTTATTTCCTTTCATATTAGTTTTCTACATATTTTATTGTAATACCTGTTACTATATCATTATTATCATAATCTATGCTAAGATAATAATATTTAATATATACATTATCTCCTAACATACATTTATTATTAAAATCATACTCTGTAGTATAATATCCTTCGTCATCAAATCCTTTTCTTTGTGTTTCTCCAAAAATGTTTTCTACTTCTTGTTTTGTAGTCTTTTGTGGAGTAATTCCCAAAACACTTATATCTTTTGAATTACTGTATAATCTAGTTACAGTTAAATCTTCAAAAGGAATATTCTCATTGCTATAATTTTTACCATCTATTATAATTGCTCTATTATATTCTTTTGAATGAGCTTGTAGTGTCTGGCAGTTTGCTTTTCCAAACCCTACTTGATTATACGGAATATAATATGTTTTATCTTCAACATTTGCATTATCTTTAGCAGGTTGTGTAAAAGTTAATCCTATATTTTTTAAATCTGATATTTTACAAGGTAGATTTATACTTTTTCCATTACCTTCTATTTTCATTGTCTTTAAATATTCTTTTCCGTTTTCTTCCCACTTATTTAAAATATTTGTATCTTCATTACTTCCTTGATTTAATTCATTATTAACACTATCAACTTTATCAATAGTATTTGTTTGTTCTTTTTTACAAGCTGTCAAAGAAACAGCCATAACTATTCCTAAACCAATTAAAACATATTTTCGCATTTATTTTCTCCTTATATAATATATAGTAGAAATCCTAAATAACTTATAAAGAATTCCTACTATAATATTATTTATATTTACTTTTGAATATTATTTACAATAATTATCTTGTAATATTAGTGAACTGCTTAAAATCTACTTATTTCTTCTATATATCTTTCCTTACCTAAGAACTTTAAACACAATGCCATAGAAAGAAGCTTTTCCTTATCACAAGAGCCTGTATCTGCTGTATTTACAAAAATAGTTTCTCCATTTCCAAAGTATACTATTGCTTTATTATTATCAAAGATTACATCTTTAATTAATAAATCATTTTCTTCCTTCATAATGTTATTAACAGGCTGTTCCTTATCTTTATTTAATGAAGTATCCTTTGTGGTAACATTATTTACAATGTTGTTATTCTTGTTTATAGAATTCTTATTTTCATCTTCTGTTAAAAGTTCATTTACAATACCAGAAAGTATATTATCAAGGGCATCATCTAAATCTTTATCCTTAAAAATATTATTATCTGTCTTCTTATCTAAATTTTTAGAACTCTCATCTTCTTCACATAAAATCTTTAAAAAATCAATAAAATCTGTACCATTCATAAGTTTATTACCTTTCTTTATATAATTTTGTATTGTTTATAATTAAACATTGTTTATAAGTATTATTTACAATAAAATCCTAATTGTAATTTAATATTATTTATCAATGTTGTTATAATATAATATTGTAAAATAGTAAAAAAAATGTAACTATATCAACCCCCAAATTGAAGTTTTTTATATAATAACATTGCAAATAGAATATTATTAACAATAAAGCATTATTTACAATTAAACATTGTTTGTAATGTTATTGTGCAACACGTATACAGCACAATATTCATAAACAATATTTAAAAAGAATTATAAGTAATGTTATAAATAAGTAAAAATTGCTAAAATATATACAAAACAAAAAAAGGCTTTATAAATTATAATATAAAGTCTTTTTTATATTACTGATATTGATTGTAATTAAATATTTTTTGATATATTGCTTACATAAACATTGTTTACAATGTTATTATCATAAAAAGCACTATATCAGAATTGAACTGATATTTTCTGTGTGGAAGACAGATGTAATAACCATTATACCAATAGTGCATAATCCTTACGAATAATTTCGTAAGGACTTTTATATAATCCCGCCTAAGATTATATAAAATAATGATTAAATAATTGTAAGAAAGGACACTTATTTCTCACTGTAAAGAAATATTATATTGTTTATAATATCTTTACAGCTAATAGGATATATAAGTTATGAACTTAAACATATAAATATATAAAATATGTATTACAGCTTTACTAATAACAACTCTAAAGTAGAATTATTAAATATTACATATATGCTTATACAACAAAACCCTGCTAACTTAATGATTTTTGCAAGCGAAAACAAAACTGTGGACCTTGTAAAAAAAGACTTAAATGTAAATATATTTATATATTGATACCTTTGATTAAATATTGTTTACAATATTTGTATCTATATCCCAAGCTGGGTATGCTGGATTCGAACCAGCGAATTCAGGGGTCAAAACCCTGGGCCTTACCTCTTGGCGAATACCCAAAGTACCGTTTAAACGAATACCCAATGTACCGTTTAATTTTTAATATAAAGGATATATTATTACATATATCCTTTATAACAAAATCAAAATTAAAATCTATTTTATATGTTAAAAATTTAATATGTTAAAAATATCTCAATTTTAAATCATAAATATTAATAATATTATATTATCTGTTATTGCAAGTATATTTTTTGTTTACGATTATCCAAAGAGATAAATAATATATTTTCAAATTGGTTCAAATTATTTTCTTAACTTATTATTTCTTTTCTTTTAATTTTATTTTAAAAAATAGATAGACCTTCGTCTTATTCTTAATAGTCTGTAGTTATTAAGTTACACAGATAGTAAGTCTGAGCTTAAGAGAGCGACTCTTAAACTTCTTACCATAGTTTTTGTTTTTACAAAAACCTAAAACTGTGACAGGATTTTCTACCTGCAATGTTCACTCATCATTCAGAATATTTTTAAGTCTTATTTTGGTTTTTATGCTACCTTTTACATAAACTTAACTTATATTTATAAGAACTTGCCATTGAGCTACTTATCCATTTTTAAGTGTTATAGTACTATTTCTAGTACATCAAGGCATAGAAGATTATTTTGGTATTCCCTCAGTTTCCAATATCACCACAATATTAGTCTTTAGGGTTCTTGTGCTTCTCACACTGTCTATTATTCTCCCCACTCTGTTATGACTTTACTGTTGACTATTAAGATACACTACCTCTTTTTGTTGATACTCCTGTATCTTCTTTATTAATATTACTATTAATAAAAAGTCCTACTATATTAAGTATCCTTATTATAATAGACTGATTTAAAGGCATCCTAGCAAGCTGATAACTTTCTGCACTAGGGTATCTATTTTTCAAAGAACTTAACAGCAATATATTTAAAATATATTACTGAATTTTATTATAAGGAGTCGAACCTTATATCTCCTACATTTGACTATAGGTGTTTTACCATTAAACTAAATAAATATTTAATATATAAATTGCTTCATAATAAGATTGATTTATTATAAAATAAAGACCTCAAATAATAATGATTAGATTTCATAAAACATCTAATTCTATTTCATCTGTTTTTTCTTCTATAGGCTGTTTAGAACCTATAATAAAGCATTCCTCTGGTATATCTTCTATCCCTTTATAATATTCTTTACTACAATTAAAACTATATATATAACCTTCTGATGTAAGCATTGCTCCTGTATTTATAGAATAATCTCTGCCATACGACTCATAATCAATATAACCACTAAGCCAATCAGGAATATTTTGCATTTCGTCATTCTCATCAAGAATACTAATTCCTAATTCTTCTTCATTATTTGCAATTATTAAATTATAATCGTCAAGATTATCAATTATATTAATTATATCTGAAATATCTTCTATACCTTCTCCAACCTCAATAATTGCGTTAAATTTATTGCTGTTAAAATCTTCTATGTCTTCAATTTTTTTAGCAAGATAATTTAATTCATTAAGATTACTATATTCAGAAAGATATTTAGAAAGAAAAGGCATATTACAATCGTAATCTGTTATAATTATTTCTTGTCCTTCTTTTACATCTATCTTTTTTAAAATATCTGTAATATGTTCTTTTGTTGTTGGAAAATTTACCCATTTCCCTATAACAAAACCTTCATTATATTTTTCTAAATTAGTAATATATACAGAAAATGGAGTATTTTGATTATTATTATATATCATTATTTTATCCTTATTAAAATATATTTAAAATTCAGTTTTTTGAATTAAGCTCTCACAGCAGGGGTCGAACCTGCAACTTACAGATTAACAGTCTGTTGCTCTACCTTTGAACTATGTGAGAATGTCTACTGATATATTAATAGCATATATTAGTAGATAAAAAAGAAAATTATATCATATAAAACCCTTTATTATTTAATTACCGCAGGAGGCGAATTAATATTTGTTCCTGTCTTTGTTTTATACGTCCAATTTAGGATTTATAATACTCTCGCCCAGTTCACTAAATAATAAGTTGGAATGACAGGATTTGAACCTGCGACCTCTTGAACCCAAATCAAGCGTTCTAGCCAAACTAAACTACATTCCAATATATATTTTAATTTCACACTTAATGGTAGTGACTCTTCATTTTATAAACTACTTTTTGTTTCAGCTCCTTCTGTTAATCAAAATTAACAAAAAGAGCTTTTGAGAGGAGGTTTCCTTACGACTATATCAAAGTATTAAAAAAGAATAACCGTAAAGAATAAAACAGTACTATAATTATAGCTATAACCACCTTAAGGCTTTGCTATGACCTAGGAATTTCTGAAAGGGAAGTGCTGTCACTTCATATTCCATTCAAGGCTCTACAGAAGATATAGTCCATTCATCAGTCAAGGGAGTTAAACCCTAGCGATTTTATCCATAAATATGTTTATCTTCTTATCACAACATTTATGTACTTTGTCTAAAATCGAAAACCATCTGATTTCGGTCATATATTGATTTAGTTAATTCTGCATTCAGCATTCTAAATTCCGAATTAACTAAGTGTGTCACACGGGGTTCGAACCCGTGACCCTACGATTAAAAGTCGTATGCTCTACCAACTGAGCTAGTGACACTTATTTTTCCTTATATAATAGTATTGTTATAAAGTGAAAAAAAAGTACACTTTTTTTAAAAGTTTTTTCAAATTTTTGTATTTTTTTTACACGATACTTTGTCAGTATTTATAATACTGATAAATAAAATTAATATTTCTGAATTAACTATCATACATATTTTGTTTGTTCTTATTTTTATTAAAATTAAATTGCTGTAGTATATTGCTTCGCTGTATATTGCTTTGTAATATTTGTATCGTTATACATTGTTAAAATTTGAAAAAGGAGACTTCTATTAGGTTATAAACTATTTGCTAGTTTTGTTTGGTTAATAGAAGAAAACATTATGCTTTTAATAGAAAAAGTCAAACCAAAAACAACCTTATATTTTTCTATTTATTATAAATAACATATAATACACATATAATACTAATATAATTATTTTTAAAAATACCAGTATTATAGTACGGCTAGTGAGATTTGAACTCACACGGTATCTCTACCAGAGGATTTTAAGTCCCCTATGTCTGCCTATTCCATCATAACCGCATAACGTAGTGTATAGGGGTCGAACCTATATATCCATAAAGATAACCTAAGAATAGCACTCTTGTGCATTACCATTCTGCCAACACTACATTTTTTCATACAGATATTAATATTTATGAATAAAAATATAAATATAATTTTTTTCACATAGTACATAGAAAGGAGAACTTACGATAAAAAAAATCTAAATGCAAAACTTCAAAAAAAGCTTTAATTTATATTAATACCTGTATGAATTTTTTTCGTCCATAAAATTTTCGGAGGTCATTTAAGAACGTATTATTTTTTTGACAAAAATAATAATAACTATATATTAATCAAGAAAAATATAAGAATATTATATATATTTGTCAAAATGGTTCTTATAGGACTTGAACCTATGACCGACCGGTTATGAGCCGGTTGCTCTAACCAACTGAGCTAAAGAACCTTAACAGAATTAATATAAACTTATCTTATATAATTCTGTTGTATTTTTTATTATATAATAGTAATGTATATTTTATAAAAAAAAGCACTATTTTTTATCATTTTTTTTAATATTTTTTTGTTTATCTTTTTAATAATTATATTTAGTACTTTTTTAAAAAATATCTTATATAATATATAATGTCCTAAAGTGAAAAAAAAGCACACTTTTTTTGACATAAATTTTAAGTTTTTTTAAAAAAATCGTAAATATTATTAAACAAATACTTTTTACTATAATAATCTTTAATTAAGATTACTTGCATTAGTACAAAACATATTAAAAAAGATTTCTCTTGTCATCTCATTTACATAAATAGCTTCTAATGTGCTTTTTATATTTGTTTCAGCTTTAATAGTCTTAATATTAAATCCATAAACTCTTTCAAAATTCTTATAGCTGTCGTGCATTGTCTGGTTAAAGATAATATTCTTTTTCCTTGAAATATATGCCGCTAATTTATATATTTTATTTTTGAATTCTTCAAAACTATCAATATCGCTTGAATTTCCTTTTATTATTTCTAACATTTCTTTTTCAGAACAAACTATATTATATCTTGAATATGTTTTATTAGAATGAATTAAGCTATTATTATTACTTTTAGAAATATTATCTGCACAAACATTGTTTGTAGAGATATTACTATTATTTTCAGCAGCTTCTCCATTGACTTTTATTTTTAATTCATTTCTTAAACATTCTACTTCTTTACTAAGATTAATATTCTTATCTGTTAAAACATTGATATTTTCTGTTAAGCTTTTTATACTTTCAGAAAAATCTTTAACCATTAATAAAATATTTTCATTTATGATATTAAGATTACATATAACATTTTCATTTGAAAAATGAATATAATTATAGTTTAAATCTGTTTCTGTATTATTCTTTTTGTCTGAACTTATATTGCTTGCATAAACATTGCTTGCATAAACATTGCTTGCAATGTTATTATCATTCTTTTCTATACTATCTTTATCTACTATTTCAAATACATCATAACCAATATAATTATTTATTTCTGTCTCTGATACTCCAATTAAATCCATTGAAGAACAATTAAGATAATTACATATTCTTACTAATGTATCTACAGATGGCAGACATTTTTTTCTAGTATAGGCAGAAAAATTACTTTTATCTACTTTTATTTTTTTGCTGAAATCTGATAAAGTAATATTCTTTTTATTTAATAATTCTTTAAATTTATCGCTATTCCATTCTGCTCCAGATATACATATTGCTTTTCTAGGAATACAATTTGTGAATTTATTATTATTAACAAATACACTTTCATCTACCTGTAATAAATCACTTATTTTTTCAACAATAATTCTTGTAGCTGGCTTTTTATTTGTTACTAATCTTGACATATCAGACCTGTCAATATCTAACATTTCAGCTAAATCATTTTGCGTTAAATTATTTTTTTTTAACAGTTTCTTTAATGTTTTTCCTTTAAGATAAACTCTTTCATTTGTCATTTTACTGTTCCTCCTGTCTTTTTTCATCTTTTCAATAATAATGTCCCAAACATAAAAAAAAGAGCCCTTCAAAAGCTCTCTTTTTAATATTTTTTTATTTATATAATTATAAACTTAAATCAATATCTTCTTTATTTTTTACATAATTAATATCATCTTTTGCTTTATAATTATAAACAGGTTTTATACAAGAAACTATATTAACAGTCTCTTTTATATTTTTAATTATTTCATTCATTGGTTTATATACAAAAGGTGACTCATCTATTGTACTTGGAGCTACACTTGTTGTATAAATTCCTCTCATACTTTCTTCAAAATCTTTAAAATCAATAACATTTTTAGCTTTACTCCTGCTTAGTATTCTTCCTGCTCCGTGTGGGGCAGAATAATTCCAATCTGGATTACCTTTTCCAATGCATATTAAAGAACCGTCACGCATATTCATAGGAATAATAACTTTTTCCCCAGCTTGTGCAGATATTGAACCTTTACGAAGTATCATATTATCTATATCTATATAATTATGAATAGTATCAAAGCTTTCTACAATTGTTAAATTCATATTTTTTACAATATTATTAACGATTACTTCTCTATTTTTCTTTGCATATTTTTGAACTATATTCATATCGTGAAGATATTTTTTCATATCTTCTTCTTCAACATACGCTAATTCTTTTGGTACATTAGGAAATATTTCTCTATAATCTTCATCAAGCTTTCTTAAAGCACTAGATATTTCTTTTTCTCTTCCTGTCTGTTTATACTTAGAAATAAGTTCTCTTTTTTTAGTGTTTAAATCTCCTCCATTTATTTTATTTTTAAGATGTTCGTATGCTAAATTTTGATAATAGTCACATACTTCTATTCCTAAATGTCTGCTTCCTGTATGAATAACTAGCCATAAATTTCCTTCATTATCTTTATCACATTCTATAAAATGATTTCCTCCCCCAAGAGTTCCTATAGATTTTAAAGCATTATTTATCTTTATATTTTATAATATATAATCTTTAATAGCTATATAATAAATAATTATTATTTAATAATTATTTATGTTTATTGGGGATATTGTTTTTATTTTTAATAAAACTTGTTCCAAATATGCTTTCAAAAGTATCAGGAGTGTTACTTTTCTTTAATGAAATCTCAAAATTATATTGTTCTTTTGCATATTTTATAAAGTCATCTTTTATATTATCATTCTTATTCATATATTCATGCTCCTTTTATATATTAATATATAATGTAAAATAGGAATAAATAACATCCTTCTTTTAATAACTTTCCGATAAATACTGTAAAATAGTGTCTTTACCTGTTTTTACATTAAACTGAATACTAGCTTTATCAATAGTATCAAACATAGTTTTGCTTATATTTGCCAAAGGTGGTTTGTAATTACAATCAAAAATACCGTATTTTTTCTTATCTTTATAATGTTTATACCTATGATGTTTATAACAATAATCTTTTATATCTTTCTGAAAGGCTTTATATTCATCTTTAGTATAAGCTATCGTAAAAAACTCATCTAATATAAGCTTATTTATTTTCTTTCTACTTTTCTTATATTGTCTTTTATTCATATATTCTCCTTGTTTTTTTTAAGACATACCTTCTTTACAAAAACATACCGGATATGTTCCTTTTTTTATTTCATCTTTCTATTTCTTCAGTAATTTGTCCTTCTTTTCTTTCATTACAATTTCCCCAAATATTATTAACCTCATCTACAGTTAGCGGCCTTTTAAGAACATATTCATATTCAGGTTCACACAATATTAGTTCTCCATTTGGATTATTTTCATTTACTGGTTTTGCGTAAAAAAATCTCTTCCCTTCTGCATATGTCTGTTTTGAGAATTTATCTAAATCAGGATGCCTATACCATTGCCTTTCCCCATTAGACTTTATAGCAGAGTATTCATTCGTAATTCTGCACTTAAATAATCGTTTTAAATCATCAATGTTTTCAACCAATAATTCCTTTTTTATTAGTTTAATATTTTTCTGCATATCTTCAACAAACCTATCCATTTTATTTTCTCCTGTCTGATTTTACCTTTCTATATCTTCAATATATTTATTCTCTTTAAGCTTTTCATAATACATATCAAGTGCTTCTTCAATAATGCTTGTTTCAGTCATATAACAAGATGAAAATGATGTGCCATAATCATCTTTAAAATCATCTAATGCATTTAATATCTTTTCCTTATCTATCATAATCTTCTTCCTTGTTCTCTGGTTCATCAATTTTTTCATTATTATCTGTTTCTTTTAATACTCCTGCAATATAATTAATATAATTTGCATCAGATATACTATCATATTCTATTGTTTCTTTAAGTTTATCTGCAAAATCATTAATAGCTTGATTATAAAACTTTTTATTTTTTATAGAGCAGTAGTTCTTTATCCACAAAGCCTGTTCCTTTGTAAAGTGCTGTGGTTTTTCTAAATCTATATCTTCCGTTTTTTCTTTAGATGCATTTTTTATTAAATCACTCATTGCATATATTAAATCATCAATTAATTCAGTTTTATCATCCTCTGATAATTTATTTGTAACCTCTTCATATTCTTTATCAATTTCAATAAATCTTTCTACTAAATCTTTAATAGGTATTGTTTTATTGGAATCTATCATTTTTTCTTCATAAAAAAGAGTTTCGTTTTCATAAATTTTAAGCGACTTTAAATAATCAAGCATATCTTGTTTATTCATAAAATGATTCTTTCTTTCTTTTGTTACTTGCTTTTATAAAAATAGTGTATTAAACATTAAAAAAGAGCCTCTTTATAAAGACTCTTTCTAAAATATTTTTATAAAATTTTATCATTTTTGTTTCTTTATATAATAAAAAGCTGATGTACGTACTATATATACCAGCTTATTATTACCTCATATAAGCAAAATTATGAAAAGCATTATTACTTCTTTCTTTATTATTATAAGCTTCTTCTATTATTGTATGTATTGCTTCTCCATAATTTAAATAATAATCTAATCCATTTTTATCAATAATTTTGTTCTTAATAATTTCTTCAGCTTCATATAAACCAATATTTTTATTAATTAATATTTTTGTATCTTTCTCTATCTTTGAAGCATACTCTAAATCCCCTTTATATCGTATTTTATTCGATAACAGGCTTATAGGACTTTCTTCTACTGACTCATAAAACATAATATATCCTCCTTACTTTACATTAATATATATCTATCTTCTATAATTATCTCCTTCTCTTTACCAAGCCATTCCCCAATCATCTTTCGGGTCTGGTGTTTTAGTAATCTCATTTTCTTTTATTTCCTTTAGCTTCATATCAGCTTCTTCCTTAGTGAAGAAAATTGTCTTACCAAAATCACTGTTTATAAATCCATACTTATTATCATCATCATCATAAGCATAGTACCATGTTCCCTTTGCTGAAATTCCTAAATTATCTATTTCTAGCTTAATAGGGCAATCATCATCATCTTTTTCAACATACCATATTGTATCTCCAACCTTACAATTCAGCTTAACAAGTTTACCTACTGCTTCCATATCTTTATACTTTTTTAATTCTGTTAATACATTTTCGTACTCTTTTAACTGTTTTGCTGTTACTTCAATTACCATATCGGCATCTTCAGGTCTTGTATATGTTTTATCAGCATCTTCATATAAATTATGTAAGTGATTTTGTACTTCTTTTATTTTTTCATCTATACTCATATCTTTATCTCCTTATTTTTCTGTGTTAATCTATATTTCTTTTCTGTCCATAATTAGCATTTTGTAAATCTATAACTTATAATAAGCGGGAAATTGTCCAATAATTATTTATTATTTTTGAATTATAATTGCTTATTATTGTTTCCAGTAATTCATCCAGTTCACATATTTCAATAACAACTTCTGCATTCAGTTCTGATAACAATAAGAAATACTTAATTTTATCAGCCTGATTTAATTGATTCCACAAACTATCAAGGAAAATAAAGCGATACCTGCTTAAATCTTTACCATCTTGTTTAGCCCACTCAATAAGTTCAAATACATTTGGGCTATAATGATGATTACATTTTAATAATGTATTTTTATTAATGTTTGTTATGTGTGGTTGTATTGTAGCTATAGCATCTTGTCTGTATTTTAAAAATATCTCTGGAAATGCCTTTTCGTAAACAACTGCATAATTGCCTATTGGTTCTAAATAACAAATAATATTTACTTTATTATCTTCTTTTATATTTGATAAAATGTTAAATGACTTTCCACTACCACTTCTTCCAATTACAATTCTATGTAATTTCTGATATTTATTTTTCATAATTCTTATGTTTCCTTCTCTTTAATCTTAATTACATTTATCATTTGCTTTTTCATGCTCTAAAGCTTCAATAAAACATGAAATTAAACATTCATATAATATATATTCATTCTTTGTAACAACACGGATTCTGCCATTTTCATAATCGTCTATACAATCATATAGTTCATGCATTGCTTCATTATATCTTTGATTTATAATATGAATTAAAACACTCCTTGCACAAAATCCTTGTCTTGAAGAAAGTTCTGATTTTTCATGAGGAAAATTACAATCACAACAAGGCTTTAAAAGAAGTTTACATTTTTTAAGTGCATTGAGAATTTCTTCATTTGAAAACTTTGAATAATATGTAGCATACTGTCCATTTATAAGAAGACTATCTATTAATATCTGTCCTGTAATAAGTGAATCTGTATCTGATGATAAAGGCTTAATACAAGTTTTTCTCATTGTACCTGAAGATTCACTACCTATGATTATTACATTATTTTTTGCTTTTCTACTATTTCTAAGTAACTTCATATCTTATCCTTTCAATGAAATCATTTTTTATATGGATTCTCATTAAGTACCTTCTGAAAATTATCTTTAGTTATAACAACCGGGCACATGCTTTTATATGCATCCATTTTAACCTTAAAAAGAGGACATAATGGGATATTAAGCACACGCGTATCATGCTTCACATACTCATTTGCCATCTTTTCTGCTTCTTCTGCTGTATTAGCTTCTACTGCTAGAAGATACTCTCCAACACCTCTTGACATGTGCCTTTCTTCTAAAATATATAACATATGTTTGTTTTCCTTTCTTATCGAAATCATTATTTATCATTTCTAAGTGCTTTTAAATGGTCAAGTCTTTGATTAATTTCTTTACATGTCCGGTCTATTTGTTTACATTTTTTGAGGTATTAGCATATATAATAATAATCTTAATCATAATAATTATTTGAACTATAATAATTGTACTAATATATAATAAGGGCATATATTTTCTCCTTACATAATTCCTGTATATAACAAATCCTTCACTTCTTCATCTGATAAAGTTACCATTACATACTCATCAAATCTTATTTCATAGTCGTTACCAAATCGTGTTACATTAAGCCAATGTCCATTAGCATAATCCTTATAATCCTTAATTTCTCTCTTATAATAGATAATAGCTTTAATATCCAATATCATTATTATAATAAGAAAAGCTATTCCAACCCATTTAACAGAAATAATCTTAGAACAATAAAACAATAATGGTATTCCAAATAAGCCTATAGATGCAAAATTATACAACAAATCTATAATGCACTCTTTATAATTTCTTTTCTTCCACTTTTCATACCCATATTTAATGACTTTCTCTTTTTCATGTGCTGTCATATATAATTTCCTTTCTTATATTAAAGCTCCATTTCAGATTCATCCCTCTGCTTAAAATTACAGCTAATAACTGGATATTTTTCTTCACAATCTACATAAGAAGTCCTACACCGCTTATCATTAAATTTTCCATCATCATATGAGCCCCCCAATACAATTTCTTTATATCGTTCTGGGTTTTCTTTAGCTAAAACTAACATGACACTATTATCTATAATTTCTAAAACTGTATGATTGTCTGGAATACCACACCAATTACCATATTTATCATAATAAGCTGTTTCACTCATAAGATTTGAATTCACTCCAATTATACTAATAACTTCATAATGTCTGCCTTTTATTAAATCATCTTCATTTAATAAATTGTATCGTTTCATCTTTATCTCCTATTCTGCTTATAATTGAAACCATTCAATTATATTTCCCTTATTTATCACAATATATATTTTTCAACATCTTTTACCCAGATTACAGCTCCTTTAGGATGCTTATAATATAATTCCTTTTCTGATTTTATAGGCTTAACATCTTCTAAAACCCACGCATACGGATTTTTATATATTTTCTTTAATTCAGGATAAGATAGTTCTACTTTATGATTGTCTCTTTCCTCACTCCAATCTGAACAGCTTATAGGATATGTATAAGCTATTTTACAAGTACCTAAAACTCTATTGGTTTTACTTTCTAATAAATAAATAATTTCTCCCTGTTTCTTAGTATCACTTCCACGTATTTCTATTGTCTTTTCTCCTTTTAAAATAAGGTCTAACCATTTATTTTTAATAATTAATCCGTCCATATTTTTTAAACTTACTCCTTTATTTTAAATATCTTCATCTTCTAACATAGTATTTATTTGTTCGATAGCATTTTGTGTATCTGTTTTTATTTTAGGCAATGAAAACATTATTACTATTAATATTATTAAAAATGCTATAATACTGATTAATATTATTGCTCTTGTTTTTATTAAGCTTTTTAATGCTAAGTTAATATCTGGTAATACTCCAATAGCTTCTGTAAAGATTTTTATAATTGTAAATAGTCCTGCTATTATCAAAATTATTTTCATATCTTTATTTTCTCACTTTCGTATTTTTTATATAAAATAATAATGTAAAAAGTATAAAAAAAAGACTATTATTGTTTAATAAAAATAACAATAATAATCTCTTTTATTTTTATATATTTGTATTTTTAATATCTTATAGAAACTAAAAACTTCAATAATTTTGTGCTATATAATTCTTTAAATTACTCTTATAGTGAGGAAATTTAATTAGATTAGTTTTAAATTTATTAGTATTATACTTTTCTAATATCTTATTTTTAATATCTTTATCTTCACATATTCCTGTTCGTATAAAAGTATCTAATGTATCATAACTAAATCCAAAGCTCTCTTCATCTGATAATCCTGTTAAGCCGTCAGAAGGTATCTTATTTACAAGGTCATCAGGTAATTTAAGAAAATGTCCTATCTGTCTTATTTCTGTTACTGTTAATTCATCAAATAAAGATATATCCCCTGAGTGGTCTCCAAACAGAGTTGAAAAACCACATATGTTTTCACTTAAATTACACGTATTAATAACTCTGCCATTACAGCTTTGAGCAATAGCATATAATGTAGTCATTCTAATTCTTGGCGGTAAATTAATTTTTGTTTGTTCACTTATTTCAGTATCAATTCCATACTTGGGGTGATTTAATTCATCTAATAATGAATTTGTAGCAGAACTTATATCTATTATACAATTTTTAATTCCTAATAAATGACATATCCTTTTAGCATCATTTATATCTTTTTGTGTACCGTTAGGCATTAATACCCCAATTACTCTATCTTTTCCTAAAGCTTTAACACAAAGAGCAGCAGCTATCGTACTATCTTTTCCTCCTGAAATTCCTATTACTGCATTACAATCTTTTCCATTTACACTAAACCAATCAGCAATCCATTTTATTAATTCATCTGTTGTCTTTTTTACATCAAAATTATATTCATTTTTCATAATCTTATCCTTTCTGTTACTTATCATTATTCATACGCCAATTTATACATCTTTGAAGATATTCTATATAATCCTTATTCTTACACATTCCTTTACCAGGGGTATCTGAAATCTTAGCAACGTCCATTCCATTACACTTTGTTGTCTTCATTACTATATTAAGTGCTGGAACATCTGTATCATTGCTTATATATGTTCCTATTCCAAACGCAACCTTAGCTTTTCCATTAAAGTATCTGTAAAGCTTGTCAGCTCTTTCAAAATCAAGACTGTCACTAAATAACAGAGTTTTATTTCTTGCATCTATTCCAAGGCTTTCATAATGTTTAATCATTTTATCTCCCCATTCATAAGGGTCGCCGCTATCGTGCCTTACTCCAGAGAAAAGTGTTGCATAAGTAAGCTGAAAGTCCTTAAGGAAACAATCTGTTGTTATTGTATCTGTAAGAGCAATACCATTTAAAACACCATATTCCTTAACCCACGCATCAAGTGCATACCAATTTGAATATGCTGGATTGTGCTTATGATTTCCCTGTCCTACACACATAATCCATTCGTGAGCCATAGTTCCAACAGGTATAAGATTATATTTTTTAGCTAAGTAAACATTACTTGTACCTACAAATTTAGAAGCACTATGTAATGTATCTCCTAAATGAGAGAATTTCTGCACAGCAAGCTCCTGTGCTTCTGCTGATAATCTTCTTCTAAGTCCAAATTCACTAAATGTTCCTGCATACCAATGATTGTTTTTTAAGTTATTATATTTTATATCTAATTTTTCTTTAAAACTCTTGAAAAGTTCATCATAATCATATGCCATTCTAAAATATACTTCATTAACAATAGCAAGTGTTGGTATTTCATACATAGATGTATTAAGCCAAGTTCCAAATGTTTCAATATTAAGTCCACATTCTGCATCTGTTGTTATTTTAAAATCTTCATATCTTGGCTTCCATAATCTTAAAAAATCAACATAACTTCCTTTTATCCATTTAATATTTTCAAGATAATTAAGTTCATCTTCTGTAAATCTTAAAGTACAGAAATGCTTTATCTGCTCCTTGATTTCTTCAACCATTTCTTCTGTAAAATGTACATCTTTATTCCTGCATTTAAAGGTCCAAGTTGTCTTATAATCAGAAAACTGATGGTAAATTGCCTGTCCCATACTAAACTTATACATATCTGTTTCTAATAAACTTATAATAATTGGTTCTAACTTCATAACACTAATCCTCCTCAATATTTATCTGACACATCTTCATAGCTTCAAGTGCATTTTTATGACTTTCTGGTGTAACCCCAGCACAACAATGTGCATCTACACTAATTCTTGCTTCTGGATTTACAGCTTTTATTGTTAAAGCATTACTTATAACGCATATGTCTGTACATACTCCTATTAATTCTATATCTGTATAGTTATTTTCTTTTATCCAATTAGCAAGTTCTATTGAACCAAACGTATTCTTTAAAAATTTCTTTGTTGGATTTATATGCTGTAATTCGGGTATTAATTTCCAACCATAATTGTATTTAATACAGTGTTTTACAGGTAAATTTATTCCTTCCTGTGTTTCAAGATAGTTTTCATTATGTGTGTCTAATGTAATTACTATATCTGTATCTGTCTTTACAGCATTATTAACTTTTTCAACGACATTAGGTACAATAGCTCTGCATTCTTTATTTCCTAATGCTCCAGTAATAAAATCATTCTGCATATCTATAACTACTAATAACTTCATAGTCTTATTCTCCTTTTTCTGTTATTTCTTTATATTTATCTTTTAATATTTCTATATCTTTATCATTATAATAAGGAATACATTTTTTTATATAATCATTATCATTATTTAAAATAGCCTGCCTTATTTCTGAACTGCTGATATTATCTATTCTATAAGATGAAATAATTGTAATTCTATTTCTTATATATTCTGGAAACCAATCTAATACTAAAGAAGTATCATCATTGTAATAAAATGAAAATGTTTTCTCTCCTGTTTTAGCTACGATATTATAATATAAATATAATCCCCATTCATTATTAACATTTATTGTATCTGTTAATTTAGATATATTATCTTGTTTTGGTATTTTTTCATCTATGCTCAAATCTGATAAAAGCATATATTCTAGTCTATCTGGATTTGTAATTAATTTTAGTGCTGATTTATACATTTTTATTCGCATATTTATATTAAAAGGATTTCTGATTGTACTATATTTATTTGCACTGCCAATAATAAATAAAACCTTATCGTTTTCTTTTAAAGCTTTATTTATCATATCTATATGTCCTTTATGTAACGGCTGACATCTTGATAAGATAACTCCTAATTTCATAATTTCACTTCCTTTCTTTTGTATCTATATCCTGTGGCTTTTTTACCACCTTTTATCATAGATGTTATTTTACAATCCATAGGCTCTAACTTATCTTTTATATATGCATTAAAATTCGTTTTATATAATTCTTTTCCTAAAATTACTTCATATACCTTTTTTATATCTGGTAAAGTGAATTCATCTGGAAGCAGATTAAAAGCTATATCGCTATATAATATTTTATTTTTTAATCTTAATAACCCTTCAAGAATTATTTCATTATGGTCAAAAGCTAATTTTTCTTTTGTAATACATTCTCCAGTATATCCTGTAGTCTGAACAACACCATTTTCAAATATTTTCTGATGCAATTTATATTTTATAACAATGTTTTCATCTTTATTTACTATTTCTAATATATTATCTTGTAACTTTATATCAAACCATAAAGCTTTTGCCGCATCATCTCCTGCTATTACAGGCTGTTCTCTCATAAGTGTTATATAGGCTATATCTATTACTCTCATTCTAGGGTCTCTATCTGGTTTACTCATTGTATAAAGTTGTTCTAAATAAGTATTAGTTACAAACCCTGTTTCTTCTTTTAATTCCCTGCAAGCGGCATCATACGTTGACTCATCAATATTTACGAAACCTCCTGCTAAAGCCCAACAGTTTATATATGGATGATTATTTCTTTGAATTAATAATATCTTCATATTTTTAAGATATTTACTCATACATAATATAAGCATATCAACTGTAACACTTGGTCTTTCGTAATCTGATGGTTTATATTGTTTTAAAAATTCTTCTTCTGTTAATCCATCTTTGTTTCTTATATTATCCATTATATTTTCTCCTTTTATAAAAGTAGCTATTTACTATTTTTCTATATAAGTAGTATATTGCTACTTTTTATTCTTGTCAACATTTTTTATTATATTTTTTACCTTTTTTATAAAAAAAGAGCCTATATTTAATATATAAATATAAGCTCTAATCTATTATATGTTTTCTTTTTGTTGTACAAATTCTAAATAATCTGTATTATATTTTACAGGCATATATAATGTAAGTTTATATACATCATTTATTAATCTGCCTACAATCTTAAAATTATCAGCATCTATATATTTTATATTGTTTTTATCTGTTAAAGAAATAAAACTTTTTGTTTCATACGAATTATCCTCTTTAGAAAAATAACTTATCTCTATATCATTTTCATACACCTCTAGGTAAACATCTTTTGAGTAATTTATCGTATTACAAAAAAAATTGTAAGCATTTTCAAATTCTGATTCTAATAAAGTATCATAATCCGTTCCTTCAAAAAAAATACATATACAAAAACAAACAATAACGGCAAAAAGACAAACTCCTGCCAAAATTTCTAAAGACATAATCCCAAATACTATAGCTCCTATAAAAGATAAGCAAAAAACAATGCCTACTATATTATAAAAACTATCTCTTTTCTTTATAGCTTGTCTTAGCTCATCATACTCAATATCTAACTCTAATTTGTCTTTGCTATTAGCAAATTCAATAGTCTTTTTTATATCTTCCATATAAAATATACTCCTTTAGCCATCATATGTTACAAATATCCTTAAAAATATATTACATCCTTAGAACCACATTCAGGACAAACAGGATTATCTAAAAATCTATCCCATTCATCTTTTATAATACCTTTTTGTTCTAATTCTTGTAATTCATCTTCTGTTATTGTATTTATTTTATTCTCATAAGACGTCCCCTTTAAATCTTCTTTTTCAAGCCAACCTCTTAGAGAAAATGTTGAATGGCAATTTTTACAATCAACTGTTAACATCATATAGCTATATCTCCTTTTTAATTAACACCACATTTATTATTTTTCATCAACCATTTTTTTATTTATATTTTTTAATTCTTATTCATCATATGTTGGAAAATCAGCCCAGGCAATAACTTTTTCTCCATAATCTCCATCAAAATATAATGGTCTTCCTTTTACAAACCATTCGCTATTATGGTAATAACCAGTTTCAACTATTGTATCTTCAAAATCTCCATTACTATTTTCTTCACAAAGATATATAGCTATTATTTTATCTTCAGTATTGCTTGGTAACTTGTCTTTGACTAAATTCCATTTAAAACTTTTATTAAATCCATCCTTATAGCCCTTTTCATAAAACATTTCGCAAGTTGATTTTATATTTTTACTCATAGCATCTCTATCAGCTAAAAGTATTTCTGTTTCTCTATCTATCATTTTTTCAAAAGTCTTATTCATAAAAAATCTCTCCTTTATTCATTAAACTTAATTTTAGTACCAATAACTCTATCTTTCTGATATGAATATGTAATTATTATATAATCATCTATATTTGTATCATCATACATAGCTGATGACACTCTTAACTCTTTTCCATCATCAAACAGTAAATAATATCTCTTGGATGAAACAACAGCATTTCCAGTATAAGCAAAAGATTTTGTTTCTCTTTTATCAACTACCTGCATAACACAGTCTTCATACGTAATGGGATATTTTTTTATAGACCACAAATACATACCCATAAAAATTCCTATAATTAAAATTCCTACTAAAATCATTGATATAAGTTTGGTGTTTCTTATTATATTTTTTCTGCATTCACCGCATATTTTACTTTTATTAGTTTCTGCTAGTAAGCATCCACATTTCTTACATCTTCTATTCATAGTTAAATCCCTACAATTCAGCATTAATTACACCATTTATATATTCATCTGGTATCTTTTGTAAAACCAGGCCACACTTAGGGCATACATAATATTGTGGCATAAATGAAAATGTTTCGTGTCTTTTTATTTTGCGTTTACAAATTATATAGTCTTTTTCTACATATCTTAAGTAATCTATTACTAACTCATTATAATTTTCTCCACGTGAACCATATCCTCTCATATTAGGCTTATATACCATTTCTTTATCACAATATAAACATTTCATTAATATTCCTCTTTCATCTTACTCCATAGGGATTACCTTAACATTATTTTCATTGGTTATATTTGTAAGTCTAATTATCTTACCACAACATTCATATTTATATATAACATCATCTAATTTTACATATCCATTTGTTTTAGAACTACTTAAAAATTCTATATTTTTATATCCTTCATAAAGTGTTACTTTTATTTTATTTTGTCTTTCTATAGAGTATAAATTAAATATAAAGCAACATATAAAAACAGCAAAAAATATTATTGACATAAGACATCTAACAAATGAGTCACTCTTACCAAATTGTTCATCTGCCATTACAAATAAAAAAATTATTGCCAAAATAAAGCATATTATTGCTCCAATTAAAAACATCATAACCATCGTAATTTCTTCCTTTTCTAATATTTATCTTATTTTTTAATATATTTCTTTCCATCTAAGTGATTTTTCTATAGGAATTATTGTATATTTATTTCCTCTTTCTTCTAAATAATCATTTTCTCTTAATCTTATTATTGCTTTTTTAATAGTATTTTTTGATATTTCCTCATCTAAATTATAATTATTTATTTTTATATACATATCATCTATAGTAAAACTACCAGTTGTTGAAAGAATTATATTTGTGATTAAAAAATTTATATTCTGTTTCATCACTATCTCCTAATAATCCAAATTATCTATTAGTTCTAATATTTTTCCCTTTAAATCAAATACGGTATCTTTACACTCATCAATAGTATTTTCTAATGTGTTAATATAATCATCTTTCTCATTTAATTCTTCTTCATAATCCTCACATTGTTCTTCAAGTTCTTTATTATTTAAAGACTTTTCTCTACTCCTTCCTAATAATATTCCATAGGCAAATACAGTACTACTTCATACTTATCTGTTTCTTTGTTTAAAGTTCCTAACAATTTAATATCATTCTCATACACATATCTAATGTCATCATAAAAAATATCTGTCTGTATAAAAGTATTATTGTATTTATTAAATCCTAATATATTAAATACATCTGTTATTAATAAATCCTTATCATAATTGATATTTTTACTAAAAAAATTAAATTCTTCTACTGTGTCTAAAATATCATTATATTTATTGCTTAAATTGTCAGATATTACTTTTACTAATGTTGCAAAAAAGAACATAAGGCTAATACCTATAAAAAATATAAGTATAAAATCTTCTCCTATCTTATTACCTGAACTTAAACTATATATACTAAGGATTGCTAGAGAAATAGTAAATCCCACAAATAATGTAAAGAGTATATTAAAAATATATCCATATTTCTTTGATTTTTTTAAACATTCTTCTTTTTTGTTTTTTATGTCTTCTATATTTTTGAATATCACATTGTAATGTGTATTATTCCATAATCTATAAGACATACAAGTATCTTTTAAATCTTTATAACTACTATTCATAACTTAATCCTCTATCATTTCTTATTTTAAAAACAAAATATTTTCCTAATTCACTATTCTTATCAATTGGTATAAATATTTTAACTATATAATCATCTTTTACCTCTAATTTAAAGAAATCTTTATCCCAATAATAAATATTTGCTTTAAAACTATCATTAATTAATATTCCATCTTTATTAATATATTTATAATCTATATATTCTTCATTTTTAGATATTTCATCATATTCTATTATTAAATCAAATTCAGATAATGGTACTAAATTATATATTTTAGATAAATTAAGTTTATCTTTATCAATTTCCTCAAAATATACTCCTCCCATAGTAATTATTCCTAGGGCAATTGAAGTTATTCCAAGATAATATGTAAAAATACAGTTATTAGTAATACCAACAGTAACACCAATTACTATAGTTAATAATAAAATAACTATTAAAATACTTATCCCAATTCTATTTCTTTTCTTTATATTTGAGATAATGTCTTCTTTGTCTGGTAACTCAAAACAAAAATTATCTGTCATAATTTTATTCCTTTCTTTTATATCAACTATTAAATATACTTTAGATAAAAAAAGTTATATCTTATGTCTCTGATTTAATATAATTTGCTACACCTCCATTTATACAGCCTAAAAATACCATAACTACTAGAATTATAGAAAAATCTCTTATATTCATTTTTATTTGTCCCATTATTAGATAATAAACGCCATAAACCATAATAACATCAATTATAGCTGTAATAATAGCCCATAAAACAGGATGATTTTTTATAAAAATTTTAACGCTTTTCATAATATTTTTTATTCCTTTCGTATTAGTTATATTTCTTTTATTTTATTGAGAGTATTAATTGTATATCGAATATAATCATTGCAAGACTCATCATTATGTAAATAACAAATAAGTCGCTATTAGCCTCTATAAGATTATGATTTTTAAAATCTAAAGTATATTTAATAGTTGATATAAAACATAAACATAAAAATACTCCAATAAGTATATTTAAAAATGGAATTAACATATTTTATCCTCAATCTTTCTTTATAATATTAATAGCTTTATGTTCATAATCCCTTATAACTAAAACATTATTCTTATACTCATATTCATAAATACTTTCATTAGCATCTTTAAAATATCCTTCATTTATAGCACTATCACTTAAAATTTGTGCTTCTGGATAATTGGATATAATCATATTATTTATATTCACCCTTGTTTTTGCTCCAGCATATAAAACTATTAGTCCTATCACCAAAACAAATCCCATAAAAGCACTTGATATACAACTATAAGCTGTATTTTCTTCACTTTTATATTTTTTCACAAATAAAATAATACAAACTATTACTCCTAAAAATGTTAAAATTACTGACATTGTTTCTATTACTGTAAAACTATTAAACATAATCTTCTCCTTTTATTTCGTTATAGGTATTGCTTTCATATTACTAGCTTCATTTACCTGTAAAACTCCATTATTACATTCAAAATGATATGTTTTTCCATCATAAATAAAATAACCTTCATTATAGTAATTATTGATATTACTGATTATTTCAGCGTTTGGATAAGAAACATTAATAGTATTTTTTATGTTATTCATAGCGTACTTATCGTAGTTATAACATCCTAAACTTACAAAAAATGCACTTACTACCCCTAACATTAATGGAACGATAATTGCTATAATACTTCCAAATTTATTAATCAACACTACTTCAGAACATATACTGATAACAAAAAATATTGCAGCTATAATAAAACATATACTAATTTTTAACATAATATTTCCCTTTCTTTTTTAATAATATTTTCCATCTACAATAGTTTCTAAATCTTCATCTATATCTTTTATATGTAAGTTGTTATCTTCAATAAAAAATCTATATGTTTTACCTTCAGATATAAATTCGCCATAGGAATTGTCTCTGATATTTATTTCTTTTGCATCTTTATAATAATCTGTTATCGCAGTATAAATGTTTTTACTACTATTTTCTAATCTTTTGTTATCTTCAAAATTATGTTCATAATTTGAAGCAAACATTGAAAATACAAATCCAAGAAATCCTATAGGTATTAAAACCCAAAACTTACTTTTAAATAATGATGCCATTAATGCTACACCTATAATAAGAATAAAAATCAATGTTATCCAATCTACTATGTCACTTTTATTTCCAATATCTATTTCTACATTTCCAAAATACATATTATTTTCCTTCCTTTATTTTTATTTTCCTTTTACAATAAGGGCATACCTGCCAATCTAATACTCTTGAATCATATACTTCAGCGTGTCTTTTACTTACATATTCATTACTACTTTTCTTATACCACTTGCATTTTTTATCTTTCTTATGTATTTTTTCAGAAGTATTATTATATTTATCTTTGTCTCTTCTTATTAATTCAGTAGCTAAAAACTCTGATAAATTATCATATTCATCTCTTGGATTAAAACCAAAAACGTGATTAGAAGCATATAAATTATTTATATCATCATATCCAGCATCCATATTTTTATCCTTTTTATAATTTCTTTAATACTTTTATATAATAATAGTGTATCAAAGTGAAAAAAAAAGAAGCTATTTCTCAAAATAAAAAGAAGCTAATGTAGGTACTATCTACATCAGCTCTAATGCTAAAAAGAAACTATTTTTTTCTTAAGTTTATAAATCATACTCTCTTCAAATATATTATCAGTATCTTTATCTGTCTGCATCCTTACATCCTTAATATCACAATTATCCTCAACACTTAAAGAAGTAACAGCTACCCATTTAAAATCACCTGTATGATGCACACAACAATCTTCTTTCTTACTATATCTTCTTAATATTACATAAAAATCTCCATCAGGTATTTCATTATCTAAACACAAAGAAAATTTTTCTACTCCATCTAAGAAAAAACAAAGGAAATTTTTATAATTTGTATTAATTTCTACCTTGCATTTATCATTACAAGCCTTACTTAGATTATTAATTTCTTTTATTTTTTTATCACAAGCTTCCATTTGAAATGAACTTCCTGCATATAATTTAAGTTTATCTATATATTTAAAACTTAGAAGTGTTATTAATACATAGCTTAAACTCAACACACATAATCCCACAATTATCTTAATATTAAGACATTCTAATAAACAATATATAAAACAACTTGATAAGAAAATAATGATAATTGGTAACATAGTACATAATACTAAGCTTAATCCATTTATTCTTTCATACTTTTTATTATTATACTCACATACTCTTTTATGAGCTAATATACGCTCTTTGTCTTTGTCTTCATCAAAAATAACCGTTATTTGCCTAGGAACTGTTTCATTTTGTTCTTCTGTCAAATAATCACAATCTTCTTCATATTTTTTTAAAGTTTGCATTTTAATAGCTCTTCCCTTCTATAGCTGTTATATTGTTATTTCCTTTTATAATGTCTTTTACATATAAAATATTGTCACTTATGTAAAATTCATAAGCTTTATCTTCATTACTAAAAACACCTTCTAATTCATCAGATATTTTAAAATTTTCTATATTTTTGTAATTATCATTTAGAGCTTGTTGTATGTTACTTTTACTTTGCTCTATACCTAAATTATAAGATTTATCTATTGTAAAAAATAAAGAAAAAAACCAACTAATAATACCTAAAAGAGATACCATTCCTAAAATTATCTCTATAATTGAAGGTGCAGTTAATTCAAGTAAATTAAAAGCAATACAACAAATAAATGATATTATTAATATTAAAAAGCTTATACCCACTATATAATTCATTTGACTAAAATCAATACTTCCAAAAAACATCTTTTATTTTTCCTTTCTAATTTATTTTTATGTTTACAATAATAATGCTGGAAAGTAAAAAAAAGACACTTAAATTTAATTAAGTGCCTAAATTATTTTTAAGGATTAATAGGAGAAATAAAAGAAAAATTAGATACTTTATTTGACTTCCTTAATTCTCTTTTGTATTTCTTTTTTAATCTTTTTATATCTTTATTTGAAAGATTATCTATTTCTTTTATTAATTCATCAGGTTCATTTTCTTTATTCTTATACATAATATCTTTTTCCATATAGTCTTATATTAATACACTCCACTTTTCATTTTTATTTTCTTCCCAGTCAAAAGGTATATATAAATTAGGAATATAATTTTCATCAACTTCTAAATTAAAAAAATCCTTATCCCAATAATATATATTAGCTCTAAATAATTGATTTTCTCTTATATTATCTTTTATATATCTACATTCAATATCATCATATTTTCTTGATACTCCATTAGAAGGAATATTTATATCCATACTAAATAAATTCAAATTATTAAACAATGATAATAAATCATATAGTATAAATAAATTAACAATATTTTTTTGTTTATTGCTAATCCAAGTATAATCTATTTTTCTATTTTTTATATTATCTTTAAAGGCTAATAAACTAACAAATATATAAACATCTAAAAATAATATTACTAATAAACTCATAAATATTATATTATTATCTTTGTTTCCAGCAATAAAAATTATTAATAATGATACAATAAAAATAATTGTATTTATTATGTATATGAGTTTAAATAATTTATTTAATTTTTGCTCAATCTTTTCCTTCTTTGGTACAAAAATATAAAAATCATATTGCTTTTCATTATTATTTGTCTTTAATGTCCTAATCATATATTTGCCTCTTTCTTTTATTAAAACCAACCATAACTAAAACCAATGTTTTCAATAGTTTTTGTTTCTTCTGGATAGCTGGCAAATCCTAAAGATGATAATATTAATGTTAATAATAATATACCTAATCCTGTTCTTATAGTTTTCTTTATCATATGAAACATCTCCTTTTTTGTTTATACAATAATAATGCAAAAAAGTGAAAAAATGCACATAAAAATATTGTATTTATATTAGAACAAAAAAATTAATAATTTTTTCCATCTATTGCTGTTATATTATTATCCTCTTTTAAAATATCTTTCACATACAATATGTTATCCTTTACATAAAACTTATAAGCTACGCCTTGATTAGTAAAAGTTCCTGTATAATCATCTGCTATTTCATAATTCTCTATGTTTTCATATTTATCATTTAAAGCTTTTGATATATTTTCCTTAGTGTGTCCTGGCCCTATGGTAAGAAGTATATATAAATAAATTATCGAAGTTATTGAAAAGATAGTTGTTGCTGAAAAGGAAATCAACTGACACCTCATCATAAAAACACTAGGTTCTTTATTATTAACTGATTTAATATATAAAATTAAGGTTAATAATCCTAAAACTCCTATTACACCACTTGCTACTAATATTATTCCCAAAGCTCTTATTGGAGTATCATTAGTAATTATAGTTCCAAAATACAATCCTATCATTATATAATTTTCCTTCCCTTTATTTATCACATAGGAAATGGGTAATCATCATAATCCCTATCTTTAAGTTCTTCAAAAATTCTATCCATAGCTGTATTTAAAGCTTTCTTTATATGCTTTGTCTGAACAAAAAACTCATCTTTAAATAATTTATAATCCTCTTTAATATCTTCAAGATAATTTAATGTCTTATTTAACTTATTAGTAGAAATATCAGCTCTATCAAGAAAATCAGCAGCTCTATTTAATGCTTTTATTCTTTTCTCTGTATCTAAAATATCTCCAGTAAACTCACGAACACACTTATCTAAGTTTTTTATATCATTCATTGCAAAATCTCTTAAAATTCTTACTGCTTTATAGTCATTCATATATTTGCTCCTTTATTTTTTATATATAATATAATAGTGTATCAAACATAAAAAAAAGAGCATTCTTTTATGAACACCCTTTCCTTTATTTTTATATTGTAAAATTACAGTATTAAATCTTTCAATTATATCTAAAGCCCAATTCTCCCATTTATGTGAGTATTTAGGATTTATGGCATAATCTTTATTGAATTCTTCTTGTAAGTCTTTTAAAAGTTTTTAACAATTTGTTTTGTTTCATCTATCATATTATTCCTCACTTTCAATATCTGAAATATAATCTCTATCTTTATTAACTGTTTTTACTATCTCTATTGGCTCCTTTATCTATCTAAATCAATATCATCAGCTTCTCTTTTAGATGTATGTATTACTGGCTTCTTTTTATTATCGTGTATATCAAGTAAATCCTTATACATAAGAGTAAGGTTTTTATAAGTTTCAATAACAGGCCTTATTCCGTTAGAATAGCTTATATTATAAGCAAAATCAAATATTTTCTTACTTTCTGCTATAGTGAGATGATTTTCTTTGGCTAATAATTTACTTATCTGTTTTCTAAAGTGAATAGATATAATATTTTTATATTTATTTAAGTTTTCTACTCTTGTATTAAAATTTTTCCTTTGTCTATCAACCTCATTCCTATTCCATTTTACAGACTTCTCTTCATCAATAATACTTCCTACCTTTGGATATGGAAATTTATCCCTATCTGGTTTACAAGAAAAGTTCTCTAAAAAGTCTTTATAGGCTGAAACACAAGTTATTAGATTTTTTTCTGCTTTTATATGTTTAACTACTTCTAGTAAATCTTGATTATTGTTCACTTCTAAATAACTCATTCATTTTTCTCCTTTTTATATTTTATTATTGTTTATAATATAATATTGTTAAATACATAAAAAAAGACAGCTAAATTATCTCTTTTAATTGTCTTTATGATGAAATTTATTTATCTTTCTATACCCTCATTATCAATTAAGCAATCTTTTTGCAGATTATTAAAATTTAAGTAAAATTGCGGGCTTCTTTTATTTAATGAAAATCCTTTTTGATATGCGTTTAACATTTCTATTTTTTTCAAATATCCTTGTTTTATGTTATCTATATATACAACACTATATGGGTCTATTTTATATATGTTTTCTAATTCTTCTAATGTTGGTAATTTTGAAATATCTAATGCTTTTTTATTTTTTACCTGGTCTAACATTTTTAATTCCGTTTTATAATATGATGTTATTGGGACATTAAAAATATTATTTTCATTATATTTTGTATTAAAAAACATACTATTTCCTGTATCAAAATAAGGAGACAAATCTATAAACTGTAAAGTTTCTGTATCTCTTCTTATTCCAAAATTTAATAAATGCCTATCAATATTTGTCATTATGAAATCAGAAAGTATCATATAATCTAAATAATCATAAACATATTCCTTTGATAATCCATTATTAACACAAACATTTATAAAATGTTGATATTCAGAAAAATAATTTTCTTTCTTTTCCATATAACTAACATCTATTGCTGGAATGAATTCCAAATTTTTATTTGTAAAATTTTTAGAAATACAACCTATCCCTTCTCCCATAATTGTAGGTAAGTTTATTAATTCATATTCTGTACAAGTTCTTCCTTGTTTTTTATGAAGCAGTGTTGCAAATACTTCATTAATGCTTTGTTGATATGAATTACCATAATTGCCTTTAACAAGATAGCGTTCATTATCTTTTATTATCCATCTTTTCTGAAGTTCTCCTTGTGTTGTTGCACTAGGCAAAAAAGGAGTTGCATTTTTAATATCATTATATGAAAAATCTTTTTCAGCAAAATCATTCGTATATAAATTAACTTGTTCCCAAGTAAACTTTGATGATGTAGGTTTTATCCAATAACAATCAACTAATGACAATCCAAGATTATCTATCATATATTTAGTATTATTTTCTCCACATAGTAACTGACTACTCATTTTCTGATTTTTAGGAATTGCCCGTCTTTCCCACCAATTTACTAATTGTTTTTTATCTAATGTTTTAATAGGGCAAAGACTAATATCTGTTATATCTATATCTATTAAATTTCCTGTTTCATTATTTACAATAACTATACCAAAAACTTTATTTTTGTGCATTAAATAAAACTGTTTTATATTATCCATTTTTTTCTTCCTTTATCATTTCTTGTATTAAATAATATTTTACTAATTGTTTTGCTCCTATTAATAGTTCCTTATAATATAATGGATTATAAATCATATCATATTTTATTTTTAAATTTTTATAATTAATATATATATTATTATCTTTTAATATAAAATAAGCATAATCCTGTTCATTTATAAAAATCTTTTCCTTTAGAAAATCATCTATTGTTTTCATAATATCATTCTTCTTTCTTTTATTTATAAATAAATTATATCATATATTATGAAAAATAGCTTTTGTTTTTATTTATATATATTATCTATCTATTTCGACATACTCTCCTTCAATATAATCAGCTACTATATTCTTCTTTGCTGTATCAACAGCACTCATTTTCAGCATATTTCGTATTTACATATGTTTCTTTTTTCATAAAATCTTTTACAAAAGTTACCGGATTACAGGGATTTGATACACCTAACTTTTCAGCATATTCCTGTAATAAATAACATAAATTTTCTTCAATAACCCATTGTTCACTTCCAAATTGCTCAAACACTTCTTTATTTATCATAATCGCTTACTCCTTTATTAATTGTTTACCTCTTCCAGGCTACAATATCTGATAAAAAATGACTAATCATATTTACATCCTCATATATATTTTCATTAACCTTAATACATCTATATGAGTTTCCATATTTATCAAGTATAACCACATTTCTTCCTACATTAGGAACTCTTTTCTTTATACTAACAAAACCTTTTGGATAATTTTTTCTTAAATTATTTTTCATCACTATCTTTATCCTCTCTTTTTTGTATTTATATTAATAATAGTGTGATATATATTAAAAAACAGCCAGATTATATTTGTCTAGCTGTCTTTTTTTATTAAGTTTTTTATAAATGTTACAAAGTTATAGAAATTTATTATACCTAGCTTTTTAATATATCCCTGTAATATATAACCCAATATTTATTTCCAAATTATTCAAACACTTTTTTATTTAATATAATACTTTCACTTTCTATTGTTATCTATATTAATATCATTTATATCGTTTTCTATTTTCTTTAATTTAATATTACGCTTATACTCTTTAGATAAAATTGATTTACAAGCTAAAATACCTTCATTATAACTTTGAGAAGATTTACTTCCATCATTCTTAAGCTTTTTAGTAAAGCTGTCTTGTAATTCCTTATACTCCCATTCTGTCAACATTTTTAATACTCCTTTATGTATTTAGTATTATTTTATTATTAATCATATTTTTAATTATTTATCATAGCATTAATTTCTTCTTTATATTTATTTCCCCAAGCATATGTTGTGTTTGCGTTAAAAGTTTTATAATATACTGCTGCCAAACTTCCAGCTATAGCTGCACACGTATCTGCATCCATACTAGCCATAATAGCTTTAGTAATACAGTCTTCAAAATTTCTGCTCTCATAAAAACATCTTACCGCTAATGGAACTGTGTGCATACAAGTAACAGAAAATTCTACAGGTATTTTTGTTTTTATATTATGATATTCTTTTAAAGACAGCTTAGGATTTATTATATTTTCTTCAGTATAAAACTTACTAACATATCTTAAAATATCTTCCTTACTAGCCCCTTTTAATAAAAGATGAATACATACTGCTGTTATTACTGCCCCTTTTACCCCTTCTGGATGATTGTGTGTTACACAAGCACTTTTTATAGCTTCTCTTATTACATCTTCTTCTTTTTCTAATATTCCTATAGGTCCTACTCTCATAGCACTTCCATTTCCATAACTATTATACTCTACAGCTTTATCATCTAAACACCATCTTTTAAAGCCTGGTCCATATCCTGCATTAGGATATTTGTAAAACATTTCTCTATATTTCTTTTCATAATCAGAACTTTCTAATGCTTTATATGTTCCTATTGCCATAACCGTATCATCAGTAAAATATTCGCCATTTGTGTACATAGTATCATAAATGTTATTATAATCACTTCGGTCTTCTGAATAAAAACCTTCATAAATACTTCCAGCAATATCTCCTAGTGCGATACCTTTTATAATCAAATTAACATCATCTTTATTTATCTCAAATGGATATTTTATTTTTATATTAGATTTATATGTCTTAACCTTAAACCAGTCTTCTTTCTTATATTTTCTTTTAAAAATCTCAAACATAATTTATTCCTTTTCTAAAATAGTATTATTTACTTAGACTAATAGTCTTAAAAATACAACTTGCAGGTATATCATCTGTTAAAAACACATCATTATTAAAAAAATAAATATTAATATTGTTCTTAAGTAATGTATCTACATCAAACACTAAAATAATAGGAATTTCATTTTTAGTGATATTTGTTCTTTTTGCATAAATAGTAGCTATATCTATATTAGGAGTAAGTGATACAGTCTGCTTTGTTGTTTTATACTCTCCATTAAGAACATTTTTCTCTGTTAAATGTCCTAACTCTTTTATCTTTTCTAATCTTTCTTTACTTGTTCCGTGATATAGTACAGTATGCTTTTGCTTTATAGTATTGTTTATAATCTCTAACATATTTTCCTCTCATTCACTTTTATTCTTTTCTTCTTCATAATAATTTTCCTTTCTTTATTAATCAGACTCTAATATTAAAGTTTTAGGTTCTGCATATTTTAAAACGATTATATAAAAACATTCCCATCCAGATAATTTAGTTATTATATCAATAACTTCATATTGATTTATTCCATCAAAACAAATATGCTCTCCAATATTAGGAATTCGTGTCAAACTATCTATATATTCTCCATTAAAAGGATTATTTAAGTCATCTTCCATTTTAAATTTAGTCTTATACGTCATATTATCTTATCCTTTCATTAATACATTATTTCAGGCATATCACGCTTGTAATATTCAAGTGTTGGCTCAATCTCTTTATGAAACTGCTCCATATTATTCCACATAATAATGATACCGTGTTCTATCAAATTTTTAACAAAAATCTCATCATACAGTTATAATTTTCACTACTTAGTTTCTATGCCATCTATAAATTTCTTTATCTCCATTTACAGTATCAGCAACCAATATATAATCACCTGTTGCGTAATATTCTCCTGTATACATTGTACGAATAGTATCGTTTATGTATTTTCTAAATGAAAAAGATTTTGCAAGTACCTTTTTATCAAAGTCTCTTACAACTACATATGAAAACAAGCCTCTCTTTTCTACATGTGCAATACTTATTTCGCCAAATACTCTAATATTTGATTTTTTCATTCTATTTTTCTCCAATCTTTCTATAAAATGCAAACAATCCTTCTACTTCTGTGCATCTTCATTCCAAGTGCCACTTACAAATAATATATTCATATGTCTCTCCTTATATTTACTTTACAACATTACCAAACTTTATAATTATATCTACATCTAAATATGATAATTCAATTCCATATTCATCAATTAGTGATAAAAAATAACCTTCTATTGCATCTCTATCTTTTAATAGACCATTACTTTTATATATGAAAATTTTAACCATTTGTTGCATATCTAATGGATTTATATGTTTTAAATAATTCTTTTCCTTTTTTCTGAAAAAATTAAATTCATATGAAATATAAGAGTCTATTAATTCTATAAATTCATCTATATTTTTAATATCAAGCAGTTCAAATTCATCTTCTGTTAATGGCATTTGTCTATATCTATTCATAGCTTTTATTTTAAATATAAAATTCACAATATTCCATAATAAACGATATAACAACGATATAACACGATATATTATATATACTCCAAGTATAAGTCCAATAATAAACAAATAGAAACTTAAAAATCCTATAATAAAATTTAATATTTCATCGTTTACATCTATTACTTTTATCTTTATATTAATAAGCCCTAATATAAAAGGTAATCCAATAGCAATTATAAATGTTAATATATTCGCTATTGTGTTTTCATACTGTTCATAAAATACACGCCAAAAACTCTTTTTATTTTGTAGTTTTACTGTAGAAATGTCTTTCATATATTTCAAACTCCCTCTTTATTTTTTATAATAATAATGTCAAAAAGTAAAAAAAATGACAAAAAAAAGAGCAAATAAAATAGTATTATCTGCTCTCCTTATATTTTAAAATTTGTTTTATAATAATAGTTATGTTTACTTATATCTCTGTTTTAGTATTTTCTTTATTTTTCGTCTCTCTGCACAACCTCTCATATATCTATAACTGCGTACAATAACTTTAAAAAATACTAAGCTAATAACAATACTTACTACTATTTCTACAATCCATAAATAATCTAATCCAGTGTTTTTAATTAATATAGCTGCTAAGTCAAATCCTACATAAATTAAAATTCCTATAAATATAATCTTCACTATTATTCTTAATAATTTATGTTCTTCCTTATATTCCATTTTTGTGTACTCTTTTCTTGGTTTTATTTTATTATACAATGATAATGTATATCTTCAAACAAAATAAGATATTTTCGGCAAAAAAATATAAGCTCATAATTTTAATATATTATATTTTTTTCATAAGTTATAATGTAAGGAGAGAAGCCTAAATTATCATAAAATCTTTTTGCATTTTTATTAAATTCCCAACAGTTTAAAGTAATACGATTAAATCCTTTTCTCTTAGCAATTATTGTTAGTTTTTCTACTAACTGTTTTCCTATATTTTTATGTCTGTATTCTTCTTTAATATAAATATCTTTTATTAAATAACTTATTTTACTAAATTTTTCCCCTGCAATCATTCCTATTATTTTATTATCATCTTTTGCTATTAGTATATCATCCTTAAAATAATATGTAATAAATAATATAAATCTATCTGATAATGTTAATTCTCCTAATATGTCTGGTCTTTCTTTTATATGCATATCATCTAATTCTTTAGATAACTGCATTATTTTTTTATAATCTTTTAACTCTGGTTTTTCTATATTTATTTTGTCCATTATAGTGTATTTCCTATCATTTCATTTCTTATCATTATATCTTCCTGTGTGTCTTTTATATATAAATTATCACTTAATATATCTAATACACTTTCTCTTTCATCATAAAAAAAACTATTTTTTATATGAAAATTATCTTTTAGTTTATCAAACATATTAATAATTTCTTTGTCAAGTTCTATTGATTTTTCTATATCTCCTAAAACAACCATAGTCAAATCAGAAGCACTTTTTAATGATAAAACCAATATTTCTATTTCACTAAATATAAGCTGATTTATGTCTTTTTGTTCTAATATCTTAACAGCATTTAAGAAGCACATCATTGCATAATTCCTATTTGTATAATAATAACATACCCCTAAATTAAACCAACTATTATAATCATTAATATTATATAATAATATCTTTTTATAGTAACTTATAGCTATATTTATCTGTTTTATTTCATTTTTATAATACTTTGCTGACATTCTTTCTAAGGAAATATCATTAGTCATTTTATAATACTCAAAAGCAAGATTTTGATGATATTTAAAATAATAATAAATATTTCCTAACAAATTCTTTATAAGATATATCTCTGATGTAGCTGAAAAATTTTCTATCTGTGAAATAAGGCTGTCTATATTATAAACATATCCTTTATCATTATTATGTAAATAATAACTATAATCATATATTACTGAATAATAAGCATATCTTATATAAGAAATCTCTTTCCTATTTATATTTTCCTTTATCTTATTATTTATAGTATCTATTATTTTATCATATTTTTTCTTATTATCTTCATATAATAAATTATTTGCAAAAAAATATTTACTTCTTAATAAAAGTTTAAAATATTCATTTGTCGAATATATATGATTTAATATATTTAAAACATCATATTCATCTTCTGTAATATAATTATTTTTTAATAATAGAGATAAAATAATATTTATGTCTTCTTCATAATTGTATTTTATTTGATTTATACTGTCTTCTATAATATAAATGTCACTACCTGTATTTTTAATTGTTGAAATTACTAAATCATACTCAATATTTATATTATTTTCTTTATTATCTGTTATTATAAATAAATCATTTAATAACTCTTTATCTATAAAATTGTTTTTATAAATATAATCATACACATAATCTATTTCAACATAAGTACCTATAAAATTAAAATATTGTTTTAAATTCATACAAAATAAATTAGTTGTTTTGTCTCCAATTAATCTTATTTTTTTGACCATATATATTTATTCCTTCCCCAATAAAATCTCTTTTTTTATAATATTTTCAATATCTTCCATACTTATATTAGAATTTTCTTTTAATATATCAAGTGTACTTTGTAAAGTGTTTAACATAGTAATAACACCATTTCCAAAACAGTCTTTTTCTTCTTTTGAATACCCATTAGGAATATTTCTTAATATTAAAAAAGCTATCTCTGCTAAACATATATCTGTTCCTTTTTCCATAATCTTTACCTATCCATTTCTATATTATCTTGACTTATTCCTTCTAATTTGTTTCTATCGAATTCTGGAATATGTATTTCTGCTGGACAATATTGCATTTTTCCATTTATAAAATACTTATCCAATATATCTTCATTTCTTTCACCTTCTTCGTGTAATTTAAAAAGTATATCAGGAAATAATCTATTTTTAATGTAGGGTCAATATTTTCTATAAAATTTTCTAAACTATTATAAAAAGCATAATATTTTTCAGCTTCATTATTTTTGTCTAACATATATTTTGCAATTTTATATGCATTATATCCTTAATTATCAATATCTATTACTTCCATACTATAATTTGTATAACTTCCCATATCTAAAATTCTCCTTTTATTTTTCAAACTTATTTTTTATATTCTTTTTCTTCAAATCTTTCAAATTCAGCCCAAGCTTTTGTTAATAATGGATATCCAAAAAAATCTTCACCTGTAAATTCAGCACAAAAATACTCATTACTCCAAGTGCAAATCAAATATCTTTTCCCTTTTATTAATTTTTTATCTGGATATTCTTTGTCAAATATATGCCACACATTATCCATTTATTTTTACTCCTTAAAAAGTATTAATTCATTTATATATTTTCTGTTTTCTCCTTTGAATATAGGAATGTTTTTATCTATAATCCATTCTGTTTTTTTAATAGCATTATCACTATTAACGCCTGCTTTTTCTAATTCACAAGAATATTCTTCACTAAATTCACACCCATCATTTTTATCAATCCAGAATTTTCGTTTAATACAGCAACTTCCTCTCTTCTGATAAATAGGATAATCATTCCAGTTAATGCCTTTCTGTGTCATTAACATATCCTGTATCTGATTAGTATTCTTGTTATTAAGTTCTTCTTGCGTAAAATAAGCCTGTCCTACCATTTGTACTGAATTATTGCTTGCATCAAATTGTCTCCAGAATATTAAATTAGCAACCTCTTCCTTTGGTATATTAAAACATCTACTATCAAACATTGCACCTTTATCAACTGCTCTTAATAATGTCTCAATATATTCATCTTCTCCATTTTTATACTTTGAAACTCCATCCCATTTTTCAACCTTATATTTATCAACATTGTTTTTTAATAGCTTATTAAAGGTTAATGTAGCCATACTTGATGACACACTACATATCTTTTGAACATTATAATCAAACCAGGCACTTGTTGTGAGTTTTTGATAATCTATAAGTATTAAACTGATTTCATCTGATTGTGAATAACCTAATACACATCCCTGTATATTCTGACATAAGTATCTCATAGTATCCTGCATTGTTTTTATAAATATATCATCAAATGGCTTTTTAAATCCCTTTAAAAACGTATGAAATGCTTTTCCATCTAATCTTATACATACTGGCATTCTTCTTATTAATCTTGTTTTAGGTACTTCTTCATAATATTTTTTCATTCTCTTTGCTAAAGCTGTATTATCCATAGCTTTTTATCCTCTTTTCTTTATTGGTAAGAAATAAATTAATTATTTTATATATATTGTCATATTTTTATAAAAAACAATATTGAAGCTTTATTTTTTAAGGATTAGAACACCATATAACTTCGCTATATGGAAATGGATTTTTATATCCAATTTTCTTAAACATTTTATCTTCTATCATTATAGGCTCATTAAATCTTTTTTTATAAAAATCTGATAACTTATATGTATCTTCCTTTGTTAATTTTATAACTGAAAAAGAACCATCTGCTTTTTTATAATTTAATATTTTTATAATATATGCTGTAACATCTAAAGCTGTATCTAAAAATTTTCTATTTTCAAGTTCATTAAATAAACGAACATATTTATAAATTGCTTTCTGTTTATTTACAAAATTAATAACATTAGGAATTATTTTTACAAATACTAAAAATAAACAATACATTATTAAAAAACTTATAATTAACACAATAATTATATTTTCAAGTAAATTAATAAAAAAATAACAATTATTTTCTGAATGATTATTTGTTAAAAATGTTATTACTCCTCCTATAATAAAAGAAATAGTAACATCTAAAAATACAAGAAACTCTGCATAATATTCTTCATTTCTTTTTATAAATTCTTTTATAAAACTTTTCTTTTTCATTGTTATATGCTCCTTATATTAATAAAAAACTAATATAATCCTAATAGAGAACTATTTTCATATATAAAAAATTCTTTACTATCTCTATCCATATAATCATAATGCTTTTGTTTTGATAAACAAGCTTCTGTATTATAACCATCATAATTTTTCCATATTATTTCTTCTGCAAGTATATGTAATTCTTTATGTGTTATATTTCTTAAATAATCTCTTAATGAAGAACACTCATATTGTCTATCTAATATCTTTTTTAGTTTCTTTTTACGAATATTAAACATTTTTCGCTCCTTTTTTATAATTACAGCAATATCACTTTATACAATAATATTGTCTCAAAGTGAAAAAAAATAAGGGTTCTGTCTTAAAAAACAGCCCTTATTTTAAAAATATTTTATTATTGTGTTTTTATATCACATATTTTTTCTTGCTCTATATTAGGTTCATTTACTTTTATAGGAGTTCTCTTGTACTCTAATAATTGTTTGTCTTTAGATAACTCATATATGAAATCATAATATGGTATCTTTTCAATATTATTATTTTCATCTTTATTATCTTTTGTTATTAGTATTTTTGTATATTCGTCAGGTAAAATATCAAAATTAGTATTTCGCATTCTTTTATTAGAAATTGAAATCTCTATTGCTACTTGTGAACTTTATGGTAACGATAATCACCAGTTTTACATTTCTTTAACAGATTAAAGAATGATTTAAAACTTCTATCAGCGACTTTTAAAGTCTGTTGTGCAACTCCTGCTTGTAACAAAGCATAGTTTTCATTTTCTTTACACTCGTGATAATTACTCTCGTAAGTTAAAAACTGTTTCTCATTAAAGAAATATTGTCTGATATTGTAAAGTGCGACATTGTAAAGATTGTTTGAATACTGACATAATTCCATTAATGTCTGATATTACTGTTTTGAAAGTCCTCTAATAACATTGCTTTGTACTGCAAACTCCATTAATATTTACTTTCCTTCTTTTCTTGATAATTTAATATCTACATAAGAACATTACAGAAAAGATATTTATATCTTTAATCTAATATGAACAAATCTTCTATTTCTTTATCAGCTATTTCTTTTGTTGTTTCTTTAGTATTTTCTACAGCCTTCTCTTTATTCTTACTTTCAAGATATTCATTTAATTTATCTATATCCATAACTTTTATAGATGTGTAACCTTCTTTTGCTAATTTCATTCCTAATTTTAATGCAGCAATATAATCATTAGCGTTAAATAAATCTCTATATATTGTTGCATCTTCTGGACATTCAGTTAAATCATATACTTCATATATCGTATTTTTTTCTTCATCTAATAGCTCTTGGCTTCTTAATCCCCAATCAATTTCATCTTCTTTTATAAAAAATACTTTCTCTTTTTCCTTAGGAAGTTCTACCTGTCTTCTTGAAAGGTTCGGCAGCTTATGAAAATAATCTTCTCTATCCATTAAATCTCCAAACATATTTTCCTGATAATGTCCTGTCATTACTTTTCTTTTATCCATAATTTTAATTTCCTTTCATATAATCTTAATTTATGTATTGTATTTTTTAACTGCTTTTTATTTAAGCAATAAAACTTAATGCTCTTGTATCTACAACTAAATCAGTTTCTTTTAATTCACCAATAATACTAATATTATGTACATTCTTTATTCTTGTTATAGCTGTATATAATTGTCCTGCCGCAAAAAAGCCAGGAACAATATTTACTTTCTCTAATGTTAATCCTTGTGCTTTATTTACAGTAATAGCATATGCTATAGCTATTGGTAACTGATATAATACTTCATCAGTTTCTTCATTTATCTTAAATTCAGTATATTTTACAGTAATCTCTTTTCCTGTATTATCTAACTTTACTTTAATCTTATCCTTATAAAGCTTTGTTATTACTCCTAAACTACCATTCTTGTATTTCTTTGTATTAACAAGAGTCATTATTTTCATACCTACTGCTAATTCTAAACTAAGCTTTACAGGTAATTTTCTTTCAGATGTAATTCCAAAACATACAGCATTATATGTCTTTTTATCTGTGAATTTATCTGTATACATTTTATTATAAACATCAACCTGTTTATTATTAGCACAAAGATATATTCCATCTTCTATAGCAGTATGTTTTAAGTTATTATTTAACCATTTTAATCCTGATATAGCTCCAAATTTAATCTCATCACATATATTAATAAATTCTTTCTGTAATTCATCGCAATCATCATTATTATGTCTATGATTATTTCTTAATACTATTGTATGAATATCTAAACTATCCCATAAAGGACTATCAAAACAGAAATATTTATCTTCACTTCCCTTGTAATAAATATCCATTACAGTTTTATCTTCTTTTGTAACAACAGGGGAAATCTGTCCAAAATCTCCTGCTAATATTAACTGTATTTTATTACCTGTTAATTTTTGAGCATTATTAATAATTCGTACTAACTGATTAAATACATCTTTTCTTACCATACCTATTTCATCAATGATAATTCTATCTACATTTAATAAAATCTTAGGTATCCTAATATGTTCATCTTGTCTTTGTACGAATGTATATAACTCAAATATTGAATGTATTGTATGAGCTGTTGTATATGTAATATTAGAAGCAGCTACTCCTGTTGGAGCTACTACTAATGTCTTTTTTCTTTCTTCTTCTGTTAATCTCTGTAATAAACTATTAATACAATAACTTTTACCTGTACCAGCTTTACCTTTTAAACAGTAATTAACTGTAGGATTATTTAATATTGTTTCAATAGCTATCTCCTGTTCATTAATATTACTTTCTGACCCTGCATTTTTAGACGTTTCATATAATCTCTTACAGTCTTCATTTAAAAATACTATATTATCTTCTTTATTATCTGATATTTCTTTTTTAGACTTTACCTTAAAAACTTCTTTTTCTAGTTTAGTCACTTTCGGCACCCCAAACGAATGTTTGGCATACTTCTTATTTTCATTAAACTCTATATCTTCTAAAGAAATATTTCTTTCTTTTATTCCTAATCTCTCTATAGTTCTTTTAACTGTAGATGCACTACATTTATATTCCTTAGAAAGGTTATTAACTATTTTTTTATAACCTAATCCAGATAAATATAATCTAGCTACTTCTTTATCTCTAAGAGTATCTAACTTTTTATTTTCTTCTATTTTTTCTTTTCTTATTTTATTATCAAAAAATCCACATTTTATAGCTGTTTCTTCATCTATATTTAACCATTTATCTGAAATAATTGTTTCAGGTCTAAAAATAAAACATCCATCTCCGTGTAATGCTTTTCTATACCAATCTTTATTTTCCATATGTTCATCTGTATGTATTATTGCAGATTTTAATTCATATGTTGTTAATGGTTCTTCCATACTATTATTTAATTCTATACATTCTTTATAAGCTCTATCTGAACCATAAAGTAATTTAACACAATTGTAGTAAATAAAAATAAATCTTTCTCTGTGCATTCCTTCTGCCCAAATAATACTATCATAATATTTTTTTAGACAACGTAAATTACCTAAGGTAACACATCTTACTGGATAACTTGCATAAGGTATTTCATCAATATCTGGTTCATAATTTATAACAGTAAATGAATTATTTTGCTTAGGTTCTGTTGTTTTCTTTAATTTTCTTTTTTTTGACTTAGTTTGTCCTTTTATATATACTTCAAAATCATCTTTCCAATACTTATCTATACCCTAAAAATGAATTAGTATTTTTATTCATTAATATTCGTTTAATTTCTTCAAACTGAGCTTCTATACATTCATTTACAATATTAGTAATTGGAATATTTCTCTTTTTTAATCCATTTTTTATATATGTTTTTGCATTATCTTCTTCAAAATAACTTACCTCATAATGATTATAAGAGATATTATTATCCTGAAAATATTTCTTTATAAATAATGCACTTTCGGTTCTTGCTAATAATACAGCACAAGTTTCTTTATTATTTATAGTAATATTATTAAAATCTCTTAAAAAAAATTCAATACCTGTTCTTCCTGAACCTGTTTCGGCTTCATCAAATGCATCTATAACCAGAAAACTAGAACCATCTATTAAGCTTTGAATAAAGGAACTAATTTTATCATTGCCAACTGCTTCCATAATTGTTCCCTGAAAACTATATTCAGCTACTTTTGTATCTGGCAAATCCCAATATATTCCATTATATTTACGACATATATGTTTTGCTAATGCAGTTTTACCTGTTGCTCCTGGAGCTGAAATAATTATAAATTTAGGATTGTCTTCATTACTATTATCTTCATTTTCCTCAAAAAATGTTGGTTCAACATATTCATATACATCATTATCATATTCGTTTTTATCTATATATCTTATTGTTGTAAAATTAGGATTTAATGAAAATATCTGACCTTTTTGATTTATTTTACTAAGTACATCATTTAAGTGCATATATCCTCTTTCTGTATATATATACCTTTTATTAAGTTCTGTCTCTCTTTTACTAAACATAAACTTTCCTCCATTATACCATATTAAAACAAAAATACAAATATTCTCTTTTTCTGTAAAAATTCTTATAATAATAATGGGGAAAAGTTAAAAAAAATACAAAAAAAACATCTATATTTTTTATAGATGTCTTTTATAAGTTTTTATTTTATTGTTATTTGCTTTAAATATTATTATCTAAATTTATCTATCATAATCATATTCATCATTATCTTTCATATTATTCTCATTATCAGAAGAATATTGTCGTTCTAGTGCCATATCTAGTGCAGCTATTATTTGATTATCCAAATATTTATTGTATTCATAAGCTTCTTTATAATTTATATTAAGTTTATGAAGTGCCTTCGTTAAACGAATATCTTTTTCTTTACTTTCTTCGTCTATTATGTAACCTGTTTTTCTTGCTTCTGGATGTTCAGACATAAATTTTAAAATTTTATCCATTGCTCTTTCTTGACTAAGACTAATAACAGTCCAATCTTCATTTGAAACGCCTTGTAAATAAAAACTACGATATTCATAATGATATTTATCTTTATTTGTTATGCCGTTTTCATTATAACTACAGTCATCATAAAATCTTACAAACTTACATAAATCAACATATCCAGCAGGATATTTTTTTCTTTTATATCTATCAAACATATATCTATATCACCTACTACTTAATCTAATTCTATATCTTCATAATTATCTATATAATCATCAATAACTTCATTTAGATTATCACATAAAATTAATATCTTTGCAGTTCCTTTTTCTTTATCATCATCCTCATAGACTTCATTACTTGCCTTATAACATAAATCTGATATATTTTTTAATATATCTATCATTTCTTGTGTCATATTATTATTATTTTCTCTTAAATTTTCATTTTTTTTAAACATAATTAAAGTTCACTCCTTTTTTTATACAATTGAAATATATAATAATAATGGATATATAGAATTCTTATTTTTAATCATTATTTTAAAATTTCCTTAAAATAAATTAAATATAAAAAAAGAGCCTATTTATAAAAAAATAAGCTCTCTTTATATTTAATCTAAGTCTATTTCATCAGTTTCTATTGAATTATTATAATTCTGTATATATATTTTATTATAATTATCTTCCCAGATATTATTGCCTTTTTGAAAAGACAGCAACAAATCTATTTTTCTTTCAAATTTTTCTTTTAATAAAGAAATCCTTAAATCATCATAAATATCCTTTTCGTATATTGAGAAATCAGTATTAATTTTATCTATGTTTATAATCTCTTTATTTCTAACATACTTTAGCAATCTATTTTCTTTTGATGTTATAAATGAATGTGTTTTATCTTGTCCTAACTTAACATTATTTAATTCATTAGTAGAAACATTATAAAACATACTATTTCCAGTATCATATATAGGAGCGAACCCTAATATTTCTAATGTGTCTGGATTTCTTAAAATACTTATATTATTCATATGTCTATCTAAATTTGTAAATAAAAAATCACTACAAATCTCATAATCAATAAAATTATCAAAATCATCTTCTTTGATTCCTAGCGATAAGCATATATCTTTGAAAGGATAGTATAAGCTTTCATTTTGTTTAATCTTTCTAGTTTGTAATAATTCCCAAGCTGAAATACTTTCAATATTTTCATTACAAAAGTTATAAGAAAAACATCCTAATCCTTTTCTGTTATTTGTAAGTTCAATATTGCAAAAATAATAAGGTGTGTAATTATTAAAATTTTGGTCTTTATGAAAATTGCTGGCAAATACTTCATTAATGCTTTGTTGATAAGAATTGCCATAATTACCTTTTACAAGATACCTATGATTATCCTTATCTATACACCATTTCTTTTGAACTTCTCCTTGTGAAACAGCACTTAAAAACTTAGTATATTTTCTTAAATCTAAATCCTCTGTTTGGTTAAAGGTGAGTTCTCCAAAAGCATCAACAAAATTATTTGAAAATAAATTAACTTCTTCCCAGGTAAGTTCTGAATATCTAGGCTTAATCCAATAACAATCATTAAGACTTAAGGCTAGATTATTAATCATAGCATTTGTGACTGAACTATATCCTAATCTTTGTAAGGCTGTTCTTGCTCCCTGCCTTGTTTTAGGGATTGCCCTATCCTGCCACCAGTTAATGAATTTAATATTATTCATTCTTGCTCCGATAGGAATATGGTCTTGTTCTTTTTCATTCAAATATATCTTTGATGGCTTTGAATTAGCATCATTTTCATCTAACTTCATTAATGCCACTTCAATATTTTTATGCATTAATATATAATCTTTCATATTCTTCCTTTCATCAATTAATCATCAAATGTAGTCCATATCATATCTGATTTAATATCTCCCTTACATTGATTTATAAAATCTTCAACACTATTTTTATAGTCTTCAAATAAAAAGTCACAATATAAACCTAAGTTATGTTTGTTTATCTTATCAAAATCAGGTATTTTTATATTAATATCGTTTCCTTTATCGTCTATAAGACATTCTTTACAATCATTATAGATATATTTTCCTTTTTTTCCAATAATAGAGTATATTTTTTCTATATCATTTGTCTTTAGAATATCTTTTGATAATAGGTCTATAAAATATTCTGGTGCTTTTGATATACCTTGCTCCCAATTTTGTAAGGTTCTCTTTTGTATTTTATATTTAGAAGCAAATTCACTTTGTGATAATCCTGTCATTTCTCTTAATTCTTTTATATTATTTGAAATATTATTACACATAAAAATCCCTCTTTTTCTTTTATACTATAATCTATTCTTTATTATATTATATCCAAATTGGAGATGCATTACAAGTAAAAAAAATACCACACCAATCATTTTTTGATGTGATATGTAAATTATTTCTGTCGTTTTGATTTCATTCCTTCATATAAATTAATCCATTTATAAACTAAAATATTCCTCAATATCCGTTTCATTATCTATTTCTTTATTATTGCATTCTTCATATGTAATTGTTGGAAATGATGCCATACAATTAGATGATACTGGTTCATTAATACTCTTAACAATATAATCCTTATCATTAATAGTCTGTTTACTCCCAATAGGGAATTTCATCTTTAATTCATCTACAGACATCATATACTCTTTAGTCATAGTTTTAGAATTATTATTATTATTAATATTTTTATCTTTTTTAACAATTCTATTTGTATTAGATTTTACAATTTCAAGTGCTTTCCCAATACATTCTGTAATAACACCCTTATATGGAGTACCTTCATAATAAGAACATTCTTCATTACCATAATCTTCTAATTGACTTACAATACTATTTATATCAACAGATGTATCTAATTCATCTATTCTGTCTTTAATAGCGTTTCTTTTATAATCCATATTTATAATGTCTTTTTCTCTTTTATAAATATCATCAATAAGTACTTTTACATCATCTATATCTACTAATCTTCCCATTATAAATACTTTCCTTTCTATCTACTAATTTTACTATTCATTACTATAAATTATAAAGAGATACAATAAAATTCATTTTTACCCTCTTTTTATATCAAATTATCTCTATGAATAATACCTTTACCCATATTATGTTCCTTACTAACCTCATTCTCATTAATAGGACTAAGCTTAATAAAAAAATACTTAGGGTCAAAATACTTTTTCATAATATCAATATCAAAGTCTTTTGTGTTTACAAGCGTCATATTAATAGTTGTTTTTAAATTACTATTAGTTCTTATCTGTCCTAATTCTTCTATACTCATAAGACCCTTGATAGGAATAAGATTGTGTCTTCTATCTTCATTAAGACTATGTAAACTAATCTGTAAAGTAATATTATCCTTTATAAAACTAAAATCACTACCTTTAAGTCCTATTGTGCTTATATAATGATGTATCTTGACATTCTTTAATCTTGGCTCATTATCTATAAGAGTGATAGCTTCTTTTACAGCTTCAATATTAAGAAAAGGTTCTCCCATTCTTGTATAATTAATCTTAAATTCCTTACTATCAATCTCTTTTATCTCTGGATGCTTGTCTAATATAAAAACAACCTGTTCATATATCTCTTTTGCAGATAGATTTCTATATCTTTTTAATTTTCCAGTATTACAAAACTGGCATCTTACAGGACAACCACTCATACAACTAACACCAATCATCCATCTTTCTTCTCTTGAACCTAACACATCTTCTTTAAGTTCATTCGTGTGTTCATTAATACAATTCTTTGTATAGAAAGGTAAAAAAGTATCTGTTGTTTCTATTGGATAGTTATCATCAGTCATTAACATATATACCTTTCCATTAGCAAACTCTCTACTTGTTACTTCTTTCATCTTTTTAATAGCTCCTTTTTATCTTTATAATATAATAGTGCATTAGACATTAAAAAAAGATACTAAAATAATCTTACTTAGTCTCTTTTTTTAATGTTATTAATTAATAATCATAATCAAAATCATCATTGTGTTTGTAATTATTAATATCCAATTCAGTAATTATTTTATTCCAATTAATTTTTAAGAATTCGGCTTTAATCTTTGTATCTTCTCTAAATGTTGTAATAAACCCTCTACAGCCTCTACAAGGGTCTCCTGATGGAGAACTCTCTTCTTGTCCTATAATAAAATCTCCATCTTTTAAGGCTTTTAATGCATTATTTCCTTCATATCTATTAGCAAATATATCTAAAAAATTTTTCAGCTTATAGATGTAATAAGGTCTGTCACAAGAACATACAGCATTTTCATTTTCATTTTTGATTTTTATATGTAGATTTTTATTGCCTTTAATTATTTCATTATATTTCTCAATTTCAGTTTTATTAAATGAATAATTTCCAAAATTATTATTTTCTTTAATTGAATTTTGTTTATAAAGAGTTTCATCTATATCTAAAGTTTCTAGTACATTTCTTTTAGTTTTTTCTGAAATTACATTAGCATCCTTTAAATCATTAATAATATAAAAAATTGTTTCCTTATTCTTAACGGTATGAACCTTGTTTATTGCTTTTACATATTCATTTAAAAAAGAAATTCTTTTTTCTGGACTGATATTTTTATCATTAAAATTTAACACATCATATATTAAATTGATATCTGATGGAGTAACCTGACTTATAGCAGATAATCCTTCTATATTTTTCTTGAAAAAAGCTATTGATTTTTCATTCATCCCAAATGTATTTACAATATCTTTAAATGATGCTATCATAAATGAAATTGTTTTTAAATTATGTTTCATATTAGACTCCTTATATTAAAAATTCATATTTTTATCTGAACTCTTTTCAACTATTAAACTTAATTGACCACAAGCAGCTCCAGCTTTAATTTCTGCTTTAGTTGCAATAGCTACTCCATAATCATATCCTGCTTCTTTTAATTCTTTAATAATCTGTTCCATATTTTTTCTCCTTATGATAATATATTTTTTTAATACTCTAATTCATCATTTTCTAATATTTTTTTACAGTCATAATCTAAAACATATTCATCTATAGCTTCCTGTAACTTATCACATAAATTTAATATATTTGCTGTTCCATTTTCTTTATCATCATCATAAACTTCTTCACTTGCCTTGCAACATAAATCAGCTACTTTTTTTAACAGGTCTATCATTTCTTCTGTTACATTTTCTTCCATATCTTTTCCTTTCTATATTTCTAAATTATCCGTTTTTTCTTCTTCTTTTAATATCTCTAAATCTTCTAAATATTCACCATAAATCTCTTCATCATTAATTAAACTTTTCCAATAATTTTTCTGTTGATATTCAAAATCCAAAAATTCATCATAACTACAATAAATTTCTCCAAAATCAAAACCATTTTCTTCTATATAGTCTTTAAATGAAGGAAAATCAGGATAATTTATATTATCTTTCTTTTCCTTATAATATTCATTCATAGTCCCTATATATCTTTCATTGGATATATGTGTATTAATCCAATCTCTCTTATATACCTCATAAAAATATTCTCTTATATTATTCATTATTATCTCCTTATTTTATATTAATATATTTCCATTAAAGCCTTGTTTTAAATGATTGTTTTCATAAACAAGAAAATCTGCTTTTTCATTATTCTTAATAGCATATCTATGATACATTGATATAAAATTCATATTTTTAGCTCTATAAAGATAGTTTTCACACTTGCAAGTAATTATATTTTTATTATTAATACATTTATAATCTCTTGTTTTATTAAAAAAATCCTTTTCCTTTGGAATTATATTACTAAATTCTACAAAATTTTCTTCACAATAATTATTTATATGCATAAGACTAACAAAACCTACATCATTAATATCTAATTTAGATGCCATTTCAAGATATTCTAATATTTTATCACTACTATCTATATATCCTTTTATAAGATTACAGCTTAAATGAATTTTTTCCTTATAATTATTATTATAAATATTTTCATATGTAGCGATATTATTGGTTCTAAAAATATTAAAATTATCTTTATCTATAATAGTGTGTCTGCTTAAAGCAATATTATCTATTGTATCTATATTAGACAATTCATTTAAGAATATTCCATTGGTGTTAACGCTTGTTTTAGTTAAAGGAGAAATTTCTTTTATGACTTTGCTTAATACATTAATTGTATCTAATTCTAAGGTAGGTTCTCCACCTGTAAAATGAACTGTTGTAATATCATAATATTTACTTAACTCAATAAAAATTTCTTCAAATTTATTGATATTGATTTTTTTTAGTTTTCCTCTATATTCACAAAAAGGACATCTGGCATTACAATCTCTTATTACAACGATATATAAAGATATTGGCTTTCTGTTAAATTCTGTATATTTATAATATTCCCCTTCAGAATTTACACAAGTCTTATCAATGGTATGAATATTTTTTATCCAATCTTTCATAATATAAATCCTCAATTTTTATTGTTTTATATAATAGTGTAAAAAAGATAAAAAATAGTATATTTTAATTTTTCTAAAGTAAAAAAAATTTTCAATCTTTTATATAAATATAAAAATAGACACTAACTAAAATATTAATTAGTGCCTATAATCAAAATTATATATTTAATATTAATCAGAAAGCTTTTTCATAGCCTTATCAAAATCAGTATTTTCAAACACATCTTCTATATCAGAAACATTAGAAGCATCTACATTAACTTCATTAGGAAGTCCTGTAAAATTAACATTCTTAGTTGTTTTAGCATCATATGTATTAGCTTTCATAACCTCTGTAAGGTCAAATCCTGTTGTTTCCTTAACAGATTCAATAGTCTTTGCAAGTACTGAAGGAACATTACCACTAAATGAACCTACCCCTGTTTCACCATTACCACCATCAATAATAGTAACCTTATCAATGGCTTCAAGAGGTTTAGCAATCTGTCCTGCCATTTCTGGAAGTATCTTAATAATCATATCAGTCATAGCAGCCTTACCATACTTCTCATAGGCAGTTGCCTTCTTTTCCATAGCTTCTGCTTCTGCCATACCCTTTGCCTTAATACTTTCAGCATCAGCAACACCTTTAGCCTTAATGCTCTCTGCTTCTGCTAATCCCTGTGCCTTAATAGCTTCTGCTTCCTGTTCCTTAGCAAATCTATCTGCTTCTGCCTGTGATTTCTTAGCCTCAGCTTGTTTAACAATTTCAAACTGCTTTGCTTCTGCTTCCTTCTGTCTTAAATAAAGGTCTGCATCTGCCTTCTGCTGTGCGGCATACTTTTCTGCTTCTGCCTGTTTACGGATTTCAGCATCAAGTGTCTTTTCCTTAACAGCAATTTCCTTTTCTCTAAGTTCAATCTCCTTTTCCTGCTTTGCTATATTAGCATTTGCAGTTGTGATTTCAATAGTCTTTCGTTGTTCCTGTTCCTGAATTTCATAAGCGGCATCTGCTTCAGCTTTTCTAATATCAGCAGCCTTCTTTAACTCCTGCTTTTTAATTTCAAGTTCGTTATTTCTTTCTGCAATAGCTGTTTCTGCTTCAATTCTTGCATCATTAGCCTGTTTTTCAGCATTAGCTTTAGCAACAGCAATATCTCTTTCACTTTCTGCTCTTGAAATCTGTGCTGACTTAGAAATACTTACTACTCTATCAATACCTAAGTTTTCAATAACATTGCCTTCATCAGTAACATTCTGTACATTAAAACTTACTATTTCAAGACCCATCTTTTCCATATCTGGAGCAGCGTTTTCCTGTACCTTTTCAGCAAATAACTTTCTATCCTGAACAATTTCTTCAAGCTTCATCTGCCCAATAATTTCACGAACATTACCTTCAAGTACATCAACAACCTGGTCTCTAATATATAAATCATTTTTATTTAAGAAGTTATTAGCTGCCTTTTCTAACATATCTGGTGATAAACCAACCTTAATTTTAACTGCTGAATCAATATTTACATTAATATATTCATTTGTAGGAACTGACTCTTTAGTTTTTACATCAACACTAATCATTTTTAAATCAAGCTTATCTACTCTCTGTAAAAATGGAATACGAAGTGCTGACCTTCCTATTACATACTTAGGCTTCTTCCTTAAGCCTGATACAATAAAAGCCTTATCTGTTGGTGCTTTTATATAACTCATTAATAATAAAGCTACAACTACTACAGCTATAAATATTCCAATACTCATTCTTTAATTACCTTTCTTTTTTTTAATTTTCCTGCATAGTAATCTGCACAACTAAACAATCTAAATCCATTGTTAAAGTTGCATTAAAACCTATATGAGATAAAGAGGATATATATTTATTATATCTGAATGGAACTTGTATAATATTTTCATCTCCTATTATCATTTTATCCCATATTTCTTCTAATAATATTTTATATTCTCCAATCCCATTGCTTAAAAATTTTTCTTTAAGCGTATTATATTCTTTTTTTATTTTTAGTACCTCATTCACTGTTTGCTCCTTTCATTTTTAATATAAAATAATATTGTGCTAAAGTGAAAAAAAAGCACACTTTTAAGATAATAAAAACCACTTTTTTGTAAAAATAATAAAAAGACTGTGTTATTGATTTTATTTAAATAATCAATATACAGTCTTTCTTTATAAAGATATTTATTTATTATTATAATATCCAGCAGCTAGTAATTCGGATTTAGTACGTCTATGTCTCTTAGTTTTAACAGTACTATCTTGTTTAACAGAATTTTCTTCCTGCTGTTTTGCTAATAACATTTCAGCCTTTGTTCTTCTATGCCTTTTAGGTTTTTCTTGAATATCATTATCTTCTATACTTTCTGTAATATCATTTTTCTTTTCTTCTACTGTTTCTATGTTAGAAACATCATTTGTATTGTCAGAAACACTATTATCTTTTTCTGGATAAATAGGAGTTGTCTCTTGTAAAAATTTAGGTCTGTTAGTTCTTGGTTCTAAATGACCTGTTGTCATAATTTCTTCTAATTCTTCTGCACCTAATATATTTCCATCTTTTCTATAATAGTCTATTACTGCTCTTGCAAAACTATTAAAACTATCATCGTCATTATTATAATGAGCAATAATCATTTGTTCTATTTCATAAAAAGGTCTCATAATATTTTCCTTTCTTTTTATATAATTAATAGTTTGGGATATTTTTATATTAAATATCTTTAATTATATTTATAAATCTGTATTTTACTACTGTCAAATATAATTATAATATTTTTCTTTCTTAATTAAATAATAATATTTTATATCATATTTTTTGTTTTTAATAATAATGTAAAAATGTCAAAAAATATACATCAAAATTTAAACAATTTATAAAATAAAAGACATTATTATTATAATTTAAAATATATAAAACATACATATATTTATTACACAAAGAAAGGTATTTTATTAATATGAAATTAAAAGATTATATAGTATTTTTAGAAAATTTAATAATAAAATATGGTTCATCATATTCAAGAATAGCTCCAACACATATTGTTTTATATGAAATAGAAACCAATAAAAGGTTAGGTATTATTGAAATAGAGCAATATTTAAACAATCCTATTGATTTTAGAACAAAAGATTTTTTTAGTAAAAGAATGTCTACTGATATAAAAAAAGAATTAGAAGAATTAGAAATTATATCTATAAATGGTAGTGCTATTAATACTATAGAATTATTTCTAAATAAACCCTAAAAACTTTTTATCTAGTTTAGTCATTTTCGGTACCGGAACAACCGTTCGATTTATATAAAATTACTTTTGATTTTCATTAAATTAAAAATAAAAAAGATAATATATATTATTAAAAAAGGAATAAAAACAAATGAATAAAATAAAGCAATATTTAATCAGCATAGATGGAAGTACAACAAATACTGGTATTGCTGTTTTTGATTATAATACAAAAGAACTTATAGATTACACTTATATTAAACCAGATAATCCTTATGAAACAAATAAAAATATGAATAAACAAGAGGAAAATGAAATAAAAAAGAAAAATATGGATTATCGAATAATTGAAATGATAAAAGGAATTAATATTTATCTAAAAAAATATAAACCTAAAGTAATAGTTATTGAAGATACTTATATGGGAAAAGATGGATATGCTTATAAAAAGTTATGTCATATACAAGGCTTAGTTCTTAGTTATTCAATAGAACATAAGAGATGTTTGATATATTTCTACTCTCCTACTGTTTGGAGAAAAGCTGTAGGAATACCTAATTCAGAAAATAAGGTTAAATTAAAAAGAAAAGAATTAAAATATAGAGCCATAAATTTAGTAAAACAAATATATGATATAGAAGTTAGTGATGATGTAGCTGATAGTATTTGTATTGGGTTAGCATTTTTTAATAAAAAATAGGAAATCAATAATAAATAATTATTTATACTTTAATCAAGATATTATGATAACAAAATATATAAAAAATAATACTAAACATATAAACAATAAAAATAAAAGGAGAAATAAAAATTATGACGATACCTAAAGATTTAAAAGAAAGAATGATATTAAAATTACAGTCCTATGATGAGGGATATGATTATGATGAAGATGAAGCTATAAGGCTTATAAAAAATAGAACTGAATATATACCAGATATATGCCTTCCTAATTTTTATGAATGGCTAAATAATGAAAATATTAGTGATATTAAGGTGAAAGGATTATCTATTAGGGATATAATGTATTCAGATTATAATTTTAATCAAATTCACGATTTTATAATGTGTTTGCCTTATTTTAATGATTATTGTAAAAATAATTATAAAGATAAAGAAAAATATTTACATTCGTTTTTTTATTTATATGTATAAAGGAGAACTATTATGTTTTTTAAACGTAAGCTTGAAGATTATTTCACTTCTAAAAATTGAAAAATATTATCAATTAATCGTAAAGAAAAAATAACTATTTCCCTTTTTAATAAAATAAAGAAAAATATTCCAAATAACTGTTCTAAACTTATTATTAAAAACTTTAATTCTCCAGATATAAATGGATTTTTTTCTTATGATGATAAGATTATAAAAATTAATGCAGACCTTTTAACATCTAATAGAGATGACAATTGTTATGTATTATATAACACCTTATATCACGAATTATATCACAGTCATCAAAATAAATTAATAGAAACTAATTCGTTTTTTAAACTTAACAAAATAATACAATTTAATGATGTATTTTACATACAGTCTAAAAAAGCATATTTATATATAAATGATTATAACAATCTATATATAAGGAGTAAAGAAATTGCTTTATGTTTTTATGTTTTATGTTCATTAGAACGTGAAGCTTTTAACTATGCCTATGAAAATGTTTTAAAAATAACAGAAAAATATGATGACATAGTTCAAATTAAATTACAAAACTTTCGAGAATTATATAATATATCCTTATCTGACAAAGAAATATTTACTTTAATAGATACTTGTTATCTTAATATATATGACCATATAAAACCAGCTAATGACTTAGAAGCTACTATTATGTATGATATATGTATATTAGCATTATATCAGGGAAAATCCCTTAACGAAAAAGAAGTATCAAAATATCTTAATAAAGAAACAAAACAAGAAATATTAGAAACACAAGGATATAATATATACAATCCTAATTTTATACCTAACAATAGCTTTAGTAAAAAATATGATATTACTATACTATCTATGAATGAAATTAATGATATAATTAACAATATGAATAAAGCTCAAATTAAAAACAATCCTACGTTTTTATATAAAGCCCAAAAATTGTTACAAGACCAAAAAACAGCTAAAAAAAATTGCAATAACAATATTATAGATATAAATATTACTCATAATGATGATTGTAATTATGAATTAGAGTAAAAATAAGGAGATTTTTTATATGGATAATAATGATTTAATTAAAGATGAATTTTTCAAACAAGCTGTTGAAGATGTAAAATCAGGAAAGAAATCTATTGATGAATTACATTGTGACCCTAAAACAAGAGAATATATTAAGCTATATCTTGAAAATACACATTAAAAACTTATTAAAAAATAAGACCTCTAAAGTTAAATATACTTTAAAGGTCTTTTATAATTTTCATCAATATATTTGTATTATTTTTCTGTTTTTTTACGATTACTTTCAAATTTATAATTATTTTTATAAAATTTAAGTACTGTTCTGTCTGACATTAATTGTTCTGGAAGTAAAGGTTCTGTTAAAAATAAACCTTCAGGATTTCTTACTCTGCTTAATGCAACATAAGCCTGTCCTGCTGCGAATATTTTAGGTGTAAACACTTCTTTATTAAAAGTTTTGCCTTGGGATTTATGCACAGTAATTGCTTTAGCTAATTTTAAAGGCATTTGTAAAACTGAACCAATTTCTTCTTTCTTTAATACTCCATTTATAATTTTATAATTATAAACCGAATATCTGTGTGGGTAAACATCTATTATTTCTTCATCAACTTCTACTTCTATATGGTCATTAAAACATTTATGTATTTTTCCAAATGTTCCATTAACATATTTATGCTCGTATATATCATTGACTGTAAAATATATATTTGCTCCATCTTTAAGAATAATAATATCATCTACATATGCTCCTGTAGTTCTTCCTTGTTTTACTGCCTGATACGCATATGGCATACCCTCTAATGAGTCCAAATATTCTTTATTAAGTTTAGAACTTTCTGCGTTAGTTCCACATATATGAATACAATCATCTGGAATTTCATCTGTTACAAACTGATTAAAATATGTTATACATTTTTTATCTGCTAATCTGGCTTTATTTAAGTTTTCTATAAATTTAAGATTATCCTGTCTTTTAACTTCTGTAAGCTCTATAGTAGTAAAATGACAATTTTCCCACTCTTTACAAGTAAAAGGCAACCCAGACTTATGAAAACCAAATTTTTTTAACATTTTAGCATCTTCATCTGTAATTACAGGAGGAAGCTGTGAGAAATCCCCACTAACAATAATTCTTATCTTCTTACCTTTTATCTTTTCAGCTTTTTTAATTACCTTTGTGATATAAACAAAAGCATCTACTCTGCACATACTTATTTCATCAATAATTACATTATCAACCATAATTATCTTCTTTAATTTTGCTTCAGTCAGTTTATTTGTTGTAGCTCCAAAACAAGGTATTGGTATACTAAAAGCATTAAAAGTTGTTACTCCTCCTATATTTACAGCCGCTATTCCTGTTGGAGCTGTTACTATTGTATTAGGGTTCTTTTCTATAAATTCATTTAGAAAAGTAGATTTTCCTGTACCTCCTGCTCCTGTAATAAATAAATTTTTATTAGTTTCAAATAACAAATGTCTATTCTTTTTTTCACTAGCTGAATATTTTATTTTTTCCATTTTTACACCTTTCTTTATTTTTAATATAAATATAATAATGTAGTTTTATTTAATTATTGCGACTTTTAACAATAAATTATAAAAAAAGATTAAGAGTTAATTACTCCTAATCTTAATATAAAGTATATGTTTTTTCGTACATACAAGCTCCTGTTTTACTTGATAATGGATAAGCATAATATTCAGTAACATTTACTTGAAAAGTACCTTCATCTAAATCCATATATAATACTTGTACTTTTATTTTTCCATCTGAACCTAATCTTTGTTGCAAGATTTCACAGAATTTGTTTACTAATTCTTTCTTTACAGTTTCTACATCTATTTTAAATATTAACTTATTATTTTCATCATATTTAGCAAACCCAAAAGGGTCTGTTTCTACATATTTATCTATAAACTCTTTATCCTCATAATAGTCCATCATTTTCCCATAAGCATAATCTATTGAACTATTTAATCCAGATGATATTTCATTTTCTCTAGCATTATGTCCTATTAATGTACAATGAATTAATACTATTATAACTAATGATACTAATAAAGTAGAGGTTGTAATTGTTGTTCTCATAAAATCACACTCCCTGCTCTACTAATGAAAATCTTGCTAAACCTGAATATGTGTGTGTTTTTCCAAATCCTAATAAGCTATTACCTAAATAGTATGTTACTGTATAATCCATATATCCATAGTTGCTTGTTGGGGAAATATATTTAAAATCTATTTTAAAACCATAATCTTTAGTTATATTTTTTAATGCTTCTATTTTATCATCTTGTATTTTAGGAAATGTTAAAATATCCTTATTATTTATTTCTTCTTCTGTTGCTTTTACTATATTGTTTGCATTATCATATTTGTAATATATTATTTTATTTATCTTTTTACCATCTATTTCTACTTCTTCTGTTTCACATATTCCATTAGCTTCTGTATAATTTTCAATATATGAAGCTACTTCATTTACTTTTGTTACTCTTTCATTCATCAAAATAAATTGTACTGAGATACCACAAATTAATGCCATAAGAAATAAATAAATACTGCTTTCTATAATACTTTTCATATTTCATTTATCCTTTTATTTTTATATAAAAATGCCATTTAATATCTGCTGGATTGTTTCCCCATAATTTATCATTAATACAATAACTAATGAAATTCCAGCAATAACTCCCAGCATTTCTATTAAATTTTCTCCATAAACTTCTAATATTTCATTCATATAATTCTAAAAACCTCCCATAACCTTAAATAAACAATATAAAAATATTATTATTACTCCACTATTTACTATTAAAGCAACTAATATGTCTGAAAAATTATCTATTAATGTATGCATTTATTTTTCCTCTTTTCTATTTATAATAATTACTAACACAGCTATTTTATAACTATGTTAGTAATATAATAAAATCATTAAATAAATATTGAAATTAAAGCTAACATATCAATTCCCAACTTAATACTGGCTATAATTATAGGAATGTTTTCAGAAAAATGCAGTGCTGCATTTCTATCTTCATATGATGCTATTTCATTTTTATTTATAATACTATAATTTCTTTCTATTAAAGAATTTAACTGTTTATCCATATCTTCTGAATTATTGTCTGAGATAGAATATAAATTTCTAATGGCAGAACTTATATCTAAAATACGAAATCTTGCTAAAAATTCATAATATGGTTCTACTGCTGTTGGATTTTCTTCTATTCTTGTTAAAAATAATTCTAATTCTGGTTTTAATACTACAGGACATTCATCATATGTATCCTGAATAGCAGACAACAATGGTTCTTTTTGTAAATTCAATGAAACATCTCTTAACCATTCTGAGAAACTATTCTGAATGTTCTTTTTGGTTCTTGCAACAGCTCCATTTTTTTGTAATTTAGGTGATATTATTAAATATATATCAAAAGCTATAAGACCTATAGAAATAAATCCTCTAAAAGGAATTGCCTTTATAAAATATATAACTATTGCTAAAATAATGAAAAATATATATATTGGTATACTCATTATTCTAAGCTTGTTAGGATTAAATTCTGTTGCTGTTTTATAATCTTTCATTACTATTTTTTTATTTAATTCTTTGGATACCCAATCTCTGTTATATCCAACTTGTGTATATGTATAAAATAATACACATACAACTAAAAATACTAAACATCCAATCTGATATAATACATCATCAGCTACACTTCCATTTACAGATACATATTGGCTATGGTTCATATAATAAGAAAAAATTGAACAAACGCTTCCCATTATAAAACCTATTAATAAACCTATCATATTGGTAAATTTAATACGTTCTACTTCTGCTTGTTCCATATATGTTCTATTTATCCAGCTATCAATATCTACAAGCATAATATTAATAGAATTAGAATACTCCCCACCTGTTTTTTCTATATTTAACATATATTTGTTTAACGCTTTTACTCTGGAATTATTATATTCTTTTTCTATTATTTTAAATGACTCTTCATACAAATTTTCAGAAGAACTTGTATATAAATTTTCAATAGCTATTTCTAAAGTCTTTTTTAATTTACCTGTACTTACTTTTACTGTATCTTCAAGAGCTGTTAATATCTTAGGTTTTTTCTGAAATGAATAAACCATTTGATGTAAATATATATCCACTTCATTAAATCGTTTTTTCTGATATAAATTAATAAATTTTGCTCTTATTAATAAAGGAATAACAGCAATAGATATGAACGCAACTATTATTGTATAGCCAATCTGCATTTGATATAATAAGCTAAAACCTATTGTTATTAATATACTTATAATTGTCATTAATAAATATTTTATTCCTGATACAGTATAACCATAACCATAGATTTCTTTTTTCATTTGCTTTAAAGAGAAATAATCTTTTATTTTATTAAACATATTAACCATTTACAGAAACTTCCTTTATTTCATCAGTAATTTCTGGTCTTTCAAATGGATTTTTAATATTTTCTCTTACAAATGCTCTTTGGATATTTATAGGTAACTTATCTTTATCTTTTAACCCTTCAAATGTATTATAAAAAGGTGTATAAATGTTCTGCATTTCATATTCTCCATCTTCATTCTTAACATTTGCTCTGTTAAAAAATCCAACTTCTGATATAATTCTGTTTTCTTTTTTATCAGCTTTTATTATTATTCCTACATCCATATAACGATATATGTTATTGATAAATCTTTCATTTATACTACTATTATTAAGCATATTATACATTCTATCAGGAATGTCTTTAGCTCCATCTACGTGTACTGTCGTCATACAATAACTTCCTGTACTAAGTGCATTAAGAAGTTCAATAATCTCTGGTCCTCTTGCTTCAGATAATAGTAACCAATCAGCATTATGTCTCAAACAAGCCTTAATAGCATCTGAATATGTTACTTTATCATCAACTAAAAATGATACACTCTTTCTATTAGGATGTATTTCTCTATAATGGATTTCTGCATTATCCTCTAATGTCACTACTTTCTCATTTGCTGGTATAAAATTAGATAAGTATTTAACTAATTCTGTTTTTCCTGCGTGAGGTCTTCCTCCAACAACTATATTACAATGTGCTTTAACACAATTTTCTAATAGGTTTAATAATTCTTCTGGGATTGTATTATCTTTTACTAATTTTTCGTGGTCATATCTTATATTTGTAGGAATTTTTCTAATAGTTATAGATTTTTCCCCAGTTCTGCTTTCGTGAAAGATTGATATTCTTAATTCTTTTGTATGTGCTTCCAATATAGGGTTTAAAGCATTAAAATTAGTTTTCATTATATTTGATAATCTGATACTTAAATTATTCACAAAATCTATAGATAATTTTTTATCAACAGGATAACAGCCTTTTCCTAACTCTGTTATCCATAAATGTTCGCCATCCCATTCAATATCTGTTATCTTTTCATTATCTAAGAATTCATTTAATTCTGAAAATAAATCTTTTCTGTTCTTTTCTATTATTTCATCTAATGTTAAAGATGTATTTGTATTTTCCATTAAATTTTTCTCCCTTTAATTTTTAAAAAAAGAGAAAATTAAATAATATACTAATTGTTTATTAATATATAATTATTTTCTCTTTTTCTTTTTTTAGTCTTCTGTTATTTATTAATTTCTATTTTGAGTTGTTGGATTTGTGTTGTCTCCCCAAGCCTCGCTTACCTTTGTTTTAGCATCTTCGTAATCAATACTATCTACAGATGTCTTTGTCTTCTTTGTAATTGTAAAAACTACATATCCTGCTAATAAAAGAATTGCGGCAATAGCAAAAAGAGCTAAAATAACCTTTCCATAATGTTCAACTATTTCGTGCATTTTTTTATTCCTTTCAATATCTTTGTATTTTAGATTTTAAATTATTAATAAAAACCTAAAACACACTATTAGGACTCGAACCTAAATATCTTCCATTTAAAAGTAGTGCGTATTTTCTAATATATAAGTTAGAAAAGTTTTAAAAATAAAATACCAAAAAGAAAGGAGTAATCATTAATTTAATTAATGATTATATAAAAATAATGCAATTGATTTTTTTTTAAGCAAAAAAAAGTAATATTTTTTACAAAAAAAATATTCCCTTAAGTAATACTTAAAGGAATATCTAAATATTTTAAAATACAATAATTTATGTAACCATATAAAAAGCAAAAAAATATTGTTATTATTTTTGCCCTAAAACTGTTTGAATTAAATCTAAATCTGTATGGTGTTAAATGTATGTTTTTCTTATTAAAGAGATACAAAAAAGGAATACCCTTTGCTGTAAGACTATCTAAAAATAAATGTCCTAATATTCCAAGCCATAAAAAATACATAAATATATTATTATACTTATATATACTTAAAGCCATTATTATTATCATTAAAAATAAGTCGTGGGTATAAGTTCTATGTCCTATAGTCTTATATAAAAGATTACTGATAGGTTTTACTTTCTTTCCTAATGTTGTGTAAGGGTAATCTATATCTGGAAGTAATGAACCTAATCCTGTAAGTGTTAATAAACAAAAGGAATTATTCCAGACTTCTGTAAAACCTAATTCTTTTAGTGTAAATATTGTTATTACTCCTGTAGCTAATCCAAATGTTAAATGCTGTTTTCCCATCATACTAATCACATCACTTTCTATAAAAAAACAATATATAGTTGTTTTATTTTTTTTGTTTCTATATCTAGTAATGTGGAAAAGTAAAAATAATGTACACTTTTTTAACAACAAAAAAACACCTATTAAGAAAATAGTTTTTTAAACTCATTCTTAATAGATGTTAAATGGTACATAAATTATTTTTTATTATATCTTTCACAAAATTCTTCATAACGACAATTTGTCTTTTTATTTTGTTTTTTAATCTGTTCTTTTATATCATCTAATACCTTTTTATCAAAATCACTTTCTTTTAATTTACCTTTTTTTAACTGTTTATTTATATTTGAAGCTAATTCCTGTTTTACATTTTTTTCTAAACTATTAAATTCTAATAACCCATCATTTAAAGCTTCTATTAAATAACAAATAATATCCTGTTTGTGTATTATTTCAGTATTTTTGCTCCATACTTCTTCTAAAATAATTTTTGCTAAATTTTGTAATTTATCAGAATTCAAATCTGAAATATCTCTATGTAGTTTTTCATAATTTTTTATTTTGGTTAAACCGTTAGTTTGTATTATATTAAATCCTGAAGTTATTAATTTATCAAAATCTAAATATACTATTTTTATATCTTCTAATGCCCTAAATCCAGATGTTAAAGCTTGTATTCCTTTCTTTACATCATCTTTATTTTTATTATTAACATCCCACGTTGATATACAGTTATCTGTTGAATGTAAATCACTTATTGCATCAGCAGAGATTGAACCTAAATTATTTATTTGTTTTGCGGTCTGAACCCACTCTTTATTCTGACCAATCATCCTTATTAAGTAACTCATCTACTTCATCACCATTTATTTTTATATAGTCTATTACTTGTTGCCATTCTTTTCTAACCCAATCTTGTTTAGGCGTATTATTACGCATATATTTAATACAATCTTTTGAGTTCCAATTTGAAAAAGCTTTAACGGCATATCTAACAACAATATCATTATTATTATTTAATGCTGACATTGCCATTGTTGGTGCTGTAGGGTATATATCATCATAATCCATATGTGATAATGTATGAAATAATGTGCATAAGAATAAGTTATTTTCATTATACTCTAAATATAAACGATTTAACCATTCTAATACCTTTGAATATGATGTAGCTGAGATTAATTCACGAACAATATTTTCCATTTCATTAATCTCACCTATCTTTAAATCATTCCAGTTTAAAGAAGATATTATCTCTTGTGCAGCTCTTTCAAAAATAATAGTTAATTTCTCATTTTCTTCTACAGAAATATAATATTTTTCTAAATCTTTATCTGGTTTTCTACAAAATATTATATCTGTAGGCTTTATAACTTTTAAGTCACCTTCTGAAATATAAATCACTATCCTAACACCCTTTCTATATCAGAAATATTTGTATTTGTCATACTATCTAATTCTTTAAGATGTTCTTCATTTGATATATCTTTATTTTTCTTGACATTCATAATTATATCATATTCTATCTTAGCTAAACTTTCACTTTCTTCTGAACAATTTATTCTTTCAGACATAATAATGTCATTGTCCTGTTTGTGTATTTTCTTTTTATGTGCAACCTGCCATACTATATCATCTGCTTCATAAAATAATGAATTAGAAGGTATTATTTTGTTTTTTATTGAGTTGCTTAAATTTAAATCAATATTTCTTAACTGTAAAACTGTTTCTAGTGAAAAAGCTTCTATTTTTATATTAAAAATTTCACTAAATTGATTAATATAATTAATAACCATAGAAAGCATATCACTAAAATTATTTTTTATTGTTATCTCAATTTTATCAGGCATAAATGTTATTTCTATATTTTTCTCTTTATTTACAAAGCCTGGTTGTAATGTTTTTACAATTTGGTCTTTGTCTTTGTTTATTTGAAAAACCTGAATATTAAATGGTAAAAAATCATCTTTATTTAATACATTAAATATTTTTTCTGTACAAGCAGGTGATGATTTTATTTTTGAAAATTTACCATATACCGTATATCTTTTACTAAATATCTTCATTTTATGTTTTCCTATCTTATATATATTCTTCAATTATACTAAATATAACATTCCATATTTTATTACCAATACTAAATAATACAGCCAACAATGTAATAACATCATTAAATGTATCTGAATATACAATTTTGTTAAAATATGCTACAAAAATAAAAAATATGACTACAAATAATAAACAAAAAATTAATCCTTCTAATGATTGTATTATTCTCTTTTCTTTTTCTGCATCTTTTGAATTAATACGATTTATAAATAAATTGATAAAAGAAATCATCATCCCTATGAAATTTACAACCCATATCCAAATATAGTCTTTATCTCTGCAAAATATACGGATAAATATTAAAAAAACTATAATTATAAAGATTGCTATTTCAGAAATATCATATAAATTTATTGGATTTTTGTTTTGTTTATTATCCATATCGTTACTCCGCTATATTTATACACCTGAACTTATTAGTATTTTACTATTACTACACTCTTCTTTTATAACAGTATTTCTGTTTTTTAGGTTTGTTATTACTTCGTCTACTTGGTTATTATATTGTAATATTATTACTTGGTTCACGATATTTTCATTAATAAATTGATTTACGATATTAAGTCCTTCTTCATTAAAATAAGTAATATAAATATTATTTCTGTTTATTGAAATTACATACCCTTTATCTTCTGGGGCAAATACTGTCCGTTTATACTCCTTTCTATCTATTTCATTATCATTAAAATAATTGTTTACCTTTGTTAAGAACTTTTCGTAATCAAACTTTATATATATATTTAACTCATTCATCATATTTTAGCCTTTTTATATGACCTTTCTACAACTTTATTCCTAAAAACCTTTACTTCCTATCTTTTTAAATAGAGTATCTCCACATTCCTTTTCATACTTATTTGCTTCATCTATGTGGTTTACAGCTCTGACCAGCTTTCTTACCGTATTCAAGTCGAAATTATCTTCATTATACATACTAAAGAGTGTTTTAAGTTCATTAAGTTCAAGTCTGCTGTATTTTGTCCTTTCTAATTCAGAAATAAAATCTTCTCTTCTGTACTCTTCTAAAAAATAAAAAAATGCCTTATTTACAATAGTTTGTTCCTTTTCCACTAAATTACAAACGTCACTATTGTAGGAATTTAATTCATCTTTTATGGATTTTAAATTATAAATGTCCCTTTTTTTTGAAGCCATATTTCCTACCTCTTTTCCATATTTTAACAAATATTTTGTGGTGTTATAATATAACATATATGAAGGAAAATCAATAGCTTTTGTGAAAATATTATAAATATTTTTAACAGAATATAATATTTTTTGTTTAGTATTTACAATTTTTTATTACTTTTTTTATGTTTTAACTATAATTTGATTAATTTTATAATCTTAAATCCAAATCTAATACTTTTCCATATTGGTTGTCAGTTTCCTTATAACCATCTTCTTTTGTCATTTTTACTGAAGGACATTTTATACCTTTGTAATTTGTTCCTTTTTCTTTTCTAAATTTATCATTGTAATAATACATCAAGTCTTCATATAATCTTTCATAATTAAAAAAATCCTTAATAGAAAATACTTTTCCTGTATTAACTGGCTTATCTTTTTCCATTTCACATATATGAGTACCTATTTTTTTACTAACACCAGGCTCTTTTATATCTTCATAATTTGGTTTTGGAACAAATACCATAGTATTTGCTGTTTCATAATTCATCTCCGCTAATGTAGTAAAACTTCGTTTATCAATATTTCCTTCTTTATCTTGGAAAAAATAACCTGGCAGTTCTTTAAAATGATTATTTTCATCATAATAAAAAATAGGATGTATGAGGTCTGAAATCATAGGATTTTCTCCAAAATTTGTTTCAAATATCTCTTCTAAATACATTTCTTCATTAATTTTTCTACGACCTTTTTTAATTGTATTCGCATATTCATTATACAACCATATTTTCGCTTTTTCGTATTCTATTTTTATTGGTGCAGGAAACATAAATAACCCTATATCACTTTCTATTGCAGCTCTCATTACAAGAGATTTACCTAAATCATCTAAAGCTAAGAATTCTTCTTTGGTTATTTTTAATGTATCTCTATATCTTAATATAGCTCTTAAATCACTTTCAAGATATACTCCCTGAAGACCTGGGTCATAACCATATCTTCCTGCATCTTTTAAAAGCATAAATGCTGTTTCAATAGAATATCCAAATTTGATGTAATCAAAATAATATGGGTCATAACCATTATATTTTTGAAGATTTACATAATCTTTAAAAATACATTTGTTGTAAAAAGCCTTATGTTCATAGGTATCATCTATTACATTTCTATCTTTAGGAATTAAAATTGGATTATACCTAAACCTACGTTCCATTTCTTCATAGATAGTATTTATATCTGCCGCATAAATTTCTTTATTTAAATGGTCTACATACATATGCTGGTTATTTAAAACACGAGGTAAATCTTCAGAAATAAAATAATTAGCCCATTCTATTTCTTTTTTATATTTCTTGGCTACTTTAGGACGAAGCCAATACGTTTTAATTATGTAATATATTGCATCTTTTATATAATCCGCAGAAATATAAGCTGCATCTCCCATAAATTTGTCTTCAATTAACCCATAAGCTTGGTCATCAAATTTTTCTTTTTCAATATTTCTCCAATAATCAATAGCAAAATTATTAGGATTAAAATTACAAGCTATACTTTTAGGCATATCAAAATACTTTGGCTTAAATTTTTCTGGTTCTGGTGGTTTTGCACTAAGTCCATATAGTTCTAACTTTTTTAATTGCTCTTCTTCTTTTCTTTTTCTTTCCTTTAAGGCTTCATCTGACTCTTCATATAAGCCTTTTAAATGTTCATAATAACCTCTATTTCTTTTTTTAAATAACATAATTCACTCTCCTTAATTTAATATTTACGACTTTATCTAAAAACTTTTAATGTTTGTATTATAATCCTATTTATTACAAAAAGTAAAGGTAATCTATTATATAGACTACCTTTTATCATTACTTATCTAATTCATAATCTATTTTTTCTTTGTCTTTATAATAAGAATATCCTTTTAAATCTATATAATCATTTATATCAATATCAATAATATCTTCTAAATTATGTACACATTCGTAATGTTTAAAATCTTTACTATATCTTTTAATGTAGAAATTTTCCTTAATTATTTCATTTAACTCATTAAAAGTAATAAACTTATTCGTATTAATATCTTTTGTTATAGGTAAATATGTTCTTTCCTTAGTTATAGGATTTTCAAAATAATAAGGGCTAAATTGTTCTAAAAATGTATTAAATTTAATATTATCAAAAAAGATTTGCTTTCCATTTTCTCCATAAAAGTGTGATATTTTATCATAAACATTACTTGTTATAAAAGATATGTCTGCTATATAATCTTTACTATCTTTTTTAATGTAATTAGGCAGAAAATGTAATTTATTAAAACTATCTTTTACAGAGACAGCTAATTCTAATTCATTCTTATTTATACATTCATAAATAACCTTATATAATTTAACATTATTTATATATGGTTTGTTATTCTTACTATATCTTATTGTTTTACTATCTAATATTTTAATAAGTAAGTTTTTATCTTTACCTTTTAAATTATAATATTTTTGAGCCAAATCAATATTAAAACCATATTCCTTAAAATCATCTAACACTTTAAGACTTAATTCTATATCTTTCCATTTGTACTCTTTCATTTCAATATCTTCTGCTGTATTTAATTTATTATTCTTACAAATAGTTTCAATATAATATGTATTATCTTTATTTATAGGCATATATAAAAAATTATTATAGATTACTCCTAACAATTTATCTTTATTATCTTTACATTTCTCATATAAACCACAACTATGTTTATCTTCTAACATTTTTTCTAAAATACTATTTTCTAAAATATTATTAATACGTCTTAAATCATTAAGCCAATTAACAGGAATATTATTATCATTTTTAGCGTAAGCACATATTATATTATTCCAGCTATCCGAAATATAATTACCAACGCAACAACTATATGTCATATTTTTTATTTTACTATTAATCTCATTTATATTTGTGTATATTATTTTCCCCATTTTTACCTTCCTTATCTATCCATTTCATAACCATCTGGTAAATATTCTGGATAATCTGTTATACTCATTTGTCCTTTACATTCATAAAGATTTTCTTTATCTATTTTTATTAATTTCTCTTGTTTTAATAAATTAATGATTTTATTTATTGCTTCTGTTTCATTCTTACTTTTCTTACAAACATCATAAATATCAATACCAAGAATAACCGCTTCTGTTTTTGTCATATTTTTATATCTCCTAATTTATTATGGTAGTGTCAAATGACATTCCTATTTTTCTAATTTTTTATTTATAATAATAATGCGAAAATGTAAGACAAATTCATTAAAAAAATGTATAAAAAAAGTAAGAAATTTTATAATATTTCTTACTTAAAAATCAAATTATATATTTTTGTTATTTTATATTTCTATTTCTTCTTCATCTTTTTCATTTTCTGTTTTTAAAAAAGCAAACTCATCTAAATTAATATTAAAACCATTACATATATTATAAAAATCTTCAAAAGACATAACACTTTTATCAAAAATGTATTTTAAATCTGTAAAGTTTAAAGGATTTTCTGAATTTTGTGAAAACTTCCATTCTCTTATTAAAGTCCAAGTTATTTTATCTATATTTTTATAAACTGGAGCATTATTTTCAATCCAAGGGTATTTAGGATTTATTGTATTAATATCTGTAACACATTTTATAACACTTCCTTTAAATTCATCTAAATTAGGATTATAGTCATCTATTAAAATATCATTAGATTTTATATTTGGAAGAAAATCTGACTTATTTGCATTTAAAGGAATAAAATAAATATCATTTTTGTTTAAAAAAGGTAAATATTCCATTAAGCTATCAAATTTTTCTTTTATAGCTGTATAACTAGATTTAGATGCTATCTTTATATCATATCCTTTATCGTGTAAAGCATTTACTAATTCTAAAATACCTAAATTAGGTTTTAAATTTCTAAAATAACCAGGTGAATAAACCATTTCTAAAGTAACACCATCTGGGTATTCTTTACTTTTTAATCTATTCCATTGAAACAATGTACCATCCATATCAACATAAATAACAGGATTTTTAAATTGTTTACTTCTAATCTCTTGTATTTCTTTACTATTTACAAAACTAGCATTATTCCATACTTGTTCTTCTATATTTTCCCAATACATATTTTCTCTCCTTATAATCTGTCTTTTTATTGATTAAATACCTAAAAATTTCTTTCCTAGTTTAGTCAATTTCGACACCCAACAGATGTTCGATTTATTATTGTACTATATATAAATATAAGCCCTTTAAAATAATGCAATTATTATTACTTTAAAGGACTTTATATTATTATTTTTTAATCTAAAGATATTTCGTCATTATCTTGACATTCAAATGACTTATTAAACAAGTTTTCTTCAATATAATCAATACCATAATCATCTATCCATTTAGTAATCATAGACTTAGGTACTTTTAATTTAGTATTATCATCAAAAATAATTCTATAACCAAACCCGTCAGAATTTTCATAAATATTATTATTAGTTTTATCTTCATCTGTTAGTAAGAATTTTTCAAGATTATTTCTTACATTTTCAAAATCTTTTGCCTGATTATAAAGTTCTCTAAGCTCTTGTGGAGTTCTTCTATTTGTGCTTACAGTTTCATTTATAGTATTTTGCTGTGTTACAATATGGCTAATAGGTTGAGTAAAGACCATACCTTCTCTTGGGTCTTCTATCAAATAATCATAATTAATCATACTATTAAGCATTGTATCAACAAATGATATACCATTATTACAATAATTATTATATATCTCACTATAATCTATATTATCTATATCAGATTTAGACAAAATAACTAAGTATTTAAAATTATCATTAATCCATTCCTTAGCATTTTTTTCAAAATGTTCTTTATTGCTAATAAGTCCATCTAATCTATTATAATATTCTTCTGGATGATTAATAACATAGAATACTTTACCCATATTATCAAGCATTGTTGCATTAAAACTATAATCATTATCCTGATAAATAGCATTTAAGTCTTCAAATTCCTCATCATCTATTATTATAGTCACACTATTTAGATGCTCATAATCTTCAATCCATTCTTTAGCTGTTTCAATGAATTCATCTAAATAATCTGTATCATAATCTTCATAATAATCTCTTGTATGATGAGGTATATATTCATTTTCATCTGGAATTAAATTATGTCTTTCTATTGCTTCAAAATCAATTTTCCCAACATAATCTTCCATAATTTCTAAAAAAGAAGCATCGTTATCTAAATACTCATCATAAAGCTTATTTAAAAAATATTCAACAGCATAACTATCAATTTTTTCATCTTCATCAATTACTTTATTATAGTCTTTAACATAATCCCTTACAGCATTTTTAAATTCTTCAAAATCATCTGTGTCAAAGTCTTCATAAAAATCTTCTGTATGTTTAAGAACTATTCTTTCATCAGTATCTAAAGGATTTTCACTCTCCTGTTCCTCTGTACTTGTTGAGTCCTGAACAGCATTATCAAATTCTTCCTGCCTATCTTCTGAAACAGTATTATAAGTTATATTAAATTTATCAAGATTACTAAGCATAGTTTCTAAAAAACTATCATCATTATTATTGTAATCATTATACAATGTTCCATAATCACCATCATCAATATGACAATTATGTTCTACTTCATAATCTCTAATCCAATCTTTTACTGTATCAACAAATTCAGAATAATAATCTGTATCGTACTCCTCATAATATTCATCTGAATGTAATCTTGTTCTAGGAATTTCCTCTGCTATTTCTGTATTTTCTACATTTGTTGGAGTATTCCTAAAATTATTAATATTATCAAGAGTATTTTCATAATTTTCTATATCAAGAATAATATTTGTTTTTAAATCTCTTATTTTATCTCTATAAATTGTTAAAATATCTCTGTAATCATTAGCATTTTTAATATCTCTTTTTACATATGGTATTTCATATGCTCTCATTGCAGAATTAGGATAACCTACTAATAATATTGGACTTTTATCATCATCATATGTCTTAGCTGCACTAATATTATAAAAGCTTTTAGCGTTATCTACCAAAAGTTCCTCAATGTCCTCTAAAAAATATGATACATACTCATTTTTGTTCATATATTTTACTCCTTTATTCATTAAAATATAAAACCATTAAACAGTTTTATAATAATAATGTAGTTAAGTGTAAAAAAGCGTTGTTATTTATTTAAAAATTCTATAAAAAATTTGAATTTTTTGTATCTTTCTTTTATAAATAAATCTTTTACTTTATCAATATCGGGTGTTGTTTTTTGTTCTATATATTCTAATTCACAATCATATCCTTTATTTTTAAAATACTCTATTATAGACTTTGCATCAGCTTCACCTATTTGTTTTAAAATATCTGTATTCTTTAAAATTTCTGCATTATTTGTATTAGAAAGAAATCCGTGTTCAACAATAATTCCTAAAAAATCATTATATTTACTTGTTCTATTTACATTATAATAATCAGCCCTTGTTTCATCTGGATAGAAATTATCTATTGTTTCTTCATCTTCATCTGAATTTCTTGTATATATTTCTGTAACAGGAATTAAATTACTATAATTATTTTTTATAATATTTGCTAATATATTTCCTTCTTCATAAAAATATGGTTTAAAATTTGCATTTGGAATTATAACACTAGCTCCATTCATATATTCGTGTGGACTATAATTACAATGAATGCTATAAAAAAGGTCTGTATTTACTTCTTTTGCTTTTATTAACCTTTCATAATTACAATCTTTATATGGTGTGTCTGGATAAGGACAGGTAAAATTATCCCTTGATAAATACACAATAATATTAGAATGTTTTTCTAAATAATCTTTACAATAATTTGTAATTATTAAATTTAATTTTTCTTCATATAATTCATTTGCTGTTGCTCCTGTATGAAAGCTATCGTGTCCAGCATCAAGTGTTACTGTTGGAATATCATCTGAAGCATATACATTTATTTTATTTGAACTAAAAATTACAATAAAACATAACAGAATAGATATTTGTACAAAATTATTTATTATTTTTCTCATAAAAAAATCACCTCAAATAATAATAATGGTGTCTAAAATTATTTAAGGTGTTTTATTTATATCTTATAAAATATTATTTTTCATAAGATATATTGTTTTTTTATTATATTAGGATGTATAATCTAATTCCTCTTCCTGTTCGTGATATTTATTAAAAATCGGAACTAAAACTTCTTCAGGTATAATTCCCCCAAACTCACAATCCATATCTGCTAAATATTCATATATTTCAGTTGCACCATATCCTTCTGCAAGTTCTGATAATGTTGATTCTAATTCATATGGTATATCATCTGAAGATATTTTTCCTTTTTCATCTAAATCAATTCCATATAATTCAGCAATACTAAAAGAATCCGCATATAAATCTTCATCTTCTTCATAATAATCATCTAGCGTATAACTAAAATCAGGTCTATAATTAAGATTAGCAAAAGCATAGACTTTCTTTGTTTCTTTTGCTTTATTTACAAGATAATCCTTATAATCTTTTATATCTTCAATTTCAAAGTTTTTAGTATTAGTGTATTGGTGTATAAAAGTATCAAGCGATAAAATATATCCTGTAAATATACTATCTTTAACATCTAAACCTGTATTACTATGCATACTTCCATCAGTAGGTAAACAAAAGCTTAATGCATTTTGGTTTAAAGTCTGACCATAATAAACACCTTCATCAAAAACAGTATAATTTCCATCAATATAATCTTTATTAAAAGGAGAACTATCTTTATGTTTTGCTTTTATAACACAGAATGATTGCTCTTCTCCTTCAGTTATCATCATACTATCTGCGATTTTACTTTTAATATCATTGTTAGCGTGTAATCCTTCTATTGAACATAATCTATTATCATCATATCCTTCATCTGTTACATCTAAAGATACATATAATGTTGGATATTTTGAATTTCTTTCCATAAATTGATAAGCTGATTTTGCTCCTAAACATCTACCTGTCTCTTCTTCAGCAGTAAAAGCAAAAAAAACATTATCTGATAAGTTATTTTCATTCATACACATAATAGATACTGCTGCCGCATTAGTACCTAAATTATCATATGTTCCGTGATAAAATCCGTTCTTATAAGAACTGTTTACATTTGTTATCGTATTTACAATATCAGAATGACTGCTTATTAATATATTTTCATCACTTCTTGGCATCTTTTTCCCAAAAATTAAACAGTATTCGTTTTCATAAACAGGTTTAAAATTACTATTTTCTGCAACATATCTTTTTATTGCATCTAATTTTGTTCTGTCATAAAAACCTTTCTTATTACTTCTTGCAGGTAATGTTATATGTTCCAAAACATCATCTAATCTTTCTTTAATAGGAGTTATAAATCTTTCAATTTTTTTGTTGTTTAATGCTTCATTTAATGTTATATCCTGTTTATAAATAGATTTGATTGCATCTATTACTTTATCATCTGTTAAGACTTCTAATAAGTCCAGATTACATAAATCTCTTGTAATTACATTCATTAAATACAATGGATTATCATTGTATTTAATCGTAGGAATTTTATAAAACTCATTATTAGATTTTATTGCTATATAATCAATCTTATTTTCTGAATATATTTCAGGAACATAGTATAACTTTATACCTAAATTTTTACTCTCAGAATATGTGTTTATTATTTTATCAATTTCCTTGATTTTAGCATCATATTTCTTTATTTCTACATTATTCATTCTTTTTACCTTTCTATAAACATTATAAATATTGTAAATAAAATGTTTATTTTTAATATTTTTAAGAGATAAAATAATAATGTAGAAAAGTAAAAATATAGATTTAAAAATATATAAAATCCATTTATTTTTTTAATATAAGTGTTTTTATTAAAAACAACATTAGAAAAGAACCACCTTAGTATCTCTACTAAAAATGGTTCTTTAAAAATAAAATTTATTTTAAATTCTATAACAATGTGTGTACGATGCTTCTAATTCACTTTTTGTTACTTTTCTGACAACAACTCCACCATAATCTTTAGAACATTCTAAAACATAAAAACCTGTTTTATTTTGTTTATCACTACTACTATGTGATTTCATTGTTAAAACAGAATAATTATCTATTCCTTTCTCCAATGCTCCTAAATACATAGCACATTTGCCATCAGCACTACTTAATATATCTCCTACTTTATAATCTGTAGTAACAAATCCTTGTCCATAAAAATCTGTATTTTCATCTATTAAGCCATTATAACCATTAACAGAAATTATTCCTCTTCTGATTATACCTATTAAAAATCCTGATGCATCTGCTGGTCCATTATAAGTATCCTGTCCATCAATCTTTCTGCCATACACAGCATTAAGATGTGCATTAGGACTGTTTTTGCTTTCAGAATAATAATAATTTCCAACTGCATTTAATCCTTCTTTTATTATAGCTTCTTGTTTTGGAGTTAATGAATTTTCTTTCTTTATCTTAGTTAAAGTATCATCTATTTGTGTACTGCTAAGACTTTCATTAACTGCTGATGGAAAACTTACTTGAAAAGCATCCCAATTTTGTATACCCATTGCATATTTGTCATCATAGTAATCACCATATAATAATTTTAAATCATCTAATACTTCTTGTTTAATTACCCAATCACCATTCTGTTCTTTTGTCCAGCCTTCAAATTCAAATAAATCATATCCTTCCATCTTATATTTATCATCATCTTTATAAGATATTTCTGAACCATTTATTTTACCTACAGCCCAATTAGCAAAAGTTAAAGTGCCTTGTGTAAGTTTTTTAGCTTTCCATTCTATAGATTGTATTGGTCCTCTAAGTGGAAAATAATACCAATTATTAAATGTTGTTATCCAATGATTTTGCCAAGCATCTATAGTTTTATATGTCTCTTTTATCTGACAAAGAGAAAAATCAGATTGTGTGATTAATCTAGGTGTTTTAAAATTATCTAACTTGCTTAATGTAGTATAGCTCATATCCTGTGATATATTTATTGTTGGAGATATATGTCCTCCACAATGACCCATACAAATGTAAGCTGTCTTATAACAGCCTGGGTCATTTTCTGAATGCCAAGCATTATGTATATGACCTTCTTTACCACAAGTCCAATTTAAGGTTTCTCCATTAGCTTCGTGACTATGCTCTTCTTTTGTACATATTAATTCAGTATATTCATCATATTTAGCACAATTTTCATTGTGTTCGTGATGTCCATTACATACTTGAACATTTACCCACTCAAAATAACCATCAAAATGTCGGTTTTCTGTTCTATACTGTTCACATTCTTCACAATAATATTCATCATTTTCCTTGTAATCATTAATATCTATTAAGATACTATGTGAACATTCATTAAAATAAACTCTTGTTTTCTGTGGTAAAAATTGAAGTTCATAACAGCTATCTGTTTCTTCGTGTATATCACCAAATTCACAATTATCATAACCTAAAAATGTCTTATGATGAATATAACAGTCGTCATTATGTATATGTTCCTCAATAGTACATATATCATCACCATTATACCAAGCTTTGCTACAACCTTCTTTATTATGGTCGTGTTCTTCTTTTCCACAATTAGTATAATTATTTCCTACACCAGCTTGAAATGCTTCATAATTATCACATTCACCTTTACTATCATAAGGTTTTTTATCAATAAATACACCATTATCTTCATTAGTTCCATCTGGATGTCCTATACCTAAAGCACTCTGAACCATATTTAAAAAATCACCTAATTCAGCCCTTGCTTTGTTAATAGCTTTATTATAATCGGAAGAATATCCGTGTACATATACATTAGTACAGCTTTCCACTCCTCTTGTTACTTTACTATTATCAATATCATATGTAGGTTTTGTTACATATAAACTATCGTTTGAACAATCTGCTAATGTATCATAACTATATATATTGCCATTTTCATCTGCGGCTGTATCGTGTGACCTTACATACATATAATATATATATGCTTTTGCAGTTAAATAATTATCAAAATCAATTGATTGATTATATCTATAATGCATCATACTTGTAATAGGTAAAAGATTAGCAGATACTCCTGCAAGTTCTGTTCTATCCCAGACATCTTTATTTAAATCTTCTGTAGCCCATATATGCTTTATACTTCCTTCTGATACACTCTTCTTCCAATCATATTTTGTAGAAGAAACTGCTCCATTTTCCGATATAAAATGAGTTTCTGCATCTTTTATTGCTGTTTTTGTAAGTTCTTTACCTAAATTATTAGCTGTATCATTTACAATTAATTGAACATAATTTATTTGTGCTAATTCATTAGAAATTGTTGATGATGGTAATGAGTCAAAAAATGAACCTATACCTAATATAGGTAATAACATAACAAAAGCAAAACCTATTAATAAAAGATATAAAGCTATAATAGTTCCAAGAATTTTTAATAAATACTTTTTAATGAACATTAATGGCTTATCTATAATCATATCTTTTATTTTTTTTACAGTTTTAAAAGGATGTAAAATAGTATATCTTATATCTTTACCTGCTTTTCCAATCTTACTATTTCTTACCTTTCCTTTTACTTTCATCGCATTTCCATAGAATTTGCCATTTTTAAACTGTGTATATTTATTATATGCCTTTGTTGTTTTTACCTTTTTTACAACAGCATCTTTAGATTTTTTTAAACCATCTTTTACTGTTTCTTTTACTTTATCTGGTGTACTATATATCGTTGTTCTTGCTTTATAAACTTTTTGCTGTTTTGTTAAAGCTTTCTGGTCTTTTCTTGTTAAAATACCTTTTTCTTTTTTATTTAATAACTCAGTATATTCGTTTAATTCTTTATTAGATACTATTTTTTTACTATCTATCTTTTCTGTTAATTTTTGAAGTCTTTTTTCTTCTGCATCAGTTAATTTACCTGTTTTTAAAATATTAATTCTAGCTTCTGTTCTTTCAAGTCTTTTCTCTCTTTTTTCTAAAGCTTCTGCTTTATGAGTAACTTTTCTTTCTTTTGCCTGAGCTTTTTTTTCTTCTTTTGTCTTATGTCTTATCTTATCGTTAATATTATTCTTATATTTCTGTGCATTATTATTAATATTATTGCTTATTATTCCTGCTTTAGAATTTGGACTTGTTTTTCTTGGAATATATGTTGCTGCACTAACTAATCCAGCACTAGCCTTTGTTGTTGTCTTAATTGTTAATCTTGCACCACTAATAATAGCTTTACTACTATTTTGAATAAATTTAGTTCCTCTATACATATCACTGCCAATGATATTTTGAGCAATTATAGAACGGCCATATTTTTTTCTTCCAGCACCTCTATCAAAGTCTTCTGTTATAGCTCCTGTTTCTTTATATAACATAAATGACTCTTTATAATCTTTTAATTCTGCAATCTGGCTTTTAAAGTTATGTAAGTCTGTTGCATTATTAGCAGATTTTAATTTACATTCTAATATCTCTAACTTATAATCTATAGCTTTAATTTCTTTCTTAGTAGAAGCTAAACTACCATTAAATCCACCTGTAACACTAATTTTTTTAAGATAATCTGTCTGTTTGCTTTTTATCTGCTGCATTACTAATTCTTTATCTTTACCTGTAAGAGCTTTAGTAATATTATTATTATTTTTTATTTCTATTTTTGCAGCATTATAGGCTTTTCTTACTTCTGACAACTCTTTATCTTTTATATGATATTCTTGTCCTTCAAAAGTAAACTTACCTGTATTTATTAAACTAGCCTTTTGTGAATTATTTAATTTTAAATCACCTAATGTAATTTTGTCTTCATTTACATTCTTTATTTCATTATTAGGAACAACTACAGTATTAGAACTTAAAAAGCTATTAAGGTATTGCTGGCTGTTATTAGAAAGGATACCCATTTTTGTCATTTGGGTCTGTATTTTAGAACTATTCCAATCAATATTATTATATGTATTTACAACAGCATTCTCTTTAGCTGTATGACCAACAGCAGACATAACTGCTATTGTTTTATTAAACCTCATTTTATTATCAAAAAAGGAATTGTTTTCTCTATCTCTTGTACCTTGTGTTGTATAATTATATACAGTTTCAGCTAAAGCCTGTCTAGCTCCAGCACGTCCTCCACCTTCTTGAAATGAACCTAATTTTATTCGTCCATCTGTTAAATTATAAATATCCCTGCCAATGGTGTTTACAGCCTGTCTTGTATTATAATTTGTTGTAGACGAAGTTGAAGTCTTTGTTTCATTATTTGGTATCTGTGATGCAGATGGTTTACTATTATTACTGTTATTTGATGATTTTGATGTATTATTCTGATTAGTAGTTTTTTGCTGTCGTGTCTGATTTTTTGTATTATTACTACTATTATTTGCCTTACTATTCATAATTTCTCCTATATTTTAAGAAGAAACTATAAAGCTTCTTCTTCATTTTCTCTTAAAACTTCTGCTTTTACATTTAAAATATCAATATCATCTCTTACTTCAAATGTTAAAAAATCTGTAGCTAAAAGCATTTTTATAACATTTCCTCCCATAATTTCATCACGCTCATTAATTATATTTTCAGCAGAAATTGTAGGAATTTCTCTTGTGATATAACAAATTAAGGGATTTACAATATTTGCAGATAATATTGTATAATGCTCTTTATCTTTTACAGAATTCACACTATCTTTTTCTATAAGAGTAATAACAAAAACAGGAATTTCATCATTATCTTGTGGTCTACTTAAAGAAGTTCTCCATTTTTGTATTCTTGACCAGAAAAGTCTAAGTTCAGGGTCATCAAAACTTTTAAACTTAATAGATAATACTGCTAAATCTGGATGTAACTCATCATAAGCAATTTCAGCTACAGCATTATTTAAATTATATACAATATCATTTGTTGTATTTTCATTAACATCTTGTGGATTTATATTATAAGACTGATATGTTATAGCTGCTTTAGTTTCATCTATTTCATTAAATCCAGATAATCTGTCACAAAATGTTTTATACTCACTTACTGTTAAACTAAAATTATCATTCTCATTTTCTAAATATTTATCTAACTCATTATCATCTACATTATCACTATTTTGATTTATTTCTAAATTATCTTCAAGTTCATAATCATTTGTAACATTGTTTTCTGAAACATTACTTGCAATATTGTTATCATCATCTATATTTTCGTTAAAATATTTATTCCAATTTTCCATAAAAACTTCCTTTCAAAAAAAACTATATATATAGAATAATGTCCTATTATTTTTTTATTAATTGTAAATAAATGTTTATTCTATAAAAAAAGATGTCACACTAATTCCTTAATGTGACAATCTTTAAAACAAATATATAATTTTATAATTACGCAACTTCCTCTTGTTTAGGTTTAGTTGTCATAATATCATATAACTTAGTATCTTCTGGGAAATCATCAGAAAATGGTATTGTCTGTGTTCCTGTATAAATAAGACCGTGACCTTGTTCTACATTTGTAACATATTCAACATCTCCATCAGACAGTTTTAATAATTTTTGTAAATCATATCTATCCATTGCTGATTGATTTAACATATAAATGAAAGATGTATTATTAATAATAGCTTGTCCATCTTCTGTTCTAAGTAAATCTCCAACATTTTGCGTAATACCTGTAGTAACTCCTAAGAACTTTCTAGCTCTCTTAAAAATAGACATTATGAAATCTGATGTCGAATGGCTCTTAAGAAGTAAATGGAATTCATCTATATAAAACCAAGTCCATTTCTTATTTCTTCTGTTTTCTACCATTTTATTCCAGACGTGGTTTACACAAATTTTAAGACCTAATTCTTTTAAGTTTGTACCAATGTTAGATATATTAAAAATAATAAACTTATTATCTATATCTACATTTGTTCTATGAGCAAATGTATCAAATGCTCCTGCTGTATATGTTTCCATAATTAAGGCAAGGTTTTGAGCTTCTGATTGAGGCTGGTTAATTAAAGCATCAAATAAATTCTGCATTGTAGGACAATAATCTCTATCTATAGTACGTTTTCTACCATTTTCGTCTGGAGGGAGTTCCTGTAAATGCTCTAAATAAGGTCTATATATCTGTTGTACACATCTAGTAACAATAGAAATTTGTGTTGGAGATAATTTAGCATTATTTCCTATCATTGTTTCCAGCAAACCACAAATAAAATCTATCTTCATAGTAATAGGGTTTAAATCACTATCAGCAGATGTATCTATATCTAAATCGAAGGGATTTATATAAACACCATTACCAGGTGATATTTTAATTATAGTTCCACCAAATGCATCTGCAATAGGTGTATATTCATCATCTGGGTCTATGATATAACAATTTGCATTTTTATTAAGAAGAACACTTGTTATTTCACGTTTAGCACTAAAAGATTTACCAGAACCAGAAGCACCAAAAATTAAACCATTATAATTCATACCTTTTGTTCTGTCATAAACTATTAAAGATTTATTAATAGCATTTACTCCATAATAAATACCATTAACATCAAACTGGTTTATCTCATCGAAAGGTAAGAAAACTCCTAAATTTTCTGTAGTAAGACCTCTTGTCTGGAACATTTTGTTATGACCCAAAGGTAATGTACTAATAAGACATCTTTCCTGCTGTTCTAAAGCTGGTTTTATCGAACACATATATTTATTTGCACTATTTTTTATTATTTTTTCTTGTTCTTTTAAAATCTGCTTATTTTCTGCAAAATGAATAATAGACATATCCATAAAGAAATATTTCTGGTCTCTGTTTTGAATATCATTTTGTAAATCTTCTATTTCAGCCTGTGCTTTTCTTAAATCTGCATTAATAAAAGTAGGGTCTTTGCCTTTTGCTGCTCTTGCATCCATTTTATCTTCTATTTCAGCATTTATATTAATAGATTTATTATGTACCTTCTTTATTGCTTCTGTCTGCTCTAATGCAGATATATGAATAGTAAAAACTGACTCAAAATTAACAGCTATCAGACTAGGTAAAAAATTAGTATCCATCCAGTTTGCTAAATTATCAAGATACATTCCCTGTCCTATTCTTTCATTAATTTCAAAACGATTACTATAAAATTTCATAGACTGAGGAGCTATAATATCTTTAGTCGTAAGCTTTTGTCTTGCCATTTCTTTAAAATCTATAGTTGTTTTTCCTGTTTTATCGTGTACAAACCAATAGTTTGCTTCATCTGTGCCATTTAAAATATTATTAATAACTTCTAATCTTTCTTCTAAAGATATAGCTTTTAATTTTGCACCACATATTTTTTTAAAAGCATTTTCTAAAGTTGTTTCTAATTCATTTAGTCTCAACATTGCATTATCAACTGTATCTGCATTTACATAAACAGTAATATATCTTTTTGTAGATATAGCATTTCTACTTAATTTAATATTATTTCTTAAAATAGTTCCTAATTCTTTTCTATAATTATCAAAGCCATCATCTTTATTTATAGGAAGGATTGCAGCTAACTTAGCATTTTCATCATCTTTATAATTAACAAAAGTAATAAATAAATCTTCATCAGGATTTATAGAATTAAGAAATCTTAAATATGCCTGATAAATAGCCATCTGGTCTTCATCAGATTTTGTTTTAAAAGCAATATCTTCAAAATAAAAAGTTTTAGAAAATCTTTTAGGACCTATTTGAAAAACACCATTTTCAAAAACACATTCCCAATCTAAAGTATCTTGAACTGTTTTAGGTATTTTAATCTTCTTTTTATTAGTTTTCTTTTTATTTTTATTCTGTTCATTGTTAATAGTATTTATATTATTTTTATTTTTTTTACCAAATCCCATAAATATATCCTTTCGTAATATTAATATATAGGTTTATACTCTTTACTTATTTTTGCTCTATTTTTCTTTTTTGTTTCTTTTACTATTTTTTTCTTATCATCATATACTGTCATATGGATTTCTTTAATTCGTACAGAAGGTGCAATAAAATTATCAAAAATTATAGGGCCTATAATCTTTTCTGGGTTAACACCAAAAGGTTTTACTGCACCCCAAAGAAATAAAGGAATTCCTACACAAATAGATGCACACGCTCTAAATGTAAAACTAAAATCTTTAAATAATAAAAAGAAACTTGTTAATACAGCTGTAGCTCCTAATCCATAAAAAATACATTTTCTTGTTGTTAGATTAAGAGCAAATTTAGCTTCATATTTTAAAATGTCTTGTGTTATAGGAATACCAATCATAACAAACTCCCCTATTTTGTAATCTTCTTAGAAAAATTACTATCTATTAATTCTTTAAAATATGTTGTCTTCATTGCAACAATATTAATACCTTCATCTCCATATATTTTAGAAACATCTAAAACTAAATCATCAAAAGTACAAATATTTTTATTTAATATATCTTTAGTTATCTTACACACTAAAATATCTTTATCTTTACGAAGGTCTTTATCCATTTTCTTTATTTCCTCCATTTTTTTATTATCTATAATTAACCACCAAAAGCATCATTTACAATACCAATACTCTTAAACATTACACTTACCATTGCTACACCTAAACCACACATTACAATTAATTGTCCACCTAAAGCTAAGATAGGATTTGAAGTAGCTCCTTCAACAACACCTGTTAAATTATCTAACATATTCCTAGATATGATAGAAAATGCTAATGTTCCAATTTTTGCAATACATACTAAAACACCAGATTGAGCACAAATAGCGATAAATTTCTTTATATATCTACCACCAGTACCTCTCCAGCCATCATCAGACATTAAAGCTGTAGCAATAGGAAGTAAACAAGCTCTTACATTAAGTTCTATTAATCTAGTAAAAGCAATTACATAAGTTAAAACTTTTATTCCATAAGCTAAAATATAAGAAGGAACTATACAGATAAAAGACGTAGCTAACGCTCCAATATAACTTGCTAAACCTCTTCCTAATTTATTATCCAAAAGTTCTATTAAATCAGCTTGACTTGATGCAGAAAATGTCCCATCTATATTAAAAGAAGCAAACATTGATGATAAGGCATCACCAAAAGATAAACAGCCTTCATAAATTTGTGGTGTTATAGATACACAAAATATTGCTATTGCTAATTTTGCAAAGAATTTAACAAAAAATTCTATTGTTAGTCTATCTTGATTAACAAGCTGAACTAAAGCAATTATGAAAAATAAAACTGCAATGGCATAACCTAATGTCTCAAATGCTGGAAGAATACTTCCACTAACAACACCTGATAATTGAGATGTAATAACTCCCATTTGTGTTTTAGCATCGCTACCAGACATAATAGAAACAACACAATCACAACTATCTCTTAGTAAATCAACTGCTCCTGTAAAAAAATCTACAACTGTTTTACCTGTATCAAATCCAGACAAAAACACTACTTGATTAAACATATAATTCTCCTTGTTTTAAAACAAACAAAATAATGCAAACCACTTATCTTAAATGGTTTACATTATTTTTTATTTTTATTAACTTAACCAATAACACCCTTAATAGCTGGCCAAGCAAATACTCTAAACGCAATAAAAACAGCTCCAATTACAACATCTTTTGCAGCTCCTGTCTGGTCTTCTGGGTTGTTTCCTCTATAAGCCATAATTAACTTAAAAACACCAGCAATTACAAAGAAAACACCTATCAGTGGGAAAATATTTACAATCATATCTGCGATAGAAAGGACAGAACTTTCTGCACTGCCGCTTCCTCCTGCCGCAAATACAGGAACACCTGTCCCACCTAATGCAAGACTTGTAGATAAAGCTGCTATAGACGCCTTATTCTTTAAACTATCAATCTTTCCACCTACATTTTCCATTTTGTTTTTTAAATTACTAAACATTAATCTTCCTCCTAAAAAAATAAGAAATATTTATAACAAAAAAAAGAAAAAGCATTTTTATTTCTATAATTCCAATACTTTTAATCAGTATTTATAAATTGTTTGCTTTTTATTTTTTTTGCTTATATAAAAAATATTGCTAATGATTTTTTTTTAAGAGAAAAAAACATATCTTTTTTTTGAAAAAAAATAAAATTCACATTGTTATTTATATAGAAAAATAAAAAGAGGTGACTATATGGATATATCAAATTTAGATATTGATTATCAGTTAAAAGCAAAAGAATTAATGAAAGAACGTAATTTTTTAAAAGAATATGATGTTGATGTAACTGATGATATTGAAGAAATAAAAGAATTTAATGAAAAGGATGAAGAAAATGTTAGATAATAAAGATTTAAAAGAAATACCTTTATTAAATAGATTAAAATTAGAAGGTAAAGAATATCAGTCTATGGCAAACAGAACTTATGAAGATGATAATGCTGTTGTATTTGATATAGGTAATTCAATTAAAAAAAGAACACATATAAATAACGAATTATTTGAACATATTTTTAACTCAACAATGCGTTTTTTTACAGAACAGGAAAAATATGCTTTTAGACAATACCAGACAAACGAAAAACCTAAAGAAGAATTTTATAGAGATTGTGCAAATTATTTAAAAAGGTCGTTTCCAAATGAAATGAATAATGAAAATGATTTTAATGCTATGATGGATAGAATTGATTTAGCAATGTTTAAATATGATGTTATCCAGCCACTAATAGATAATGAAGACACTACAGATATAAAAATCTGTAGCCCTAAAGATATAAGGGTTCGTATAAAAGGTAAGGCATATAAATCATCTGCTACTTTTGCATCAGATAGAGACTTAAATAGATTTATTGAAGGTTTGTCGTATAGAAATAATGTAGATATTCTTAATTCAACAATCTTAACCTTCACAGATGACCACGACCCTAATTATATATTACGTTTTACAGTGAGTTCTCCACTTGTTACGTCTGTAGGTTATCCTTATTTACATATTAGAAAAGTAAATAAGACTAAAGCTGATTTTGATGAACTTATTAGAAGAGATATGTTAAACCCAGATATAAAAACATATCTAATAGATAAAGCCAAAACAAGTAAAGGTATTATTTTTGCGGGACCTCCAGGGTGTGTGGATAATGAAACTGAATTTTTTAATGGATATGAATGGAAAAGTATTGCTGATTATAATATAGATGATAAAGTATTACAATTTAATCCAGAAACAAATGAAGCCAACTTAGTATATCCTTTAAGATATATAAAAGAACCTTGTGATAAAATGTATCATTTTGAAACAAAATATGGAATAAACCAGACAATTTCACCTGACCATAGAGTTTTATATTATAATAAAACTCATAAAAATGGTAAAAAGATATGGTCTGATAAATTTAAAGAAATGTCTGGAGAAGATTTATTTAATCTTCAGAATAAAGGTAAGTTTAAAGGTGGCTTTAAAACAGATTTTATATATAATGGAAAAGGATTGAATTTAAGTGATATAGAAATTAAATTAATGTTAGCTGTAATTTGTGATGGAACTTTTAAAAAAGATTGTAAGACTAATTGGTGTAGCATCAAAGTAAAAAAGCAAAGAAAAAAAGATGAACTTAAAAAAATATTAACCGAATGGGGTAAAGAATATATAGAAAAGGATTATTCTAATGGATATACAAGATTTTCCTTCAATGCTCCAAGAAAAGAAAAAATATTTACATCTGATTGGTATACTTGTACTCAAAAGCAATTACAAATTATATGTGATAATATTTTAAAATGGGATGGTTATATAAAAAACAAAACAAAAACATTTAGTACAAAAGAAAAAAGTAGTGCTGACTTTATTCAATTTGCTTTTTCTTCTTGTGGATATAGAGCAACTATCAGTATAGATGATAGAAGAAATCAAAATTATATTACTAATGGAAAAGAATATAAAAGAACAAATTTATATTATCATTTAACAATATCTAATAATACTATTGTAGGTATGGCTTGGCATAATGACGGAAGAACAAATAATACAAAACTAGAAGAAGTTGTTCCACCTGACGGATATAAATATTGTTTTACAGTTCCTACACACGCTTTAGTTTTAAGAAGAAATGGTAGAATATTTATTACTAAAAATTGTGGTAAAACAACTATACTTAATGCTTTCATAGAGTATATTCCAAGAACAAGAGAAACCCTTGTTATTCAGGAAAATGATGAGTTATTTACAGAACAGTCAGGATTTATGTTTAAACACGTAACACACGGATTTCACGGTGAACCTGTTGTTACTCTTGAAGATTTAGGAAAAATGGCTTTAGTAGAAGGTTGTAATGAATTTATTATAGGTGAGGTCAAGGGTGGAGAAATGCGTTCTGCTATGACATTAATTAATGCTGGTGGATATGCCGCTCTTACTGTACATAGCACCAACGCTTATGAAACTTTAGATAAATGTGCAGACCTTGTTAAATATGGTTCAGATTATTCTTTCCAAGAAGCAAGAAGAATGCTCAAAACTTTTGATACCGTTGTTTATATGGAAAATTATAAAGTAAGAGAAATCTTAGAAGTAAATGGATATAATGATGAAACTAATCAATATAATTACAACTGTGTTTATAAATATGGATTATAAAACAATATAAACATAACAAAAAAAATTCATAAAATAATAAAATAAAGGAGCTTTCTATACAATCAATAGAAGACTCCTTTATTAATTCTTTTTCTATTTATCTTTCTTTTTTTATTCATTAATTAATATAGACTAATTCTTTTTAATAAAACTACTAAATATTTTCTATTTTTTAATAGATATTGTCGATAAAACATCTATTATTCTTCTTTTTACACAAGATTGTTCTACATAAAAGAAATAAGACAAATATGTAATTATATATTCATTATTATAATCAGATTTCTTGATTGCCTTAAGATACTGTTCTAAAAATATTTTCTTAGGCATAAGTAATTCGTTAGCAAATTTATCTGCTCTAATTTCATCAAATGAATTATGTTTTATTTTGGAATATGCTTTTGAAAATGTATAATTCTTATCATAATATTTTTCACTTCCTACATAATTTATTAGATAATAAGCTAATTCATAAGCCATAATATACCTTTGGCTAAAAAGAGACTGTTTATTAGATACTATTATTATTTTATCACTTCCATAACTCTTTTTTATATTTCCTGAAACAAAAATATTTCCTAAAATTGTTTTAGGTGTTTCTGATGAATATATTTTAAACCCCAAATTAAATAATATGTTAATAATAGGAGTAACTATATTTTTGTCTATATATCCTCCTAATTTAAGTATCATATTGGCTAATATTTCTGCTTCTTCCATTGTATAATTATTGGCAGGAGATTTTTCTAAATTAGTAATTATTTTATCATACATTATCTTATTCCTTGATTTTATTTATAATAATCTTGTTGTTCGTCAATATTTTGAATTAATTCAGTATTAACAGCTTTATAAATATTGTTAATTATATCTTCTTTTTCTAAAAGAAACGGACTTATTTCTTTTATATTTTCCTTAATACAATTGTCTATATTTTCTTTTATATTCTGCATTTTACAATTCCAATTATGTTTATCCTGTATTATCCTATAATAATTATCATCTATACTGTTAATATAAACCATTGTCCTATATAAATATATATATTCTTCAATACCAAGATTATTATTTTTATATTTATTATCTAATATTTTATAAAGGTCTATTAAACATTCTGTAACATTATTGATATTTAATATATTTATTTTTGATTTTTCTAAATATATATTAAGAAGTTCTACATAATTAGAATAATTATTATCTTTTAATCTTATAGCTAATTGTATTTCTTCTTCTGCTCCAACAAAGTCATTAATATATTTACGCAATATCTTAGCTTTTTCATAATGAGCTTCATAACAATGTTGTAATGATTTATAATCACATAAATTAGCTGCCCTAGACCAAGAATTTTTATCTAAATAACTAAAACATTTTATACATAGTAATCCTACAACTTCTTTATCCTTGTTTCTATTAAATAATTGTGAACTTATTTCTTTTATTAAAGCATTATCATATTTAAGAACTGTATGATAGCTATTTTTTATTATAAAATAATTACATTCATACATTGCAAAAATAATATTATATATTAATAAATCATTTCTTTCATTATCCTTATATATATTAAATAATTCTTGTATATAATTATCATAATTATATAAATCAACATTGTCTAATAAGATATTTTTTAATATATAATTATTGGTTATATATGTTTGAATAATATCATATTTTAAATTTATTTTAAGTAATATCTTTATAAAATCCGCATTACCTTTTATAAAATTATTATTAGTTGTATCTATTCTTTCAAAAACACTATCTATAAAAGAATATAAGAATTTATAATTTATTATATCTAAAGAGTATGAAATAATATTATTTTTATCATATTTATAACAATCAATAATATTACATCTATCAATAAAAAGAGAATTTGTCTTATCCATTCTCTTATTTTTTAAAAAAGATAACATATCATTATTATTGTCATAAATAATATAAATATCTAATAAGCTTGAAGATATACTATTAAAATCATTTAGTTCTCTAACATAAAATCCTAAACAATTTAAAATGTATTTTAAAACCATTACATCTTTATTATTTTCTCTTAATGAATATATATTTATAATATTCATACATTTTCCTTTTTCTTTTTCTTTTTTATGCCTTTTCTTGTTTTGACATATATATTATTTAAATTTGTAGATAAAAATTCTCCTGAACTATCTAACAACACATAAGATATATGTATATCCTTATCTCCATCAACAATCATATATACTTCATCATACTTATAATTTTTTAAAAATTCATTATCTCTTATAGTTGTTTTATTTACAGGAATAATCTTATAATACTTTAAATAATCTGCCAGCTTTTTATTATATTCGTCTTTATCAATGTTAGTATTATAATATAAAGCCATTAACATACCTATCTTTTTATTAAATTCATAAGCTGTTGCTTTTATATTATATTCAGCAATCGTTTTACGGTTTCCTAATCTTTTACAATAATCTTCTATGTTATAAATCATTAATTAAATTTACTCCTCTTCTATTTTATTTAATGGTAACTTACTAATATCTTTTCCATTTTTTCTTAATTCGTTTAAAATCTTTTTAAACTCATTTACTGTTTCTTTAACAAGGTCTGATTTTGTTTTTTCATCATAATCTTCTTCTGTAAACGCATCTAAATCTATCTGTTCTATTGGTATTTCGTGTAAACTATTAATTGGTGGAGCATATACTGAATATAAAAAACCATATTTAGTTTTATTTTGTCTAGGTTTTTTGTATTGAATTATTTCATCTTTTGTTGCATAAAATAATCTGCCCTGATACCCTTCTAAACCAACAAAAGTAATATAATTTATTCCTTCTGCTAATCTAAATTCTGGACATTCAACAGTATTTGCTCCAATGTCTGAATTCCTATAATTTTTACGTTTTTTATCATTAGTAATAAATAATCTTCTGCCATTATATAACATATAAAATAACTCCTTATACTTTATAATTCTAATTCATAATTATCTTTGTCTTTTTGTAAATTTTCATTTGACTTTACAATATAATTTTCTTCAATTACATCTATAACAGCATCTAATTCATTAACCATTGATTTAAGACTTTCTATAGCTTGGGTATCTTCTATAAAATAATTTTTTACATCTTTAAAAATATTATCATTTATACCCCATCTAAAATTCTTTAAATTTTCAAGATAAACCTCTACATCATTTGGATAATGCTCATCTGTTATAAACGCTTCTTTAGGAAGAAAAGGTGAATACCCTTGGTCTAAAATTTTACTTCCATCTGGTTGTTCTTGAAGATAATCTTGTAAACCATATTTTTTTATTATTTTATTAACATCCTCAAACATTATCTTTAATCTTTTATCACTACTTTTTTTAATTTGCTTAAAATTCTCCATTATTAATATTCCTTTTAAATCCTATACGTTTTTATATAAGATATATTTAATATAAGATTATTACATATTAATCTTATAAAATAATAATGGAGTAAAGTAAAAATATAGGTCACTATTTTTATCATTTTTTGTAAAAAAGCAAAAAAAAATTCCTCATCTAAAAAGACAAGGAATTAATTTTTTTGTTTTATATTTTATTGTTCTTATTTTTTATCTATTATAAATATTATTTTCAGCTTCACTAAATGCTAAATGATATTGTCCTCTATTTTTATCAATAGTATGAGAAAATGATATAGCTTTTATTTTTTCATATCCATTTTTAATCAAGAAGTTATTCATAAGCATATCATTATTATAATACTCAATATACATATTCATTAGTTTTTCAACATCTTTATAAGAAACACCATAATGATTGCCTATACTAACATCTCCACTTCTATAAGAATAAATTTCATTTCCTACTATATCTTTATTATCGCAAACATCATAGGTTATTATTTTATTTAATTTAAGTAATTTACTTTTATCAAGATTGTTTATAAGATTAAGATATTTCGTAGCATCAAAGCAATTTTTTATCATTTGCTCTGATTTATAATTTTTTATATTTATAGCAGAACCATTATGTATCTCAATAGTTCTCTTTATAGTTGTATTTGCTCCTTCTATTTTAGATGTAAAATATACTTCATTACATAATTCAACTATATTATCTTCAATAATTATTTTCTCTATCATATCTTCTAAAATATCATTATATCTACATATTTCCTCATCTAATAAAAATTTTATACTTGGCTTACCTAAAGCATTGTAAAGAAAAGTATCTGTTAAATAATCACTTTGTCTTTCTACTAAATCCTGATAGAGGAAACTATTATAATTTACCCAATTATCATTATAAATAATAGGTTCTGTAAAATCATTTTATTTATCCTTATATTCTTGCAATTCCATAATAATTCCGCTTTCTAAAACAATAAATGATATAAACTGGTATTAGGATTTTTTCCTATGATGCCTATGCCCTATTTTCTAAAATATCTATCAAAAATAAAATTATATTCTTCTTTTGTTATTATGCCTTTGTCACGATTTATATTAAGTTCATAGATTATTTTTTTATCTCTTTATACCATTCCTTTATTAATAACTTATCATCTGTTATTCTTTTTGCCAAGTCTTCAGGAAGTTTTACTCTTATTTCATTAATATTCATAATCATCATTCTCCTTATCTAAATCAATTACTGGTTCTTTACATTTTTCTATAATTTCAAAGTCTTGTATAATTCCTGTTGCATAATCTTGTAATAATGTACCAATAACATCAATAAAATTCAAACATGAAATTCCATATCTCAATGAAATATCGTTGTTTATACATAAATCTATAGATTCATCACTATCTTTTATAAATTTATATATGTTTTCTTCATTATGTACTTTCATTTTTATTTTACTACAAAATTCATCCAACTGTATAATATTATTAAAAATTTTATCATTAATCATATTTTTATAATCTCCTATCTATATATATTATTTATTCTTCTAAAATACAATCCGAATTCATTACTAATAAACTATTACAATCCCAGCCACATAAAGCATAATAAAGGTCACTATCACTTATATTTACAAATATTGCATCATATTGTTTCTGTATCTCTTCAAAATCTAAAAATATCCAACCTATATTTAGGAAATCAAATTCATCTATTTTTTTACATTTTGGAAGTGGCTCTAAATCTTTTATATTGTTAATTTTTAAAATTCTTGTGTCTTCTTTTAATGTAAATATAAAGTAATCTTCTAATTCGTCAATATGAAATCCATTACGTTTACACCAATTTTCCCAACCATAATTATCATATACTTTACTAGCCCATAATCCACCTATAGGTTTTGTAAATAAAGATTCATTTTTTATTGGTTTAAATCTATTTATATCAAAATGTTTACTTCCATAATGTATATATTTATCAGATACATACTGACAATTCCGCATTCCTAATTCAAAATTTTGCATTTAATTTTATATTTCCTGTTCTTGTTTTAGTTTTTCTTTTTCTTCTCTGTTAATTTCATTACATTCTTCTAATAAAGCTTGCATCTTCTTAAAAGTACTATACAAATTTATCTTTATAAAACTCATCCCAATTTATAGCTGCTTTTTGATGGTCAAATTCTTCCTTATCCATAATCATAATTTCTACTCCTTCTCATAGTTGTCTTCTTTAAAAGGATTTTCATTATCAAGTTCTTCATCAGTAGGAATTTCTTTCTTAAAAAAATCAAATATTTCTGAAAACTGCAATGTATTTAGTATATCTTTTTCATTAAATGATACTTGATATATATGTTTGTCATTATGTTTAGCATAATTTAGAGCATTTAAAGTTCCACTTGTATTACGAATTCTTTTTTCATTATACCAATTTTCATCATCATATAATGCTATTACTAAAGATGAATTATCTATCATTGCTTTATTTCTATCCATTAAACAAGTATTTGTATATGTATCACTTACATAATAAATATCATCTGCTGCTTTTAACATCTTATCATAATTATCACTGCCAAACAATCCTTCCTTACCCCATTTACTACTTTGCTCCTTGCAAGGAAGATATAATATGTTCTTTATATTCGTATCAGGATTATCTCTCTTTAATTTATTCACAACTCTAAACATTAATTGGTCAAACCCCTGGGCCCCACCTGTAATAAAATTACGATAACCTTTATTATATACATTTTTTACAATATCATACATATAACTCATTAATTTTAAATAGCTTTTATCATCATTATAACCAAATAAATACTTAGGTCTTCTTCCTGTAAAACAAACTGTTTTATTTATATCTAATCCAATACTATTTATATTTTCTTTATCTACTGATTTATTCTTTATATCTTCTATTGCTTTATCATCTAATTCCTTTACCATAATATTTTCCTTTTCTAAGAAATCTGCTAATAAATGTCTATGACAAAAATCTGTTGGTTTTTCATAACAACATAATGCTATGTGAATATTAGGATTATTAACAACATCTTTTATTTTTGTTTTGCTTTCTAATAATTTTATTATATCTTCGCTCTTGTATTTTGATAATATATCTTCTGTATAATTCTTTATATATTCATCTTGATTATTAGTTTTTTTATAATCTGTTAAACATTTTATACTAGGAGCTAATTCATTACATATGATGATATTTTATCTAACCACTTAGGTTGAAATCTAGCTATTGATATAGGAATAACATTATTAGGAATTTTTCTTATTTTTGCAAAATAACTTGTATATATCATTAAATAACATCCTTATCTTTTCTGTCTTTATATAAATAATATCGTCATATTTATAAGCAAAAATCACTTTTTTTATAATAAAAACTATAATATTTTTTATTAAATAAAACCCCTAAAAATTTTATTTTCTAGTTTAGTCACTTTCGGCACCCAACAAATGTTCGGTATACATAAAAGACCTATAAATATATCAATCTAAATCAATATCTTCATCTTTATTTTCTTCTATATCTTTATTATTGTAAGATATGTTATTTTTAACTTCTTGTGACAAACTATCAATATACTGGGTTAAAGTTTCATATTTATTATTAAGGTATTTTAATTCATCTATTGTGAATTTTCTATTAATATCAAATACTGTTTCTTCATCCTTTCCTAAAAATATACCTCTTGAACTAAAGACAGTATCTAAACCTAATGGACCATATTTATTTACATTATTACGATATTTAATTTCTTCAACCTTATAACTATCGTGAGTATTAAAATATTCATTTTCTTTTTGATACATTTTATCTAAAACATTCTTAAAGCATATATCCAAAATAAGATTTCTTTTTGCGGGATTTCTTAATTCCTTTAACTTTATGCCGATTTTTTTACATTTTCCAAAATATATATCATTAATATGAAAATATTCTTTTATATCTTCTTTTTTTAACCAAGCTTTTTCTGATGTTTTATTTAAAGTAATTCCATCACTATTTTTCTTTATTGTACCATTTTTTATTGCGTTTTCATATTTTTTACCTAAATCTAAAATATACTCAAACTCACAATCATAATTTTTATTTATTATATCTATTTTTGTTTCTTTAGGAGTACTTATAACAAGATTATCCCATCTATTAATCCATTCTGTTTTATCTTTTATTTTCTTTAGGTATAAATCTTCTACTTTATAATTTTTAAAATGTTTCTTAATCTCTTCTGATAAACTCATAAATATCACTATTCTCCTTTTTTTAATCTAATTCAATATCATTATCTAGCTCTTCATTATTGTTTAAATCCATAGTTTTAATATCTTTAAAATCTATATAATCTGTTATGAAATTACAGTTATCTTTTACACAACGGTATGTATAAGGAAGGTCTTTTATATCTTTTACAGAATTTATAAAATTATTTCCATTCACAAAATAATACGGATAATCACTATAATATTTATTAACATTCCAGGAACTACAATCCACCTTATCCTGTATAGTTTTTATCAGCTCATCAAGTTCTTTTTGAGAATTAATCTTAATTGCTATTGTGCCATCACAAAAATTCTTAATATAAGAATTTGTGTTTAATTTTTCTGTTACTTTATAATATTCATTCGGAAAGTTTTTTATAATGAAACAACCGCCTCTTCTATCCTTACCTTTGTCTTCCTTAAATTGTTGAATTTCTTTTATTAAGTTGTTGAGACTGATTGTAGAATATTTAATTTCTTCTGTATATCCAGTTTCATATTTTTTTATAAAAAGGTTATCATTATCCATCTTATAAATTTCTGTTGTATCACTCCATATTTTGTTGTTATTATTAAACTCATAACCATATTCAGCTATTTTTTTATCCTTAAAGCACATTGATTTATATTTACTTTGTTCAAGGATTGTTGAAAAATCTGTATAAATCATAAACTGAAACTCAAATGGGATTGTCTTAAAGTTACTGCAAGCTATATCATTATTTTTAAACCAGTAAGGCTTATTTGAATTATATTCAGGAATAATCCCAGTATAAGGGAATCTAGCTATATTATAGGCTAATATATCTCTTTCTTCCTCATTATCTATTACAAAGACAGTTTTTCCATTCATATATTTTGACATAATATTATCTGGTATTCTTATTTCACCACTGTCATATTTCTTCTTTAAATCCTGATTGCTAAGTATATTCATATAAGGAGTTTTTTCATTATCATTCATCTCTACTGTTTTATAATTAATGTCTTCAAATTCTGTACTATGTGTGAATTCTGCTCCCTTACTATGAAGCTTAAACATGTCTTCCCATATTGGCTCTCTTAGTGTACCTGCTTCATATGAATATATCTTTTCATTTATCGTAAATTCATAAGTTTTGGCTAATACTAAATTTCCATCTTTATTTTCAATAAATAACACATCTTCAAGTGCATCATAAGCTCTCTCAACTTCGATATCAGTCTGTAACTGTTTAAATACACTTTCATATCTGTTTGTAACAAAATCTGCATAAGTCACCTTATCTTCTAAGGTTTGTTCTTTGTTTATTATATGACAGTTATGTGTTTTTAAAAAATCTTCAATTCTTTGAGTGTCAATCAACATAATTTTTTCTCTCCTTAATATTATTTTATCTTTTATAATTTATTATCTTTCCTTTTTTATTTGCTCTAATATTTCTTCTGCATAATCAGTTGTATCTATATACATTACATATTCAGGCATTTCATTTATAAGTTTATCGAATGAGATATCTTCTAATATTTTTATAGCTTCATTTTTTGTAATTTTTCCATAATTACATAAATCTCCAATAAGAAGATTTTTATAATCCAGTTTTCTCATAATTAATTATTACCTTTCAACTTCAATTTCATCTTTATTTGGTTTTATATAATCATAATAATAATCTAGTAAAAAGTCTGAAGGTTTTATTAAATCATACTCGCTATACTCTTTTCCATATATCTTACTTGTGTCATCAACCTTTATAAAATCAACACTATTTAACAGCTTATTCATACTATTTATAAGATTATACATTTGTTGAGTTGTTTTATGTTTCATCCTTCTATTTTGTGTTTGCTTCTTTTTTCTTAAAAGATTATATTCGTCTAATAGTTTATCTACATCTTCTGAACAATCTATTACATTATCATAAACAAAATCAATTCTATCTCCTGTAAAAAGATTATACTTTATAGGAACATATGTATATTCTGTTTCTATTCCTCTAAATTCTAATTCTTCATCCCAGTTATAATCATATGACTCTTCTGAATGCTCTTTTGAAATGCATAATGCAGGAATAACATTGTTATTTTTATCTATTGCTAAAAAAACTTCTACAGGAATAGAGTTATTAAAAAGTTTGTTTAAATCTGACATTTTGTTATCAACCTGTATAAAAGGAATATTATGGTATGTCTTTATATTACAATGTATTTTCATTTTTCACCTCTCATAATCATCATCTTCTTTATCAAAAGAATTCTCCATATCTATATTAATCCCGATATAACGATTATTTTCTGATAAAGGATATATACATCTTAAACAAAGTTCTTTTAATTGTTCTTTATCAAATAAATTTAATGCGTAATTAATATTATTTTTCATAATTTCTATATCATTTACAAGTGAAGAAAAATCTTCTCCTGTATACTTATAATAATTGATTTTCTTGTATTTTTCTTTTATTAATTCAGCCATTGTTAATATAAACTCTATATATTCATTATAGTTTTTATCCATATTTCCTGTATCCTTTCATTATTTTTTATCTTAAAGAAGTATTGCTCAATTAAACATCACACGAAGATAAAAGCTTCGGTGATTTTCTTCCATATTATTTTAAAAATAATATTCCAGAATTAAATATATAAGCCTAACCTACAAAGCTGAAGCTTTGAGGATAGCGGCTTATACATTTTCTATTAATTTTGTATTTGAATTATAATAAAGTAAATTATTAGATAAAAATATATCATCTTCAATTAATATGTATTTAAGTACCTCTTCTACATCTTTAAAGAAATCTTCATACATAAAAGTATTTGTGAATATAAAAAGTTTATTAATACTGTTTGGAATAATATAAAAATCACCATTTACTTTCTTTGATATTTCTTCTACAATTTTAGAGGAAGCTATTAATCCTGCTCCATCTAAAAAATCATCTGTTGTTAATATATATATATTTTTAAAAGTCTTAAAATCAATATTTATTTCTGGCGAAAAAGCATTTATTAAATCAGTAAAATAATCTGATACACTTTTTAATATATATAACTTTTCTTCTGAATTCTTTATAGCTGTATTTATAAGTTCTTCTTCTGATAATCCTAAATTAAGACATATATCTTTATTAATAACTACACTATGAGTTTTATCTAAATATAATTTAGGTACAAAGGCAATATCTATATTAGTTTCATCTGTATCATTTATAAATCTATAAGGTATTGATGGTAAAAGTTCTATATTTTGTTTTATATTAATAGCTGATATTATTACATTTTTTAATAAAAAATCTTTATCTATATTTAACATATAAAGATTATCAACTGTTTTTTTTAGCCCAGCTAATAAAGTATCAAAAGATTTTCCTTCTAAAAACATATCATAAAATTCCTCTATGTTTATTATTGGAGCTATATTCAAATTTTTAAATTTTATACAGATACTTTCATACTTTTTATTAATACTATATTTTTCTTTTTCTGTTAAATTTTCTATTGTATCTTTAAACATATTATTTATAGCTTCTTTTAATTTTTCCTTAAAAAAAACATAATCTTCGCTCATATCCTTATACCTTCCATTTTTATTATTTATAATAATAATGTATAAAAGATAAATAATAAGCATTTTTTATTTGTAATTTAGATGTTTTCATACTCATCTTCATATTCTTCTTTATCTATATTATATATGGCTATGTCTTCAATTACTTCAGCTAAAGGCTTTTCTTTATAAGTAATAATTCCTGTTCTACCATTTTTATATTTCTCTATATAAATATCTTTATCATCTGTCTTATATATTTCTCTAATATCCGACCATATTTTATTTCCATCCTTATCATTATGTTCATAATCAAATAAAGCAACAACATTTTCTTTTACACATACTTCATCAAAATTAATTATATTTTTTATATTATCTTTTAATAATGCATATCCTAATGAATTAATCTCCGCAACAGGATGTTTTTTATTTTTATATTTATTTATATCAATACTTTTATCAGGTAAATCAACAAAATCCTTCCATAATTCATCAAACAATTCTTGATTAGCGACATAATTATTATTTTGTATTTTTGCTATTGTTTTGTCTATAAGTTCCCAAGCTTTATTACTATCTATTAATTTATCCATTTTTATTCCTTCCATATAATTTTGATTATTTATATGGATAATAGTGTAATATTTTATAAGTCTGATATTTAAAATATCTTATATGTATTATTATAATAATTAAAAAAGATAGCTGTATTTTTTATAATCAGCTATCTTAGATATATATTCTTATAAATCCAAATCAAAATATTCTTCCTGAATTATTAGACTAGGACAATAATTAGTTTTTTCTATTATATCTGTATCAATCGTATACATCGTTAAAGAAGGAGCAAAATTAACAATACTCTTCTTTTGCTAATTTATAGATTTCTCCTACTGTATCACAAATATCATAATCATCTTCCTCTTTATTAAGAATTATTTTTTCATTGTTTTTATGGTAATTTAGCCTTACGATAAAAATAATCTATAACCTCTTCTCCCTGGTCTTCTGGTAATTCCCTGGAATATGCTCTAATAGTCTCCATATATAAATCTCTATGTATTGGAGCTGTATCATTCTTGTATTCTTCTATAATCTCTAGCAAATCAGGTGTTAAATCAAAATCAAAGTATTTATTATTTGACATATATTTTTGTTAGTCCTTTCTTTAATCTAAACGTATTATACAAAATTATTATTTTTAAATCACATTCGTTATGCTCTTTTCAATAATATTATATTTTAAAAAATATTTTCCACATTCATCTTTATTACATTCTTCTATTGCTAATTGTTTTTCATTATTATTTTTATTTAAAATGTCTAAAAGAATAATATCTGATGGATATATAGGCTCTGCTAATTTCAAACATCTATAACTTTTATATTTTTCCAAATATGGAGCATTGTTTAAATCTGATAAATAATCTAACATTGCTAATGTATAAAAACTTTCTGGAAACCATTGTTTTTTCCAAAAATAAGTAATCCAATCATCTATTACTATTTCAGAAACAAACTTATATGTTCCTAAATTCTTATATATATGACATATTTCTGACTTAAATAAATCAAAATCCATTCTTTTTTGTAATATCAGTCTATCTTTCATTTTTTCTTCTTTTTATATAAATAATCTTTAATCTAAAATTTCTTCCAATCACCTATAATATAACCATTAGCAAAATCTTCAAAAACATCTTCTTTTAAATACTGAAAGTAATTCTTTTTTTAATCTTTGCATAAAAATAGTCTTATTCGTATATTCTTTAACTCTTATTTTAACATTTTGAAAAATCAATATCTTTATTTATCACATCATACAATTCATCATAAATATAGCTTTCCATAGGAAGAATATAGTTGCTTACATAATATGACATTTGTTTAAAAGGAACTATCTGAACTATCTTAGAACTACTTATTTCTGTACGAATATAAATATATCTATACATAAAGCCTATCCAATAAGCTAAATCTTCATCCTGAAAAACAGTAGTTTTAATCAGCCTGTTTTTTAATTCCTTATCAATATACCACATACTCGCATCATCATCTAACTGAAAACAGCTATAAATAGTATCGAATTCTCTACGACAGAATGATGATTTTAGAAAACTATCTGAAAAATTTTCTAATTCATAGTTTTCTTTTAAAGCCAATTTATATATTCTACCTACTGTAGCACAAATATCTATATCAACTTCTTTTTCTATTGCTGGCTTTTTGTTATAATCTATCATAACTATCATCCCTTTCTTCGTCACTTAAATTACTATTTAATTTTTGTTGATTAACTTCCTGTATGATTTCGTCAATAAATAATCCATTCTTTCTATATTTCCTAGTCATTTCATTTACTATGTTCTTGCACTGCTTTCTTTTTTGTAAAGAATAATCTCTTAAATCTGAAATTTCTCTACCATATAATTCTTTACAATCAAGAATTTCTATTTTACTACAGGCAAAATCTGTTTTAGCAACATATTGGTTTCCATACTTTATAGCTTTTAAACTTTGCTTGGTTACTATCTTCTCCCATATAAAAACCTTTACCAAAATCACATCTTACTCTGCTTATAGGTTTTATATTGCCATCAATTCCACCTCTTGAACCGTGAAATAATATTTTATCTTTCATAAAGCTTATCCTTTCTTTTTTTATAAGTTTATTTCGTCAAAATCATTGTTATAAATATCCATATTATTATACTTATTTAAAGATAAAGCTCTTTCATAAGCTGGTGTTAATATAAGTTCATATCTTTTTTGAAGCATTGTCTTGTAAAATGTCTTTCTTATATCAGATATATCATCAATATTATCTATAAAATGATTTATTTTATTCATATTTATTGTAGGATATATTCTTAATAGAGCAGACGTACAATCTTTATTTTTTAAAGAACCTATATATTCTTTATAATTAGCTTTCTTTCCATCTTCAAGTAATAATGCAGCTTTAGGAAATGCATCAATTCTCTTTTGTATTTCTTCTTCACTATTTAATACAGAAGGAATTGCATCATCTGAAATTTGAGGGTAAAGACAAGAACCACAATCATAAATTGGTGCAAGCTTTACTTCTCCATAATCATTAATTAAATATCCCCAATTATTTCCGTGTCTATCAAAATTTCCAAATAAAGCATCAAATATAAAACTATCCCAATATCTATCTAAAGCCTTCTTTCCTAATTTTTCATCAAAATATACATTTTTATTTGTTAATATATTATATATTTCTTTTATTTTAGGAACTCTTTCTGGTTTTTCTACCTGAATAGCATTTTGTATATTTTTAAATTCAATTAATGAATATCCTTCTGGAATAAAATTTTCACAAGCTACAACTGGTACTCTCATATCTTTATGTTTTTTAGTATCCATTACAATAGAACCTAACAATGTGTTTTGAACATCCATTCCACATAAACTTAATATGTGACAACAAATATATTCCGAAAAAACACTATTTGAGTATGAATCCATTAAATTATTTTTAGTAGTTGTGTCTATTCTATCAGAAAGTTTTAACATAAATCTTTTATTGTGATATATAATACCCCTTTTTTGGTCTGAACCGCCATAATTACTTTTTATGTCTATTGGTGCATTTGTAAAATCTATCATATATTATTCTCCTTTTTTAATCCTAAATATTTCTCTTAAATACTTTAAGATTAACTTAAAGTATTTTGATACCAAGCTTGTTCTGAAGTAATCAAATTTTCTACCTCTGCAACATTTATATCTGATTGTAACTCACAATATAAACAATCCCATATATTCTTATTAGTGTTTTCTGTATATGCTTTTATACTTTCATTTAACCAATCAGGTAACCCATACTCATTATAGCTTCTATCTTCCATTTTTGTTATTCCTTTTTATATGACTATATTTTCTTTTAGCTTTATGTATTAAATCCTACCTATATCGTTCTTTATATATTATAATATAACAACACATCAATTACAAAACAAATTAGTCTTATAGTTCAATATTAATTTATCACTTAACATATTTTTTCTCCTTTTATAATTTTTAATTAATCTCTTTCATAATCACTACTATCTATCTCATTAGGTTGTGAATTCTTTATATCTTGTGAATAGTTTTTTGACTCATCTCTTTGTAATACAAGTTCTGTCTGTCTTGTAATGCTAGTAATCTTATCTGTATTAGTGAGTTTTATTATTTCTCCATTAATATTTTTAGACAACTTATGGTTACAAAAATTAGTAAGTTCATAATCTGTATTAAATTGTTGTAAGTTTCTATATCCTTGTGCATTCTTATATGTAACGGTATATAAATTTTCACTATAATAAAAATCATTATTTTTATCTTCTGTAGTTACATTATTTCTTGTCTTCTTAATTATATCTAATACATTGTTATAAGCATTCTTTTCTCCATTATACCATCCCTCATCATATCCAGTAGCAGCATTATCTGAATATTTTTCACTTTCTTCTAATAATTGTTTTATAGTATCTTTTAAATCGTCCATATTGTTTACCTCTCATAATCCTCTTCTTTAAAACATTCTTTTGGTAATATATCTTTTAAGATTTCTGGTAATGCAACCCAATCATTACAAATAAATTCTTTATAATGTTCTGCGTCTAATAAAATTTCTACTGTTAAATAATCATCATATATTGATTTCTTCTTACAAAGATTATCTTTATTTATAAAATAGTCACTTGTTTTTATAAAATCTAAAACCTTGTTTAAATCATAATTATCAGATGTTAAATCAATCTTTAAAGGAATAATTATAGGTTCTAATGTATTGACATCTAATAAAAATTCCCCATTACTATATACATATTTGTAATCATTAAAATCCTTATTTTCTTTATATATTTTAGTTATATCTTTAAAGTAAAAAGTAACTGAATGATTTAATGCTTTCTCTTGTAATTTATTATAAATTTCTTTTTCAATAGGCCATATATACCATTTATCATGTTCATAACCATCTATTATAACAGAACAAGTAATATTGTTTAAAAAAGTATCTTTTATATATTTTAAAATATCTTCATTTCTGGCAATATCTATATCTATTGTCTGAGTATTACTTATTTGATTTTTATTGTTAGTTGTTCTATTTTTTATCAGTTTAAATACTGATACATCATCATTAATTTTATGCAATATTTCTATATTTTCATCTTGTATTATTTCCTGATGTCTTACATTTTTATAACTATTTTCCATAATAATTTTCTCTTTTCTATTTGTTGTATTATCTTTCATAATCATTTGTTTCGTTAGCTTCTAAGTTATTATGCATCATATTTGTAGCAAAATAATTCTTCCAATCTTTTTCATTCATCGTTTCCGTTTTTAAAACTAATTTTACATTATTTAGTATTTTCCTATTCCTAAATGTATTAAGTATAGATGCTGTTTCATATAATCTATTAACAACTGCATCTCCCCTATTTAATATATACTGCAAATCAGGAATACCTGTTTTAAAAATAACAATATCATATGACTCATCTATGCTTATACCACAATGAAACCCATTAAGATAAAAAGTTAAGAAATGTCCTTCTATATAAAAGGTGTTCGCATCTGGAAATACTTTTTGTAAAATCCTTGATAATCCTTCTTCATTATATTTTAAAGGAGTTTCACATATCTTATGCCATAATACTTCATTTATTTTTAGATTATATTTATTAATGTTTTCTAATAGTTCTCTTTGCTCTTCTAAATTATATATTTGATTATTAATCTGTCTTACTGCTTCATCTAAATCTTCAGACAATGTTAAATTAGTTTCATAAGGGTTTCCCATATTTTCAGCCATATTTAGTTAATTCCTTTCATAATTAATTATCATATTAATCTCTATCATAATCCTCTAATTCATTATGCAATTTTTCTTTTCTTTCTAATAACTTTGTATATTTTTTTAATGCAAGCTTACGATTTTCTATTTCTGGTTCTGATATTTTTATTGATTTTAAGTTGTTAAACTTTACATATCTTGTTATATTTTTATTCTTTAAATTACAAACATAGTCTCCATTTAAAAGACACTTAAAATCACATGCTGTATCTAATGTATTAGTTTTATCTACATAATAATATGGATAGTCTTTGGAATATCTACTAGCTCCATTTATCTGACAATTAACTTTTGTATTTACCATTTTTATAAGTTTATCTAATTCTTTCTGAGAATTTATCTTAATTGCAGTCAGTCCATTACAAAAATCATCTATAACTTTAGATATTCTTTCATCTATATTATGGATTAATTTATCTGTATTTTTTTCTTTTTTAATATCAATATCTAAATAAGGGTTATCTATTGCTAAGGGGCAAATTCCTCTTGCATATAGAAACTGCCGCCATAATGTATCTTCTTTTCCAATATTATAATCAGTAGAACTAAGACTATTTATTTGTAAACAAATTCTGTCTGATAAATCTGGTTCGCTTTCCATAGCATAAAAACTAACATCAATACATTCTATATATTTATTAAAAATCCTTTTTATTTTATCAAACTTAAAAGCTCCAAAAACATCCTTACAGAAATATTTAATTTCATCATCTGTTATATCTTTAAAATCTCTCATATTAAATTTGTCTCCTTAATCTAATTCAACTTCATTATTTTCTAAATCAGTTGTATTATTATATTTTTCATTAAATTGTAATTCAGCTTTTTTTAACTGTTTCTGGCACTTTTTTAAATCTGCTTTACTTCTAACTAAACTTCTTTTAAGATATTCTATATTATCTGATAAAGTATTAACTTTATATTTTATTCTTCCTATTAAATATTCATTAGCTTCTTTTTCAGTATCAAAGATATGCTCATTAGATTTTAAATTTATAATATCGAATTTATCTAACAATACTTTTTTAGGTTCTAAATTGTCTAATTCAATATCATAACTATCACAGACAACCAAATACTTTTCTTGTTTATCTAATGTCTGTTTAAAATTATATATAATACTATCTATCAATGTGTATTTCTTAGTATATATGTCTTGATAGTAATAATATCCTTTTGGTTCATAGCTAATACTATTCTTTTTATTGTATGTTATTAATTTTGCTTCTGGATTATTAATTTCTATATAATCTTTTATAATATCCTCATCTTCCCATAGATAAATATAATCTGCTTTAAAATCTTCTCTATTTAATTCTTTCATATAATTTTTCTTATCAAGATTTATAAATTTAACATTTAATCCTAATATATTTAAGTCTATAGCTTTTCTATTTATTTGGTCTATTTTGTTTTTAGTAGCAGAAGCTATTGCATTACTATGTTCGTTGCTTCTATAAAATACTATGATATTCATAAAAATCTCCTTAATTTTATCTTTTTATTTTTATAATAATAATGTTAAAAAGTGAAAAAATAATAATACTTTTTAATTAAGACAAAGACCTAAAAAAACTTTTTATCTAGTTTAGTCACTTTCGGCACCCCAAACATACGTTTATCTTACAAGATACAATATTCTTATAATATAGTAAATAGATTATCGTTAGGGTAACGAAATTGACTAAACTAGAAAAGGATTTTTTTAGCATTTTTTTGTTTTAAACATTAAGCTTATATTTTTGATTTTAAGACTTATTTTTTATTATATAGGTATTTCTATAAGAGTAGGTTTAAAATGGCTATATGGTCAAAATACAAGCTTACAGAGGTATTTCAAAATTAAAAAGCCATATCAAAATCATCTTCACAAAAATCAGGTTTATTTTTATTATTTTGTTTCTTTATTTCTTCTACTTCTTTTTTTATATCTGGAATCATTTTCTTTAACTCTTTATCTGAACAATAATAACTGACATATTCATAATTGTTTAAAGCTATAGTTATTTTACTACTTATAGGTTGTCCTGCAATTTGCTGACTAACATTTCTTATTTTTATAAACTCTAAATAATTATTTTTAAAGTAATTAAAAGCTTCTTTTTTATCTTGAAATTCTTTATTATATTCATAATAAAAACACCTTTCATTTGTTATAAGGAACATATCTGATTGTGGCTCGTAAGTAATAATATATGTTGGATATTTTTTTGTAAAAGGAATTGATGTAATAGGTTTACTAGAAGAACTACATGTTATAACTTCACTATCTTCTTTTGTTAAAAATATTTGTTCATTAAAATCTGATAAAGATAATTTAAAACTATCCTGATTAATACTTTCTCCCTCAATAAACAATTCTAGTTTTTTATCAGAATTATAATCAAAATACATTTTAGTTACTTCAAAAGGTATAACTTTATGTTGTTTCATACTATAACCATAAACCGTATCATTTATATGACAAGGTAATTCAAGTAATAGACCTTTTTGTTCTAAATCTTCATAATGTTTTAATTTATAATACACATCGCTTTTACCAAATTGATTTTCATTTGTTTCATCTAATAATTCATTTATATCTTTTGAAGATACAGCTCCTTCTTTTGTAAATCGGTTATTTTTTGTAAAATTTGTTTCTCTTATATAATCTTCCCAATTTTTCATTTTTGAATTTACTCCTATTATTAATATCTTTATATTTAATAATAATGCTTTATAAAAAACACAAAAAGCCTAATATATTTATAAAAAATATACTAGACTTTTATATGCTATATTATTTTTAATTGTATAATTATTTATCTTTTTACAATATCTTTTCTACTTTTTAAACATATATCATCATAAATAATACAAACCAATACCTGTTTTATAACAATATATGGAGCATTATTAAACATCAAATGTATTAGCTGGTTTATATGATAATAAAAGGAATATAATATTGAAATATACCTATTTCTATCATTTAAAATATTATTTGCTATAACATAATTATATACATCCATTGCCGTAAAATTATCATTATTAGCTATAAAATAACTATCATAATTCGTTAATGAATTCATTGCAAATGTAGAACATTTGCTTGTCTTTAAACTATTATAAAGCATAAGTGTATCATTTACAAACGCATCTATTTCTTTTTTATTAATTGAGATATTCACTTTTTCACAAGCAATATCTTCATTTTTACAAATATCTGTTTCAAATTCCACTTTTATTACAACACCATCATCTTTTAATTCAATTTCTTTTAATGCTTTTATAACATCATTTTTTAATTCTATATTTATATCCATTTTAATATTTATAGCTCCATTTCGTTTTCGTATTCATTAGCATTAGTCTTTTCTTGTAATAATTCTAAACGTAATTCATTATAATTTCTGATAATATATATATAATCATCTAAAATATCTTCATTAAAGTGAACTACTCCCTTTAATTTTATCCCATCATAAGTATTTTTTAACTGAAATTTATCTGTATCATAATTACATAAAAATGTATTTTTATTCATAGGCATAACTACAACCTGTTTACCATTACTTAAAATAAATCTATTTGTACTTAAATTTACTCTATGCACATTTCTAGTTTCATAATCATATTTTATATCTTCACTTAATTTATATCTTGTTTGTGGTTTATATACTTTATTTTCTTTTAAATTTTCGCTACATTGTACTTTTAATATTTCTCTATCCTCTAATGTTCTGCGGCTATCTTGTCTTGCTTTAATATTATGATTATAATTGTAATTAGCAGATATTATTTTCTTGGCACATAATTCCAGCCAAGGGAATGTTTCAAATAATTTTTCTTCTATTTGAGTATATTGTTTTGCTGTTATTGGATTTTTTGTTATATATTCTGAATCACCTATTGGCTTAAATCCATTATCTTTAAAGAAATTTTTTAAATTCTGGTATGCTATAGTGTGATTATCTCCAAAATATTTATCCAATTCTTTTCCTGATAAGTCATAAGAAAATAAAAAATTTAATTTATCTACTTTTTGAGCTGTATCTATAAGTGTTTGGAAATTTGTGTTAAGAATTTCTCTATAAGCTTCTATTTTTCCTTCTATTTTTGCTTTTTCTACAGCATCGTCTGTGATATATAAACTTTCTGCTAATGCCTTCATTTTATCTAAAATAATTGTCTGTTTTGTATTATATTCTTCATTATTCATCTTTTCTTACTCCATCAAAAACGTGGACAACCTTAGCCTTATGAACCTGGTCATACTCAATCCACTCATATACATAATCATTAAACCATTTCTGTTTATCTAATTCTTTATAAATCTGGCATATATCATTTAAATTACCAAATCCATATATTCCATCTGGTAAAAATGGGTCATACATATTATGTCTTTTCATAATATCAATTAGTTTATTAGTAATTTCTTTTAATGTAAAACCATCTTTAATAATTTTATTTTCATCAAAAACGATTTTCATAAAATATATACCTTTTACTTCTCTTGTATCTAAATATTCTCTTTCCATAATAAAATACCAACTTTCTTTATATATTTTTTCTATTAATATTATATATTAAATATCTAAATATATCAATCTAATTCTTTTTCTTCATTAGACATTTTATTCATTTCTTCGTCCATTAATAAGTCAGTAACCTGTTCATCAAAAGTTATTTCTTTCATAATATTATTTTTTTCTTTAAAATTTAATTCATTCCTATTTACTAATGTAGACCATACTGACTCTTTTTCCTTATATTCTATATTATAAGGATTTTGTCTAAAAGGAATATCATATTTTTCACAAAAATCTTTCATTTTATTATAAACATCAAATCGCTCAATAAATTCATCTAATTGTTTTTCATTTAAATTACAAAGATAACTTAGAATGAACCTTTTTGTTGGGTTATTATCTATTAGTTTTGTTAAATGCATACGATTATTTTTAGTTAGTTTTATTTCTTTTGTTTTTCTACTCATTGATAACATCTTTTTATTTTTTTGCAATAAATTTTCGTGTAATATCTGAATAAAATCATCTTTAGATTGTTGAGAAATATCTTTACTATCTATTATTTCATCAATCATTTTACTATTTGCTACATCTATTTTTGTTAAAAATTTTATATTATAAACATAAGCAAATATACTACATAATTTTAATTTATCATTATCATAATTCTTTATCTCAAAACCTTCATCTATTAAATTAAAATAAGGATTATCTAAAAAATTATTATTAAGACTATATTTACTGGTATATGTTGACATAGGTACATCTTTCCGTACACCTTTATTATATGAATGAAAAGAAATATTTCCTCTATAGTAAGAAGATATTACTTCTTTTAAATATAGTGAACAATAACCACAAAAAACTTGTTCTGGATTATCACTACTTATAATTTTATCCATATCTATATTCCTAAAAACATTATTTACTATTGTTAAATAACAATCTGTAATAATATCATTAAAATCCTGTGCAAAATTATAATTAATAATATTTTTATCAGGCTTTTCTAAATATAATCTATCATTTTTATTTATATTTGAATAAATATAAGGCATTAATTTTTTTATAGCTATTTGTGCAGTAATTACAGGGTATTTATCTGGATATTTACTTTCAATATTCCAAGCTTCTAATAAATCATCAAATGAATATTTGTCACTATTTTCTAATTTATAAATATCTATATCGCTTTCAATTTGAAATTTATCTATATCTATATTTTTATTTATAGTATTTTTCCATTCTTTCATATTTTTTTTGTCCTTAATGAATATTAATAAGACAGATTGTTTTAATAAATCTGCCTTATTTTTTAGTTAATATTTTTGTTTAATTATTATCTTTCAAGTTCATCTTCTAATAAAGCTTTATCTGATTTAGCATTAGTTAAATCATTATTTTTTTCTAATTCTATAAATCCCTTATTATTTAGAAATGCTTTTGTAACAAGTTTCATTTCATTTGTTATCATTATGTTAGGAGCATTAATTTCAACTAAATTGATTAAACGATAAATTCGATTATATAATTTTGTATAATCATCATATCTATTGTCTTTTATTTCAGTTGTATTAACTATTAAATTATTCCAAACATCAGTAGGTGGGATTGCTTTATATTCGTGTCTATAATTTTCTGGATATGTTTTGTAGTATTTTGTAAAAGTATCTAAACAGCCTAATTCTTTTACTTTGTCTTCTATTTCTGGAAGAGTTGAATTAGCTATTTTAATATTATTATTACTAAGTGTATAAATATCATTCACAAGAGAATTAACCTCACCTATTGTTGTATGTATATCTTCTATAGATATGTTGTATTTCTCTTTTTTAACTTCTATTAATCCTGTATCTTCTAAAATACGAGAATTTTCAGTATACTCAAAAGTATCTGTTACACTATCAAAAATAGCTCCATTTTTTTGTAAATCAGCTATTATATTGTCGTGTATTTTTCCTAAAGCAATATCATTAATAAAATTATTCATTTTTTCTTCTCCTTATTTATCTTTCAATATCTTCAAGCTCTGTAAAAGCATAGGACATTGTATTTAAATTTATAACTTTGGCGAATTCCATAGGAACTCTATATGCTGGCTCTTTGGTCAATAAGCTTTCAGGAACATACATTTTTGTTCCCTTTTTAAAAAAAGTATTATAATAACCAGTCATATCTTCTTTCATTTCTTTAAGCATATAATCTTCAAGGACTATTGATAATCCTGTAAAACCATTGTATTCTACAGGAATAGACGCATCTTCTAAATGTTCAGCACCTATTAGAAATTGTTTGTCATAATCACTAGAATAATTCATATATCTAATCATAAAACCATTCCTTTCTATAGTTTTTGTATTTTTTTATATCAAAAAAAGACACTATTACATCTCTTTTAATATAATAGTGTCTAATCTTTTTTCAGTTATTATTTAGTTTTCTATAATTTATTTATTTTTTAATTAAGCTGCATATTATTTTCAATATCCATTGTATTATTTCTTAATAACTCATATTCTTTTATTGATTGAATAGATACAATAGGACTTGTTGTAAAGCCAATAGAATTATTTTCCTGCTCTGCAAAAACTGTAACTCTTTTATCTACATCTAAATCTAAATTATTTGTGTAATGTACTTCTAAATTGTTTGTAGCAGGACCACTAACAGTTTTCTTTGTTAAATCAAAAGCATATTCAGAACCACTTCTTGTTGTAGCTATTAATTTAGCTGACTCAGCTATATTAGTTATTACAGGGGAAGTAGTTACAACATCTCCATATATTGTTTTAAAAATAAAATTATTATTTAATTCAATATCACTAATATATGTACAAGGCTGTGGAATACTTCTTGAACCATCTTTTAATAATTTACTAACTGTTCTGTTTACATTATCTATCCAATATGTACTTCCACTTTCTGTTGTTATTTTTGCATCTGGGAAATGGTCTGTTGTATATGGATTATTTATTGTTCTCATAGTATAGTCTCCTTATTTTTTCTTTTTTTATAATAATGGAAAAATATATATGATTATTTTTATAAATATCTTTATATATTATTTTTTATTATAAAATACTTGATTATTTTGATATATTTTATATGATATAATTTTTTGTTATATTTATTTGCTTTAGTATGTTTGTAAAAATGCTATATTATTTGTAAATATTATTTATAGCATATATCATAAAATTACTTTATTTTTTATTGATTTATTTATATTGGGTTAATATATCTTCAATAGGGATTTCATTATTTATATAATCATTATATTTTTTATATAATTTATAATTTATTTTGTCAGAATAATACAGCTTTTTTAGTTTTTGATATAACTTTCTCTTATCTTTACATTTTTGTTTATTATCTAGTTTTTCTTTTATATATGGGTGTTCTTTATTAATTTTTAAAAAATTACAATACCCTTTTTGACTTTTCTGTAAGCACTTATGCTGTTTTAATAATCTAGTATTTATATAACCTTGATGTAATGAACAATAGCAATAACCTACTGGCATTTTTCTACTTATATTATTATCTATAAGTTTATAAGTAAACTTATTAAAATTCATTTTATTTTTCATAAAAAAATACACACCTCGTTTCTGTATTTTTATACAAATAATAGTGTGTATTTCATAAAAAAAATTATATTTTATAATAATATTTCTAAATCATTTATTTCATTACTTTCTAATAATTCTTTCTGATTTATTAAATCTAACAATACTCTTTTATCTTGTCCATTTAATGTATCTGCTACTTGTTTTAATACATTTTCTTTATTAACTCCTTTAAGATGTAAATTCCAAGCTTTATCAAGTATTTCCTTATATAATGGTGAAGGTTTAAGTCCAAGTTCAATTAAATTATTTGCTGTAATATGTGGTTGAGATTTTCTATCTTTATAATTAAAATATCTGTTTATTAAAAATTCATTTTCTCTCATTGCTTTACCTAAAAACATATTAAACTGTTTGTTATCAAGCTTTTGAATATTATGACCTATACTATCTGCATATGCTAAATGAATAAAATCTGTAGGATATAATAATTTATCAAATAATAAATTTGTAGATTTGATTTTCGCTTTATTATTAAAACAACTATGTGCTTTCATATGAAATTCTATCATATTATCAACATACCTAGTAAAACCCTTATTATTATAAATACGGTCAAGAAAATCATTTGCCAGAGGTATTCCTGTTTTTTCGTGATTAATAGCACATATCCTGCCTTTATTATTAATTTTAGTTGTATTTAATTTTCCAAAATCGTGACATAAAGCTGACAACATAAATGGTAAATACCTATCAGGATTATCTATACCTGTAGGAAAAAGAGTTGAAGCTTCATCTATAACACTCATTGTATGTTCATATACATCTCCTTCTGGATGATATACAGTATCTTGTTTTACATCTTTTAAATCAAATACTTCTTTAAACCATTCTGTCTGTTTCATTTCATAAAGGGAATTAAAAAATATAGAAGGCTTGTTTCCTTTTATTAAAGCTTTTGTAAGTTCACCAGCTACTCTTTCTTTAGGCAATGTACTTATATCCATATTTTTACAAAGTTCTATTGTTTCAGTAGCAATATCAAAATCAAATCTTGCAGCAAACTGGCAAGCTCTTAATACTCTTAAAGGGTCTTCTGCAAATGTATTATCATCAATATGCCTTATTATTCCTTTCTTTAAGTCATCTAGCCCACCATAATAATCTATTATCTCTCCTGTAAGTATATTTTTCATTAAAGCATTGATAGTAAAATCTCTTCTTTTTGCTGACTCTTTTAAAGATAAATAAGGGTCTACTATTATGTCAAAATCTTTATGTCCTTTTCCAATAGCTGTTTCTTTTCTAGGTAAGGATATATCTAAATTAAATCTATTTATATTATAAATACCAAAATTATTTCCAACTGTTCTTTTTTCAATATTACCAAACTGTTTTAATATATTTTCTAATACATTAGGTTCAATATTATGTATTTCAATATCTATATCTTTATTAGGTATACCTAAAATATCATCTCTTACATATCCACCTACATAATAAGCACTACCACCAGCTTTATTTACCTCTATTGCTATTTTTTTAGCTAATATTTCATCTTTCATAATCATCTTCCTCTTGGTCTATATCATAATTATCAATGTCTATAATTTTATTTATATTTATATTATTTTTTATATTATATTTTATCAAATAATCTTCTAATTTAGATTCATCTCCGTATTCTAAAAAATTATATTATTTTTCATTATTCTTTTTAGATAATACACAGTCTACTTCATAAATATTTTTAAATTTATTAGCATTAATATTTTCGACTCTTGATGAATAAGGAATGAAGATATTTTGGTTTTGTGCTATTTTATCGCAATCTTTTATTTGATATTCTTATATAATAATAGTGTATATTTCATTAACAAAAATTGACAAAATATATAAAACAACACAAACTATTTAATCCAAATTAATCTGTTCATCCTTTTCTTTATTTACTATATTTATATCAATACCATAAAAAGAGGTTAACCATTTAAAGACTTCTAATGTTGCTTTTACATCATCTATAGATTTATGAAAACTAAGCTCAGGAGCATTTGGAATTAATCCATAAAGAACACCTAAATTATGTTTACCTGGTATTTTTTCTTTTGCCATTTTTAATGTATCACAGACATCTTCATAACAAAAATCTCTTTTTAATTGTTGATTATATAATTTATTAATAAAACCAATATCAAATATAATATTTTGTCCTAAAATTATAGGGTTGTCTCCTATAAAATCAATAAACATATTTACAGCTTCTTTAGGCTTATATCCTTTTTCCTGTAATAATTCATCACAAATACCTGTGCTATTTTGTTTATTAAATTCTATAATATTTTGTGGTAATTTATAACCTGGATTGATATATATATCAAACTCATCTTCTATTTCAAATGTATTTCCATTTACTTTTATTGCAGATAATTCAATAATATCCCAATATTTATTACTTCTTCCTGATGTTTCTGTATCAATGACATAAAAGTATCTATCTTTTATATTTTTTATATATCTTAAAACATCATCACCAAGATTATTTTTTAAACTAAAATTTCCTTTATTTGTTTTATATTTCTTTGTATCTTTTACATCAGGATAATATATTTCTTTATATTTTAATCTAATATTATTTAAAATATTTCCTAATATATCTAAACCTCTATTATTATCTGTAATAACTCTTCCAAAATTATAATCCTTATAAGATATATCATTATGTATAACTGTGTCAATTTTAGCTATTTCTTTGGCTAGTTCTGGGTGTTGTTCAAATTTTTTTATATTAGCGAATTCCATTATATTATCTCTATACACTGCCCATTTTTTTCTTGCTTTTACTTCATTATCTCTTACATATACTTTTGCAGTATAGCCATTAGCAGCATTTAAAATATCAATAAAGCTATATATATTATCAGTCCTTAAAGCTTGATAAATTTGTTCTACATCTTTAAATTGAAAACCATTTGGAAATGCTTGTTGTATATAATTATGTAATTTATCATCACTATATTTAAGTAATTCTTCCTGTGTTAATGTTATAGGACATCTATATAAAGTTGTTAAATAAGGATATTCTTTTCTTAAATTCATATTATCTTTAAACCCTTTCATTTCAATAAAAAAGCCATTACTATTTTTTTTAATAATAATGGCTAAAAAATTTTTTTTACATTTCTAAATCATCTTCTATTTCTTTTGATTTTTCATTTAATATATTTTTCTCACAAACATCCATTATTATTTCCAAACCAAAAGGAACTTTATCTCCACCAGAGATATTTTTAATTCTTGCAGTGATAAGTTTATCTTTATAAGTATTATTTAAATCAAAAACAACATCCTTAGGTAAAAAACCTAACTGCTTATCTCCCCAAAGTACTTTAACTGCTGGTTCTTCTTTTCCTATCTCTGGTTTATATGTAAAAGGTTCTAAAGTTAATCCAGAAATAGTAACATTATTCTTGATTTTATCATTTAATTCCTTTAAATAGTCCTGTCTTGATGAACCATCATCATTCTTAAAAGTAACACCTTTTATTTTAATATCTAAGGACTTTATTGGTGTTATTTCCATATTATAAAATAAACATATTGCTTTAAGATTTTCTTTTCCTTTTGCAGAAACTAATCTATTTGCCAACATATCTATATCTGTTGGTTTAAACATATGAATTTTTGTTAATTGAGTTATCTGCTTATTATCAAATTGATTAGCTATATCCACTAATATATCATTTCTTAATTCATTATTAATCTTTATATTAGGAATATTTTGTAAACATTCTGAAGCTAATTCTTCTACTTTAGAATTACCATCTAATAATAATTCATTAGGTAAATAGTCAGATTTAGTAATTAATAAATTAATATTATTTTTTATGTTTTTAATATAAGTTATTAATGCAATTTTGTCTAGTATTTCATTAGAATTCTTATTAAAATTAATTAAATCTGTATAAGTTGAAATAGCATCTTGTAATGAATTAAATTTAAAAATTGGACGATTTTCTTTTGAAAAACTTAAATACAGGTTAATTCTTTTACAAAAATAATCCATTTTTAAAAAATCAAATACTGAATTATAATAAGCTTCTATATATTTAGGATTAGACAAAGCATTTTGATAATTTTTTAATAATGTCTGGTACTTTTGGTACTCATATTCATACATATTTTTATAATTTAATTCCATAATTATTCTCCTAAAATATTTATATTTTAATAGTTACAATATAAAGCACTTATTTCTAAATTCATAATAAATTTATAAATTTTCTTCTAATTCAAAATCATTTTCTTTAATAGATATGGAATTTTCTTTAAATAAATCTTGTTCTTCTTTTACAAAATCTATATTTTCATATTCTATTTCCATAGCTTTGAAATAAAAATCTTGAACTTTTTCTGTGTATTCGTGAATTATATTATATTGTTTCATAGTTTTTTTTACAATTATTCTTTGTGCTTTAATATCTAATTCAGGAAAATCACCTAAAACTCTATTTGCATACATTAATAGATTTTTTTCATATTTTTGAAATTTATCCAAAAGTATCTCTGCTCTGTCAGAATAACTATCTGTTGTTAAATGATAATCTGTTAGTGGATTATATTTTTCACCAATAGCTTTTAAAATTTCTTTTGGTATTATAGGAGGATTGTTTTCATTTAATACTTTATTATCTCCTTCATTATAATAAACAATTCCCCCTGGATAATATTGATTAAGAAATTCAATACATTTGATATGCTTGTCTCTATATTTTTCAGGATTTTTCCAATATTCTGTCGGAGTAATTCCAAATTTTGTTGCTAATACTAAATCAATTACAGTTCCTCCTTCTTGAAAAGACCAGTCACGCCATTTATTATAATACTTACTATTTTCATTCGTATCTATTGTTAATGAGGCGTGTACGTCTGTATGTAAAGGACTGTGGTATTTATTATGAGACTCTTGTTCTAATCCTAATAATTCACACACATCCTGTATAGGAATTTCTTCTTTGTAAAAATCATAATTTATATATTTTTTCATATTTATCTATCCATTTCTTGTTCTATTTCTAAAGGCATAGGGAATAATTTATCTCTTTGAAGTTCTTTAATTTCCTCATCAGTAATACCTATATCTGTTTTTAGCCAATCAATATACCCTTGTTTATCATCTTCCCAAGAAGTATAAACTATTTCTGCTAAAATATTATTAATTATAGCTTTTGCTCTATTAGTTTCCATATTCAACCTCTTCCTCTCTATTAGCACCAGTAAATTCACCCTTAATTTCTTCACTTAAAGTATGATACTTTTCATCCCACTTTCTATGTCTTTTTTCAATAACAGGTGCTTCTAATGTTTGATAATAATTTTTTATTTTTTTACACTGTTCTTCTGTTACTTGTTCAATTGTAAAGTGAATGAATTCGTGTACAGATTTTTCAGAATATTTTAAATTTAATGTATCTAAATATTCTCTTATTTTTAATGCTCTTTGTTTATCTGTTTCTAAAAACATATTTTGTTTAACCATATAAAAAACTCCTTTTATTTTCAATATATATATAATAATGTAATAATATTTTTTATTTAATTTTTGTTTATATATAATTACACTTTAGCAATTCCTTTAAATTTTAATGTGTTAGCATCTCTTAATAAATAAATACTATTAGCTTCTCTTGTCTCATCATTAATTGCTAAATCTGCTGCCACAATGCTATCAATACAATCAATAGCTTTATTTTCAGAAATACCACACTTTGTTATACAATTTATAATATCCTCATATTCTCTTTCAGAACTAAAGCCTTCTGTTTTAATTAATAACTCAGATAAAGGAAAAGCTTCTGTATTTTCATCTGTAAACATTTTTTTAGCTGTAAATAATTTGTTTTGTAAAGAAATATATTTTCTTTTTGCAACCATTGGATTATTTTTATTTTTTTTATAAAAAGTCATTTCTTTAATGACATTTTGTGATAATAAAAATATTTCCCCATTTTTGTTTTTAAAAAATAATATTATTTCTCTTCCTGGGATAGACAATATAGGAGAGTCTATTTTAACATCTTTTTTAAAATATTCTGGTTTTAAATTTAATATACAGATAGCATCTTTATAAAAGTCCCAATTTTTATAAGGATTTACATTTTCCCATAATTCATCTGATTTATTTGTTAGCCAATAACAATCAAATAATGATTGTCTTCCTGCTAAAGATAGGCCATCTTTCCTTAAAAAAGGAGTTATTTCCATTAAATCTAATCTTGCTGGGTTATATATTCTTGACTTAAGCCATCTGGTTAATTCTATTCTTATATCCCTGTCATTTGCTGTAGATACAGAGGGTGGTAATAGAGATGCATTATACATCTCTATCACTTTTTCTACTTGATTTGTATTATTAAGCTGCATAAGACATACAGGATTATCTTTATGCATTAATCTAATTTTACCTTTCATATGCTATTTACCTTTCTATTTCCTTATCTTCTGTTATTGTAAAAACAGTTTTTGAATTTCCATTTATTCTTACATAATTTTCATTTATGTTATTAAGAGGTAATTCATTATCTATAACTTTTTCTACTAATTCTTTAGCAGATAATTCTTTAGTATTGTTTTTTTTTGCTATTTTTTTTACAATAGAGCAATTAAAAAATCTTTCATTTGGAATATTTACTCTAGCTGTTAATGTTGTTGGTGGTTGTTCAAATCTCCTTGTAATGACATTTCCTGTCTTATCCATTAAACCTACATTATAATATGTTTTATTAGATGTTTTTGTCTTTAATGGTTCAGAAATATCTACAATTATTACATCTATTGTATGTGAAGTTCTTCCATCATCACTATTTAGAACTGAAAAATCTACTGTATTTTCTCTTTGTAAAAATGGAAGATTTTCCTTACAAGAAATAGGATAATAGCACAGTTTTTTCTGATTTTCATACTTTATTAAACTATTTTCTTTTGAAGGATTTTTCTTTGTTTCATCATAATAATCTTTAATTTCTTGTAATATTATTTTGTATTCAGTTTTATATTTATTATAATTATTAATCATTTTATTTTTTTCTTTATCTTCTAAGAAATTTGAATATGATGTAATAATTGTATTAATTTTATCTTTTAAAGCTGCTAATTTATCATATCTTTCTTTATTTATTTCAATCCATTTTAATGCTTCTTCACACGATACTTTTTTAGTATCACCATTCCATTGTGTATCAAAAGCTCCTATTTTAGCTAAAGTAATTAAAATAGATTGTGTTATATTTAAGTTATTAGCAACAAAATCTTGTAAACAAGTAGTTTTATTTTTAATAGTAAACTCCTGCATCCCTTTTATGTCAGATAATCCAAAATAAAGATGTTTTTTATCTGCGGATAATTCAAATTCCATATTTCCTATTTCTAAAGAAGGAGCTTCCATTTCTATACCAAACAGTTTCATTTCTTTAATATAAGAAGCCATTTGTTTATTACGTTTGTCAGTTGGTAAATGTCTTAAAGTATATTTATAAAATTCTGCTGGATGATATTCTTTTAAGAAAGCTGTAAATAAACTAACCATTGCATAAGCTGTAGCGTGAGATTTGTTGAAGGCATATCTACCAAATTTTTTCATAACATCAAAAAGTTCAGTAGCTTCTTCTGCTGTCATTCCAAAAGCTTTTATAGCTCCATCTATATGTCTTTCTTCATTTCCATAAATGAAATTATTTCTTTCAGCTTCAATTTCTTCTTCGTGTTTTTTACTCATCGCTTTACGAATAGTATCTGCACCACCAAGTGTATATCCTACGGCTTGGAATATCTGCATTACCTGCTCTTGGTATACAATTGTTCCATATGTAGGAGAAAGTATATTTTTTAGAGCTTCACATTTATAAACAACCTTTTCTGGATGATGTTTTCCTTCTATGTATTGTGGGATAAAATCCATAGGTCCTGGTCTATAAAGTGAAATAGCTGCAATAATATCTTCAAAGCAATCTGGCTGCAATTCCTTAAGCATTTTAGTCATTCCAGGAGACTCAAACTGGAATACTCCTAATGTATTACCAGAACAATATATATGTTTAAAGACATCTTTATCATTTAAAATAACATCTCTTATAAGATAATTTTGTAATCTATCATCATTTGTTTCTTTTAATATCTCTGTAATAATAGTTAAGTTCTTAAGATTAAGGAAATCCATTTTAAGAAGTCCTAAACTTTCTGCTTGTGCCATATTACATTGTGTAGACATATTATTAAGCTTACTGTTATATTTAATAGGAATAATATTAGATAAATTATCTTTACTTATAATATATCCACAAGCGTGTTCTCCATCATTAGTATAAAGTCCATTAATACTTATAGCAGTATCTATACATTCTTTATCTTCTTGTGTTAATCCTTCTGAATACATTAAGCTATTTAAAGAACCATCATCTATAATTTCTTCATCTTTAATTTCTTCGCCATCATCTATAATGTCCTCAAAATTATTATTATTTAATGTTTCTTTATTAATTTCCACTTGATTGTTTTTATCTTTTGCTAATCTGTCTTTCGCTTTTTGGTCAATTAACTTACACAAACTGTCCGCTATATTGTTCCATTTTTTAGTTATTTCATTATCTTTTATTTTATATTCTGCTTTAAGCATTGTGTCCTTATATGAATAAGTTTCTTTTGCCGCTAAAAACCTTGCCGCCCATCTAATAGAACCTTTAGAAGCTTGATAAGCTTTAGTCATAATACGACAAACATTATCTTTTCCGTATTTTTTAGCACAATATTCAAAACATTTTTCTCTTATGTCTATATTGAAATCTACGTCAATATCAGGCATTGATTTACGTTCTGGATTTAAGAACAATTTGTTATTACCATAAGGCTTTTTATCCTTATCTCTGGAAGTTTCCTTCATTTTCATCGAATGGTCTTTTCCATTCCAGTTTAGACTATATTACTCAAACTTTTGTTTTTTATATTTAATATATATATTTGCATTATTATATATATAATTTCTAAATAATTTGATTTCTTTTTGTCTATTTATACATAGATAATACAAAGTATGCCCTTTCTTATTTCTCCTTTATAAGAAAAAACAAAAGTTCTTATCCCGTCTTCGTGGAAGAAATTATTAACTTATATTAGTTATAAGTTTCATCTTCTAGTCGTTACACACTTTCATTTATCACTAAAATGATTTGGCACGGTATTCCCTTTATCTCACCAATATTTCAGGTTTAGGGTTTCTTAGTCAGATTATTCGTCTATGGTCGAATGGCTCATATCGCTGTAGTCTTGATGAGCAGTCTTATTTTTCTGATACCGATTTAGCGGAATTTAATGAACGCATCTTAGTTCACGTTCAAATAGTAAATTATATTTAATAGGGTCTATATCTGTTATATTTAATAAATAACAAGCAAGTGAACCAGCAGCACTACCTCTGCCTGGTCCTATACTATAACCTCTTCTGTTATATTCTTTTTCTATTATATATTCATTCAATTCTTCTACAGATAATGGTGCATTTTTTATATCTTCTTTTGGTAAAAATCCTAATAATCTACCATATTTTAAATAATCCTGCACTATCAAATGATAAGAAGCATATCCCATTTCTTCTATTATTTTTACTTCTTTTTTTAATCTTTCTTTATAAATATCTTCCTGCCCTTTTGGAAAACCATTAGGAAATTTTATCTTTATTCCTTCTATAATCTCTTTTTCAAAAATCTCTTTATCATTTTCACAAAATTTAGGATAATGGTCTTCATATACGTGTTCATATGTACTACATTTATCTAATGCTCCTTTTATATTAGATATTGCATTATCAACTATCCATTCTTTGCTGTAACCTTTATAATCTTCTATAATATCTAATAATTCAGCTTTTAATTCTTCATCAGTTTTTATGCCATATTCGTAATCATCAATTCTATCTCCACCATATCTTTTTAATCCTAAAAATGTAGCTACTTTTCTTCTTGTAACTTCTCTATCAAAATCTGGATTACTTTTATGCATACATATATGTATATCATTACTAGCGATAAACTGTGGATTACCTTCATCAATTGCAAATTTTACAAGTTCGTTATATGTTTTTCTTTCTGTTTCCAAATGATGATTTTGAATTTCAAAATAGAAATCATCTCCAAAAAGGTTATATAAGGTATGATATGTTTCTTTAGCTATTTGTAAGCCTGTTCCATTTGTCAATAATTCTTTTAATTTAGGTAATTCTTCAAGATTTTTATAATAATTATTAGCAATTAATGTTAATTTTTCTTTTTTTATAAACTTATCTGCTTTAATAGCTTCTTCTTTTAAAGCGACAAATTCTTCACTTGCTATTTTAGCTTTATAAGCTTTTATTTCTTTTTTAGCTTTATCCATAGCTGCTTTATCTTTTCTAGCTGAACATTCTTTTACATATTCTTTACTAGGAACTCCTATAGCCGCTTCTTCTAAAGCTTTATTGTAAGTATCTATTTTTTCTTTTGCTTTAAAATACCCTAATTTATCAAGTCTTTTTCTATTTTTTTCTATTTTTTCTTCTAAAAAAAGTACATCTGATTGCAAAGACTTGCATAAAGGACCTGCAATACAAGCTGATGTTGCAATTAAATGTCCTTTTTTTACATATTTTTGTAAAATATCCATAGTTGTAATAGGATATGTTTTTGTAGCACTAACAACAACATTTTTATTACTATCCGAAATTATTTTACATAGTTCTAAATATCCTTCTCTATCTTTGGCAATTAAAATTAAATGTGACCTGTCTTTATCTCCTTTATAATCTAAATATATTTCACATCCTGGTATAACTTCCAAATCATCAAATTTTTTAGAAGCGTCATAAATGTTTTCATACGAACTAAATGCTCCGTGTTCTGTTACTGCTATTTTTTTTGCACCTAATTTATGAAACTCATTTAAGGCTTGGTCAAAAGAAATTTTTCCTTTGTCATTAAAATGTGCATTAACAGCATCTTCACTTGACTCTATATGGGTGTGAATACTTCCATACATTTCACTCATAGAATAAATATTTCCTTTCCTAATTTTAGTTATATATAAAATAATGTGATTATTTTTATGTTTTGATATTACAATATATATAAAAAAAGAGACTTTTTTAGTCTCTTTTCTATCTTATAAAAAGTTATATTTATTTTATTTAAATTACTTGGGATAAATTATCTTTATTCCATAAACCTATTAATGTATTTCTTCTAACACTTTCTGTTTTACATACTAAATCATATATTTCTTTTGTTGTCCATAGTCTAACTTTATTTTTTGCTCTTGTTATTGCTGTATATAATAATTCCTTAGAAATAAACGGACTATATTGCGGAATATATATGTTTACTTCATCATATTCAGAGCCTTGTGCCTTATGAATTGTTATTGAATAAGCTAATTCAATATCGTTTTCATCAACAACATATACATTATTTCCATTAGATAATGTGACAATATATGCATCTTGTTTTTCTTTATTCACAGTAACAGCATTTCTTTTATATCCTGTTATTATTCCAGTATCTCCGTTAAAGTATTTTCTTTTATAATTAGTTTTTACTAATATAACTTTATCTCCAATACACCAACCATTAAAGAAATCTTTTCTAATATCCCCAAAAATATTTTTATGAATTGTATTGTTTAATTCTACTATATTTCCTTTTATTTCTTTTTTTCTATAAGGGGATAAAACAATTGTGTCATTATCTGAATTAATAACTTCTTTGGAAATAATTTCCATTACATTCTCTTTATTATCTATATCTTTTTCTATATCTATAAATTCAAAAGTATCATCAGTTTTAATTGTATTATCTCCATTTAAAAGAGATGTTGCATTTGTATTAATAGCCATACTACTTCGATAATTAATATTAAGATGTTCTTCATAAACATTCATCTGTCTTAAATCTCTTATAGTATCTCCTGTTCCTATTGCTGGTAGCTGGTTTTCATCTCCAATAAACAAAATTTTAGTTTTATAAATATCTATATATTTAAACAAAAGACTTAAAACATCTACAGAAATCATACTAGCTTCATCAATAATAATAAAATCAGTATCTTTTATATCTCTTAAAACTGTTTTCATTTTTGGTTTTGGAAAATTCCAACCTACAAAGAGATGTATTGTCTTTATTTCTACATCTTGTCCATAAAAAACTTCTTGAATTCTATTAGCTGCTTTTCCTGTAGGAGCTAATAAAACTATTTTTTTATTAGGAAAACTTTCATTTAAGCCTTTGACTATCGACTTTGTTATTGTTGTCTTTCCTGTACCAGGTCCTCCAGTTAATAAAGTTATATTTCCACCTAATCTTACCACATTATTAGCAGAATTTAACTGTTCATTACTTAATCTATTTGTTTCATCTTTAGCTTCAAAAGAATTATATTCATTTGTCATATTTTTTAATTTCTTTATTCCATTATAAATATAGAATTCTTTTTGTTTTGTCTTATATAAAGAGATATATTTTTTATCTCTGCTTAAAGCAAATAAATCATTATAATAATTAATATACTGTTTTAAACTTCCTTTTAATAGAGGATGACCTGTTTTAGCTAATATCTTATTGCATTGTTGTATTAAATCTTGCATACACATCCACGAATTACCTAATTGCTCATTTTGTTTTAAGACATATAGAAGTAATTCTTTTATTTCTATTTTTCTTAATTCAAATGTTTTTAAAATAGTATGTTTATCTATTTCAATATAATCAGGAAACTTATCTATTTTATTTGCTGGCAACTCATCTTCTATGTCTAATAGAAAATATGGGTTTTCTTTATAAATGGTCTCTATTTCTGGATATAAAATACCTACCTGATGGCAATATTCCTCAGATAGGTATGAAGCTAATTTTATAGACATTTTTTAACTCAGTCCCTTCTTATTTTATATAATAATAATGTTGGAATGTGAAAAAAAATCTATAATTATTTCTATATGTATTTTCTTATTTTTCATAACTTTTTGTTAATGAATATTCTGTGCAATCTTTTAAAAATCTATTAAATGTGGCGGCAGTTTTAATATTATCTATATGAACCTCTTCTGGTAATGTTGCTTCACATTCTATTATTCCATCTTTATTAGTTGTTGCTATAAATAAAGGCAAGTTGTGAGCATAAAATAAATTATTAATTTCTTTTATTAATAGTTTTGTTTTTGTAAAATTATTTTTTAATATAAGTTCGTGTCCTTCTTCCCTTATATTATTTTGCATATATATTTAATTTTATTTCCTTTCAAGTTCACCCCATCATTCTTTCCAAAATAGACAATGCATCAAAATCTTCTTCAGTTTTATTAAAATAATCATTTGATATATTTTCTACAAACTCTTCTTTATTATTATCTATTTCTTCTGTTTTTTCTTCTTCGACAAATGGTTTTTCTACATCTTTATCAGTATTTATTTCATTTTTATTAGCATTGTTTTTTATGTTAATATTTTGTTCTGATAATATAGGATATGAATTAACCATTGGTATTATTGTTGATGGAGGTATATATTTAGGTATATCTATTATTGGATTTTCTATATCTATATCTAACATTCCTGATAACAGCTTAACACCTATATGGAACCGAACTGCCATTTTAACAAACACATTTATCTGTCCCTTTTTTACTTTTTGTAATAAAATCCTAACATCTTCATCTTTTTTTGCTCTTATAGAATAAGCAATTGTTATTCTTTTATTTTCTTTGTCAATTATGTTAGTAAAATTAGGAAGATTATATATATTAAACTTAGGAATGTAATAAGGTCTTATTAATGCCCTTAAAGCATCTCTAATTATTGTGTTAAAATTTTTTTCTCCTACAGAATAATATAAGTTAATTAAATCTGTATCATAGTTTGGATATAGATATAAAAATCCTAACATAAATCCTATTCCTTTCTTTAGTTATCACTATCTTCTTTCTTTAATTCAGCCATAAACTTAGCGTGCCTAAATGAGTAATAACCCATTACATTGCAATAACTAAATGGCAAATCTGGATAGTTTATATTACCAGGTAATACTGTTAATGTTGTAATACCTTTAAGCATTTCCTTAATTTGCTCAAATCTGCTTTCACCTGTACCACCAGTAATAATCAAATACTTATATTTAAGTAAATTATCATAATCTTGCATTAATCTTTTAATTGATTTCTCGCATAAATTCTTATTTGCTCTCATTAAATAAGAACTAAAATCAATCTGTCTTATTTCTATAGTATCAGGGTCAAATACTGGTAATTGACCTGTAGATAAATAATTTTGCAATTCAAAAACCTTAGCATCTATTAAGCTATCTGCATAATCTTTTTTCAAAGCGTTAAGCATTGTTTCAAATACACTCTTCATTCCTGTATCAGTATATGTTTCAGGGTTCTTATCTCTATATCCTGTTCTTATACTAAAAGTATCTTCTGTTCCAAAACCAATATCTAAAACAACAGCATTTGACTTTAAAATTTCAATTCCCTGCTTAGTAATTCCATTGGGACCATATGTACAACCACACAAAGTTCCTTGTGGCTGTTCCATAACAAAAATATGTTCTTTAGGTAAACTAAACTTAAAATCTAACCATTTATTTGTTCCTACTTTAATAGAAATGTTATAATCTCCTGCTAACGCATTAACAAGTTTAGGTTCATCTCTTTCCTTATATTCTGCTGGTAATCCTGTTTGAAGATATATCTCATTATCTCCACCACCTATACAGCCCAATGCAAGACCAGTACTCATAATAACCTTATAAATATCACTATGGTATCTATATCTTGTGTAAATACTAGCATCTGTTGTACTTTCTAAATCAGAATTATTCATAAGTTCCTGAGCTGTTTCACCAACAATCCAGATTTCTCCAGTATTATTATTTCTATATTGTATATCTGTATTCTTTACTGTTCCTACGCTTTCAAGTTCCTTATCAATTCTTTTAGCATAAGCAGGAATTTGAAATATTCTATCTGGAGAAACACCTTTTAAAGAAGAATAACCTCCATCTAACGCAATAATATGTTTACCCTTATGTTGATTATTACCAACAATTCTAGGCATCTTTTTGTCTAAAATCTGAGATTTTGTTTTAAATTCTATAGTAGACATTATATCCTCCTATTTTTATTATTTTTATAATAATAATGGAGAAAAGTTAAAAAAAAGCCCCTATTTTTCATAAGAAAATAGAGAACTTTTTTAATATTTTTCATTTTTTATTTTTCAAAAACCATATTATTACATTTAAAAAAATAGGGATGTCTTTCTTGCATATATATATCTAAATTAAAGTTTTCAGTAAGTTTTGGTTCAGAACCTCTTCTAAAAATCCAACTATGGTTAAGAGGCATACGAAGAATTGTTTCTACAGATTTATTACATCTAAGCCCTATTTGTCTTGCTGTCTCTGGACTATTAGTGCCTGTAAAAATCAAAGTATCACAGTTATCTATTATTGTTTCTGCATTTTCACCATAAGTATTTTTTAATTGAGCAAAATTCTGAATTACTAAAAACAAGCTTATTTTTCTGCTTCTTATATTTGCTATTGCGACATCTATATCCTTTATATAAATAGATGGGAAATCATCTAACATAAATCTTACTGGACAAGGTAATTCTCCATCAGTAAAACTATCAGCATATATACATAATTCACTTATAGCTTGTGTAAAAAAAAGGTTTACAATGTTTTCTGTTGACCTATCCGTATCAGAAACTTCTACAAAAATAATTGTTGGTTTTTGCCCTAAACATCTAAAATCTAATTTATCAGCAGACAAAAATGAACACATTTCTTCTGTATCATATGTTGAAAATTTACTTAAAGCATTACTAACAATAGTATCATAGGTTTTGTTAGGAGCTTGTGCAATGTTTTCATATTGTTTTACCGCCCAACTGTCAGGATATTCTAATCTATGTTTTTCTAGTAATTCTAAATATTTACATATTTTAGAGCCTTCTAGTGGACGTCCACATTGTCTTAATAATTCAATGACACAAGGTATATTACAACTTTCTGGATAAACTTCTCTTTTTTCATACAAATAACTAATAACACTATTTATTAAAAAAGTACTATTATCATCCCAATAATCATCAGTTTTGTTTGTTTTTTTACCAATAAAATTATAAGTTATTTTTTGAATATCTTGTGTTGTTCTTATATACAATAAAGGATTGTATCCATTTTTTTTATTTGGATTTGTAAAAGAAATAAATTTTACATCATAACCTAGATACTGCATATATTTGTGATATTTTTTATATAATCGTCCTTTATAATCAACTGCAACATAAGACCCGTGACCTTCCAGCATATTAGGAATAAATGTAATTGTTGTTTTTCTGGACCCAGAAACACCACAAATTAAAACATTATTGTTTAAATAAGTTTTCTTAGAATTCAACATATAATATTCATTATCTGGAAGTATCATTACACCATCAGGAATTTTTAATAAATCATTATTATTTATCATATATTTTTGTCCTTTCTTAAATAAAAAATAAAATAATCATTATTACAAATATAAGGCGATATATTATATAATAATATTTGTTATTATTTTATCTGCTAACCCAAAATTAATAGCTTCCTCTGCATTAAAATAACTATCTTTTTCTGTTATTTTTTTTACTTTTTCTAATGTTTGTCCTGTATGTTTAGATATTATATTATCAATTATTTCTTTTACTTCTAATAAATTATTTGATATTTCTTCTATTTGACTAGCAGAACCTTTAAGTTGACCAATACTAGGCTGATGTATCATTATTTTGCTATGATTATACATATATCTCTCAGTACAACCAGCAAATATTATAGCTGCTATACTATAAGCCATTCCTAAACAATATATATTTATTTTACAATCACTTGCCTGAATTAAATCATATATTGCTAAACCAGCTAATACATCTCCTCCTGTAGAATTTATATATATGTTAATAGGTTGTTTTTCATTTAATAAATAAAGAAATGTCATTGTAAATTTATTTAAAGTTTCATTATTGATTTCACCAACAATAAAAATAGTCCTTTTTTTTGTGAATTCACTTTCTATAGAATATTCTGTCATTCCATTAACGCTATCTTTTTGTATATTTTGCATATATAGTATTCTCCATTTTTCTTTTTAATATTAATATTTTTGTGGATTTATTTTTTTTGAAAATTTATGATTTTTTTAATTGATTTTTTTGATTTTAATAGATTTTGTACTTAAAATTATACATAACATTTTTATTCTGTCAAATGTTTTATTATTGATTATAAAAAAAATATTAAATATTTATATTTTTGTATTGATTTATTTTTCTTATTTACTTTAAGAAAAAATATTGTTACAATAATTGTAATTTATTTCACTTTTCAACACTATATATTATATATAATATTTTATTTATTTTTTTACAAAGGAGGTAATTTATATGCAACTTATATTTACTGCTTTAGCTATATTAGCTTTTGTAGTTTTAACACCAACCATTTTTGCCGTGAATACTACTGTTTGGGGATATATTACACTAGCTGCTCTTTTTGGAGTATTTCTTAGCTTAGTTGCTGTTATTTTGAGTATATTTTCTCCTATTCTTAGCAGAATACCTGTTGTCTATGAAATTTGTTGTATTCCTTTTAGTGATACTTGTCCTAAATTATCCAGAATTTTAGGAACAATTAATTTTACCTTATTTCAATTAATAGTGATATCTTGCTGTCTTTATATAAGACCTGTTAATTCAGACACATATAGATTACCAAAAATAATGTATCAAACAAATGATATAGTTGTTGTAAAAAACGAAGAAATAAAAACAATAGATTACGCTTATTTTGAAGTGAAAGATAAAGAAACAAAAGAAATAAATGAAGATATTGTAGATACTAATTGTAAATTAAGTAAATTAGATGACTCTGCTTTATCTTTATATTATAAGATGACAGATAGCTCTACATATAAAGCTACAAAAATAAAAGGATATACATTACCTAAAACACATTTCTGGGTTTTAAAATCTATAAAAGAAGGAATAAAAGAAATAATTCTTTTAATTTATTCATTTATTAAATTATCTATTTTATCAGGTTTAATATAGTTAAAAAAATAGCCCTATATAGGGCTATTTTATATTAAGCAGGTTCGTCTTCTAAATCCATTCTAACAACTTTATCAATTATTCTTTTTATTTAAACTCCATTTTTACTTATTTCTTCAATAAATTTAACAATAAGATTATATATATCTGGTTCAACAGTCCCAATATGTATATACTTTATTTTACTTTTATCAAAACTCCAACTTTGCACATTTATTTTTATAATCCTTTTCTATGTTTGTCACCTGTAATTTTCTTTTTCCTGAAATAACTTCTTTTTGTATATTTAAAGGAGTATTTTTTTAAGAACTTCCTTATAAGATAATGTATCATCTGAAAAATTCAATTTATTAAAATTCAATTTATGATATTCACTCATATTTATATCTCCTTTTATATTTTTTACAAATTACAGTATATTTTAAAACTCAATTCAATAATCTTTTTAAAATATTTTAATAAAGATATTACAAAATTATATCATTAAATATTCAATAAAAAAAGAGCATATATTTGCTCTTTTTCTAACTTATTTTTTTAATTTGTTTTATCTAAATTGTTTAAAAAATCCTGTTTTAATATGTTTATTTTATCTTCACTATATTGTGTAAAATCTATATTGTTGCTTGTAAGATAATCTTTACCATACATATACGTGTACAATCCATTCATATAAGTAGCAAATTCAGAAGCACTCATCTTTTTAATACTTTCCTTATCTGGATTATAATATTTAGCATTATTATCTGTACTGTTAGAAGATGATGTTGTATCTAATGTTGCATTTCCATAAAATTGTATACATATAATATCTCTTAAATTTAACCAGTCTTCATCAGTCATTACTTTACTATTACTTATTTTATATATAGTTCTATAATTGGGTAAATAAGTTTCTACTGACTGCTTAACTTCTGATGCAGAAAGAGATAATATTTTAGATTTACTCATTTCAGTAATATTAGGAGTATCTTCATCAATATTTACACTTATTACTTCTATTTCATCTTGTGGCTCTTCTGTTTGTCTTCCACATCCTGTCATTAACATCATAGTTGATATACCTAATATACAACTAATAATTATTTTTTTATTCATTAATTTTTCCTTTCTGTTAATCTATCTTATATTTATATATATAAATATTATTATAATTAAAACTGAATATAGAATAAAAGAATTTTCTATTATATCCATAACATTATAATTATTTTTTTTGTATTTTTTTGTTATAATTTTATTTACATTAGTTATAGATATTTTATCTGTATCTTCATTAATTCCTATTTTAATTATTTTTTGTAAATATAATACTAAAAAGTCAATATCCTCATTTTTAAACCTTTTATTAAATAATAATATTGCTTTATCAATATCATTATTATTTAATATATTATATTTTAATTCTTTCAATGCGTATATTAATCTTTTATTCTTTATCTTAGTAATAATATAAGCTAAGGCATCTATAAAATATACTTCATTCTGTAATTTCTCATTCATTATAAGATATATAATACATATATCTTGCATCATATTATTATTTTCTTTTTTGTTTAAATAATTAATTATTCTATTTAATAAAAAATAACTTAATAAACTACATATTAAAGAAATATATATATTTTTTGTAAAAATCAAAAAAACAATTCCTATAATTGCAGAAATACTAATCAAACTTAAATAAAATAATACAGGATTTAGATTATAATTTTTAAAAGCATACATAATTCCTTTTTCAGATAAACTTATGCTGGCTTTATTTAATTTATTATTTTTGCAATAATCATCTAAAGTCTTATATTTGTTAATTTCTTCTTTTTTTGAAGTATTAAATTCTATTTCTTTTACTTTTATTCCATCTTTTTTTAATTTATCTAATTTAAACGGATTATTGCTTTTACTTATAATATTCATTCATTATTCCTCTTTTATAATGTTAATATTAATAAACTGAACATAAAAAAGATAATATATAGTATGCCTAAAATAATTATACTTTTAAAAGCTATAGTAAAACCTAATAAAAAATGCAACAAAAATAAAATAATTACAGTACATAAAAATGTAATAAAAATATCTATTTTGTTCTCTCTTATGATACTTTTTTTAGCAGACATTATTTCCTGCATTTTTTTAATTCCATTAGATAAATGTAAATTTTTATTTTTTACATTGCTTTCTTTTATTGTTTTTAAAATATTCATACTAAAAATAAAATAGCTGTCGTTATATTTTTGTAAAAAATTGTCAAATAATTTTTCTTTATCTTTATTGTTTACTTCTTTTGATTCTATATAAATCTGTTCTATATCTTGCTTAATAGCACCTTCATACTTTTGTGCATTATTTCCTAAAAAATCAATAATATCTGTATAATTATTTTTCTCACAATCTTCTATACATTTACTCATTTGTTTATAATATCTATTAATTTTTATTTTATTTTTTATATTAAAAAATAAAAACATTAATGAAATCATAAAAAATAAAGTTAATAATACTTTTGTCTTATCTTTAAAAATAATTATTAAAAATACTATAACTAATATAAATGTTACAGCAAAAAACAATAAAGAAATTTTAGGTATTTCTAAGTTTAAAAATTTAAAACTATCATCTCTATTATCTTTCTTGTTTATATGTATTTTTATTTTATTTTTATTTAAAATCCCCATATTTTTTCCTTTAAAATAAATTTATTCTATTTGTTACTACAATATTAAGATTTTTTAAGGAAGATAATCGTATTTGTCCTGAATAATAAGGCTCTCCTTCAATTGGCTTTGGATGAGTATGTACATACATATCATCTATTTTTGTATTTATATTTTCTACAACAAAATTATTAAACTCACACCCATTTTTTATTAGAATGGTTTCTTCTGCCTGTCCACTTCTTTGTTTTAATGGAATTATTTTTTCTGCTTTTATTAAAAAAACATCTTCTTTTTCATTATAAAGGAGCTGTCCTTTAAGCAATATATACATCCCATTTGTTATATTTTCTAACGAATATTCATCACTAACACAATCTATAGTTTTGATTTTATATTTTTTATCATTAGATAAATATTTTAAAGTAAAAAAATTACTTCTTATATTGTTTATTTTTTTAAATCTTATAATTCCTGTTAAAACTATCTTATTATCCATAAATTAATCCTTTTTTAGCATTATTTTAAACGCTTATATTTTTTACCATCTTCCTTTTAGTATATCATATTTTTCTCTTTTCTTTTCTATTTTTTTATTTATTTTTATACTTTTTTACCAAAAATTAAATAATATCTGCTTCAAAAAATCCACCAGTCCACCCTGCAACAATCTCTTGTTTTATTCCATTATTGATTATTCTAATTTTAGGAATTCCATATTTTGCAACTACATAATAATCTAAAAATTCTTTAGAAATATGTACACACATATATTCATCTTCTGTTTTGCTAAGAGGGAAAATTTCATATATATCATCATTTTCCTTAAATTTTATATGTCCACAACCTTTTGGATTATTTCCTTCATAACCAACTTCTTTAGATATAACATTTAATTTATCTCCCTGATTTGCAGAAATTCCTGTAGTTAGAACATAACTCTTAAATACTCCATTTACAAAACTGCCTCTTATTAAAATATTAAAATCTTCTATTACTATTGTTACAATAGAATGTCCTTCTTCCTTAGTATCTAAACTACTAGCAGTTACATATTTTCCTGCACTATAAGCGTGTACAATAATTGGAACATTAGGATTATTTTCTTCTGTTTCTAATGGGGCAACATATAATTTTATATTAACAGATGAACTATATCCGTAATGATTTGCCATAATATCATATTTATTATAAATCAAATCATTGGCTGCTTTTCTTCTTTCGTTATAATTAATAACTTTTTCATCCTTAATATTCTGAATTTCTCCTATTACTTCAGCTTTGTTTTCATTTATATTTACTTCTTTATTATTAGAATTATCAGAAACTTCATCCACTTTTACTTTTTCTGTATTTTTTCCAATTATCTTTTCTTCTAATAAATCAAAATTGTCTTGCATATTATTTGTAATATTATTATCTATTATATTTTTGTCTTTTATAATTTCTTTATTATTACTTTTATCATTATCTATTTCTTCTTGATTATAAGAAATATCTAATTTTTTGTCATCATCTTCTATTGACATTATATTGTTATCTATATCGTTGTAAGAATGTGAGGACTCTACCTCACTTAAACTGGGAAACTCTGTATTTTTCTCTAATAATCCTTTTATTAAATTTTCTGCTTCTGTTGTTGTTGTAATAACTAATTGAATATCTTCACCTACTGTTACATTACCTTTTAATACATTTTCATAGATATTATCTGCTATTTCTTTCTTTGTATCTCCTATTAAATCAATGATAGATATTAAATTTTGTTTTATTTTATTATTATCTATAATTTTATTATCCATATTTATTAACCTGTCTTTCTTTTTTTTATTATAATAATGCTATATATCTTTTTTTTAGCAAAAAAATAGTTGTTTCTTAATACTTTATAATTAAAAAACAACCATTTTATTATTATATATGATTAATACTTACATAAAATCTTCATCATCAAATAAGCTTGTATCATTTAAAAAGTCTTCAGTTGCATCGTTAAATGCATCATAAGCTTCATCATCTGTAAATCTGCACATTATCTGTTTAAATATGTTAGAATTATACATTAATACCTGAGGTACTGCTTTAGGTTTTATTTTTTTTAATTGAGATAACGCATTTTGATTAGCATTTAATGCACTTCTATCAAAAATATAAGCTTCTACGTGTTCATCATTTGCATAATCGTAAGTATACTTATAATTTCTATGTGATGGATAATCATATTTTGTATCCATAATAGGTTGTTCCCCATACATAAATAATATAGTCTGGTTATAATCAATTCTACCAAAATCTTCTGGACGCATTAATGCTCCACCTTCCGTCTGGATACTATCATTTACCCTTTTATTATCTACACTAGAATTTATTCCTTTTTTTGTTGCTTCCCCCATTTTTTTAGAAAGATATTCATTATTACTATTTTCATCACCACCTAAAAATATAACCTGTGGGCAGTTACCATCTATAGTTTCGTAATCATCAGGATACATACCTTTAAGTTGTGTAATAGTCTGACATATAACCATACAACTTATATCATATTGTCGTACAGTACTAAGCTTATCCTTGAAATCAGGAATTTCACCAATATTAGGAAATTCATCTATTAAAAAACGCATCGGAATTGGTAATTTTTGGAAACCACTTTTTACTGCTGGCTTTAATCTACTATTTTTTAAATCAATAACAAATTTATCTGCAAGTTCTTTTGTTGGTCTTCTGCCTATCCACTCATCACCCATATATATATCAAAATAAGCATCATCTATATCTTTACTTACTTGACCATTTACTGTAATTTTTTTTATATCAAGTTTTTCTTTTTTTAATCTATTATAAAATTCTTTATCTTTTCCTGTTAATACATCTTTAACAGAAAAATGTTTAATATGGTCTTTATTTTGCAAATATATATCACTTGTTCCTGCTAAAGCAGACTCACATCTATGATATAACTGGTCAAATAATTGAGTATATACAAAAGCTGCTAAAAAGTTATAGGTTCTGTCATTAGCAGGTATAATTAAAAACAATGCACATTTTTCATTTCCGAAGTTATGTAAATCTAATGTGTCTGAACTTGTAAGCCTTTTTACCTGTTCTATATTAAATGGGTCAAGTCTTACTGCGGCTGTCATAAGAATTGTTGTACTTGTTTTTTCTGGGGCTAAACAGAAGTTTTCCCATTCTCTTAATGTATAAGGTTTAACAATAGTTTCTGATGATGTATCTTGTCTTTCCGCTTCAAAAGCTCTTATATTTTCATAGATGGCGGCAACAATAGATGCATTAGCTGTATTATTTTTACCATCACCTAAAGCACTCTTCTTTGGAATTCCACAACCAGGAGTCCACTTCTTATTTGCCATTCTGGTTAATTCTGTAACATTCGCAAATGTAGGAGCATATAATAAATCTCCCATTATTTCAGGCATTTGTGCATAAGGTTTATCACAACCTTCTGGAATAAGTGTTAATAAACTTATTATACTACAAAGATAGGCGTTCATAGAGTCATCCCAAAATGGGTCTTTACCACTACTTTTTCCACCAGATTTATCAGTATTTTTAATAAAAGCTTCTACAATTTTTTTTACATCTGACTCTCTATCGCAATAACAAAGTGGATTATATGTATCACAGTTAGTAAATGTAGCTATATCTAATATTTTTATTACATACCCGTGTCTTCTTAAACTTTCTCCTATACAATCTAATGGGTATAATGAAGCTATAATATCAATATGACTTTGTTTTATTTCATTCATATTAAGTTCATCACATAATGCGTATAATACTAATGATTTAGTTCCAGCTATTTTTCTTAAACTCTGAAAATTAAAATCTTTTACAATACCTTCTGCTAATTTTTCTTTAGTTCTGTCTGTTCTTCTCTCTGATTGAGCCAATACATAATCATTAATAACTCTAGGACTTCTATGATACTCTGATTGTTCAAATTTTTTTTTAGTTTTTTCTGTAAGTTCTGATATAAACTGGTTATTATGTTTACTATTAAAATTCACCTTAAATTCTTCAATATCTTCAATATGTTTGTAAAGATAAGTATTTATTAAATCCTTTGTTAAATAAGAATTTTTAGACTGTTCTTTTAATTTAATACATATATCTGTTATTTTAGTTGGACACATTATGTAATCGAAATTTTGGCGTTCTGGTGCAGATAATGTTTTAAGAACCTCAATTGTTTCTTTATTAGGAAGTATCTCTGGATAATCTTTAGCATAAAAATCAAAAAGGTCTTTATCGAAAGTTATATCCCCTAACATTGACATTTTTTTTAATTCATTTATAGTTGCTTCTGGATAAGTTTCTAATAAATTAGGCATTATTCCTAATGTACAAGCTATCTGCTTCATTACAACCTGTCTAGCTTTTTCTGTATTTAATAATAATCCTTTTACATTCATATTAGAGTCCACATTAAAACTAAAATTTTGATAATCTATAAATAATTTTGTTTCAATGGTATTTATAAAAGGTTCATTAGAATTAGGCTGAAAATGTTCTGCGTGAAATTCATCACCTGTATCAACATCTCCTTCATAATCATCATCGTGGACTATATCATAATCAGGAATAAAACTGTCTTTTGTTCTTTCTTTATAAGTTGTCATACCAATATCAAGAAGTTGTTCATCATTTTTTAATATCTCTAATTCATCTATATAAAATCCAGATATATTTATATCAGTAGGCATTTTTCCATTTCTTAATTCTTGTAATATATCTTCTAATCTTGTATCACTAATAATATCAAAAACCAATTTATCTTTAATCATATATTTTATAGGTAATTTATCTTGATTGTATATAATCATAATATTATTCCCTTTCTTTATTACTTTTCTAATTTATTAAAATTATATTGAATACTATTTATAGCATTTTATCTTTTGTGTTTTATAAAACAAACTGTTTTATGTTATCTTTAGTTTTTTATAATTATCGTTCGTATTCATTTTCTCTTTCTCTTTTTTCTAATTCATCTGCACGGATTTGGTAATATTTCATAGAATTATAATCATAAGCTTTGTCTTGTATTTTATAAGCATCTCTTAAAAAAGTGTTAAACATAATTCCGTCTTTATTACTTGTTTCTAATAGATATTTTCCTGAACAAATTAATTTTTTTTTGGCTCTTGTTGCTCCTACAAACCATAATCTACGTTTTTCATTTATTTCATCATTGTATTTATTAGGAGATTTATGAAAATTCTTATTATCAAATCTATCTAATAAAAGATAAGTTGTATCCCATTCAAGACCCTTAGAGCTATGTATTGTTATAAGATTAACTCCATCATAACAGCCTTCTTTTGTTTTACTACAAGTGCTGTCATCTCCATATAATTCAAAATCAACAAAGAATTCATCTAAATCTTCTAATGTATTACAATAAGAAATTCTGTCTAAAAAATCCTGATAACATATATCTTGTTTATTTTCGTCAAGTTTTTCAGCTAATTCTATAAATTTTTTATAAGTCTTAGGAATATCTTTTATTTCATCTTTTTTATTTTCTACTAATTCATTAAGTTCTTCTTTAGATGCTGTTTTTAATGTTCCGTGTACTAATACATTCTCATATTCTATTAACCCTTTTGAAGTTCCTTTAAAAAAGCTATCATAGAAATCACATAATGCTACAACCCTGCAATTCTTTTTGTAAGGAACTGGGTTCATTAAAACAGAAGGAATATTTAGTTCTGAAAGTGAAGAAGCCATTGCTCTTAATTCATCGCCTGTACAAGCAAGTATAGCTATAGAACTAGGGTCTTCTCCTTGTTCTATTCTTGTTTTTATATCATTTGCTATAGCTCGATATTCAGCAAGTTGTGTATAATAACCTTGTACTTCTACATTTTCTCCATCAATTTGTGTAGCAATAAGGTCTTTTTCTACCTTATCTTCGACCAAAGCATTTATAGCATTCGCATTATTAACTATATTCCTACTACTTCTATGATTTTCAATTAATTGATAATCTTTAAATTCACCAAAATAATTTTGAAAATTAATAATAAATTCAGGACTAGCATCTTGAAAACTAAAAATGCTCTGACTATCATCTCCAACTGCCATATAGCTTTTGAAACAGTTAGCGTCTATCATCGCTTTTAATATTTCAATTTGTTTTAAATTACTATCTTGAAATTCATCTGTTATAATATGTTCAAATCCATATTCATCGAAAAGATTAGGATGTGTCTCTATTAATTTAAGAACTAAATCCAGTTGGTCATCAAAATCAATAAGGTTTCTTTGTTTCATCTGCATTTCATAATTCTGGTACATTAAGAAAATCATCTGAATACTCTGGTCTGAATATTTTCCAGAAAAACCATTATTAAAAATATCCCATTTATTTTTCTTTATTGATGAAAAAGCTAATTTTGCTTGATTAAGTGCTGTATACATATTAGCAAATTTAGCATTAGGTCCTTTAATTAAAGAACGATATTTCCATTCAGGAATTTGAGCGTAAGTATTAAGAATATCATTAACAATTCCACTTCTTACTTCTTCTGGAATTACTTTAGGTGGGGCTGTATAACCTAGTTCTTCAAAATGCTCATTTAAAATATTTTGACCAAATGAATTTATAGTACCAGAAGTTATTAAAGTAGGGTCTACTAATATTCCTTCCTGTCCAGCTAAATATCTTATAACTCTATCTGTCATTTCCTTAGCACCTGTTGTTGTATATGTAAGCATTGCTATTTTTTTAGGGTCATATCCTTTTCTTATTAATTCTACAACTCTCATAGCCACTACTAATGTTTTACCAGCACCAGCACCAGCAATAACTCTGGAAATGCCTTCTTCATTATCTTTAACTTCTCTTTGTGCTTGTGTAAGTCTTATTTCTGATAGTGGTTTTATAACTCTTTCTGTTCCTAAATTAATAGGTGGTTCTTCATAATTACATAATTGATTTCTGTCACAAGAACCACAATTTGCTGGAGAACATCCAGTTTCTAATTGCTGTTCATAGCTTTCTTTTAATTTTTCCATTAATTCATCCGTTACTTCTTCTTCAATTTGATTTCTTCTTCTTTCATAAGGTAAGTCTCCAGAAACTTTAGACTCTATTAAATAATCAAAATTTATAAATATTGGTTTATTTGGATAAACTCTTTTAGCCCATAATGACAATATATACATATCATTTTTATCTCTGTTATTAATTAATGGATTTTTAAATTTAGATGTTTTAATTTTTCCTATATGTATACCTCTTACATCTTCATAAAGAAAATCGAAAACAGGTTGATATTTTTTAGAATTTAATTCAACATAATCTGTTTCTGTTAAATCATCTGTAGTAATAATATCTTTGTTTGCTAATAATCTTTGGATATATTCATTATAATAAGAAATTTTATTAGTATAATTGTAAATTTCTTCATTTTCCTGTATATATGTGTCAAACTTAGCTCCTTGTGCAGATAAAAGACTCCTTAATTCACTCTCTACATCGAAATTTTCTTTTAGAATTAATCTTTTAATTATATTTTTCTGGCAATAAGCTCTAATACCATATTGCGACATTTTAGATGTAAAAACGCTGTCATCGTTATAAAAAAAGGTATTATTATCTATATTATTTGATTTAATCATTTTATTTTCTCCTAATATTTAGTAAATAAGAGAAGATAAAATAATATTATCTTCTCTTATATAATTTTTATTTATTTTTAATCAATAGAAAAATCTTCCATTTCTGGGAATTCTAAGAATTCACCCATACCTTCCATAGAAAATGCTCCAGCATTAAATCCAGAATTATCTTCTTTTTCTATTGTTTCCTGTTCTATCTGTGGAGCTTGTGTCGCAGGTGCAACATTTTCATTAGTTTGTTCCTTAATTGCAGGTAAATAAGTAATATCTATAGAATTTGCTCCTAAATGCGACATTCTCTTATTATGCCATATAATAGGTTGCCCTGTAGTTTTATCTAATATAGGCTGTCCTTTAAGAGAACCTTCTTTATATACTGCTGGAACATCTTTAGTGTATATATCACCTGGCTGTGTTCTAATAGATACATACATAGGGTGCTGTGATTTATCGGTCATAAATCCATTAAATAATTTTTCATATTTACTGATATTATCCTGTGCTGGAATTACTTTTCCTTCTTTGTCTGTTCTTTCTGGAAGATTATAAATATTAACAGTATGTAAAACTCTGTTTTCTCCTTCTCCAACAGAAATAGATATGTCGAAATGTGGTTTTTTAACTTTCCCAGCCTTATTAAGTCTAGGCTCTCCTGTTTCACTATCTATCTCATCATTCTTTCAAGCAAATAAAACATTTCCTGCTAAAATAGCAACACCTCTTGCAGTATCGACAGCAGGTTCTACTTCAGAATACATATTGTCCTTAGTAAATTTATCTACTTGTACAACACCTCTAATGTTATAACCATAAGCTGTGATTATATCTCCTATATTCTCTTCAATAGTGTATTCACTTGCTATTTTTACATCTTCAGATACTCTTTTTTGTTCTTTAACATCCCAGCTCTGAACTTCAATAACTGCTGTCTTTCTGTCTTCTCCTATTTCTTTAATTGGTCCAGAAACAATAGTTAATCCTGTCTTAGTATTAGTATACTTTTTTCCCATCTTGTATTACTCCTTTAATATAATTTTTAAAGTTTTTTTAACTTTATATAAATAATATTGTTATTTTTAAAATCTATTTTTATATTTTTATCTATTTTTTTATCAAAAAAGTGTACATTTTTTCACTTTTAGACAATATTATTGTATGAAAAAAATAACACAAAAAACAAAATATAATATTATGTGTCTTTCATTATCTATAATCACAGGACTTAATATCTTTTTTATGAAACCAGATAAAATTGTAATTGCAGACTCAGGAAAAGAACATTTACAAGAAATAAAAAATACAGATTTTTTAAAAAAATCTCTTATTTTAGACCATTTAGATAATTCTTTAGATTATATAATTCCTGATTCCTATTATGAAGAATATGAAGCTTATTTAGAAGAACAGGAATATTTAGCTAATTTACCTATATATGAAAAAATCATTATAGATAGCCAATTAGTGCCTAATTGGGAAGAAAATTGTAAATCATACAATTACACATATATGAGTTATAAAGCAATAACAGATAAAACATCTGCTCAATATTCTTTAGTTAATAATGAAGAAACATATACAGATGAAGAAACAGGATTAAGAATGGTTAATAATAGATTTTGTATCGCTATAGGTGAAGGATATGGATACAAAGTTGGGGATTATATAGATGTTGTTTTATCTAATGGGAATATTTTAGAATGCATTATGGCAGAAGAAAAGGCAAATAAAGATACAGATAAAACAAATAAATATCATTTATCTGACGGTTCTGTTATAGAAATGCTAGTAGATTTTAATTATTTTTCATCTACTTCTCAATATCCAGATAATCTAAAAGGAATTATTGAAGAGTTAAGAAAAGTTGATTATATCCAAATAAACTAATATGAAAGGAATAAAAATAAAATGGAATTAAGACCATATCAGGAACAATCTGTAAATTCAGTATTTGAAGAATGGAAGGAACATAAAAGTACATTAGTTATACAAGCAACAGGTACAGGAAAAACTATTGTTTTTTCAGAAATAACAAAAAGATTAAGAGAACAAAATAAAAAAGTTTTAATTTTAGCTCATAGGTCAGAGTTATTAGAACAAACACAAAATAAATTAGATATTTTTAATGTAAAATCTGCTTTAGAAAAAGCTGAAAATCACGCAGATATAGGTACAGATAATGTTGTAGTAGCTTCTATCCAATCTATAAGCAGAGATGATAGATTATTAAATTATCCACAAGATTATTTTTATGCAATTATTATAGATGAAGCTCATCATTGTGCATCAGATACTTACCTTAAAGTAATCAATTATTTTTCAAATGCGAAATTACTAGGTGTTACTGCTACTCCAAATAGAGCTGATGTAAGAAATATATCAGATATATTTGAAACAGTAGCTTATTCTTATAATACAAAAGAAGCTATTGATGATGGTTATTTATCTCCTATTTCTATTAGAAGAATTCCTATTACTATTGATTTAAGTAATGTAAGAACAAGCTGTGGAGATTTCTTATCAAGTGATTTACAAGATACACTTGAACCTTATTTAGGGCAAATAGCTGATGAATTAAAAGAAAAAGCAAAAGGAAGAAAAACTATTATTTTTACACCTACTATTGCTATTGGTGAACAAATGGCAGATTTATTAGAAAAAAGAGGATTTAACTCTTGCTGTGTATCTTCAAAAAACACTAAAGAAGAAAGAGCTAATATTATAGAAAAATTTCATACAGGTGAATTAAATGTTGTTACTAACTCAATGTTATGGACAGAAGGCTTTGATGAACCTAGTGTAGATTGTATTATTAATTTAAGAGCGACAAAATCAGAAAGTCTTTATAGACAGATTTTAGGTAGAGGTCTTAGATTATCCCCTGATACAGGTAAAGAAAATTTATTAGTTTTAGATTTCTTATGGCATTCAGGAAGAAAAGGTTATGACGTATTATCTCCTATTGACTTATTCATAGATAAATCACGAATAGATATTGCAGAAGACATACTTAATAAAGAAAATACTGAAATTAGTATTGAAGATTTGCAAAATAAAGCTGATGCAAAATATTTATTAGCCGAAAATCTTAAAAAAGCTTCACAAAAAACTTTTATGGGAAGTAAATTTGAAGAACTTCAGGATAATCCATTAATAAAATATTATTATAACGATAATGAATTAGATACTATTGTTATTTGTAATGATGAAGCAATTTCTTTTTATACAGGAACAAATAATTACGAATGGACACCTTTAAGAAAATGGGAATTATTACCTTGTACAGAAAAACAGATAGATTTTCTTAAAAATACTGGATTTAATATAGATAATATTCCTTATAAGGGGTTAGCTGCACAATTAATTAATATATATTATAAAAACAAAGATAAAGATAAGTGTTCATTAAAACAATATCGTATTTTAAAAAATAAAGGTTTTATTAATGCAAATAAATGGAAGAAAAAAGAAGTAGCTGAAATGATAGATAAAATATCTAAAAATCATTGGAGATGTCCTTATGGAATAAAACCAAACTTATATATTCCTGACTCATTAAAGCAAAAAGCTTCTGAACGATATAAAAACTATTTAAAAGGATATAATATAAAACCAAATATAATAAAAAAATAAAGGAGCTAAAAATGAAAAGAAGAACTATTGTTATATCTGCTACTTTTTATTCAGTCTTAGTAATAATTATACTATCTTTAGCCAAAAATATATTTAATACTATTGAAGTTGAAGGAATTTCTATGAACCCAACTTATACTGAAGGAGATAAATTATTAATACAAACAAAATTTAAAGATATTAAAAGAAATGATGTAATAATATATGAAACAAAAAGTGATGAAGATATTACATATATTATAAAACGTGTTATAGGTATACCTGGAGATACTATTTATATAGATAATAATAATACTGTATATGTTAATGATAAACCTTTTGATGATACATATGGCTATTATGACGATAATGAAGGTTATGAAACAAATATAACTTATACTCTATCTGACAATGAATATTTTACTTTAGGAGACAACAGAAATCATAGTATTGATGCAAGGGCTACAGGAAATATAAGTAAAGATAGAATTATTGGTACTGTTTTATTCAGATATAAGAAAAATAAATAACCTAAATTATACAATTTTCTTATTTTATATAATACTTTCTTTCCATTATTATTGTAAATCATTATTTTTGAAAGGAAATATTATATGAAAGAATATTTAGAAAAGCTTAAAAGAGCGAAAATTACAATACCTAAAACAACATCTAAAGAAAAGATAGACATTATTCAAACAGGATTAGAACTTTTTATTTTAGATAAAGAAGATGTCTTAAAAATATTAAATCAAAATACATCAATAAAAGAAGCAGAGACTATTTTAATAGATTGCAGAAAATCTGATGAAATCAAATATCTGTTTCCAGAGATAGATGATTATGAAGAATATGAATTTGATTTATAATATAATTCCCTATGGGAAATCATTAAGGAGAAAAGATGCTAACAATTATAATTGGAAATAGTGGTGCAGGTAAAGATTTTTTATTTAGAAGTTTGCTTAATAATCAAGAAATTAACGTACTACCAATAATAAGTTCAACAAACAGACCAATGAGAAATGGTGAAGTTAATCATAGAGAGTATAATTTTTATTCTGATAAAGATTTAAATATATTAAGAAATACTCCTAATTATTTTTTAGAAGAACGATGTTATAAAACAATTGATACAAATGGAAAAGAAACAAATTGGTATTACTGCTCTCCTAGAGTAAATCCTAAGAATACTAATTATTTAACTATATTAGATTGTGCAGGAGCTTTAACCTATATTAAGGAATATGGTATTAAGAATATAGAAGTTATTTATGTGACTGCTTCAATAGAAACACGAAAACAACGTGTATTTTTAAGAGATACAACTAATTATAATGCTGATGAATGGAATAGACGTTTACAGACAGAATTAAATACAGATGAAAAAATATGTGTAATAAATAATATTTTACAACAAGAACAAAAAAACGTACATATTTTTAACAATGATAAAAATTCCATAGAAGAAGCTAAAGAAAATTTTAAAGATTTATATATAAATATTTTATCTAATAATATAATAGATATATCAAAATCTGTTTTACAAAAAGATGATATTTATGAAAGATGAAAGGAAAAAATATGAATATTATAACAATAATATCTGCTGCTGTTTTTATAGGATGTTGTGCTTTTACTTCATATAGAGCTAAAGAACGACCTGAAAATTATAATAATAACAAAAATGTTTTTAAAATAATATTTTGTCATAATGAAGGCGACCCAGATATATTAACAACAAAAAATTTCCACAATAAAATATATAATATTAAAAGAAAAGCAAAAGATACTTCTTTAAATAAATTAGATAAATTTCCTAATTTTAAAAAGAAGGATAATTCATAATTTTATATTACATATATGCTAACATTTTATATATATAATTATTATAGGGAGTAAAAATAATGAAATCTGACAATTTAATAAAATATGAATTAAAAAAAATGGTTGAATATTCAAAACAAACTATTGCTTTAAGTAATCAAATTTATTTATCTTTTTTAGAAAAGCCTATAAATTCTACACAATCTAAAAAAATTGCTGAATTACTTAATAATATACAAAATGGTTCTTTATTAGATATTAAAGAAATAAATGATAAAGTAGATAAAATTATTAGTATGTCTAAATCAACATATATTAATTCAAAAAATAATATGATTGATAAAGGGGAGGATTTTATATATGAGTAAATTTTGTCCTTTAATAAATGAGAAAGTTACATATATATATTGTAATGAATGTGATAATATTGTATGTAATACAAATTATAATACTTGTAAAGATAATTGTTCATATTATTTTAATTGTAATTATGCTAAAACTAATTTAAAAACACCATACACTTGTGAAAATTTTTGTAAAAGAGAAAAGAAATGTTAATAGAAATATATGATACTTTAAATAAACTACAATTATATACCGCTGATATTACTTTTGGATTAGATATTTTAATTGTAAATAAAAGTAATAATATAAGTCCAGATATATTACATAATTTTTTAATGGATAGAACTACTCTTCCAATATCTTTAGAAACAGATATTAAAATACTTAAAAAATTAAATTTAATAAAACGTAAAAATGAATTTGGAAGAATGAATGAAGCATGTGTTTTATATGCATTACTTAATAATTTTTCCAAAGATACAGATAACTTAAAATTATATCCATTAAAAGATGAAATAATATCTATGATTAATTATGATTATAGATATTCAAATATATATTTATTAAAGAAAAGAGACAATATTGATGATATTTAGACAAAAAACTATTCCTAATGCTATTACTACTAATGCTTTAGTTATAGCTGATACTCACGGAAGCTTAAATGAAAACAACTTTAATACCTTTATTAAAGATAAAAATATTGAATTAATTATTTTATTAGGAGACATAGAAATAAGTGATTGGAATATATTGTTAAACAATAAAACATTTCTTAATACCGTAAAAATAGGAATACTAGGAAATCACGATAAAACAAATGATATAAATGAAATTAATAGACAGATTAATAATTTAAGAATAAATACAAGTTCACCATATTATGAAGAAATATATGATTTAGAAAACAATAATATGCCTTTTATTTTTAAAGGTATATCTTTTGTAGGATTAGGAAGAAGTCTTAAATATAAAAATGATGACACTCTTTTAACACAAAAACAAGCATTAGATAAAATAAATAATTATCCAGATGCAGATATTATATTAACTCACGACAAACCTTGTATAGATATAGATACTTCTGACACTTTATGTAAAAATGCTCATAAAGGATTATATGCTATTTATAAGTATATGAAAGACCATAATTGTAAATATAATATACACGGACATATTCATCAGAATTATATAAAAAAGTTTTCTAAAAATATTACTGAAATAAGTGTTTATAAATTAGGATATGTACAGATAGATAAATATGGCATAAATACATTAACTTCCATATAAACACAATCTTAAAAAAAATAAAACTTCATTATTATATTATACTTAAAATAATAGAAAGTGGAATTTTATGAATATAGATAAATGTTTTATTTACAATAAAGACGTTTCAGAACTTTTTAAAGAAATAGATGATGAAACTATCAATTTAATTGTTACAGACCCTCCATATAAATGTATAAAAGGAGGAAGACCAAAGCGTAAAAATTGTCCTTCTGGAATTTTAAAGAAAAATGATGGAAAAATATTTAAAAATAATGATATAAGTCCAGAAGAATTTATTCCAGAATTATACAGAATATTAAAAAATGATAGTCAATGTTACATAATGGTAAATTTATTAAATTTAAACAATTATATTAACATTTGTTTAAAATGCGGATTTAGATTACATAATTTATTAATTTGGGAAAAAAATAATGTAACCCCTAGTAGATGGTATATGAAAAATGCTGAATATATTTTATTTTTGAGAAAAGGCAAAGCAAAGCCGATAAACAATATATCTAGCAAAACAGTACATCATTACAAGAATATATTAAAAACAAAAAAACATCCTACTGAAAAACCTGTAGAATTAATGGAATTGTATATTAAAAATTCCTCAAATGAAGGAGATTATGTTTTTGACCCTTTTATGGGTAGTGGAAGTACAATGATAGCAGCATTAAAAAATAATAGAAAATTTATTGGATGTGAAATAGATGAAAAATATTATAACATTTCAAAAGAAAGATTAAAAAAATATATGAATAGAAACTAATTTTTAGAAAAGTAATAAAATAGAAATAGGAAATATGTCTTTTTTAATAACATTATTTGCACATTTCCTATTTTTATTATAATATTTGTTTATCAATAATTAATTTGTACTTATCATACATAATCTATTCTTTTAGGTTTTATATGTCTACTGTCTACTACTATTTCTTCTTCATTTCTTCCATTAAAATAACACAAACAATCTTCTTTTTTAACAGTAGCTTTTAACATATAATTATCAGGACTTTTCCATCTATTCATAAACCATTCTGCTACATCAATATTATTTGTCCAAGATAAACCTTTAGGATTATGATTATCACTTATTCCTCTATATACAACTAATTCATCAGGTAAATTATTCCATACATCATATTCTTTATCATTCATTAAAATATGTTTATCTGCTTTTTTAAAATATGAAATAAGTTCTCTTATTGATACATTTATATCTCCATTAGGATTTTCTGAAATAGTCCAACAATACTCTAATAATTCCGAAAAATCCTTTTTACTAAGATAATCCTTACTATATTTAAAAGCTGTTAATTTATAAGGTTTATTAATTATATAAAATAAAGAGAATACATCTTTTGTATTGTCTAAAATATTAAAAAGAGGCTCTATCCATATTTTATAATCATTTTCTTTTGTTAAATCTAACATTTTATTTGGACTATTATTTATACTTTTTATATCTGGGACAATAGTCATATTAGTGAAAGGATGATTACATAAACCACATATTTCAGGATTTATAGGTACAGCGTATGCAAGAGTTTTAAAAACCTCTTTTACTTCTGATAGATTTGTTTCTTTTAACATAATAAAAATACTCTCCTATTCTACTAATTATTATAAATATATTAACATATAATAAATATAAATAATAGAATTTTTTAATATTTTTAAAACACCACTATTATAAATAAGAATAAAAAATTATGGAGATTTATATGAATGTTATTAATGCATAAAGATACACCAGTAGCAAAAGTAGATGTACATAATCATCTTATCTTAGGCTATGATGAGATTTATAATGAAAAAGAATTACCGCTAGGAACAAAAGGAAATGGAAAAACACAAGAACAAATACTTCTTAGTCATTGGTATAAATCAAGAAGTATTCCTGGAACAAGACCAAACCTAAGAAACATTGAAGAAAAAATAGGTATAGCTAAAACAGATATGTTTTATTATAGTTCTGGGATAAGTATTACAGATACCTATTGGCTAAAAGAAGAAAATGATGAGATATTATGGAAAGATATTAATTATCACGATAATGGATTTGAACCTATATTTGCAACATATTATTTAGATGGAAAGATTAAGAAAACAAATAAAATCATAAGTCCTGATTTTACAACTGATGGAATAATGGAGAAATTTTGGTTTATGTCTGGAGATAAGCCATTTCTTGCCAAAATGGATAATAAGTATGATAATACACTTTCAGCAAATGAAATTATTTATTTTAAAACTGCTGCCATAGCTGGAATAGATACTACACCATATCTTTTGGGAGAAACTAAAAATAATAAATATTGTGCCTGTCCTTGTTTCATTAATAATGCTGATGAAGATTATATATCAGCTATGCAGATAAGACATACTAATTTTAGCTTGTCAGGGGAAATGTTAATTAGATTTTTTATTGAAAAACTAGGATATGAAGAAGAAATGAAACAAATGATAACCCTTGATTGTCTATTTCATAATAAAGACAGACACGAAAAGAATTTTGGGATAAAGAAAACAAAAAATGGGTTTAAGTTTATTGCTCCATTTGATAATGGCTTTTGTTTAGGAGCTGATAGAATTTTAGATAGTAAAATAACTAATAATGATATGAAGCTATTTAATGGAACAAGACAGGAAATATTAGAAAAGTACGGAACATCTGTTAATATAGACAGAACTTCAACTTTAGATATATTAAAATCAACATATGAACAATTTAATATTCCAGAAGAAAGATATGATATTGCAAAAGAAGAACTTGAAGAAGGCTTAAATGTTATTAAATCTGCTAATAAAATTAATAATTATATACATAATGATATTATCTTTACAAATAATGAAATAGAAATTCCAGATATTGAATTGGATTGATGTTATATGCCCCTATTATCTATTGGATATATAGAGGCATATTTCTATTTTACATATTTCAAAGCAAAATCATAAGCATCTTCATAGGTATTAAATTTTAAGTCTTTACCTCTTCTTATCTGAACTCCATCTATATAGACATAAAAATGATTACCCATAGGAAATTTCGTTATTTTTATTTTTTCTTTCTTCATAATAGGAAACTCAATAGTCTTTTTGTGAATAAACTGCTCTGTTATTTTAGACTCACTGTTCCAACCCATTTCCTTATTTATATATATTGTTCCATCTTTAATTAATGACTGATATTGTTGTTTACGAACATCATAAACAATATCTTTATACACATCTTCATATGATTTATAGCAATTCTTACTTTTAAGTCCTATCATCATTTGATATTCATTACAATGCTTACTTCCTTTTCCAAATTCTTTAGTATCATTTATTGTTAATAAAGCTTGTTCCATTTTAGGATTAAAAACAATATTCCAATAATCTAATAATTCTTCAATATTTTTTATTTTTAAATACCATTCTTTTTCTGGAGTACAGATAAAAGTATAGCTCATATTTTTCCTTTCATATAATTACACATATTCTTTCTTAATTTTATCTTTCTATATCTTCAATATTTTCATTTTCTTTTAGCTTTTCATAATACATATCAAGTGCATCTTCAATAATACTTGTTTCTTCCATATAACAAGATGAAAATGATGTACCATAATCATCTTTAAAATCATCTAATGCATTTAATATCTTTTCCTTATCTTGAAATAGTTTTATTACTTATATTAGTTCTAATTCATAATCTTGTTCTATTATCTGATTTTTATTATAAACCTTATTATATTCTTCTTCTAACATAATATAGAGTTTCTTTCTTTGACTAAAAAATCTATTATAATCTCTTTTATAATCATTAAAGCTATAAACATCCCTATATTTAGAATTAGTATATCCTTTATAAATATCATTACAATATTCAAGGATTGCAGTATATCCATTTTCTGTCTTAGATATTGGAAGATATTGATTTACCATTCTAACATAAACTTGAAATTTATGACCTATATTAATATTACTAAGGTTAATATTATCTTCTGGATGTATTTTTGCTAATTCAATAATTATTCCCTTATACAACCTTTCCATAGAATTAGCTAACAAACTATAGGCATCACAAAAGAAATCACATCTCTTATTATATATATTATCTAAAATAGGAAATGTGTTTTCCATATGCCATATGTATTCATTATCAATAATCATATTCCCAAATGGATTTTGGACACAAAAACTGAATTTATTTTTAGAAATCATCTATTATACCCTCATCATAAAGCTGATGAGATACTTCGATTACTGCAAGTGATGTTAATATTTCAGGGGTATCTAATATCTCAATAGCCTTTACATAGTCTTCTTTTTTAACAACAGCAGTATATATTACACGCCCTGAAATTAATTTATAATTGCTTGTGCAACTATCTATTATGATACCTTCATTTAAAAATTCTTTTCCTAAATGTATTTTTCCACAGATACCATTTCTCTTTAAAATTCTTACACTTTTTTCTAAAGCTTTTCTTTGAGCATTATTCATTATTACATTATCAAACATCAAATTTCCTACCTTTTATAATAGTTTTTTTATAATATCATTTAAATATTTCTTATAATGTTATTATAAAATAATAATGTTGCAAACTTAAAAAAAAGGACTACTTTTTATAGTCCTTTAAAGTAAAAATATTTATTTTTTTAACCTAATTCAATACCTTCACTTTCTTTTTCTGTAATAGGTTCAGATTTTTCGGCTTCCTTTTCTGCATTTCTTTCCTGTCTAGCTTTGATTACATAATCATTGACTCTAGCTGCATCAACTCTAATTGTCTGATACTCTTCCCCTTTCTTTACCTGTGCATTAAATTCTACTCCTTTTACTAAAGGAATATTAGAATATCCTTCTTTAGATTTACTAGGAACAACTGTTCTTACATTAACATTCATAATACCATTGTCTGATATTGATTTTTGTACAGGAAAACCAATATTATAAAATTTTTGTCCTTCTTTATTAGTTCTTTCGTGAATAAGCTTGTTATTAATACCGTTAATAAATAAACTTTCTCTCTGTGTTGTCTCTTGTGTATTTGTATTTTCCATATTTATTCTCTCCTATTTTTTATTATTTTTGCTTTAATAATATTAAAATGTTTAAAGCTTTATATAATAAAATAATGTTTTTCTAAATACACATATTTTCTTAATTATCTATATTTTTATATTATTTTACAAAAATCTGTTATATTGTATAAATTATAATTATTTGTTGTAAATATTAATGTTGCATTATATTTATTAATATATTTATTCTTATATATGTTTGTTATATCATTAATCAAAATATTATCAAAATTGTTTTCTATGTCATCTATAATTAAATTAAACCCATTTTTTAATGAAACAATTATATAAATATATAATAATATTCCTCTAGTAGTTTTTTTTGATAATCTATAAAAAAGTTCTTTTGATGTAAATATTTCTTCTTTTTCTTTTGATTTCAAAATATAATTATATCCATTTATTTGTCTTAAATCTATAATACTTTTATCAAAGATTGATATAATGTACTTTAATATATCAGAAGAAATATTATATTTCCTTAATATTTCAAATATTAATTTATATGTATCTTCTTCTTTTTCATAACTATTAAAATATATTGCTCTTATTTTTTCTTTTTTTAATACAAAAAATATATCTGATATATCATCTGGTAACTCATAAGGAACTTCTACTAAATCAAAATCTGTTTCATTATATATATCTTGTATTTTTGTCTTATCATATTTCTTTTTATATATTTTTTGATTAGTAAAAAGTGATTTTTGTTGTAAATGATTATTATTTTTTAATATTGCTTTATATCTATATATATATCCTTTATAAAAAAAATCCATAGTTAAATAAACATTATCATATAAATAATTTTTATTTTCTAAACGAAACTCTCCTAGTATTGAATAACACATATCTAATAATTCCATAATTGTTGTTTTTCCTGAAGTAATATTTCCAATAAAAGCAATTGTATTGTATATATACAAACCATCAGCTACTTTTTGTAATTCAAATTCATTATTGTTTATATCTTCTATTGTCTTTTTTGTTTTATAAACAAAATCAATTTCATATTCCTCTTTATATTTTTTAAAATTACTAACTTTAATATGTAATAGCTTCATTATATCACCTCAATTTTTATCTTTATATAATAATAGTGTATCTTAATAAAAAAAATATTTACAATATTAATGCAATTATAGTGTATATCAATCAAAAGAAAAATACAAATATCATCTTCTTTAAATCTAATATACACTATTATAAAATCTAATATTCCTTAAAAATTAACAACAATATTTTTATGTAAGAATATATATTTCATTTTATTCATTTCTTTCATAAATGCATTATAAAATTCTATAGGTCTGTCTTCTGTTTTACTATAATTAGCAAATACTATATTCATTGTTGGTTTTACTTCTAATATAGCCTTAGCCCAAGTATATGCAAAAGTTTCTAAATCATTATTAAAAGCTCCACATCCCCACATTCCTAATATTAACTTGTCTACTTTATTAAGACTAGCGGTTATTAATATATCTTTCATCTTAGTATAAATATATTCATTATCTGCACAACCTTCAAATGGAGCTGGACTTGTAATAATATCACATTTTACATATTCTTCTAAAGGAATATAATTTTTATCTAAAAAGAAAATACAATCAGGACTATATATAATTTTTCTTGTATTATGATAATTACTTAAATTTTTAGAATAAAATTCTTTATCACATTTATCAGAAATAATACTTTCATATAAATTACTACATCTACATAAACATTCTTCTTGTGTCTTAGCTCCATATAATACTGAACCACCAGGAGTTGCGGCATCTGCGAAATTTAATGCGGCTATATGTATATTTTTATCTTTACATATCTCTGTAACAGTATCATTAGTATTAAATTCAATATTTAAGTTTTTATTTTTATTATTTTTTATTTGACTTAAATAATTACTATAATCTTCATCTATGTATATAGTTGTCTTATTAATTAATTTTTCAGTGTCGGCTTTTAATTCATTATTGGATTTATTTCTAGTATCTTCAAAAACTTTACAAAGGTCCATATTTATTACTCCCTATATATCTCTTCATCTTTTATAACTTCTAATTCTGTTTTAATACTTTGAACTAAGGAATTAAAATTAGAACAATCATAAAAATCTGGAGAATTTAGTTTAAAATCTTTTAAGCAATAATCTTTGAATTTATCAAAAATAAAATCATATTCTTTAGAAAGATATATATTTTTTTCATTATGATTAATAAGCCTAAGTTCTTCATAAATATCAGGATATTTTTCTTTTAATTCTTTAAACTCACAATAGATAGTTACACAACAGTTAAGATAAAAACTATTATTTTCGTAATTATATATTCCATAATAATTTACTTGATAATCTTCATTATGATTGTCCTTATTATGTATTCCAAACATCTTATTAAGATTATCATTTTCTTTTATATAAGATATAAGTTCATCATTATCTTCAAAAATATCAACCTCATTATCAAAAATAATATCATTTTCTTTTAATTCAATATTCATAATTCTACACTCCTAAAACAAACTAACAATTCTGCATTCCTAATTCATAATTCTGAATTAATTTCTACTCTCTTTCCATTTCATCTTCAATACTTTCTCCATTTTCAATTATATCTAAAGCTTTCATAGCATCTAATGAACTTTCACATTTTGCTCCACTATCTAAAAATTGTTCTATAGGAGTTTTCTCTTTCTCACTAACTAATGCATATTTTTTAGATACGGCTGGTATCATTTTATTAAAATCATTTAGTGTAAAACTATTATAAAAACTGCTAAAAGCTTCTCTGCTCATTTTATATGGTTTAGTATCAGTCATTCCAACATTATAAAACTGATTTATTTCTGTTCTTAAATCTTCTTGTAAATCTAAAGGCAATTCAAAAATCTTTGTTTCTTTTTTTACTAATCCTGCATCACCTAATTCATAATCAGATATTTCTTTATCTGTTAAAGGTTTTTCAAATAACAAATAGCCCCAAGCCATAAATATATTATTACTATCACATATTTCTTTTTTAATACACCGATTATCATTTTCATAATTTTCAAAAGCTATCATTTTATTATCTTTATTTTTAGGATAAGTTCCTATACTTATTGGTCTTTCTAAACTATAATATTTATACATCATTTATCTCCTTAAATAGTATTTAATATTTGCTTACAATATTATATTAATAATAATGGAAAATTAAAAATCTTTATATTTTTAAATATCTAGTATAAAAAAAGGAATACTATAAAAATATCCCTCTTTTTAAGTAAAATTATTTTACTGACATATTTAATTCATCTGATAAAGCCTTTATTTCGCCCAATTTGCCACCTAAATCATTCAAGGCTTCCATTGATACATTAAATGATTTTAAGCCCTCATTTGCTGAAGCAGAGACTTCCTCTGATGTTGCTGATAATTGTGTTATATTATCAGATATATTTGTAATTGATACAACTATTGAATTAACATTATCATTTACATTTTTAGAAACATTTATAATCTTTTTTATGTTATCCTCTATATTTTTAAATTGTGTGTTAGTATCTTTTATAGTTTTATTAAGATTAATATAAGTTTCTTTTGTTGTAATTATAAAATCCTCTATTGTTTTATCTATTTGCATAGAAGCCTTTTTAGTCTGGTCTGCTAACTTTCTTATTTCATCAGCAACTACAGCAAATCCTTTACCCGCTTCATTAGCGTGTGCGGCTTCGATACTTGCATTAAGAGCAAGAAGGTTAGTCTGATTAGATATAGCTAAAATAGTTTTTAATATTTTTTTTACTTCATCTGCTTTAGTTTCTATTAATCTAATTGAATTAGACATCTGCATACTGCTTGTATTTACTTCATCAGATTTATCTAATAATTGATTTACAGAAAGTAACCTATTATCTATTGACTCTTTTGTATCACCAATAACATTATTTAAAATACTAATTTCATTTTTTACTTTATCTGTATTATTATTAACCTCTACACAAATAGTCACTTCCTCTTGAATAGCTTCTGCTGTATTTTCTGTACTATCTGTTATATTTTTGATTGCATTATTATTAACAATCATTTCTTTATAAATATTATCATAAGCTTTATTAGCTAAAACAAATTTATTAGAAATATTTTCATTTGCTTTTATTATATTTTCAGATATTTGTTTATTATTATTTAATTCTGTTTGTATTTCATCAGTAGTTTCATCTAAGAAGCTTTTTAAATGAAAACTTGTAAGAATAGAAGCTATTGCACATAAAATAACAATAATTAAAGCTACAGCAACATCTGTAGAAGACACATTATTTTTTAATGTAATACAATGAATAATAACACCGACAACAACAGAAGTATCACCAATAATTGTCATTTTTAAATTAAGATATGCAAAATTAGCAATCATTAAAGGTAATGCTAATGTATAGGTATATAAATGTTTACTAGATAGTAAAACAACTAAATAACTGACAGCATATATGCAACATAAATAATTACCGCAGACTTTTTTTCCTTTATAAGAAAAATAAATAAATGCAGATAAAATAATACTAATAATTCCACAAGATAATTGAATTGAAGTAGTTAAAGTAAATCCATTTTGTATTGATAAATAGAATGATGTAAATATATCATAGATATATACTAAGATAGAAGTAATAAAAGCAAGGGAATCTGCTCTTTTAAACTGTATTGAATTCATTTTTATACCCACTTTCTTATAAAATTTAATTTATAATAATAATGAGAATTAAAAAATATTAATGATAAAAAGATAAAAGATAAATAGAAAATAAAGATTAAAAAGGAGATACTATATCAAAAGATACTCCTTTCTTTTATTTGAATGCCTAGCTGAATGCTTTTTATTTTACTGAGGTCGTAAACCCCAGTAAAATAGGCACTTTCTTAATGCGGAAGATGGGACTTGAACCCACACGATGTTACCACCGGCAGATTTTGAGTCTGCTGCGTCTGCCATTCCGCCACTTCCGCATAACAATAAAATAATACCATAACATAATTAAAAAGGCAAGTAGAAAGTTTCTTTTACTGTTAAAAAAATGCCAGACCAACATACATCAGTCTGGCAGGTAAATAACAATATTCAATTACATAACACACAGCACTATATTTTATAATTCTTGTGCTCATTATACCATATGCCCTGCATTGTTCTTCAACGCATCCGAAGTTTCGAAGAAACTTCTTAGTGACTACGAAGTAGTCATATTATATCCTAATTCTCGTGCAGTTTTTCTGCACATGTAAAGTTCCGTAAGGAACTTCTAAGTGACTACGAAGTAGTCATATTATATCCTAGAACAAAGAATTATATAATTCCTCATACTTCTTAGCTGAACTCTTCCAAGAGAAATCTGCTTTCATTCCTCTGTCAACTATCTTGTTCCACTCTCTCTTGTGGTTATAGTATACGCTCTTAGCATAATTAATAATCCCAAGCATTTCGTGGGCATTGTAATTAGCAAATGAGAAGCCTGTTCCTGTACTCTCATATTCATTATATGGCTCAACTGTATCCTTAAGACCACCTGTCTCTCTAACTATAGGCACTGTACCATATCTTAAAGACATAAGCTGGCTGAGTCCACAAGGCTCAAACAATGAAGGCATAAGGAATGCATCACAAGCTGCATATATCTTGTGTGACATCTCCTCTGAATAGTAAATATTAGCAGATACTCTGTCATTATATTTCCAGTCAAAATGTCTGAACATATTCTCATATTTCTCTTCACCAGTTCCAAGAACTACAAGCTGTACATCTTCTGCACATAACTCGTCCATAACATAAGCAATTAAATCGAGACCCTTCTGGTCTGTAAGTCTTGATACTATACCTATCATAAACTTACTCTTATCCTGTGCAAGTCCCAGTTCTTTCTGGAGAGCAACTTTATTCTTCCACTTTTCTTTACGGAAAGTAATCTGATTATAGTTAGCCGCAAGAGATTTATCTGTCATAGGATTATATACTTCGTAATCTATGCCATTAACAATACCACTAAGAACATTAGCTCTTGCATTCATAAGACCATCAAGATTCTCACCATAGAAAGGTGTCTTAATCTCCTCTGCATATGTCTCGCTAACAGTAGTTACCCTGTCAGCGTATACTATGCCACCCTTAAGATAATTAGCATCTTTATATGCTTCAAGCTTATCTGATGTAAAATAGCTGTCATCTAATCCGGTAATATCCTTTACCTTCTTAAGATCCCATATACCCTGGAACTTAAGGTTATGTATAGTCATTATTGACTTTACACCATTGTAGAAATCCCCAAGTGCAAAACGCTCGTGTAAATATACCGGAATAAGTCCTGTCTGCCAGTCATTGCAATGTATTATGTCTGGCTTAAAACCAATAACAGGTATTGCTGACAAAGCAGCTTTGCTAAAGAATGCAAATTTCTCAATATCTTCGTGTATCCAGCTATAAGGCTTTGGTCCTCCAAAATAGAATTCATTATCAATAAAATAGAATGTAACTCCATCATACTCCATTTCAAATACGCCAACGTACTGTGTACGCCAAGCTAAATCAATATAGAAATGAGTCTTGTATACCATCTTCTCTCTGTACTCCCAAGGAATACATGTATACTTTGGAATCATAACACGAACATCAAATTCATCCTTATTAAAATACTTAGGAAGCGAACCAACAACGTCAGCTAAACCTCCTGTTTTAATGAAAGGTACTGCTTCTGATGCAATAAATAAAACATTCTTCATATAATCCCCTTTCTATACATCTATGTAACTAAATGTATAAATATAATCAATGTAATAACTATATTAAAACATATTTTTCAAAATATATCAATTACCAGTATCTTCTTACACCAATTATCTGCATTCCGATATTAACTGAAGAAACCTTTACATAATCACCAGGTACAGAAGCATGTATCATCTGTCCTCCGCCGATGTAGATACCAACGTGTCCCGGGTAACATATTACATCACCTGGCTGTGCGGCACTTATGCCACCTGATACAGCAACGCCTCCATATGCCTGTGAACTTGATGAACGGGCAACACCAGATATACCTGCCTGTGCAAGTACATATGATACAAGACCTGAACAGTCAAATCCACTTGGTGAAGCTCCACCACTTCTATAAGGAACACCAACATATCTGTAAGCTATTGAAACAATGTTAGATGCAACTGATGAATCATTATTAGCTGATGTAGGTATTGATGTAACTTTTGTCTTAGTTGTTGTCTGACCGCTTGTTGCAGCTGCTCTTGCTGCTTCTGCCTGTCTTTTCTGTTCTAATGCCTTAGCAGCTTTTTCATTAGCTTCTGCTAATAATTCGTCAAAGTTGCTGATATCACTCTGTGCAGCATCAATTGCTGTATAAAGTGTAGCCTGCTTGTTAGTAAGCTCCTTCTGCTTGTCATTAAGAGCTGCCTGCTTAGTCTCTAAATCACTTTTATATTCAGCGATAGATGCTGCTGTTGCAGCCATCTCTTCAAGCTTGTTACGATCATAGTCATATACCTGCTGCATATAACTTGCCTTATTAATAACATCACTCATATCAGATGCTGTAAGGAATACATCTGAAATTGATGTTGACTGGTCTTCATACATATATTTAATTCTTAATTTAGTATCATCAAACTGTTTCTGCTGTAACTGTTGTGCAGCTTCAAGATCAGCGTTAGTCTGGTCAATCTCATCTGAGAGATCTGCCATATCCTGTTCTAAAGAACTCATCTCTGTAAGAAGATAGGCAGCCTGCTGCTGCAGCTGATCAAGTTCATTCTGTTTATCCTGCTTCTGCTGTGTAAGTGTACTGATTTCGTCAGCAAATGCTGTTGAACCTATAATTGTTGTTCCCGCAATAGTTGTTGCCAATGCTGCTGCAGCAAACGTTTTGAATACTCTTTTACGCATATATAAAACTCCTAAATATTACAATTTTGTTAAAACATTTTTACAAATACGTTAATATTATAATATACAAAGTTCAATATAGCAAGAAAAAACCGCAAAAAAGCTGATAAACTGTCAGTATAATTCCTAAAAAACCATCAAACTGCTGTCTGATGAAGCCTTATATTATCTGATATAAGTGCTATGAATTCTGAATTAGTCGGCTTGCCTTTGCCATTGCTGATTGTATATCCGAACAAATCGTTAAGAATATCCGGATTGCCTCTGTTCCAGGCAACTTCAATAGCGTGTCTTATAGCTCTTTCAACACGGCTTGGTGTTGTGTCAAACTTTTTGGCTATAGTTGGATAAAGGACTTTGGTAATACTATTTATTATATCCGGATCATTAACCGCAAGTGTGATAGACTCTCTCAGATACTGATAACCCTTTATATGTGCAGGAACACCAATCTCGTGTATCATTCCTGTAATCTCATTCTCAAGGATATGTTTGTTATGAGGAATACTGTCGTTAACCGATTTTTTTATATTGACAGGCTTTATATTAATAATTCCTCCAATATATTTAATGCGGTCAATCAGCATATTATTATCAAATGGTTTCATAACATAATATGTAGCTCCCATATTGAAAGCATCCTCTGTCACTGCTTCCCTTCCAACTGCACTAATAACAATAAATGCAGGATTAACACAATCATTATCCTCCCTTATCCTCTGCATAACAGTTAGTCCGTCAATCTGCGGCATAATAATATCAAGAAGTACAATATCAGGCTGTGTCTTTTTAATGACATCAACTGTATCCTCGCCATTCGTTGCTGTACCTACAACATCTAACTGCGGCTCTCCATTAATAACCTCTTTGATTACATCTACCATTCTCTTGTTATCATCCGCAATTACAATTTTCAATGGATTCATAAGCAATTCTTCCCCTCGTCATATAATAATATATAAATATGCTTTCCGCCAAAAGAACCTATCTTTCAGCACCGCATAATGAATATATTTATTATTATATATTTAAAAATGTAATTTTACAACGAAAACGCATCGCAACTATCGACATAATTCGACAAATAAAATTAAATCATATAAATATATTGGCATTATAAACCTTTTTATTTAGCTTCATTATTGCAGATAATAATATCATCAGATAAATTTCAAATAAATTTTAAAGGAGGAAAACCATGCTTATTAATAAAAATACATTTTCTAATAAATTATTAAATAAGTATATTTACTGGTCAGGAATAATAACACTTTTATTTATTCTTATTACATCTTATGTAAACTATGTTAATAAGCATTTTCCTGAACAGATATATATAACTGAGCAAAGCGATACAAGTATCAACCTGTCACTCCCCGTTACCGGAAGCGTTCACAACACGCAGAATGGTACTAATAACAGTCTTGCAAATGCTGATTTCAGCCGAGAAGTCACTTTTATAACCGGCAGTCCTGGAAGTTACCACATCGACCTTCATCTGTTCGGCTTCTTATTTTTAAAGACAGTAAATGTCAATGTGGTTGATGAAAAATACGTCTATCCCTGTGGCTTTCAGGCTGGCTTATATCTGAAAAGCAGCGGAATACTTGTAGTAAAGACGGATTCCATCGAGAGCAAATCAAGTGGTACAATAACCCCCTGCGAAAATATTATTACCAAAGGCGATTACATTTTAAAAATCAATGATGAAGAAATCAATTCCAAGAAGCAGTTATCTTGCAAGGTAAATGAATGTGCTGGCGAGAAGCTTAATATAGAATTACTGCGTAATGATGAAATAATAAATGTAACTGTAACCCCTGTTGAGGATAAAAACAGTGAATATAAGCTAGGTCTGTGGGTAAAAGATGATGCACAGGGTATAGGAACAATAACTTATATTGATACAGATTATAACTACGCTGCACTTGGTCACCCGATAACTGATAATACCACCGGCAAAGCCCTTAATATTAAATATGGCAGATTATATAACACAAGAATTCTATCAATAATAAAAGGACAGAATGGCACTCCTGGAGAATTGCAGGGAATTATAGACTACAAGAACAGTACCCCGATAGGAACAATTGACAAGAACAGCTCTTACGGAATATATGGAACAATCGACAACTCTATTGTAAAGAAGCATTCTCTTTCACTTATGAGTGTCGGTTACAGATACAGTGTCCACAAGGGTAAAGCATATGTAAGATTTTACAGGAATAATAAATATGATGACTACGAAATTAAAATTACACAGCTTAACAATAACGATTCCAAAAATATCAGTTTTGTTGTTACCTCTGAAGAACTTCTTGATATGACTAATGGAATTGTACAAGGTATGTCTGGCTGTCCTATTATTCAGGACGGAAAGATAATAGGTGCTGTAACACACGTTCTTATTGATGACTCAAGAAGCGGATATGGCATATATATAGAAAATATGCTTAATGCTTCATAAAATTAACAGCTGGTATATACATACCAGCCGTTAATTTTTCAGAGTGCTTTTACTGTTCCAGATATAATTATTATAATAACTATATCTAAAAATCACAACTCTGATTTCACTTTATCAGCCATAATCTTTAATTCTTTGGCATTCTCAAGCACAGAGTCTGTAAGTGTCTCACCGGATAACATTCTGGCAATTTCATTAAGACTATCATCTCCTGCGACCCTCTGGATATTACTGTAGGTCTTATTATCGTGTACACTCTTTTCTATTATGTAATGGGCATCTGCCATAGCCGCAATCTGTGGCAGATGTGTTATACATATTATCTGATGCGATAACGAAAGCCTTGCAAGCTGATTAGATACCTTTGAAGCCGTCTTACCACTTATACCTGCATCAATCTCATCAAATATAAGTGTCTTATCTGCATCTTCTGACATAACTGTCTTTATGGCAAGCATAATTCTTGAAAGTTCACCACCCGAAGCAATCTTTGATAATGGCTTTAAATTCTCACCAGGGTTCGTTGATATCATAAATCTTACATTATCACAGCCCTTTGAAGATAAAGATGGTTCTTTAGCAAAATCTATTCTGAACTTTACATCTAAAAAGTTAAGATTCTTTAAAGAAGCTATGAATTGCTCTGCAAGCTTTACTGCTGCCTGCTGTCTTATGGAACTTAGCTTTTGGGCTATATTCCACGCCTTACAGCATGCTTCTTCATACTCTTTTTTCCTTCTGCTTATAAGCTCATCAAAATTGTAATAATCTGCAAGCTTCGCATTAATAGCCTTTAAGGTATCATTAATAGCCTCTATTGAACTTCCATATTTGTTCTTAAGATTATTAATAAGATCAAGTCTTTCCTGTAGTTCGCTAAACTCTCTTGGATCATATTCAGAGTTCTCTATATATGAACTGATACTGTGTCCGGCATCACGAATAAGTCCTTCAGCATCAGACAAAGTATCACAGCACTCTTTCAATACATCATCATATTCACTTGCTGTTATAAGTGACTTTAATGCAGTTCCTATCATATCACTTATATTATCATTACCTGAATTCAAAAGCATATCTGCATACGAAAGCTCATTAGTAATCTTCTGGTAATTATTAAGCTTATGATATCTTGCTTCAAGCTCCTCATCTTCATCTGGCTGTATATCGGCCGTCTGTATCTCATTAGCTTCATACTCAAGAAATGCTATCTCTTTTTGAAGTTCATCTTTATCCTTATCAATAAGTTCTAACGCTTTCTTTGCTTTAACCATATCTTTATATGCCTCTTCCATAGCCTCTCTTAATTCAGCTATTTCATCAGCACAGAATGTATCTACAACCGTCAGATGATTAGCATCATCCATAAGTATCTGGTTATCGTGCTGTCCATGAACATCTATAAGATAGCGTGCAAGCTTCTGTGTCTGTGCCGCCGTAAAATTCTGTCCATTAACCTTTATCTGCGAACGTGTTGGTGTTATCTTTCTTGAAATAAGCAGTTCACCATTCTCAATATCTATAACTCCAAGCTCTTTTATGCGTTCAATTACATTATCATCTTCAATATTAAAAAGCAGTTCTGAAAGTCCATATTCTGCACCTGTTCTTATAAAATCAGGCGATGTCTTGGCACCTAGTGCCGCATTAATAGAACCCAATATAATAGACTTACCTGCACCTGTCTCTCCTGACAGAATATTAAGCCCCTCTTCAAAATCAATATTTTCTTCTTCTATAAGTGCAAGATTCTTAACATGTAAATTAGATAACATATTCCTCCTCTGATACTATATCTTTATAATACTATGCCTTTATAAGTTTCTTAAGTTTATTAGAAACATTTACAGTATCCTTAACAGTCCTTACAGCACACATAATAGTGTCATCACCTGCAATAGAACCAACTATCTCATCAAGCTTAAGTGCATCCAGCGCCGCACACACCGCCATTGCCATACCCGGAACAGTCCTTATAACAAGAATATTCTGTGCCATATCCATAGAAAGATAGCCTTCCTTTAGCACTCTTATATATTTGTCATTAGGTACAGGACTGCTATGTGAAAGAGTTGTATACTTCTGATTAACCCCGTCAATTGTGACCTTGGTAAGATTAAGTGCTCTTATATCCCTTGAAACAGTCGCCTGAGTTACATTATATCCTGCTTTATTAAGTGCATCAGCAAGCTCTTCCTGAGTTCCTATATTATTATCAGCTATAAGTTCTAATATTTTTTTATGTCTGTCTGATTTCACTTTTCTTCTCCTATTCCGGCTACATTTTATTCCTTATCCTTTCAAGGAAAGAAATTCTGCTTGTCTTTATAAGCCGTGCTGTCTTATCAGAACGGGTAATAACAACTCTGTCCCCTGTTATGACATTACAATAGCTTTCTCCATCATATGTAGCTACTCTTTCTTCTGATAATTTCTTATTATCATTCATCTGTATTACAATCTCATCATTCTGTTCAAATATTATGCTTCTCTGAGTAAGTGTATGTGCACATATTGGTGTAATCATTATAAGATGTGCATTCGGCTGGACAATTGGTCCGCCTGCCGATAAAGAATAAGCTGTAGAACCTGTCGGCGTAGATACTATAACTCCGTCTGCCGCGAACGAATTAAGATATTCTCCATTGACATATATATCAAAATCTATAACCCTTAATATTCCCCTTCTGCTAAGAACTACATCATTAAGTGCTACATCTTCATATATAAGCTCGTCATCACGGTATATCTTTCCATCAAGCATCATCCTTGTATCTATCTCATAACAGTCATTAATAAGGCTTTCAAGGGTATCATACACTGTGTTCATATCTGTATCAGTAAGATACCCCAGCGTTCCTATGTTAACACCAAGAAGAGGTATATTCTTAGAATTAAGGTCTCTTGCCGCCTGTATAAGCGTACCATCCCCACCAAGAACAATTATGCATTCTGTATCATCTGGCACAACATCAGCATTCGTATAACAATAATCAGTATGTTCTACATCTGCCGAGTCAGGATTATATATACAGCTTACATTGTGCTTATTAAGATAATCCAGAATACTGTTTGTATATACAAGGTCTGGATCTTTAGTTGTATTCGTGACTATGTAAAAAGATTTCATTAACGCCTCTATACTTTAAATTAATATTAATATCTATATGAATATATTACAATGTTTCGTGGGCTTTGTCTACTATATTTTGTATTGTGAAAGGAATATCATCATAGGTTCCTTCTATATGTTTCTGTAAATGAAGAAGATATTCGATATTTCCTTCCGGACCCTTAACTGGCGAGAATTCAAGGTTAAGTATCTCAAATCCAATTGAAATTGCATAATTAATAACCATTTCTATAACTTCGATGTGTACCGCCTTATCCCTTACAACACCGTGTTTACCAACCTTTTCTCTTCCAGCTTCAAACTGTGGCTTTATAAGACATACTATCTGCCCGTCATCTGTAAGAAGATTTTTCACTGGAAGCAGCACCTTTGTAAGCGATATAAATGATACGTCAATGCTTGAAAAATCTATCTTATCCGCAATATCTTCCGGTGTTACATATCGTATATTAGTCTTTTCCATGCATACAACACGCTCATCATTACGAAGCTTCCAAGCAAGCTGTCCGTGTCCTACATCAACAGAATATACTTTAACAGCACCATTCTGAAGCATACAATCTGTAAAACCACCTGTTGATGAACCAACATCCATACATATTTTCCCTTCAATCGTTACATCAAAATTCTCCATAGCTTTTTCAAGCTTTAACCCGCCACGGCTTACATACTTAAGTGTATTGCCTCTTACCTCAATATTAACAGTCTCATTAAATGATGACCCAGCTTTATCTTCCTTCTGTCCGTCAACATATACATTTCCAGACATAATTATAGCCTTTGCCTTTTCCCTGGAATCAGCAAGCCCCCTGTTCACCAACAGAACATCTAATCTTTCTTTACTGCTCATTATTATTATCTCCAATATTATTATAAACTGCTGTTATACGTTTAACAATTGTATCTTCATCTATTCCTGTCTCACGCCGTAATATATCAACACTTCCGTGTTCTATATAATCATCAGGAAGTGATATGTCAAGCACATAGTTATGAAGTTCTTTATCATTGATATATTGACAGACTGCACGCCCAAATCCGCCCGATGATACATTCTCTTCAAGTGTTACTATAAGCTTATGTGTTGTGCTTATTTTATCAAGCATTGCACTGTCTATAGGCTTTACAAAACGTGCATTTACAAGTGTCACGTTATAGCCCTGCTCTTTAAGTCTTTCCCTTACATTAAATGCTGTATCAACCATACTTCCAAGTGCAAGAATTGCTATATCACTTTCTTCATACATAAGCTCAGCCTTGCCGTATTCAACCGGTGCATTAAATTCGCGAAATCTGACAACTGCCTCGCCTCTTGGATATCTTATAGCTATCGGCCCATTAAATTCTTCCAGAGCGAACTCAAGTGATGACTTTAATTCATAATCATTCTTTGGTGCCATAATAGTCATATTAGGTATTGATGACAGGAATGATATATCAAATATCCCCTGATGTGTCTCTCCATCACTTCCAACAAGTCCTGCCCTGTCTATTGCAAACACAACGTGAAGCTGTTGTATACACACATCATGTAATATCTGGTCATAAGCTCTCTGTAAAAATGAAGAATATACCGCAAACACTGGTTTTAATCCGCCTGCTGACAATCCTGCCGCAAATGTTACAGCGTGAGCCTCAGCAATTCCGACATCAAAAAATCTATCCGGAAACCACTTTGAGAACTTAGCAAGCCCAACTCCGTCTGGCATAGCCGCTGTAATAGCACATACAGACCTGTCTTTCTTGGCTATTTCACATATAGAATTAGAGAACACCTGCGAATATGTTGGCCGGTCAGATTTATTAATCTCCATACCTGTCGCCACATCAAATGGTCCAATACCATGAAACTTGCTTGGATTGCGCTCTGCCGGCTTGTAACCACGTCCTTTCTGCGTAACAACGTGGACAAGCACAGGTCCATTTATTCTTTTTGCAACTGTAAGTATCTTGATAAGCTTATCCATATCGTGTCCGTCAACTGGTCCAAGGTAATATATACCCATACTTTCAAACATCGAATCGTGAAGAATCACCTGCTTTAGATTCGACTTTGTCTTCTGGATAAGCTTTACAACCTTGTCCCCTTTAGGAAGCTTATATAATACATTGCCTATATTCTCTTTTAAATCATAGTAAGAGTCTGACGAACGTATTTCACTAAGCATATTGGATACGCCGCCGACATTTTTAGAAATTGACATTGTATTATCATTAAGTATAATCACAAAATTACCCTTAATACCTGAAGCATTATTTAAAGCTTCATATGCCATACCACCTGTAAGTGCACCATCACCTATAACAGAAACTACACTGTAATCTTCGTGCTGTACATCTCTTGCCATAGCAATTCCAAGTCCTGCTGATATTGATGTCGAGCTGTGACCTGTATCAAAAGCATCGTAATCACTTTCATTTCTCTTAGGAAAGCCGCTCATACCGCCGAATTTTCTTAATTCATCAAATTGATTTTTCCTTCCTGTAAGTATCTTATGCGTATATGACTGATGTCCTACGTCCCATATAAGCTTGTCCTTTGGAAGATTAAATACAATATGAAGTGCCATAGTAAGCTCCACAACGCCAAGATTAGAAGCCAGATGTCCGCCTGTGACACTTATCTTATCAATAAGAAACTGGCGTATCTCATCAGCAAGCTGGTTGTATTCTATTGGTGATAATTTCTTAATATCGTTAGGTTTATTGATTTTCTCAAGTATCATAATTAACCTCTTTCACACGATTACCTATCCCTATGTATAAGCATTGTGATTAAATCCTCCAGATACTCGTTATGTCCAATAGTTTTGAGTGTTTCCAATGCTTTTACGGACATATCAGCAGTATCTTTTTCTGCTTTTTCCATTCCATAAAGTGTAACATATGTTGTTTTATTATTTCTCTCATCACTTAACACAGGCTTTCCAAGTACTTCCTGTGTGCTTGTAACATCAAGAATATCGTCCTTAATCTGAAATGCGAAGCCTATATTATAACCTGTTTCCTCAAGAAGCTTAGTGACATTTTCATCACAACCTGCAATAATTCCACCAGCCATAAATGCCGCTTCTATAAGAGCACCTGTCTTTAATCTGAAAATGTAATCAAGCTGTTCTTCATTCATCGGCTTATCTGTAAGCATTACATCAAGCGATTGTCCTCCGACCATACCATCAACACCAGCCTTATTAGCTATCACATCTGCGGCAGCAGAATATCTTAATACAGCCTGTGCATCACCTGTCTTTGCTGCTTTATGTATAGCTGAAAGCATTGTTTCATACGCAAGATTCAAAAGTCCGTCACCCGCTAATATTCCAAAATCTTCACCAAATTTCTTATGTGTTGTAAGCTTTCCTCTTCTATAGTCATCATTATCCATAGCAGGAAGATCATCATGCACCAAAGAATAAGTGTGTATCATCTCAAGAGCCGCCATAAATGGATACAATTCTTCCTCGTTAGTACCATTACACAACTTGTAAGTTTCAAGCATAATCATTGGTCTTATTCTCTTGCCGCCAGCTTCCACGCTGTAATCCATCGCAGATTTAATATATTCTGCGTGTCCCTTAGCTTCTGGCAGGTACTTTTCTATTATATTATCTATACAGGAGGTCTCTTTGCTTAACTGTTCTTTGAAATTATTCATTATTATCCACCACCCCATTATCATCAATTATAACAATCTGTTTTTCAACCTTATCAAGCATAGTATTACATTTATTGAGTAATTCCATACCTTCTTTATATTTTTTAAAAGACTCATCTAATGTAAGCTCGCCCTGTTCCATTTCATTAAGAACTGCCTCAAGCTTATTAAATGTATCTTCAAGATTAGAAGCCTTTGCCATTAATTATACCTCATTAAACATTATCAATATTTGTGACCTTAGCTGTCACAGTACCATCTTTTAAATAAAGCGTTAACAAATCATCTACTGATACATCGTTAACCGACTGTACTCTCTGTTTATTATTCTCTACATAGCTGTAGCCCTTGTCAAACTTCTTTAAAGGACTTACATTATCAAGTCTGTACGCAGCTAATGACAGCTTCTGCCTGTAGCGTTCCACTGCTTGTGTCATCTGGTTATTTAATATATCCTCTATATGAATAAGACGTTGTCTTCTTTCATATATCTGGTTAATAGGATTGTATATCTGCAAAGAAAGCTTGTCCTTCTCTGCCCTGTTCTTATATCTGGCAAATACATTATCCAGAGCATTTCTTAAACGTCTCTTGTATGCCTGCATATAATCATCAACCTGTACCATATCAAATACTGCACACTCTGCAGCGGCAGATGGTGTTGGAACTCTTAAATCTGCCACAAAGTCTGTGATTGTAAAATCTGTTTCGTGCCCAACCGCTGATATAACCGGTGTATTACAGCTAAATACTGCCTCTATAACCTCTGGTTCATTAAATGCCCACAAGTCTTCAAGTGAACCTCCTCCACGTCCAACAATAATGCAATCCACCCCGAACTTATCAAGCACAGCTATTCCCTTGGCAATACTGTACTTGGCATATTCGCCCTGAACTAATGCAGGATACAGATACAGACTTACATACGGATTGCGCCTGTGTGATATATTCATTATATCGTGTATAGCAGCTCCTGTTGAAGCTGTTACAATTCCTATCTTTCTTGCAAAACGTGGTATCGGGCGCTTATATGATGAATCAAAATATCCCATATCATCATACTGCTGTTTTAATTGTTCAAACTTCTTATATAAATCCCCCATACCACTTTCGGTAATATTAACGGCATACAACTGATACCTGCCATCACGTTCATATATATCAATTCTGCCATCTACTACAACAGACATTCCATTTTCAAGCTTTATATCAAGCTTTGATGCATAAGAGGCAAACATAACAACTGCAATCGTTCCACCCGAATCTTTTAAAGTAAAATAAATATGACCGGATGTATGATACTTGCAATTAGATATTTCCCCTTTTATCTGAATACGATTAAGTACAAAATCCTGTCTAAACATATTCTTAATATAGGAATTAATCTGTGTTACAGTATATACTCCAGCCATCGTTCCTCTTTCTTAATCTCTTTATTATGCTCTTTAATTCAGCAAAAGGTTATTATACAAGCTTTGCAAGAACACCATTGACAAATGATGCTGCATTATCATCAGAGCCATAACTTTTAGCTAACTCTACAGCCTCATTAATAGCTACATTAACAGGAATATCATCATCATAAAGCATCTCATAGACTGCAAGCCGCATAATAGCAAGCTCTGCCTTACCAATACGGTCAACCGGCCAGCCTTCTGATACCGAATTAATCTTCTCGTCAAGCTCATCGCTTAATTCACATACAAGAAGTGCCTTATTCTTAATATATTCGTAATCTTTCTCATTGACATCTGTCAAATCATCAAAATAGTAGTCAATCTGTTCTCTTAATTCATTCTTATCGTGGAAAGGAACACGGAATATAAGCTTAAAAACGTGTTCTCTCATTTCTGATCTTGTCATAGGAATCCTCTCATCAATTAATTACTCAAACAGGACTGCCCATTAAGGACAGTCCCAAAAGCTTACTGTACTTAGTTGTCAATATTAACGCCAGCAATCTTAATATTAACTTCTGATACTTCAAGACCTGTCATTGTCTCGATTGCTGTCTTAACTCTGTCCTGTACTGTGGCTGATACCTTAGGTATCTCACAGCCATATTTAATATTAAGTGCAAGATTAACTGTCACATCATTCTCACCAACGTGAACCTTAACACCCTTAGATAAATTCTTCATTCCAAGCTTGCTTACAAGTTCATTAGTGATGTTGCCAGCCATACTCTCAACGCCTTCCACCTCTGTAGCAGCAAGACCTGCAATAATAGCAACAACCTCATCTGCAACTCTTACTTCGCCAATATCCTTGCTTTCGTGAATTGTATAAGTATTACCTCTATCTTCAAACTCTTTTGTCATAATGCCCTCCTGACTGTTATTAACGTAATCTTTAATCTATTATAATAAAAAATATAAATAAATGCAATGATAAGTTACTTAATAACATTAATGGTAATTTTATCCGATGTAACCCCTGTCTTTCTCTTTGCTATATCTTCAATCTGAGCTTTCTGGCTGTTTTCTAATGTCTGCTGGTTAATTACAATATCAACGCTGTCTTCTGCCACTGAAGCCACCACATCATTAAATCCCTTTGCCTCTAATAACAACTCAATAGCTGCCTCTTTTTCTGAATATTCTGCAATTTTGGCAAGTTCATTTATCGCCTCTGTCTTTGAAGCCTTATCGATTGCTGTATCATTGACTATATTAGTAAGATTTTCTGTATTCTTGGCACGTATCTGTTCTCTGTTAAGCTTAGCTTCAGAGATTACACTTGAAGACACGCCCTGTCCTGATGTAAGTATAACGCTTCCTGGTTCTTCAAGACTCTCATCATCTGGTTCTTCCTCAGTAAATATTGTATCATCTGTTGATGTATTGACAACTTTACTGCCGCTCTTACTGCTGACAGATATTATATCTGAAATGTTTCCTGCATAATTAATATATCCCGCAACAGCTATCATAATAGCAAGTGCTGTAATAATAACCTGATTTTTCTTAACTCTTTTCACAAAAAACCTCCATATTTAAGACATTTTCATTACTTTGATTTTATGTACAGGAACATTTAAAAGCCCATATACAGCATTCGTAATCTCACTTACAAGCTCTTTATTATCACCACCCTCACATACTATTATCACACCTTCAATAACAGGCATATTCTCCATTACTACATATGGCGTATTACCATTAGCTGTATCATAAAAAATGTGTGTCTCTGTTTTTTGCGTACTATTGGAATTCTCATCATTATTCCCATTAACTTCTTCATCAGAATAATCTGTATCCTTGGCAAGTATCTTTTCAGACGAATTCTTAAGACTGACCATAACTTTAACCTTTCCTGCCCCCTCAACATCAGATAAGGTATCTTCTAATCTTTTCTCTACATATTCCTCATACATTTTCTGTGTGGCCTCACCGCTTTCCTGATTAGATGTTGTGTTTTCTGATACAGTCTGTCTGTCTTTTACAGGAATTGATATAACCATAAGCAGTATGCCTGCTAGTATTACTATTAATATTTTATCTTTGCCTAATTTATTCAATATATTTTCATAATTAAATATAATAATTCTCCTTTCCGTCCTGAACATCGGAATACGAAATATTCTCTGTACCTGGCTTAATGTATATTGATAAGTATTTCATCTATACTAAAATTATCCGCTACCATTTTAGCGAATTGCTCTATATCCGATTTATTCAAAGCCGTTTTAGCATTCTGTGTGCTTTCCAAACTTGAAACACTTTTTTTGTTTTTTACTGATATATCAATCCCTGTAATTACAGATGAATAATCGGTGTCTGATTTATTCAATATGCTCTTATCGTTTAATTCAACCTTTACATTATTAACTTCAACTCCACACTCCTCTGCTATATTTAACACCCTGCTTATAACTGTCTGTTTTACTGCATTGCTCACATAGCTGTAATAGTCTGATTGAAGGCTGCTATCACCAGTATACGAACTTGAATAGCCTGCAATGTTTTTACAATAATCATTATACAATGTATTTACCCTGTCAGTTATATATTCCTCATTAAATAAAAGCAGAAGTACAGGCTTTAATAAAATCATAAGGAATATAAGCCTCATTACCACCTTATAGCTGCCCTCATACCTGGGTGGAATAATATTCATTAATACAGCTGACATAACCATAAATATGAGCAATGCCCTAAGCCACGAATACAGCTTCATTGTGCCTCCTTTCATACTGATACACAGTTAGTTGCAACACATATAATTGCTATTGTTAATATAAACAGGACAAGTGTAATCATCATAATATATACAATCATTCCAAGTGCCTGCCCAAGCGAACTGACTGCCCTTACCATTCTCTTATCACTTATTGGCTGTAGTCCTGCAGCAATCCCCTGATATATAACCGCAAGAAGACCAATCCGCAGCAACGGAAAGAACATACACATAACAATAGCAATAATTCCCGACACACCGATTGCATTTTTTATTAATGCAGAAGATGAAAGTATCGTATTGGATAACACCTGTGCTGTGTCACCTATACCAGGTATAAGGCTTATCCCCATAAATATACCTTTAGAATTAACCGTGTCCTGAACAGGTGTTAATATGCTCTTAATTGCATTAAGTCCAATAAACACTGTAAGTATCGTATAGCAGCACCATTTCACTCCTTTTTTAATAAGGTTACACGCCTTATCCATATGTGCTTCTTTGTCTATGCAGTCACATAACGAAATTATGAGATATATTTTATTTGTTTTTAATAATATATTTTTAAAAAATATATTGCTGACTGCAATCATAGCAATTATTATCTGGTAATACACAGCTTTACTCATTATTGCACCAGAAGCACTTATTGCCGGCAGGAACACCATACTGATTGCTTTATAAAGATTAATAATCGATGTAAGAGTGCTGCTGGCTGTATCTGAAGCCTGTATGAACACAACAAACAATATCGTTATAAGAGATATTGCAATAACACTTAATGTGCTTTCGGTAAGCTGCTGTTTATTAAAAAATGGGCCAAATACATTTATAAATGCAGATAATATACATAAAATAAGTATCTTCATACAATCATTACGGTTACTGCTTATAACCTCTGTTATATACTGTACAATCTTCTTACCCGAATCCCTCGTTGAATTACCCGAATATATGCTGTCTACTATATCCTCAAAGGTAACCGAATTGTAACTGCTTTCTTTTAATATCTTATCAATATCCTTATAATCATAATCAGACCAGCCAGATGTATCCGTGACAGTTTCCTGTCCGTTAGTTTCCGCTTTAATCACATTGGCATTATTGTATACAAGCATTAATATTACCGACATTAGTAATACGCTTTTTAATAGCGGTAGTATATAATTAAGTTTCATAAATATATATTTCCGCCCAGTAAATATACTTCTTAATAATGATAACATATATTGGGGGCAGTTATTGTGCATTAATATACATCTTATTTTATACATTTATTAATCATCTCCATAAGCGACAGTACAATTGGAATACTTATTGTTGCAACAGCAATCTTACACATAATCTCAAGCTGTGATGCCGCCGCGTTAAACCCATTATCCCTACACACATCAGATATAAGCTGCGTTATAAAGGTTATTCCTATAATCTTCATTATTATCTTTATATACACATCACCAATTCCTGTTAAAGAAATCATTACTCCAAGCTGTCCTGTTATGGCTGATATGTTATTTATTATATTAATTGAAATAATAAGGCATAACGAAAGTCCTATAGCAGAAGCTGTTACTGGTGACTGTTTTTTTATAAGCAGTGATGTTATAACCGTGCATAATGCAAGCATAGATATTTTCAGCAATTGTTACTCCTTTTACATATCAAACAATTTCTGCATAGTTGTAAACAGTTCTAATATGTATGGAAGTATCCAATAAAGCACAAGCAGAAGTCCCGCAAGCCCTGTTAAGAAAGCCTGGTCATCTCTTCCACTATGCTTTAATATCTGATTAAGTATAGAGATTATTATTCCAACGGCAGCTATTTTAAATATCAAATTAATTTCCATACACATCCCCATTCTTTATTATGCTGTGTTCATATCAGCATTATTGCTATAAACACTCCTGCTGTTATTCCACCAATCCTGCAGATTTTCATTCTCGGTGCAATATCCATTGCCACATTTTCATTTATTCTTTTGAGCCTTTCAATTGATAATTCCAGATTTTGAACCTGCATATTTTTATCAATATACGAATTAAAATGCGACAATTCATACATTACATTAAGTTCGTCTTTTTTTAATATTTTTCTCCTGTTAAGTACATTTACAGCTTCCTCCCACACAGCTTCATATGTAACAATGCCCTCATCACTTAATGTCTTCGCTGCATAACTGAACATTTCCTGAACATAGCAGTTATCAGAATTAACAGATAAATCCCTGAATATGTCAGGGAGCGTGCTTGAAGCATAGCCTATCTGTGCCTTAATATAATGAAGGGCTGTTATTAGCGATTGTATAATCCGTGTTCTCATATATAGGTTACTGCTTAAATAAAATCCATAATATGTACATGCAGTTATTATGAGTGCTGCTCCCGATAATTTAAACATTGCTCCACCGTCCCCTTTCCCATTCTTCCTGACAATATTATTATCTTGTTAAAGTAATCAGAACTTATAAGCTCACCCATAAAAGGCTTGTTCATTACATTTTCAAGCGAATAACCGTGAATTGTAGCAATAATCGTACAGCCACAGGCTATGCAGTATTTAATTGCCTGCACATCATTCTGCCCACCTATCTCATCTACAGCTATTATCCCCGGCGACATAGCCCTGATTGCCATCATCATTCCTGCATCTTTTGGACAGCCATCATATACATCTGTACGTCTGCCTATATTATTCTGCGGGATTCCCATATAGCAGCCCGCTATCTCCTGTCTTTCATCTATAAGACTTACATTAATATGAAGCCTGTCATTATCAGATATATTTCTTACAAGATCCCTTAAAAGCGTTGTCTTGCCACAACCCGGCGGTGAAATAATAAGCGTATGGTCAATACCTCCTCCATATACGAAATCAACAACCTTATTACTACACCCTATAACCTCATGTGCCACCCTTATACAAAGAAAGGTTATGTAATTAAAATTCTTAATGACATTATTCTCTATAATCGCATGTCCTGATATCCCAATCCTATGCCCTCCCTCTATTGTAATAAACCCCTGTTTGAAACTTTGCTCATACGCATAGATAGAGTAATTGGAAGCTAATTCCAGCATTTTCATTATGCAGTCCTTGGTAACCTTAATATCATACATTATCTCTTTATTGTCATATATTAAAGTTACATTTCTGCCAACTCTTAATCTTAGCTCGTTGAGCCTGCTAAATGACAACGTATGCAGTCTAAGCTTGTCAGCCAGAGCTGGCGGCAGAATTTTTATAATTTGTCCAATATCCCCCATACAAAAATAACCTCCACATATATCGTTTTTCACAATATATGTGGAGGCTCTTATTAATATTACCATTATTTGTGCAGGCTTGTCAGCTTATCTATTCTTTAATTCCTGCACTAAATTATTCATCAAATCATTAATTAAATTCTCAATTAAATCCTTTATCAGCAATCACGAATTATTCTATTGACTTTAAAGATTCCACCATTGGAATTTTCTTAAGTGACGGATACATAATTGCATTAATAATCAATGAGAAAATTAATGTAATTCCATATGATAACAGGAATGAACTTAAATTAATTCTTGTTCCAAACATTACTCCGTCTAATTCTATTGTTGTCATTATGTATGTATGAAGTGCTCTTCCTAATAAAAGTCCTGCAAGACCGCCTATAAGTGTAAGTATTATATTCTCCCTGTATATATACTCTCCAACTTCATTATCATAAAAGCCAAGAACTTTTATTGTCGCAATCTCCCTTATTCGCTCAGATATATTAACATTAGTAAGATTATACAATACAACAAACGCCAGCATACCTGCAGATATTATAAGCACCCATGTAACAAGATCCAGGGACTGTATCATATTCTCAAATCTTGACATATTAACCTTTAAGAATGTAAGCGACTTAACTGCTGAATTAGACAAATAGCGTTCTCCGATAACTGCCTGAACATTATCGCTGTCATCACTAAGTATACCTAATACTCTGTTATTATCTGGTGTATAGCCAAATGTGTCATTGAAATAACCTGATGTCATAAAAATATAATTATTAATATATATTTCCATAATTCCAGTCACCTTAACTGCTGCCTGCCTATCATTAATATCACATATAGTAATATTATCACCAACAGAAACATTCAGATCCTTTGCAAGCTTTTCAGATATAATAACACCATCATCATTAAGTTCTAACTGGTTATGCTTCTTTCTTGTCCTGAATGTAACAAAATCACTATACTTATCTGTATTATCAACAACAGTTATCTCAGTTGAATAACTGTCACCACCACCTAATGCTTTCACATCAGCAGTATATCCATAATCTGTGGTGTATTCTTTATAATATTCATCTTTCTTTATAGATGATATTATATTGTTAATTTCTTCACTTTCAACATCACTCTTAAATGTAATTACATTATCATAATGCAGTATCTGTTCATACTGGTTATCAATAACACACTGTATACTGTCCTTAATTCCAAAACCTGCCGTTGTCAACGCTGTACATCCTGCGATTCCGATTACTGTCATAAAAAATCTTTTCTTATACAGGAATATATTACGCATAGTAACCTTCCTTGTAAATGAAAGATGCTTCCATATAAATGTATGCTCTAACAATATCTTTCTTCCACTCTTAGGAGCTTTAGGTCTCATAAGTATAGCCGGCACTTCTGAAAGATCATTGTAACACGAATAGAATGCCGCAAGAAATGTTACCGCTACAAGACAGATAATAACTGCCACAGATAATAATGTATGGCTTGCATAAGTTATATGCGGCATCTGGTATATTATGTTCCACGAATTATATATTATATACGGAAACAGCTTTAAACCAACAATACAGCCTATTACACTTCCAGCAAAGGAAGCTATAAAAGCATAGGCAACGAACTTGAATACTATAGTACCTTTTCCATAACCTAAAGCCTTGTATGTTCCGATTAAACTTCTCTGTTCTTCTACCATTCTTGTCATTGTTGTAAGACACACAAGACCTGCAACAATTATAAAGAACAATGGGAATACTGTAGCTATAGCTTTCATTCTGTCAGCACTCGACTCATAATCCCTATACGAATATTGCGACTGTCTTGTAAGCACATACCATTCCCAGTCGTCAGAGTTATTCAAAGTTTCATTCATCTGCTCATCATACTTTGCATATACCGCATCAAAGTCAAACTCTTGAACTGCTTTAATATACGCTGGTTCAATATAAGGTGCTATCATTGAAGACACATCATATCCCGGATAATATTCCTGATACTGCTTCGTAATAGACTCTGTTACCTTCTGTCTTATTGTATCAAGCAGTTCCTGTTTCTTATCTTCCTTGGCTTTGGCAAATTCTTCTTTTATATCCTTCTTCCTGTTATCAAGCTGTCCTGCTGCTATATTCTTAATTCTGTTCTGTACATTTTCAACCTTTTTATCATATTCATCAGAATATGTATCAAGTTCTTTTGCTCCGTCTACTACAGCGTAAGCTTCTGTATAATAATCATTCTTAAATTCATCATCTCCAACATATACACAATAGCTGATATTGCCATTACCAATATCTGACGAACCTAAATCATAAGAAACGAAGCAAGGCGAATATACTACTCCAACAACTGTATATTCAGTATCCTTAAATGTATCGTTAATATCATCAGTAGTTCCAGACTTGAATTTTAATACATCGCCCACTTTGACAGCTTCCCTTGTAGACTCGTACTTCACAACACATTCTTTATCATTCTGTGGCAGTCTTCCCTCTTTAATGCGAAGTCTGTTAATATAGCTGTCATCATTATCATCTGCATTAAGAGGAATACTTAAAACATGCGCAACTGACTCTTTATCATCATAATTGATGAGCACATCTTTGCTGTTGGCACCATATACTGCCTTTACTCCCTGCGCTTTTGCAATTACCTGCAAATCATCATCTGTAAGCCCTATAGATGATATTATTCTTATATCATTCATATTATATTCATCATAATAGTTATCTGACGAACGCTTCATATCGCCCGAAGATGCTGTGACTCCGGCAAAAAAAGCAGCTCCTATGGCTGTGATTGCCATTATTGAAATAAATCTTCCAAGCGAACCTTTTATCTCTCTTATTAAATCTTTAAATACCGACTTTCCCATTATGTTAATTCCGCCTTTCCATATTAACTACCATTCTATCTGCTCTATTGGAAGCGGATTTTCATTGACAGTTACACTGTCAACTACTCCATTTTTCACTTTGATAACCTTATCGCCCATAGCTGTCAGTGCAAGATTATGTGTTATAACTACAACTGTAACACCTCTTTCACGGCATGTATCCTGCAACAGCTTTAATATCTGCTTGCCTGTATTATAATCAAGTGCTCCCGTAGGTTCATCGCATAACAGAAGCTTTGGATTTTTGGCCAACGCTCTTGCTATTGCAACTCTCTGCTGTTCACCACCTGATAACTGTGCCGGAAAGTTAGAACTTCTTTCCTTAAGTCCTACTGCTTCTATAACCTCATCAACATCAAGCGGATTCTTACATATCTGTGTTGCAAGCTCAACATTTTCCCTTACGGTAAGATTTTGTACAAGATTATAGAACTGGAATACAAAGCCTATATCATATCTTCTGTATGTAGTAAGTTTCTTAGCTGTGAACTTTGACACATTCTCTTTATCTACGATAATCTTTCCTGTCGTAGCTGTATCCATACCGCCCATAAGATTAAGTATTGTACTCTTACCTGCACCACTCGCACCTGCTATAACTGCAAACTCTCCCTTATCTATCGTAAAGCTTGCACCGTTAAGTGCCTTTATCTTTACATCACCCATTTTATAAATCTTCTTTACATCATCAAATTCTATGTAGCTCATACGCACCTCTGTAAATTAATATGATTATTTATGTAGTAAATATATAATAACTCATTTTAGGTATAATAGCAAAATAAAAGTGTATAATTTATTAATTATAATAACCGGGTTTCTTATTTATGCTATCAGCAGTTGCTTATTTTTTTCAAAAGCTTATACAGCCATTAAAATTCATAATTTTAATATGTCTGATTATTTCAATCGTCTTAACTCCATTTAATCGTGTAAATGCTAAAGAAAACGACTCATCTCTGAAAGATAATGAAATACACGCCAGATTTGCAGCAGTAATAGATGCCGATACTAACAGGCTTCTATATGGTAAAAATGCTGACACCAAAGCACCTATGGCAAGCACCACCAAGATTATGACATTAATAACCGCCCTTGAGATATGTCCTGATGATTATATTGCCACCACTTCTGCATATGCGGCTTCTATGCCAGATGTACAACTTAATGCTGTAAAAGGCGAACAGTTTTCAATAAAAGACCTGTACTATTCCCTTATGCTTCGTTCCCATAATGATACCGCCGTTATAATTGCAGAAAATACCGCCTACTATTATATCTGTTCTTTAACCGATAAAGAACGCAACGAACTTACCTTTGACATTTCTTTTATAAATGACTACTCTTATAACTCACATTTTATTGAGAATATATCCAAAGAACAAAGCAAAGCACTTGTGCTGGTATTTACTAATTTAATGAATAGAAAAGCCACCAGTCTTGGCTGTAATAGCACGCATTATATAACACCTAATGGACTTGATGCTTCTGATGATACAGGCATTCACTCGACAACAGCCTATGAATTAGCAGTTGTTATGTCCTACTGCATTAAAAACGAACATTTCCTTTCTATAACACAGACACACGATTACAGTTTTACAAGTCTTTCCGGCAGAAAATATTCTGTAAGCAATGCCAATGCTTTTCTTAATATGTATGATAACATTATATCCGGCAAGACGGGCTTTACTGGCGATGCCGGCTACTGCTATGTGTGTGCCTATAAGGATAACGACAGGACATTTATTGTTGCCCTGCTTGCCTGTGGCTGGCCTGACAACAAGACTTATAAATGGTCTGACGCAAAACGTCTTCTTGACTACGCCAGAGCCAGCTATACAAAGCAGGACATACTTATCTGCCCTAAAGTCTTTAATATAAAGATTAAAAACGGCTCTAAAAGTTCCATTGATATACTATTTGATAAAAAACTGTCTGCCTGCATAAGCGATAATGATAATGTAGAAGTCGTGTACAACATTCCATCAAGCATTACTGCACCGGTTAATAACGAGTGTATTATTGGAAATGTATGTGTTAACATTAATGATAAGGAAATTCAAAGATACAATATATATTGTAATGAAAACATAAAAAAAGTTTCATTTATTAGTAAAATAACACAAAAAGTCAAGAAATTATAATTGATTATTGTATTTTTTGTGTATTTGATTAACAAAATAATGACACACTAATGTTAATATAGTATAATTGTAAAATATGAGATTGTATACATTATGTTAATATATACAAGAATGGAGGATTATTATGAACAGAATATACAAATGCTTTCCAGGAGGTAAATTCAAGGTATTAACATTAAGCTACGATGACGGCAAGCTTGAAGATAAAAGACTAGTTGATATATTTAACAAGAACGGCATACGTGCTACCTTCAATGTCAATTCAGGGTTAACAGATATGCCAATCAGACTGCCTGCAAGCGAATGGAATGATTTATATGACAATCATGAAATAGCCCTTCATACATGCACACACCCTACTATGAACAGATGTGGTAGCTATGAGATAGCAAGGGAAATTCTTGAAGATAAGACTAATATTGAGAAAATAATACATAAACCCGTAAGAGGAATGGCTCTTCCTAATGGAGCCGGCAACAAGCTTATTACTTCTATTGCTGCTGACCTTGGCATTAAATATATACGACCAGCCACTGACCAGTACGCTGTTGTCAAATCAGCACTCGAATATGCCAACGATTGTGAAGGTCCTATTCTTCTTGGTGATGAAAATGGCTTTTCTATGCCAACAGATTATATGAACTGGATACCAACCTGCCACCACAATCATAATCTTGTTGAGTTTGGCAAGCGTTTTATGAAGCTTACTAAAAAACAGTACCTATATATGATGTATGTATGGGGACACAGCTTTGAATTTGAACGTAATAACAATTGGGAAGTTATGGAAGAATTCTGTGAAATGATTGGTCACCGTGATGATATATGGTATGCTACTAACATCGAAATCGTAGATTACAACGAAGCCTTTGACAGGCTTCAGATATTCGCCGATAATGAATATATCTATAACCCAAGTGCCTGTTCTGTCTGGGTTGCTGTTAATAATGTCCGTGTCATTGAGATACCAGGTGGAGAAACTATAAAGTTATAATTATATTTACAATATGTTAAGCCATTATATCAATACCTGTATGCAGCCCTGATTATCTCACATATTGTTTTATGTATAATAATACCTCCAGATATGACATGAATATCTGGAGGTATTAATTATTTCTTGTATAAAATATTCCGATTATTTATTCTTCTGCTTGCGAAGGCTCTTTATTGCTGTAGTTATCTTAATTGGATTGCCATATCTAAGCGTTCCCATTCTGTATATTGATGAACCTATCATACCAACACCTATAATGCTTGCTACAAGTATTATAAATGAAACAACAACTTCCCAAACAGCTACATTTCCCATTGCAACACGGGCAAACATCGCACTGTATGAACTGATTGGCAGATATGACAATACCTTCATAGCAATACCATCTATATTCATAAGCTGAAAAAGAGTAATAAAGTATACAATCATAATAACCATCTGTATGCTTCCGGCACTCTTATTAATATCCTCTGTCTTAGAAACAAGTGCACCAAATGCTCCATATATAAATGTATAGAAAAGCACACCGCCAAGTCCGAATAACGCATAGGTAACAAGTACATTTGCAGGAATATCAAGTAACATATCTAACATTCCGCCCCACGCACTCTGATTAAACTTATATGCACCGACAATCGCAAGCATAAGTATTCCAGCCTGACATAACGAAGCTATTGTACCAGCAAGCACCTTTCCAAAAAATAAAATCTTAGTATCAGCACTTGTTACAAGCACCTCTATAGTCCTGTTGGACTTCTCCTGAGTAACTGATGTCGCAACCATAACACCATAGAATATTATTATCATAAATATAATGATAATGAGTGCATAACAATAAAAATAATTATTTCCCATATCCTTGCCAAGAACAACTGTCTGACTGTTAATCTCTGGATTAAATGCCGTTATTATCTGCTCATAATCAAGATTATGGATACTACAGTACACCATCTGGTTAAGTGCTGTAAGTACCTGATTAAACTGCATATCAATGCTGTCAGTCATACTCTTATTGTATACAATATACTCATAATCTGTAAGACTGTGAACCACAAAGCCTGCCTTGACTTCTTCATCTGACACTTTATCCTTTAATTCACTTTCTGATGACACTTTTTCAACCTTCATATCATCAAAAGCTGCCTGAATTATCTGAATATCTGAAAATGTTCCCGACTCATCATATATAAGAATTACATCTTTATTATTGTCTGCTTTATTATCTTTATCAGAATCACTCTTACCATCAACATTATCTTTATCGCTGTCAGAATCACCAGAATTCTGTTCTGTACTATTAGTAATTCCTGTGATGGCACTTATATCTATAAATCTTGGCACAAACATAATAGCAGCAGCTATAACAGCTATAACAACCGTACTGATTACATACGACTTATTCTTAATATAAGTCATAAGCTCATATTGAAGAACTACACCTAACTTTTTCATCAGCGTACACCTCCCTCAACAGCCTTTTTATGTTCACTGCTTTCGCCTTGCGGTAACTCATCAACATTATCTCTATTATAACTATTATCATCATTACTATTATTCTTATAATCTACCACTTTGTCGTCTTCAATATCATCACCTACAAGAGATACAAATATATCATTAAGAGATGGCTTATAAGTTTCAAAATGCTCAATTTCTATACCACACGCAATCATTCTTTTAAGAATATCCGCCCTTGACACGCCATTTATATTCCTTACAATAATCTCCTCTCTTGTTCTTCCAGTCTCTGTTATTATGTCAGACACATTGTCTTTTATAAGCTGTGACAACTCATCAAGTCCCATATTAACATCTGATATAACCAGCTGATTCTCGCCATACTGTCTCTTAATGTCTTTAAGATTGCCTGCAAGTGCTATATTTCCCTTATCTATTATCGCTATGTCACGACAGAACTCCTCTACATAACTCATCTGGTGGCTTGAAAATATAACTATTCTTCCTTCGTTTATGACTTCTGTCACAACATCCTGAAGTATCTTTGAATTCACCGGATCAAGCCCGCTAAATGGCTCATCGAGTATAACTATCTCTGGTTCACACGCAAGTGTTGAAGCAAGCTGTACTTTCTGCTGATTACCCTTGGATAATGTCTCTAACTTTCTGTTGGCATACTCATCTATCTCAAGACGCTTTAGCCACTTCTTTGCATTATTGACTGCCTCTTTCTTGGAAAGTCCTCTAAGTCTTGTAAGATATACTATCTGTTCAAGCACTGTCTTCTTAGGATATAACCCTCTCTCTTCTGGCAGATAGCCTATAAGATGCTTCTTAGGGTTAAACGGCTCATCGTCAAGATATACCTCACCCTCATCTGCTTTAAAGACATCCATAATAATTCTTATCGTAGTTGTCTTACCTGCTCCATTTCTTCCAAGAAGTCCAAGTGCACTGCCACTTTCAACTTCAAAAGAAATGCCGTGTAGAACCTGATTACCTTCAAAAGACTTTGTCAGGTTTCTTACTTCAAGTTTCATTAAAATGTTCTCCTCTCATATTTGTAAAACTTTTATAGTAATTGTATCATATGAACGAATATTTTGACAGTCAAATTTTTGTTGAATTTTAAGAATTTCAGGAATTTCAGGAATTTCAAGAAATATTCTTTCTGTATATTCCTGTTGAAGTTTAAAACCAAAAAGAGCCTGAAACAAGCAAACTTGTTTCAGACTCTTCTGTCATTATCTATACACGCACATCGTGCTTGTAATATGTAATATTATTTATTACTGTGGCTGCTTTCCGATGTAAGCAAGGATACCACCATCAACATAAAGAATATGTCCGTTAACGGCATCTGAAGCTTCTGAAGCAAGGAATACAGCTGGACCAGCTAATTCTTCTGGCT
>ENA-OPLX01000011-OPLX01000011.1-human-gut-metagenome-genome-assembly--contig:-NODE-11-length-159889-cov-8.224927_pt1 | contig 159889 bp, 137 predicted proteins | sample MGYA00241447_ERZ501726 | MGnify/ENA primary metagenome ERZ501726 (study PRJEB25962, sample SAMEA2042617) | human gut metagenome | biome: human gut; feature: human-associated habitat; material: faeces...
CAATGGATGAGCCCTGCACAAATGCGCCTGCTGCCATGATGACATCACTGTCATAGCCCGGCATAGCCCATGGCTCAGGGGTCACATAGCTGTCTACAGGTGCTGCTGCCTGTATGCCCTCGCAGAAGGCTATCATGGCATCGCGGTTATTGAACTCTACAGCCTGTATGATATCGTGGCGGCTTTCAGTACCGTCAGGGACCACCTTAAAACCAAGCTTTTCATAGATTTTTGCGGCAAAGATTGCTCCCTTTAATGCTCCGCTTACGACAGTCGGTGCAAGGAAAAAGCCCTGATAAAATGACTGGATGACTCCGAGTGAGGCTCCAACCTCCTTGCCAAGTCCCGGAGATGTGAGACGGTATGCGGCATTTTCAACACATTCCTTTTTGCCGACAATATAGCCTCCGATTGGTGCAAGTCCGCCTCCCGGATTTTTGATCAGTGAGCCAACCATCATGTCCGCTCCAACCTGGATAGGCTCTGTATCCTCGACAAACTCACCGTAGCAGTTATCGACCATACAGATCACATCAGGCTTTATGCTCTTTACAAAAGCAATAAGCTCGCCTATTCTTTTGACCGAAAGTGTAGGTCTTGTAGCATAGCCCTTAGAGCGCTGGATTGTGACAAGCTTCGTTTTTTCATTGATGGCTTTCTTTATTCCGTCATAGTCAAACTCACCGTCAGGCAGTAAATCAACCTGCGCATATGTGATGCCATACTCAGCAAGTGAGCCCTTTGAAGGGCGTATGCCTATTACCTCTTCAAGTGTATCGTAAGGCTTTCCGACAGGGCTTAAAAGCTCATCGCCCGGGCGCAGGTTTGACATAAGTGCAAGTGCAAGTGCATGTGTGCCACAGGTAATCTGAGGCCTTACAAGTGCATCTTCTGCGCCAAAACAGTCTGCGTACACTCTCTCAAGTGTATCCCTTCCGAGGTCATTGTAGCCGTAGCCGCTTGATGCCTGGAAGCATTCTGCGCTCACCTTGTTTTTCTGCATGGCGGCTATGACCTTAAGCTGATTATACTCAGCATTTGTGTCTATTTTGTCAAAACGCTCCTTAAGTTCCTTTTCTACAGAGGTTCCGAAATCCAAAACCTCCTTTGATATTCCAAGTGTCTCATACTGCCTGTAAATGGCTTCATTGGTATCTAACAAATTATAATCCTCTTTTCTGCTAAAATTTCTTGTATTTTATTTAATATTTTATTATCATCATATGAATATTCATTTTTTTCTATCCATATGGTATCTTTTTCTCTCCTAAACCAGGTTAGCTGTCTCTTTGCAAAACGCCTTGACTCAAGCTTTACCTTGTCCACAGCCTCATCAAGTGAATATTCTCCATCAAGATATGCAAGGATTTCCTTATATCCTATACCCTTCATGGATACCATATCGCTTGTACAGCCCATTGCCTTTAGCTTTTTCACCTCATCGACAAGTCCGTTTGAAACCATGATATCAACTCTCTTATCTATCCGCTCATAAAGCCTTGGTCTTACATCATCCAGTACAAAATAGGCAAAACTGTATGGAGACTGCTTGGCTCTTTCAGTCTCATTGTGCTTTGAAATCGGTTCATGGCAGGTGTGATAGTATTCAATTGCCCTGATGACGCGCTTTACGTTATTCTCATGGATGCTCTCGTAGGATGCAGGGTCGATATCCTTAAGCTTTTCATGCAGTGCATGGTTTCCGTGCTCGTTAGCAAAGTCGTAAAGGCTCTTTCTGTACGATTCATCCACATCCTGCTTTGTGAAATCAATGTCATACAAAAGCGCCTGTATATAAAAGCCGGTGCCGCCGACAACTATCGGTATCTTTCCTGCTTCGTATATTTCATTAAGTGCTTTTTTGGCCATATCCTTAAAGATAAATACATTGAACTCGTCAGAGGGCTCAAGTTCATCTATCAGATAGTGCTTTATGCCGTCCATCTCATCGACTGTAACCTTCGCAGAGCCTATATCCATGTATTTGTATACCTGCATGGAATCCGCGGATATTATAGCACCATTTATTTTTTTTGCAAGCTCAATCGATAGAGCTGTCTTTCCTACTGCTGTCGGTCCTGTCAGGACAATCATCGGTTTTTGTGTCATATTGCACCTCAGTCCAAATGTGTATGTTGTCATACGATACGTTTGAATTTCTTTTCTATCTCATATTTGCTCATAGAGATGATGGTTGGTCTGCCGTGTGGGCAGTTGTAAGGATTGTCGAGTGACAAAAGCTCATCTATCAGCTTATTTATCTCAGGAAGAGTAAGCTTGTCATTGCCCTTGACTGCTGCCTTGCACGACATGGATGCGACCTTTTCCGTGATGATATCAGGAGTCTGCCTGCCTGTCGCATTGGAAAAATCATCGAGCATCTCTATAAACAGATCCTTCATATCTATGTTAAACAAATTATCTGGAATTGCACTGATCATGTATTCCTTGCCGCCAAAATGCTCCACCTCATAGCCAAACTGTTCTATCTGCGGCCTGTATTTCTCAAGCATCTCACATTCCCTGGCATCAAGTGTCATGACAATCGGAGGGCTTATGCGCTGTGATGTGAAATCCTTATTGGCTAGTCTTGCCATTGTTTTTTCATACAACACCTTCTCATGGGCTGCATGCTGGTCTATGATATAAAGCTTGTCCTCAAACTCTATTAACCAGTATGTCTTAAAGAGCTGGCCTATGATGGAAAACTGCTTCTTTGAGCTTTCTGTAAGAAAAACCTTGTCGTAATCGCCGAGTGTCTGCTGGGTGCCGGTGACAACCTGTGCAGGTTCATACGCGGTGGAAGTCTCAGGCTTTGGTTCCACTGAATTGCCGGTATGTACAACAGGCGTCGATGCAGATGTTTTAGCTTTCTGTTGGTTTAAAGTATTTTCTGTGAGAGGCTCATTAACAGCAGGTCCTTTTACAGTGGAGCTTTTTACAGTAGCTGTCACGCTCTGTCCGTACACACTCCTTGATTCCGCTGCCCTCACCTCATTGATACGCCTCTTCTCAAACGGCTCCGGTATTGGCTCCTTATACTCATGCACTATCTTTTTAGGCGCCGGCGTACTGTCTACAGGCACCTCGGGAATCATCTCCTTATGGGATAGAATTGCATATATTGTGTCACACAATTCTACATATATCTCGTTGTTGTTGTCGAACCTAAGCTCCATCTTGGTCGGATGCACGTTGACATCCAGCTCACTGAAAAATGTAAAGTAAAGCACTGTAAACGGATACTGATGCTGCATTAGAAAGCTCTTGTAGGCCTCCTCAATAGCACGTGACAATATATTGCTCTTTACATATCTGCCGTTTATGAAATAATTTTCATAATTTCTGTTGCCCCTCGTGATGACAGGTTTTCCTATAAATCCCTCCACCTTAAAGTATTCGCATTCATGCTTCACCTCAAGCAGTGATGACGATATCTCGCGTCCGAATATATGGTATATGATATCCTTTCTGTTGCCGTTTCCTGAGGTGTGAAGCTTTGTCTGGTTATTGTTTATGAACTTAAACGATATATCAGGATGCGAAAGCGCAAGCTTTTCAACCATATCGCTTATGTAGCTGCCCTCTGTCTGTGCCGTCTTTAAAAACTTACGTCTTGCCGGAACATTATAAAACAAATCCTTTACTATGAAGGTAGTACCGTCCGGAGCACCGATTTCCTCGTTGGAAAGCTCCTTCGAGCCTTCAATCACATATCTGGTGCCTGTGAGCTCATCGTATGTCTTTGTGATAAGCTCAACGCGGGCAACGGCCGAGATACTTGACAGCGCCTCACCTCTGAAGCCGAGTGACTTTACAGTAAGTAAATCCTCTGCCGAGCGGATTTTGCTCGTGCTGTGACGGTAAAATGCAACCGCAACCTGGTCTCTTTCAATTCCGCAGCCGTTGTCGGTGATACGGATAAATGAGATTCCGCCCTCTTTTATCTCCACAGTAATGGCTGTGGAGCCTGCATCTATGGCATTTTCCACCAGCTCTTTAACCACGGAGCACGGACGCTCAACAACCTCTCCTGCAGCTATTTTATCTATTGTTTCCTGATTTAATATGGCAATATTTGGCATTTTAATCCTTTCTACCAGCGGTTTTTAACCTTGTTCTGGAGCTGATACAGCTTGTTTAACGCATCAAGTGGTGTCATGTTGCCTATGTCTATGCTTCGAAGCTCGTCAATTATGTCATCATCCTTCACGGTGTCGAAAAGTGAAATCTGTGTCATATCAACCTCGTCAAGATGCTCCTTTTTATGCTTGTGGCCAGTGTCAACGGATATGCTTTTTACAGTATCTGTGATATCATTTGCAAGAAGCTGTTCTGCGATTTCCTTGGCACGCTCTATGACTGAATCCGGCAGCCCTGCAAGCTTTGCAACCTGTATACCGTAGCTTCTGTCAGCTCCGCCCTTTACGATTTTTCTTAGGAATACTATATCATCGCCCTTTTCCTTTACAGCGATGCAATAGTTATTTACACTGTCAAGCTTGCCCTCAAGCTCGGTGAGCTCGTGATAATGGGTTGCAAAAAGCGTCTTTGCTCCGAGGAGCTTTGGATTACTTATATGCTCTACAACTGCCCAGGCGATGCTTAGTCCGTCAAACGTACTCGTGCCTCGTCCAATCTCATCGAGAATGAGCAGGGATTTTGCGGTTGCATTTCTTAGTATATTTGCCACCTCGTTCATCTCAACCATAAATGTACTCTGGCCGCTTGCAAGGTCGTCAGATGCACCGACTCGCGTGAAGATACGGTCTACAATACCGATATTTGCAGTTTGTGCAGGTACAAAGCTTCCAATCTGTGCCATGAGAACGATAAGTGCTGTCTGTCTCATGTAGGTGGATTTACCGGCCATGTTTGGTCCAGTGATGATTGAGATTCTGTTTTTGTGCTGATCCAGATATGTATCGTTTTCTATAAACATGTCATTTGTAATCATTTTTTCAACTACAGGATGACGTCCGTTTTTTATGTCTATTATTCCGCTTTCATTTATCTTTGGCTTGCAGTAATTATTCTGGCTGGCAACAAGCGCAAGCGAAGCAAAAACATCAATTTGTGCTATAGCTCTGGCTGTTTTCTGAATCCTTGAAACATTGCAGGAAATCTGTTTTCTTACATCACGAAACAGCTCATACTCAAGTGATGTGAGCCTGTCTTCAGCTCCAAGAATGGTATCCTCAAGCTCTTTAAGCTCCGGTGTGATGTAGCGCTCGGCATTGGTGAGTGTCTGCTTTCTCACGTAATAATCCGGAACCATATCCTTGAAGGAGTTTGTGACCTCAAGGTAATATCCAAATACCTTGTTATACTTGATTCTTAAGTTTTTGATACCGGTTTTTTCACGCTCACCGGCTTCAAGCTCTGCAAGCCATGTCTTTCCCTTGGTTTTTGCGTCTCGAAGACGGTCAACCTCCTCGTTGTAGCCAGCTTTTATGATATCTCCGTCACGCTGTGAGATAGGCGGCTCATCCTCAATGGATGAAAGTAAAAGCTCATATATATCCTTAAGCTCGTCGAACTCTTCATTAATCTCATCGGTAAGCTCACACGGTATGTCTGAAAGCTGCTGCTTTATTGGTGGAAGCATTTTTAAAGAATCCCTGAATGCAATAAGGTCGCGCGGATTGGCTGACTGGTAGGTGATTCTTGTGATGAGACGCTCAAGGTCATAAATAGGATTAAGGTATTCCCTGATTTCATCTCTTGTGATTTCGTTTGCATTAAGTGCTTCGATAAGCTTCTGGCGCTTTATTATCTCTGCTTTTTCGATAAGAGGCTGCTCGACATAGGTGCGAAGCAGTCTTGCTCCCATAGCCGTGCGTGTCTTATCGAGTACCCAAAGCAGTGAGCCTCTCTTTTGCTTTTCTCGAAGGGTATCTACAAGCTCCAAATTACGTCTTGATGAGCTGTCTATTATCATATATTTGCCTATTGAGTACGGATGAAGCTCAAGTATATTGTCGAGCGAGTTCATCTGCGTCTCATAAAGGTACTTTAACAGGGCACCGGCAGCTATGACTCCACTTTCATAATCCTCAAGCCCCAGAGCATTTATTGTCTGTACATGGAAATGTGAAAGCAGTGTCTCATTTGCAAGACCATCAGAAAAATACCATGAGTCGAGTGCTGAAACAGTAATTGATAATCTGTTTTTCATATCGTCAACATCTATTCCGCTCATGTAGAAGGCTTCATTACATATGATTTCCGATGGATTAAATCTGCTCACCTCATCTAACAGCTTCCTCTCAGCATCCACCTCTGTCGTGAAAAAATCACCTGTTGTGACATCACAGGTTGCTATGCCGTATTTGTCCTCAGTGTATACAATCGACATTATGTAATTGTTTTTTGCCTCATCTAAAGAAGCCATATCAGTGTTTGTGCCCGGTGTCACAACACGGATTACCTCTCGCTTTACGATTCCCTTTGCCTGCTTTGGATCCTCCATCTGCTCACAGATAGCTACCTTGTGACCGTTTGATACAAGTCTGTTGATATATGAGTCTGCCGCATGAAACGGTACTCCACACATAGGAGCTCTTTCTTCAAGTCCACAGTTTTTGCCTGTGAGTGTAAGCTCAAGCTCCTTTGAAACCATTATCGCATCATCAAAAAACATCTCATAGAAGTCTCCTAAGCGATAAAATAAAATACAATCCTTATATTGTTCTTTTGTCTGCAGATAATGCTGCATCATTGGTGATACTTCTGCCACGAATATTTCCTCTCTTTACGTGTATAAATATTATTTAAAATCCGGTCTATATTTTTTAATAATTGCCTCTGCGACCTTTATGCCGTCGATTGCCGCAGATGTAATGCCTCCTGCATAGCCTGCTCCCTCTCCGCAAGGGTATACACCCGAGATGTTGCTCTCAAAGGATTCATCTCTTTTTATGCGAAGCGGAGAAGATGTGCGTGTCTCCATACCGGACAAAATTGCATCTTTTCTGTCAAAACCATGTATCAGATGACCAAAATGTTCCATTCCAAGCTTGAACGACTGCTCCATGTCAGCGTTCATCAGTCCATTCAGCTTTGCAAAGACGGTGTTTCCCTTTGTACAGGAGTCAAAATCACCGTATGCTGTTGTTAATCTGTCATCACAGAAATCACCGAAAAGCTGCTGTGCTATTAAACCATTGCCTCGCTTATAATTTTCTGTTTCAAGCTTTTCCTGATATCTCACTCCGGCGAGGGCATCATCTGCTCCGAAATCCTTCGGCGAAACAGATACTATGATGGCACTGTTCGCATTTTTGCTGTTTCTGTCGTGATAGCTCATGCCGTTAACCACCGTGTGATTTTCGGTTGACGATGAGTTGACCACATATCCTCCCGGACACATGCAGAATGAATAGACTCCTCTGCCATTCGGAAAATTGGATGTGACCTTGTAAGGGCTTGGAGGAAGTATGATTTTCTTTTGAATACCATACTGTGATTCATCTATCATGCGCTGCGGATGCTCCACGCGAAAGCCGACTGCAAAGCTCTTGCATTCCATATCAAAGCCTTTGTTGTAAAGCATATCAAATGTATCTCTGGCGCTGTGTCCGAGTGCCAGAACGCACACATCTGTCTTTATCTCACTATTACTGTTACTGTCAGAATCCGTGTAAACACTTAATAGCTTTTGGGAAACTATGTCAAGATTGTTTACACAGGTGTCAAATACAAATGTAGCCCCTTTGTCAACCAAAAACTCACGCATGTTGACAATCACTTCTGAAAGCACATCAGTACCAATATGTGGCTTGTTGTCATAAAGTATGGACGGATCTGCCCCAAAGCGCACAAAGGTCTCAAGCACAAGACGATTTCTGCCCGAAGGATCCTTTACGGATGTATTCAGCTTGCCATCTGAAAAGGTTCCGGCACCGCCCTCACCAAACTGTACATTGCTTTTGGGATTAAGTATGCCGCTCTCCCAGAATTTTTGTACATCGCAGGTTCTTTTCTCAACTCGGCTGCCACGCTCGATAACTATCGGGCTAAAACCTGCCTCTGCCAATATATATGCACAAAACAGCCCTGCAGGACCTGCCCCTGCAATAACAGGTCGCCTGTCAAGCGGTATATGGCCGCATGCAGGTATCATGTACTCTTTTTCTTTATATATGAGCACAGATGAGCTGGCTGCTCTTTTTACAATTGCTTCTTCGCTATTTTTTGTATCCTCTATCTCTACAGCAACTGAATATGTATAGAACAGCTCAGGCTTTTTACGCGCGTCAAGTGATTTCTTTAATATGCGGTATGTGAAGCCTGTCTTGGCATTGAGCTTAAGCATTTTTATTATTTTCTTTTTTAATGCCTCATCACTGTGCGTGACGGGGAGCTTTATCTGGTTAATTTTAATCATTTACTGCATTTCTCCTGCTATATATCCACTTGTCCATGCCCACTGCAGATTGTAGCCACCGCATATGCCGTCCACATCAAGCAGCTCGCCGCAAAAGTAAAGCCCCGGATGGATTTTGGACTCCAATGTACGTACATCTATTTCCTTTGTACATATGCCGCCTGCACACACCTGTGCAAATTCGGCTCCTCTTGGCTTTTTTACCGAAACGGCTGTATGCTTTATTGAGCGGGTGAGACTTTTACAATCATCATCTGTCAACAGCCTTCCCTTTTTGTCAGGAGATACACCTGATTTGTGTATCAGCTCAAGAAGAAGCTTATTGTTTAAAAGTCCGTTAAGCATCTCATTTAACGAGCGGTTGTCTGTCGTTGTAATGCTTCTGTCCTTTATGTATCCGTTAAGCTCATCATCACTGAAAGCAGGCAAAAAATCAATTATCACCTCGACCCTTTGACCTTTATCGAGGGCTCTTGACATAAGACTTGAAATCTGAAAAACCGGGATGCCTGAGATGCCATAGTCAGCTAACTGCAGCTCCCCTGTATTTTGCTCTGTCATTTGACCGTCTATCACGGAAGCGACGGTGGCATCGCACCTGACACCTGTGATTTTTTTGAAATTAAGACCATCACAGCTAAAGCCGCAAAGCGCGGGTAATGGCTTTTGGATATGATGTCCGAGAGCTTCTATCTGTTGAAACAGGCTTCCGTCACTTCCAAGCTTCGGGGAAGCCGTAAGGCCACACGCTATGATAAGCCTTTTGGACTTAAAGCTGCCCTTGTCTGTTTGGATGCAGTAACCGGTCAGGTCATCTGTCTTCTTATTAGTTGCCGGATTAGCAGCAGACTTTGTGTCTTTAGTCGTAATCCCTGCAGTCTTGATTCCTGTAATACTAATGCCTGTTTTCACATCCACATGAAGCCTCATAAGTTCCATGCGAAAGGCTGCCACAACAGATGCAGCCTGTCTTGAATTTGGATAAATGTAGCCTGCATTGTCATATGCAGGTATTCCAAGTTCTTTAAAAAAACGTATTGTGTCTGCATAATTAAATTGCGACAACCCGTTTTTAATCAGCGCCTTACTGCCGTGAAACTTATTTACAGACATATCAGTGTTTGTGAAATTACATCTGCCGTTTCCTGTTGCAAGTATTTTCTTTCCTATATCATCCTTGTGCTCTAAAAGTGCCACACGTGCTCCCTTTGATGCAGCAGCTGCTGCCGCCATCAGCCCGGATGCACCGGCACCTATTATAATTACATCGTACATATTCTTTCCCCTAACTGATTTATTTTAACATTAACTTGAATAGCTTTCAAGAAAATCGTACAAATCAGTTTCGTTAAAAAAGTAGAGTCCGTTTGTAACCTTATTTTTTGCTTCATCGGGCAGTTCTTCAAAATACACGCCTGTGTCAAAGTATTTTTCACTTGCAGTGGCGTTGTATACAGACAGCATTCCTGAGTCATTTTTGATACAGTATTTTGCATTCTTAGCCTCATTTGATGTCAGAAGGCTTTCTTTTTCATTTTTTTCATTTTTATCATTTTCATTGCTTTGTGCAATTATCGCAGCCTTGTCTGCTGCTCTTTGCGTATTGATTTTTTCTATCATAACAAGTGCAAGAAGAATTACAACAATAGTTAAAAAACAGATACTGATTTTGCTTTTCATATTATCACCTCAAAATCAGTATCTGTAAATTTTTGTTATTTATTCAATTTTATAATAAATGACATTTTTTTGCCACTTTTATGATAAGTGTGCCCTTTGGAAAATGTCTAAGCTCATCCTCAGTCAGTCCCTTGAGTAAAAGCAGCGCCACAGCATATGAGATAACCGCAATGATTGCAGCAAGAATGAAGGCGATAATCTCAATATGACAGGCCTTGTAAAGTATAAAGTATACTATATACGAAATAACTCCCATTATGAGCGAGCTGATGGCCGGTATGATAAAGGTCTTTTTTATTTCCTGCTTAAAGCCGCTGTACTTCTTTAAAGCCATGCTGTTCATAAAGCACATGAGCAATGCAAAAAACGTATTGGCAAGCACAACTGCATGTATATTGAGCCTGAATATGAGCATAAGCAGTATGAGTACTATGACATGCGCTACAATCGATATCGCAGCGTTGATTACCGGAACTTTGAGCCTGTCAATGCCCTGCAGCAGTCCGTTGGACAGAGTGGAAAGAGAGTAAAATACTACCGCAACCGCACCGACATACATCATAAGTGATGCCTCAGCATTTGTTGCACGGGTGCTTGAGAACAGTATATTAAATATTGGCAGTCCAAACACGGCAAGCCCTACTGCACATGGGAATGCGACAACCATGATAAAGCGTGTGGAAAGATTAATCTGTCCTCTCACTGCCTCCATATCGTCCCTGTGATATGCGCCTGTAAGCACCGGCACAAAGGATGCTGCCATAGCTGATGCTATGGATATAGGCACATTGATTAAAAGCTTGTACTTTCCGGTGTATACACCCCACCATACGTCTATATCATTCTGAGTGTATCCCTGAAGCAGTGCAACCTGCTTGAATATACCCTGGTCTATGATGCCACTGATATTGTATATAGTAGTACTTAAAAGCACCGGAATAACCGTAATTACAAGAATCTTCATAGTGTAGCCAAATGAGCTCACCCTGACATTTCGTTCTCTTTTCATCTGCCTCTTGAACACCTTCATATAGATGGCAAAGATAAATACTACAAATAAAAGAGCCGCTACAGAGCCAAGCACTGTTCCAAGTGTACCACCGGCTGCACCATATGCTGCGGCATAGTGTTCCTTGTCACCAAGTACTGCGCCAATCCTTGTACCTGTACGGTATAGCACATATGCAGCCCATACACTGACTATGGCATTTACTATCTGTTCTATTATCTGTGAGACGGCACTTGGCATCATAGTACCCAGTCCCTGGAAAAAGCCTCTGATAACGCCGAGCACTGCAACTACCAAAAGCCCCGGAGCCAGTACTCTTAAGGCAAAAATACTGTATGGTGTGTTAAGAAGCGTTGTTGCAAAAAAATTGCCACCAAAAAACAGTATGAGTGCCACTGTTGTGCCACTGATGGTTGCAAAAAGCAGAGCGCACTTAAGTATCTGATAGGTCGCAGTCCGCCTCTTTTTTGCCATCTGGGCTGAAACCATCTTTGATACGGCAAGTGGTAAGCTGTATGATGATATAATAAGCATGACATTATATATTTCAAAGGCTGTGGAATAATAGCCGATTCCGATATCGCCCAATATACGCTGCATCGGAATACGATATATGAGTCCTATTATTCTGCTTATAATAGATGCTACGGCAAGTATGGAGCCCTGTACTAAGGCATTACTTGCCCCATTGTTTTTTTTAGACATTTATAAAATCCTCTGTTTCAATTGATAACCAGCTTAAATATTAGCGTGTTATACCTAAAGCGTCAAGTATTTTTCTCTGGTGCTCTTCCATTACGGCTGCCTCATCAGCCTCCATGTGGTCATATCCGAACAGATGAAGCATGCTGTGTGTAATCAGAAAGGCAAACTCTCTTTTTTCGCTGTGTCCGTATTCTAAGGCCTGCTCCTTTACCTTGTCAACGGATATGATTATGTCACCCAGCATGACCTCTCCTGTATCAGGATTGAAATCATCCTCATTCTCATCTGAAAGGAAAGAAAAATCTCCGGGTGTTTCATATGAAAGCATCGGAAAAGATAATACATCTGTAGGCCTGTCTATCTGTCTGTACTCCTTATTGATGGCATGTATCCCTTTATTGTCTGTCAGCGTCAAATTAACTTCCGCCTCATACGGAAAGCTCTCCTGCTCAAGTGAAGCAGAAACAACAGCTTCTGCGACCTTTTCATAATCAAAATTAAAATTGCATTCTACTTCTTTTTCGATAAAAAAACTCATTTAAGCAGCTCCTCCTTTGTAAGATAGTCTCGTATTTTTAAAAAGTGATTCATGGAAAGCCCTGATTCATCATACATTCCTGAGCTTGACAGCTCATTTAATGTCTGGATAATAAGTATCTCGTGATTCCATTCACTGTCTGCCACATCGTTTTTGATATGATCAAGCCTTACTATTAAAGCATCGACCATATGGATGAGTGCGGATTCAGGGGTCTGTGGGTGTCTTAACTTGCCATAGTACTCATAGAGTATATTGGTCAGCTTTTCAGGAAAATGCATGGCTAATGCCTGTTCCACTCCTTCCATGACGCTTTTATGCTTCTGCCACTGCCCTATGCGGTAATAAAAGCCTCCTGCTGCACATAGCGCTGTGTCCAGTCCTGCAGCCTTTGCAGCCTTTATGGCAATCGTCGATACGAAATTGCCATGATTGTATTCAGAGAAATTGTTCTTTTTAAGCTGCTTTACAGCAGGAAAATCCTCCTCTATTATTGCTATAAGCCTGTCATTTGTTTCATCAGCGCTAAGTGGCTTAAATACCCTGGCACAAATGATGCCGATAAGCGAAACAATCATGCCGCTTACAGCTCCGGCAATAATAACGGAAACAGAAAACTCCTTTGTTGACATATAATAGAATATGCCCGGTGTCACAATGCTCATACTGATTATGATCAGATATATACATATCTGAAGCTTGTCCTCCTTTAGCATCTTTGCAAGGATAGCACCTGTGATTACAAGAAGCAGCTCGCATACGATCTCAAAGCAGTCGCCGGATACAGTGATTGAAAGCAATATACAAAAATAAGTACCGCTTATAAATGCCAGAAACTCATTGCCAATCAGACAAAGCAATATAGGAAAAATCATCACCGGCCTGCTGTACAGTGGCATAAAACCGCTTATGATACACACTACAGAACAAATGATAAACACAAACGTAAACCTAAGATAATCGGTTCTTGAGTTGTTCGACAGCTGCAGTGTGTTCCGCTCGTACTCAAGCTCAAATAAAAGCAGCATATAAAATATGATATCTAAAAAACCCATGCATATCCACTCATCCGGATATACATCACCAAGCAGACACAGCACAAATGAAAGAGCTAAGATTGATATAAAAATTGATATTAGTGATACAACCCTTCTCAATTGCTCTTCCTCTGCTTTCTTGCAGTCTTTGCAGTCTGCTTATTTTCATAATCATCATATGCCTGAACGATTTTTTGTACAAGCGGATGACGCACGACATCCTTGCTTGTCAGATTGCATATGCCTATATCATCTATTTTTTTAAGCACCCTAAGTGCCACATCAAGCCCTGATTTTGCTCCCGGTGCAAGATCCTTTTGTGTCGCATCACCTGTCACGACAACCTTTGAGCCAAAGCCGATTCGTGTAAGAAACATCTTCATCTGTGCAGGAGTTGTATTCTGTGCCTCATCAAGTATGATAAATGCATTGTCAAGTGTACGGCCTCTCATGTACGCAAGAGGAGCCACCTCAATAAGGCCCTTTTCCATGTTGCGCTGAAAGCTCTCAGCTCCCATTATCTGATAAAGAGCATCATACAACGGTCTCAAATATGGGTCAATCTTGCTCTGCAGATCTCCCGGCAGAAAGCCAAGCTTCTCGCCTGCTTCAATCGCAGGACGTGTCAGAATAATACGGCCCACCTGCTCATTTTTAAAAGCTGTTATAGCCATTGCCATGGCAAGATAGGTCTTTCCTGTTCCGGCAGGACCCATGCCAAACACAATCATCTTTTTCCTGATTGCATCGACATATTCCTTCTGGCCTATGGTTTTTGGCTTTACAGGCTTGCCATTTATTGTGTGACAAATGATATCCTTGTCAATCTCAACAATCTCACTGCCTTTATGCTCCTCTAAAAGTGCAAGTGCATAGTTTACGTTCTGCTCTGTAATGATGTTGCCTCTCTCAGCCAGCGCAATGAGCTGCTCGAACACCTCTTTTGCCCCATCAATATTTCCCTGCGCTCCGATAATCTTTAAGGAATCATCTCTTAAGACAAGTGTTACGTGCAGTGTGCGCTCTATTTTCTTGGCGAATGCATCAAACTGTCCAAAGACGTTTGGAATATATTCACCCGGTATTTTTATAGATACTTCATTTAAACTCATTAGCTCATGTGCCTTTCAATCAAAATATTTTTCATTATAACATAAAAATAAAATTTGTCATAATTTACCTATAATTTATTCCCTCTGATATATCAATTTTCATGGTATTTTTTTCTATGTATATACTGCACCACGTGATATCGGGATATTTTTCCTCAAGCTTCTTTTCAAGGAGGCTGTAATCTGCTCTCTTGTGGCTGCCTATTGTTATATTTTCACTCTCCATAAAGGAGATGACCGACTCATCATACGTGAAACGGTTTCCTTCAGGCACAATGTGCCAGATTCTTGTGCAGATGAGTGCATGTATACAAAAAACGCCGGTAATTGCAGCCGTAATAATACGTATTTTATATAGAAATGCTCTTATTGCAAAGTATCCCTGTCTTTTTACCACGAGAAGCCTTGTATGCGTCTTTTTCAGGTGCGGCTTCGTTAGAAAAATATCTTCTGTACTGCAGCAGGCCTCATATTCCTTTGGACTTACATATTTAAGGTTCCATATTTTTATATGGTTTGCCGTGCATAGATTTATGAAGCGCCTGATATTGCAGCCTGTTAGCCTTACTGTTGCATAAGCTTTAATACTCATATATAACACCCTTTAAATGACCGGCTATTATTATTAAATCCTTTGTAAATTCCTTGATTTCAAGGCGGCTGCCGGATATTTTTATGGTACTGTCTGCTGCCCTTACAGTTACGGCCTTGTCCGAAAATGACAGAATACCCTTATGGTTTTCTATAGTCAACTCATTATAACCATATGCTGTTACAATTGGAAGCCCTAGCACTATGTCCTTTGGAAGCTCGAACGAATCAGTTACTTTTTGCATCTTCATATATTAACATATGTTTATTTAGGCTGAATTATGCCGGTTATTTGTGGTACGGCTCATTATTGCTGATGCGAAACGACCTGTAAATCTGCTCCAGTAAAATTACGCGCATGAGCTGATGGGGGAATGTCATTTTAGAAAATGAAAGCTTATAGTCAGCGCGCTTCAATACATCATCGGACAACCCGAGAGAGCCTCCTATTACAAAAACAAGATGACTTTTGCCTCCTGTCATAAGCTTATCCATCTTCTGTGACAGCTCAACCGAATCAAGCTGTTTTCCATCTATCGCCAGACAAATTACATATGCATCGTCTTTTATATTTTTAAGAAGCCTCTCACCTTCTTTATTTTTTACGATGTCTATCTCTGTCTGTGTGGCCTGTTCGCTTGTCTTTTCATCGGAAACCTCAGTGATTTCAAGCTTACAGTAACGGCTTAGGCGCTTTGAATACTCAGCAATCGCATCTCTGTAAAATTTTTCTTTAACTTTTCCTACACATAATATTGTAATTTTCATCGTTTCATTATAACATATAACTATAATTAAACAATATGGAGGCCGTATGAAAATATACGTTGATGAACAAAAACGATACGAGGATACAAAAGCAACCGGACAGTGCTTCACCGCAGTCGGTGCGATAGGGCTTATTGCTATTGTGCTGCTTGATACAGGAGTTATAAAGCTTGCCGCTTTAGACTCGGTAAATAAGCTCATGGTTTCTATCGTAATGGGGCTTGTTTTCTTGATATTTTTTATCATAGGAATTAAGTCATTTATGGAGCTTAGGGACATTTCAAAAAAAATTGACCGGAATAATTCCCTCGAAGAGGAAATCATGGAATACGTGACCGTCACTCATAGGGACGAGCTTATGACTTTAGCGTCATCGGGTGAAAAAGGAGATGCCTGCTCAGGTGATTTATACTACAAAAGAGCTGAGCTTATCACATCAGTCATTACTGAAAAATACAGCCTGCTTGAGGAAAGCTTCCTCGATCATATGGTTGAAGAAATTTATTCTAAAATTTATAGTGATATTGTCGAAGAATAGTGCTATAATAATAACAATTTATTTTTTATGAGGTGAACAAAATGAAAGAACTGCAAGATCGAATTCTCAAGGATGGCCAGGTAATTGGCACAAACATCTTAAAGGTCAACAAATTTATCAACCATCAGGTAGATCCTGTGCTTATGGAGCACATCGGTGAGGATTTCGCAAATCACTTTGCCGATAAGGGAATCACAAAGGTTGTCACAATAGAGAGCTCAGGAATTGCTCCTGCACTTATGGCAGCAGCCAAGATGAATGTACCGCTTGTTATTTTAAAGAAGCAGCCTTCAAAGACATTACATAATGATTTATATCAGACACAGGTTACTTCATTTACAACAGAGAAGAGCTATGAGCTTACGCTCTCACGCGATGTTATCTCAGAGGATGACAATATTCTTTTGATTGATGATTTCATGGCTGACGGAGAGGCTGCTACAGGTGCCATCAGACTTCTTCGCATGGCTCACGCTACAGTTGCCGGTATAGGAATCCTTATTGAGAAGTCATTCCAGCCTGGCAGAAGAAAGATCAACGAGCAGGGCTATGAGGTTTACTCACTTGCACGTATCAAGTACATGGATGAGTATCAGATAGATTTTATTGAAGAAAATTAAAATAAGATTTAATATTTAAAATCAATACATATTATACGCAAAATCCACTACCCTATTTACAGATTTATGAGTCTGTCAATGAGTAGTGGATTTTTATTATTGTTAAAGTATATGTTTTATGTTAAACTGCCGGATTATGCTCCGAAATCGAAAAGTGAAAGCTGGTTTGACTCCGGCAGTGAACCAAGCAGTCCCAAATCTGACATGAGGTCTACGGCTGTTCGCGATACATGAGTTCTCTCCCTGAAATCATCCTTTGAGAGGAATGGTCCGTCCTTTGCCGCTTCCGAAATATAAATAGCGGCATTGTCGCCCAGTCCGTCAATACTGTTTATGGCCGGCATGAGCTTACCGTCAATTATCTGGAAACGGTTAGGGTGAGCCCTGTATATATCAAGAGGCATGAAATCAAAGCCTCTGGCATACATCTCCTGTACGATACGCATGTCCTTAAATACATCCTGCTCCTTGTTTGACAGCGTGTCTTTTCTTTTCTTATAGTCCTTCATGTAGTTTTCGAGTCGGTCCTTTCCCTGACACATAAGCTCATATGAAAAGCCTGTGGCACGGATTGAAAAGTATGCTGCGTAGTATGCAAGAGGATAGAAAACCTTACAGTAGGCGATTCTCCATGCCATCATAACATATGCCGCAGCATGGGCCTTAGGGAACATGTACTTGATTTTCTCACATGACCAGATATACCAGTCAGGCACACCGTGTGCCTTCATATCCTCCTTCCACTGTGGCCACTGAGGGCATTTGCCCTTGGCAATAATACCCTTTCGCACCTTCTCCATTATATTGAAGGCTTCCTCAGATTCAAGTCCCATGGAAATCAGATATGTCATAATATCATCTCTGGTACAGATACAGGTTGAAATGGTAGCTGTGCCTTCCTCGATAAGAGTCTGTGCATTGCCAAGCCATACGTCGGTACCGTGTGATAATCCGGCGATACGAATAAGGTCTGAAAACTCCTTTGGCTTTGTATCAAGGAGCATGCCCATGGCAAAATCGGTACCAAACTCCGGTATACCTAAAGCTCCAAGCGGACATCCATCGATATCCTCAGGCTCTATGCCCAAAGCGGAGGTGTTCTGAAACAGTGACATGACAGCCTTGTCGTCAAGCGGAATCTTTGTTGGGTCAACACCTGTCAGATCCTGCAGCATACGAATCATGGTAGGATCATCGTGTCCAAGTATATCGAGCTTTAACAGGTTGTGGTCGATTGAATGGTAGTCAAAATGCGTTGTCGTGATGTCAACGGTCATATCATTCGCAGGATGCTGTACAGGAGTAAAGGTATTAATCTCCTCACCCATCGGCAGCACGACTATACCACCCGGATGCTGTCCCGTAGTACGGCGCACACCGACACATCCCTGCACTATCCTGTCTATCTCGCAGTTCCGTTTTCTGACACCGCGCTCCTCATAATAGTTTTTAATGTATCCAAATGCGGTCTTGTCAGCAAGTGTACCTATGGTTCCGGCTTTAAAGGTCTGTCCCTCTCCGAAAATAACCTCGGTATATTTGTGTGCCTTTGACTGGTACTCACCGGAGAAGTTCAGATCGATATCCGGCTCCTTGTTTCCCTTGAAACCGAGGAAGGTCTCAAACGGAATATCAAAGCCCTCCTTACTTAAAGGTCTGCCGCACTTTGGACAGAGCTTATCCGGCATATCACAGCCACCACGGCCTGAAAATGCCTGTACCTCTGGTGAATCAAAATCACTGTATTTGCAGTGTGTACACAAATAGTGAGCATGCAGCGGATTAACCTCTGTGATACCTGACATGGTTGCGACAAATGAGCTTCCTACGGAGCCTCGCGAGCCAACCAGGTAGCCGTCCTCATTTGATTTCCACACAAGCTTCTGTGCGATGATGTACATTACGGCATAGCCGTTTGAAATAATAGAGTTAAGTTCTCTGTCAAGACGCTCCTTAACTATCGGCGGCAGCGGATCTCCGTACATCCTGTTTGCCTTGTTATAGCAGATTTCACGAAGCATGCCGTCAGAGTTTTCGATAACCGGCGGACATTTATCAGGTCTGACTGGTGAGATACGCTCACACATGTCTGCTATCTTATTGGTATTGGTGATGACTACCTCCTCAGCCTTTTTGCTTCCGAGATATTCAAACTCCTTTAGCATTTCCTCTGTGGTCCTTAAGTAAAGCGGAGCCTGCTCATCTGCATCCTTAAAGCCCTTACCGGCCATGATAATACGACGGTATATCTCGTCCTCGGGATTTAAGAAATGTACGTCACAGGTTGCAACAACCAGCTTTCCAAATTCCTCTCCAAGCTTTACGATTCGCTTATTTATATCGATAAGGTCATCGTTTGAAGCAATATCGGAATCCTCGTCACGTATCATAAATGCGTTGTTGCCAAGAGGCTGTATCTCCAGGTAATCATAGAAATTCACAAGTCTTGTGATTTCCTCCTGTGGTCTTCCGTTTAAAATGGCCCTGTAAAGCTCTCCTGCCTCACAGGCTGAGCCTATTAAAAGCCCATCACGATACTTGTTAAACTCTGATTTTGGTATTCTCGGTCTCTTATTATAATACTTGATGTGTGACAGTGAGATAAGCCTGTAGAGATTGGTACGCCCCTGGTCACAGGTTGCAAGAATGATGGCATGGTATGTAGGCATCTTCCTTATCATCTCAACAGATGATTTTGCCAGGGCATTTACCTCATCTAAGCTTGATATGCCCCTGTCCTTTAGCTTTTCTATGAATTTGACAAATATCTCTGCGGTACATGCGGCATCATCCACCGCTCTGTGATGATGATCAAGCGAGATGTTTAGAGCCTTGGCCACTGTATCCAGCTTAAATCTGTTTAGCTGTGGCAGAAGTACTCTCGCAAGAGCCACCGTGTCCACAATTGTAGGATTACACTCCATGCCAAGCAGCGCGCAGTTTCGCTTTATAAAGCTCATATCAAAGTCAGCGTTGTGGGCGACCATGATACAGTCCTTGCAAAACTCCATAAACTGTGGCAGTATGCCATCCACTGTTGGCGATGTGATAACCATGTCATCCCTTATCGAGGTGAGTTCCTCAATCCTGAACGGAATAGGTACCTCAGGGTTTATAAATGTGGAATAGCGGTCTACAATCTCGCCACCGATGACCTTCACCGCACCTATTTCTATGATTTTATTCTTTTCCGGAGAAAAGCCTGTTGTCTCTATATCAAATACCACGTACTTGTCATCCAGCGACTGACCGGCTGCATTCTCCACAATATCCTTTGTATCATCGACCAGATATGCTTCCACACCGTAAATGACCTTGAATTTGTCATCCACAGTATGGTTAGCGTCAGGGAATGCCTGCACATCACCGTGGTCCGTAATAGCAATGGCCTTGTGTCCCCAGCGCATGGCACACTTCACAATATCCTTTACGTCAGACACGCCATCCATGTCACTCATCTTGGTGTGACAATGAAGCTCAACACGTTTTTCGGCAGCAGTATCCTCCCTCTTTGATGTAAAATCAGGTATCTTTTTAAGTCCGACTATTGAGCTTATTGACAAATCACTGTCATATTTATCTACAGTCACAACTCCCTTTGCCTTAACAAAGTTGCCAGGGGCAATATATGCAAGAATATCTGCTACGTCATCATTTCTGGCAAAAAGCTTGAGCATGATAGTGTCTGTGAAATCAGTGACCGCAAACATAATGATGGTCTTTTCGTTTCTGATTTCGCGAGATTCAACCGTAAGAATCTTGCCCTTTATTGTAACCTCACCGATAGGACCGTCAATCTTTTCAATAGCCATCTCCTCATCATCAAAGCTTCTTCCGTACACGATATCAGGGTCATTGTCATATTTGCGCCTGAAATCTCCCTTGCGCTCGAACTTCTTCTCAAATTTCTTTTCAAATTTCTTCTCAGGCTTTTTATCAGTGCCTGTCTTTGCTTCATTCTTCTTATCTGAGGCTTTAGGAAAATCTGATGTGCCACTCTTTTTTGTATCAGATGTATTTTCACTGCCTCCTACGAACATTGCACCGTCATCGACAGCCACCTTAGCTTCTTCATCACCGTCATCCTTTGCCATGGCAAATTTAGTGCGGGCGACAATATTTTGCACCTCCTGCTCAATCTGCTTGTCAGCATTCTGACGGTATTTGCTGATTTTTGGTTTTTCGTACTGCAGATTAACGATAAAATCCATCCCACAGCGCTCGCAGAACACCTTCTCAAGAAAATCTATGACCGAATTGCCTCTGGTCTTTGCGATTATTGTCTCCTCAAGTGTGACTGTGACATGTGTATCGTCGGTAAAGCTCCACTTTGAGGTTCGCAGCAGATTGTACAAAAGTACACTGTGACTGTTTATTTCGTCAAGAATACTGTCAAAATAGACATCAAAAAGAGTCTTCGGTGTGTACTGCGAAGACAACTCGTAAGACTCTATAATTTTTACTGTAATATCTTTACTTTTAAATATCTGTTTTTTTATGCTTTCTTCTAGCTTCCAGATATTTTTTTTGAAAATAAGGCGTTTTGCTTTTACATATATTTTGTAAAAATCTCTTGCATGGTTTACGGAAATTCTGGTGACATCAGCATTCTCCAGCAGATTCTCCATATCCTTGTCCAGCTTAAGCGTAGGGAAAACTTCCTTAAATGTCTTTGTCAAAATTATTCACCCCAATGGTCAAGCTCATATTTCAATGCACCCAAAAGCTCGCTCTCAGGCACCTTTTTAAATACCTCACCGTGTTTTATGATAAGACCCTCGCCGATTCCTCCGGCCACGCCAAGATCTGCTTCCTTTGCTTCACCCGGTCCGTTTACCACACAGCCCATGACAGCAACCTTTATGTCAAGGTCATATCCTGAAACCATTGTCTCCACCTGATTTGCAAGCCCGATAAGATCTATCTGTGTGCGGCCGCAGGTAGGACATGAAACAACCTCTATGCCACCCTTTCTAAGTCCCAGAGTTCTTAAAATGAGCTTGGCAGACTTTATTTCCTCGAGAGGGCTTCCAGTGAGAGATACACGTATTGTATCACCTATGCCCTGGCTTAGTATCAGTCCGAGTCCGATAGCAGACTTTATATTGCCGCTTATTATTGTGCCTGCCTCTGTGATACCCACATGGAGCGGATGATTGGTTTTATCTGAAATAAGCTCATGTGCTTTAACACACATCATTACATCTGATGATTTGATGCTTATGACAAGATTGTCATACCCCATATCCTCTATGAGCTTTACCTTGTCCAGAGCACTCTCCACAAGCCCCTCTGCTGTCACACCATGATATTTCTCTACCAGGTCTTTTTCAAGAGAGCCACTGTTTACACCGACGCGGATAGGAATATTTCTCTCCTTTGCTACATCCACGACAGCCTTTACCCTTTCAGCGCTTCCTATGTTGCCGGGATTGATTCGGATTTTGTCGGCTCCGTTTTCAATCGCAGCTATTGCAAGCTTGTAATCAAAGTGTATATCCGCAACAAGCGGTATGCTGATTTGTTTCTTAATCTCCTTAAGTGCCCTTGCAGCCTCCATCGTAGGCACAGCACATCGGATTATATCACAGCCTAAGTCTGTCAGCGCGTTTATCTGCGCAACTGTGTCAGCTACATTCTCAGTCTTTGTATTTGTCATTGACTGTATGAGAATCGGGTTTCCTCCACCGATTACTTTATTTCCGATTTTTACTATTTTTGTCTCCATGTGTATATCTCCAATCTGTTATAAAATCAGACTATTAGATTTCTGATATCATTGAACATGACAACAACCATCAAAAGAAGTAAAAGCACTATGCCAACGAGATGCACATAGCCCTCCTTCTCAGGGTCTACTCTCTTTCTTCTTATGGCTTCAACTATCAAAAATACAAGTCTGCCACCATCAAGTGCCGGCAGTGGCAGCAGGTTCATCACACCGAGGTTTGCAGAAATCAGCACGCCCCAGTTTAGCATATTTAATATGCCAAGCCATACTCCGGACATAGAAACTGCCTGCTCATAGGTGTCTCCCATGTTTTTTACAATGCCGACAGGTCCGCTTAAGTTATTTACAGAGGCAGCCCCGGTACAGAGCATTTTAAGCCCCTCTATTGTTGTATAGATGTTGTATTTCACCTCGTAGCAGCTATAAAGCAGCGCCTTTCCAAAGCCTGGCTTTGTACGCTCTCCCGACACGTTAAAGCCGTACAGATACCTCTTTGTTGTCTCGTCATATTTAGGCTTCAATGTGGTGGTGTGCTTTTTGCCATCCCTAAGGTATGTCACATCAACTGTTTCACCTTCGTGAAGCATCGAGTAGAGGCTTATCTCGCGGTAAAAGTGTATATTCGTATTGTTCAGCTTTACAATCTCATCACCGGCCTTGATACCGGCCTCCTCAGCCGCATAACCCTCAATAACACCTGCAAGCTTTGGACTGTCATAGCCTACAGAGCAGATGATAATGAGAGCAAAAATAAATGCCATGATAAAATTAAAAAACGGCCCTGCGAAAACAACGCTTATGCGCGCCCACACTGATTTGTTGTTGAATGCCCTGTCATCACCTGAGCTTTCATCCTCACCCTCCATGATACAGGCTCCGCCAAACGGAAGCAACTTTATGGAGTATTTGGTCTCTCCACGCTGCACTCCAAAAAGAGTCGGTCCAAGTCCAAGACAAAATTCATTGACCTTTATGCCATTTGCTTTAGCAAGCCAGAAATGTCCGAGCTCGTGAAAAATTACTATGATGCTGAATAATATGATTGCAATAATAATACTAATAATGTTCAAAATTACCACCTTTTACTGATATAGTCATATGCGCACAGCTCTGTATCAAGTATCTCATCCACTGAAGGGTTTTCAATAAATGATGCATTCTCCATACATGCCTCGATTATATCGATTATTTCCAGATATTTAATCTTTTTATTCAAAAACAGCGCCACTGCTCTCTCGTTTGCAGCATTGAAGGCCGTAGGAATATTGCCTCCTGCCCTTGCAGCCTTCATGGCGAGAGCAAGTCCTTTAAAGGTATCAAGATCCGGTGCCTCAAAGGTCAGATCCTTAAGCTTAAAGAGATCAAGCCTGTCACCGGAAAGTGCAGGTCTGCTTGGATAATACAGTGCATACTGTATAGGTATACGCATATCAGGAGTACCAAGCTGTGCTATAACTGCTCCATCCGCATACTCAACAGCCGAGTGAATGACACTCTGAGGATGCACTACAACCTGAATCTGCGACAAATCGACATCAAAAAGCCATTTTGCTTCAATCACCTCAAGCCCTTTATTGACCATGGTTGATGAATCAATAGTGATTTTTTGACCCATTGACCAGTTAGGATGCTTTAGTGCGTCCTCCACCCTTATACCTTCAAGCTCAGAGAGCTTTCTGCCTCTGAACGGACCTCCGGATGCTGTCAGAAGAATCTTTTTAATCGGATTCATTGAATTTCCCTGCAGTGACTGGAAGATGGCACTGTGCTCACTGTCCACCGGAAGAATGGACACACCATACTCCTTCGCAAGCGGAATAATGATATGACCCGCTGTAACGAGAGTCTCCTTATTTGCAAGTGCAATGGTCTTTTTTGCCTTTATTGCAGCAATTGTCGGGCGTATTCCAAGCATACCGACAATTGCCGTTACAACTATGTCACATGGCTCAATGGTGGCACATTTAATTAAACCGTCCATGCCATAACCAATCTCGATGTCTGTATCCGCAAGGCTTGTGCGAAGCTTTTTGGCATCGTTTTCATCACTTACACTGACAAACTGTGGCTTAAATTCCCTTGCCTGTTTCTCTATAAGGGAGAGATTTCTGCCACAGGAAAGTGCCACAACCTGCATATCACCATGCTCTCTTATCACATCAAGTGTTTGTGTTCCGATAGAGCCGGTTGAACCAAGTATTGATATTTTTTTCATGATAATTCCTCGATTTATATTTTTCTCAGTGGTTCTGAATAGTTACCTTAGCTTTTTGTTTCAATGGTTCTTAAATGTTACTTTTTAACTTAAAAAGAAGCTAGCCAGATAATAAATGATTGGTGCTGTGATAATCATGCTGTCAAAGCGGTCTAAAATACCACCATGTCCGGGTATCAGATGTCCGTAATCCTTGATATCATAATTACGCTTTATGGCTGATGCGCACAAATCTCCAACCATTGAAATAAGGCCTGCAACAGCAGCTATAACAGCAAGTATAGCAATCTCTGTGCCGTCTATATTCATATGATTTCTGAATATAAAGCAGTATAATGCTGTAAGAAGCGCACTGCCGAGTACACCACCTACTGCACCCTCTATAGACTTCTTTGGTGAAAGCTTTGGTGCCATTTTGTGCTTTCCAATCAGCACTCCGACGCAGTAGGCACATGTATCACAGCCCCAAGAGCATAAAAATACCAAGAAGGCAAGGTAAAGTCCGTTGTTGAGTGTACGTATCTGGTAGACATATGAAAGCATTGTTCCTACATAAAACATACCAAAAAAGGCTGCCATGAGCTGCTTTGCATCATATTTCGGGTATGACAGCACATACACGAACATCAGTACGATAAGAAAGCCCATGAAAAGCATCATTACATCAGGTATGAAGCTCCACCTTAAGTTGATGTAAAATAAAATCAAAGCAATATACGGTACAACAGATAAGAGCGATTTTTCAAATTTAAACACCCTGAAAAGCTCAAACATACCTATACACGAAATCAGAAGTGTTGAAAAAAGAAGCACCTCGTTTCCTGTTACTATAAGAAATATAGCGGCAATTACAAGAACTATACCACTAAGCAGTCTTGTCTTAAACATTATTTATCCTCCGTGTCGTTCGTTTCTTTTAATCCACCAAAGCGACGGTCTCTTTTATTATATGCATCTATAGCCTTTTTGAGTTCATTTTTATCAAATGCAGGCCACGGAACATCTGTAAAATAAAACTCAGCGTATGCAAGCTGCCAGAGCAGGTAGTTTGACAGGCGCTGCTCACCACTTGTGCGGATGAGTAAATCAGGATCCGGAAGCTCTCTTGTGTCAAGATATGATGAGAAAGTATCTGCATCTATATCGTCAGCTGAAAGCTTTCCATCATCATGGTCAGCTATCATATGCTTTACAGCACGTATCATCTCATCTCGGCTTCCGTAATTAATTGCAATTGTCAGGTTAAGACCTGTATTTACTGATGAAACTTCTTCAAGGTTTCTTATTTTCTCCTGAAAATTCTCTGAAAGCCTGCTTATCTCACCAATTACGCGCACACGCATATTGTTTTTATTGGCAGTCTTTATGCAGTTTTTAAGATAGCTTTCAAGAAGCTTCATTAGTGCAGCGACTTCAGACTCAGGGCGGTTCCAGTTTTCAGTGGAAAAGGCGTAAAGTGTCAGATATTTAACGCCGAGGTCGTTTGCAGCCTTACATATATTCTCAACATTTTTGGCTCCTACTGTATGACCGTAGTTTCTTGGCATACCCTTACTTTTGGCCCAGCGGCCGTTTCCGTCCAGAATGATTGCTATATGTTCCGGAGTACTCATATTTTATTTCCTTTCATTTATGCATATTATATATTTACAATCATGACGCATCATTTATTTGCTGGTCACACAGTTAAGTGTGAACAGTAAAACCGGGAATAAGCAAATAAGGGACACGAATAACATGTCCCTTGTTTGTATACGTGATATAAATACTATACAGTAAGTATCTCTTTACATTTTGCATCAACCGCAGCGTCAACCTTTGCGACAAACTTGTCGGTAAGCTTTTGAGCGTCATCCTCGAGGCCTTTAATCTCATCCTCTGAAATGCCTTCCTCTTTGCCGGTCTTCTTGATGCTGTCGATTGCATCCCTTCTGATATTGCGGACAGCAACCTTAGCTTCCTCGCCTTTTTTCTTGATGTCCTTTGCAAGATCTTTACGTCTCTCCTCTGTAAGCTCAGGGAAAACAAGTCTGATAAGCTTTCCGTCGTTTGTAGGATTAATTCCGATGTCAGAGCAGTTTATTGCTTTCTCAATCTCCTTAACCATAGAAGCCTCCCATGGCTGAATCTGAATCATTCTAGGCTCTGGAACACTTACATTGGCTACACTCTGAATTGGTGAAGGTGTGCCGTAATAATCTACACGAAGCTTGTCAAGAATATGTGGATTGGCTCTTCCTGCACGGATGCCTGCATACTCTTCCTCGAGATTATTTAATGTTTTTTCCATTTTATCCTGGAAAGGGTTTAATCTTGAATCCATATTATCCTCCTGATATGCATTATATGCAATTTACTATACAGTAACCTTTGTACCGTTAAATTTGCCTGTAAGAGCATTTACAATGCTGTTTTCCTCATTGAGTCCGAATACATACATAGGCATCTTGTTCTCAAGGCACATGATAGACGCTGTGAGGTCAACTACTGCGAGCTTCTTCTCAACAACCTCTTCGATTGAAAGCTCATCATACTTCTTTGCAGCAGGATTGGTCTTTGGATCACTGTCATATACTCCGTCAATTGCTTTGGCAAGGTAAATACCATCTGCCTCAATCTCAATTGCACGAAGCACTGTGGCTGTATCTGTTGAGAAATAAGGATGGCCTGTACCACCGGCAAAGAAAACTACCATATCATGTGCGAAATACTTGTTTGCTCTGTCCTTAGAGAAAAGCTTTGTCATGTTGCCGCACTCAAACGGAGTAAGAACAGCTGTCTTCATTCCGACATATCTGAAAATCTCAGATACATAAATGCAGTTCATAACTGTAGCGAGCATACCAATCTGGTCAGCCTTTGTGCGGTCGATGGTCTCACTCGTTCTGCCTCTCCAGAAGTTTCCACCACCGATAACAATACCTACCTGTGTACCATTATCAACAATCTGTTTAACCTGTTTTGCAACCTCAATGACTGTAGCCTCATCAAAGCCGTGGTGCTTATCACCTGCAAGTGCTTCACCACTTAATTTTAGTAATATTCTACTCATATTTATTTACCCTCGAAAAGTCCCTGAACATCGATATCAGCGTATGTCTGAGAACAGAAGCCCTCGATAACGGCACCGTTGTTAATCTGTACTGAACGTGACTTGATATTACCCATGATAACTGCAGAAGTATCTACTACAACAGGTCCCTGAACATCTATATCGCCCTTTACAGCTCCTGCGATAACTGCTGAAGATGCTGAGATATTGCCGATGATAACAGATCCTGCACCTATCTTTACAGTTCCTGTTGAAACAATTTCACCCTCAACCTTAGCTACATCAGCGAAAAACTCTGATGAATTTGTGTTGCCGTTGACTGTTCCTGTGACAACAATCTTGCCGTTACACATTACATTTCCGTTGATGGTTCCCTGAATATCAAATGATCCTGATGACTGTAAATCTCCTGTGAGTACAGTACTTGCTGTGATGACTGATGTTTCGTCCTGTACATCTCCTGATAAAACGTTATTGTTTACTGGCTGTGTATTTACTGGCTGTGGTATATCATTCATTTGTGGTATCTGCTCCTCTTTTTGTGTATTGATTGTATGCTCTGCAAAATTTTCACTTGGAGTTGGTCTTGGTACAGTTGTCTCCTGTGGCTGCTCCTCGACATGCTCAAGTAATCCGTCGAGCTTTGAAAGCTCTGATGCAACGTCAACATTCTCTCCTATAGTATCAACTACAAGATTGTCAGCTGTCTGAGCCTTTGGCTCTACTTCTTTCTCAGGTACATCTCCGGGTACAAGCTCGTTTACAGCCTGAGAAAAATCATCCTTAAATTCTTTGAATAATCCCATGAATATTTCCTCCATTTATTATCTTATCCAACAGTATCTGATTTGATATATTGAACTTTATATGTATTATTATCAATCGGCAATATTTCGGCACCCTGCGCTTTTATGCTTTCAACAAGCGGCTCAATAGCCTCTGCCGTGGTTGATCTGTTTGAATCATCATGTAATAACACAACTGAATTGTCATATTTGGCAATACCTGAGGTGACATTATTGACAATATCATCTACACTGCAATTGTCGGCCGTATCACCAGAATTGACATTCCAGTCAAAGTATGTGATATGCTTTGAATTGAGTATCTTTACAAGCTCAACCATGTCTACATTACTAATCTGGTTCATGCTGCCACCGGGAAAACGATAAATATCCGGTGCTATTCCAGTCAGATTGGTGATATAATCGGAAATCTGTGTCAGGTCATCGGTAAATGCCTCTGTTGATTCATAAATTTTACTGTATGAATTACTGTAGGAAGCCATCGCAATAGTGTGTCCGTCCTGCACTATGCGCTTATAAACATCATCATATTTACCGGAGGTATCTGCTGTGACAAAGAAGGTAGCCTTGACGCCACAGTTGGCAAGGGCATCTAAAATGGCACCGGTGTTATCACCGGGAATACAATCAAAGGTAAGATATACCTTTCTTGTATCCCCATCATGATACACATTGTCTTTTGACTCAAGCTGTTTCACGACAGCCTGAGTTTTTGCGCCAGAGCTTTCTTCATCAGAAGCGATGTCACCATCATCAGACTCAGTACCGGTAACTGTGCTTGATATAGCTGTATTTAACTGAAGCTCAAGCTTGTATATTCTCGAATTCAGTTTGACAACCATGATGCCCAGTACAACTATGGCAAGTATAGATATTGCTATCCATATTGCTATAGTCATAATAATACCTGTCTTAATCCGGCTCACACGTTTGCGACGCTCTTGCTGCTGTCTGGCTAATTCATTATCCTTTGAGTCCATATGCGTCCCCCGTTATGATTGGTTTTGTTTCCTCTTACTATTTTACCATATTTTTATATCTTGTAAAGATAAAAAAATTCCGCAAAAGTTTAAAAGTTAAACTTTTGCGGAACAGCATTCGTTTAATCAGTATAAAGATACAGTTTAGACTCCAGCCATCTGCTTTGCGAAGTTTTACTTTAGCAGTTATTCTCAAAATCTCATTTTTCGGCTGAAACTCAGGCTTTTTTCCTTTTTTCAATCTGTCTTTAAACTATTTCCAAAGATATTCCGCCCTAACTTTTTGAGTAGACGGTTACCACTATAATATTCCAATCACATCGTTGTACTCAAGCGCCTGATTATTGTTCCCATTTTCTAAGAAATCCCCAAGACGCTCCGCTTCTTTTAATTTAATATCATCTAAGACATGTGTGTACGATACTGTTGTATTATAATTAGCATGTCCCATAATCTCCTGCACTGTCCTAGGTGTCATACCCTTTTCAAAACATCTTGTTGCAAATGTATGTCTAAGTGCATGAGGGTGAATCTTTTCAAAATTTTGGGGAATTCCACCAGAGTATAATGCTTCTGTACGAAATATATCATTGATCTGTTGAGTGATATAACGCATATCACTTTCAATGTTATATCTTCCTATTGGAGAGCCCATTGACGTCAGAAATACCAAGTTTCCCATTTCCTCTGGTTTTCTCCAACGATCTCCCAAATCCTTTTTTCTTCTTTTCACTTTTTCAAATTGTTGCTCAAGTATCTTTTGTGTTTCTCCAAAAAAAGGAACTTTTCTTACTGAATTTTCAGTTTTGGGAGATGTTAATCTCATTGTTTTTTTACCATCTTCATATTGATAAGACAATGTTCTTTTCACATAGATAAATCTGTTTGAAAAATCAATATCTTCCCATTGCAAGCCACCAACTTCACCAATCCGAAGTCCTGTAAGTAACATAAATTTATACAGTTCCTCGTACCAGCTCTTATTTTGAGCAAGATAGTCTAGAAAAATTCTTTGTTCTTCAACCGTCAATACTCTTCTTTCTACTTTTTCACATTTAGGTACAATAGTTCCAACTACCGGATTTATCCTCATAAGCCCATTTGCCATTGCAGCCTCAATGCAGTTCTGTAAAATCCCTGTTGCTTCTCTAATAGATTTTGAACTTCTTCCAGATTCTACCATATCAGCTATTGCTGTTTGTACATGAAGCTGTCGTATATCCGCTAAATATTTTGAACCTATACGTACTCCATAATAATTTAAAAACTTTCTTTTATACGCTGAAGAACCTCCATCTTTCAATGTTGGCGCTTTATATTTGCTATACCATTCTTCAAACCATTCACTCAGTGTAATTCCTGTTCCATCTTCTTCTGGTAACAAATTACTTCTTTTTAGATCATCAACAGCTCTTGCCAATTCCTTTTTTAACTCTTTTACTTTCCAGCCATATAACACAATTGGCTTTCCTTCCACCTGCGCTCTACCCATGTAGCGCCCATCTGGTCTTTGTGACAATCCCCGTCCTAGCTCCTTGCCTTTTAAGTCTTTACCCATAATTACTGTCCTTTCATAATTGCACCCACAATTTTAAAACGTGAATTACCGGCAATACTTAAAACACACCCAGAAATCAGATGCCTTCTTTTTTCTTAAAATCAGAATATTTGCCTTTATTAAATTTTATATTCCCATAAAAATCACTCATTCCGGAGTTTTTTTCAAAGGTCTCTAAGCTCATAATAACCATATCCCCATACCCATTCTTAGTTATAAATACAGGTTCTTCTGAACTATGGCATATTTCTGAAATAGCATTTGTATCTCTTAATTCCCTAATCGGAATTATTTTTGGCATCTTTTCATCTCCTTTCGCCTTTATTGTAGCATAATTATGACACATATTCAAGATGTATTTTAAATATTTTTCTGTAACTTCACATTGTCAGTTGAAATTTAGCATTTCTTTTTAATTCATTATCAAATAACTCTTTATGTATAAATACCCTTCGTCCTATCCTAACAACGTATTTACAGCATGGATTGGAGATCAATTCTCTCGCTTTGGTCTTTCCAATTCCCACATAATGACAAAATTCATCTACTGTTAATAAAGTCTTTTCATATTGCATTTTAAAACTTCCTCTCTACTTATTTTATATATAATCCTGTAGGTACTGTTGGGAAACAGTTCATTGGTTTTTCACCATCTTTTCAGACCGGAGCAGCCTTCTCCGGAAGTATCATTATCAAAAGTAGCATCTTCGCACAAAATCCCATTTCTGTTCGCACCTCAAATATTACTCGCTCATATTATTTTGCTTTATGACATCATGTCGCAAAATTGAATATTTTAATAGTCATGGCGTACTGATTGCCGGCTCCACTACTTTCTATGTCCTACAAGAATTCTATTCTATTATCAAGGTGCTATAACAATTTATTTAAATTACTCTTAACGTACCAATTGAAATCCCAAAGTTGTTTTAATTAGCTTTGCCTCCAGTCGGCTACGCAAAGTTTCATCTACACAATAATACTCATTTCCATATTCATCATACATTTTTCGTACAGACAAACAAGATATGTATCCCTCATAATGTTTCAGCACTTTATTGATTGATACAATATCTCCTTCCGTTGCTTTTTGGACAACAGCAAATGGCAACACATTTCTGCTCTTTTCATTTTTATCTGTAGTTTTCATATCCATATTCCTCCATCGTATTTTTCAACAGTTCTAAAGATCGTGTCCTATGTTCACATACTGTACTTCTCACAAGATTTAACTTACGAGCAATTGCAGCATCCGACATTCCCTGAAAATAAGACAAAAAAATGACTTCTTTTTTTCTTTCTGTCAGCGTTTCTATTGCCTTCGCCAACAATTCATTTTTTATCTTCACATCAAATTGTTCATCTGTTAAAAAATAGCTTTCTGCTGTATATTCATCTACCGTGGAAAGTTTCCAAAACTCTGTTTCCGGTAATTCACAAAACAAAATCTCGTGTTTCTGGCGATAAGAAAGATACCTTTCATAATCTATTTTCTCTCCTTGCAAAGCCAATTTACATTTACGGTCAAATTGATGCCTAATTGTTTCTTTATCATAGGAAGAAGATTGCTCCATAGAGTTCACCTCCTTCCTATTTGAAGATAAGAGCAAAGGTCTTTCTCCTTCATCCTTATCCCGAATGAAACACATAAAATGTTCGGTATATTTAAATTTTCAATGTAATATCTAATATATTCTTCTCATGTAAAAAGCATATTTAGCTATCTTTTATTTAATACGATAACTGAAATATGCTTTTCTATGTCTACATTCAATATAATCATTATTTAGCAAATATTCTTTTATTTAGCAAAAGAAAATATTTTTCTACTATATATCTAATAATAAAATTTCTGGTAGCTTTACTTTTCTTGATAATAGGGCATATATAAAACCAGCTATCCCGTTCATTAAGCCAAAGTCAAACCGTTCTTGTGGTAATAATTCTAATTTATTTTCATATATTTTCTTAGCCATATTATGCAAATATATCTCACATATTTTCACTATTTTATCGTTTTCTTGCTTCAATGCACTTTCTAACATAATATGCACATTTCCCGAATTACCATGGCATAAACAAAATCCTTTTCTCAATCCTTTGGTCATAATTTTCTCTATTGCTTTTTCTATATCTTTTTTACAAATATCTTTAATTTCTTCTTTTTCCTGTAAAACTGTTCTTGCTAACAAAATTCCAGCCGCACCATGACACCATGCTACACTGTCCCCACTATTGATACCTCTAATATCTTTCCAATTTTTAATTTTTGAATCATATAACTTATTTTCATACTCTATCATTTTTGATATATATTTCATGTATTTGTCTCTTTTTGTAATTTTTTGATAATTACATAAACATATCTCAGCACCACTAAGTCCGTGCGCTAATCCTGCCCACATCCTATTTGATTTTCCCCTATCATATAAATTGCACTCTGCTTCTATTTCTTCTATCATTAAATTTATTCTATGCTCAGCAGCATATATAAATTTTTCATTATTGGTCAATTTGTACATATTCAAAAGTATCTTTATTATTCCTGACCAACCAGATACAAAATCATATCCTCTTGATTCCAAATCCATTTTGAGCAATTTACTACAATGCTGCTCAGCATAATGTAAATAAATTTTATTTTTAGTTATTGTGTACACATATTGATACATATATACTATAGAATATTCACCTGTAAATGCACCCATTTCTTTCTTATCATTAGATAAAGATTTCGTATAACAAAACATTTGTTCATCCATCTGTTTAATCACTGTTTTAATACTTGCTATAGGATTTTTCAAATAATAACTATGAAACAAAATACACATTCCAGCCATTCCGCAATACAAATAGTTGTTCATTGGCACAACATTCCAAATATTGTCTATTGTTTCTATGCTCCACCATCCAATACTGTTTTCTTCTGCTAATAGATTGTTCTTCATAATTCTGCACATCATTTTATCAATAGCCAAATCGATATAGGACTTACTGTTATCAGTATTATACTGTTCTAAATCTAGCAGCTTATTCATTATGTAAGTATTCTTTACTCCACCTTCTAATAATCCGTGACTTGCTACTATTATGAGTCTAATTTGATTTAAAATATTCTCTTTTTTATTCCGTCCCCTTAATTCTATTAAACTTGAAAAATAATCTTGAATTACTGTATCCTCACAATATAAATTATAATCCACAAAATTATGTGAAAAATATGGTATGTTTCCTTTTAATAAACACTTTTTTTCATATTCAATTATTTGTACATTGTATTCTCCAGATTGTTGTAATAACAAATCTACTAACTTATTTCTTTTTTCTTTATTGCACAAATACTCTGGATTTCTTATAATCAGCAGAATCATCGAATATTCTTGAGTTGCCCTAAGAATATATCTGAAATTTTCTTTTTCCAAACTTACTTTTATCTTTTTCTCTAGTTTCCTATTTTTCCATATACAAAAACTATTATAAAATCCCTTAATAAAAAAATATAAATATTTTTTTAATTTAACCCCCTTTCTATTTATTTTAGGTAAACACTGCCCCGTATTTACTACACTCTTCTTATATGCAATTCTTATATCCGATGTTTGTGAATTAACAACAACCGGAACATCATATATTGTCTTACAACTTTCCTCATTTCTTAGTATTCCTGCGTTAAATACCGAGTTATTCGTTCCTTTCATGTAAACAGGTAAAATCCCTATATTTAACACCGAATCGCTCATAAATTTTTCTATATCGCTCATTGCGTTAGAATTTTTATTTCTTTTAATAACTTCCATATCAATTAGAACAGGAAATTCGCCCGCAGCAATTACATTTTCATAATGTATATCCGCAACACCTATTGTATAACACAAAAACAAATTTATTCCTAAACGAGTAAAATAGTTTTTTATTTCAGTTTCCGTAGCGCATTCTTTGTAATAAACCTCTTTTTCCCAACTATATTTTGCCCGAAATACAATTTTATAATCATAAGAGTCTAATTTTTGATCTTTATACAAAACTTTCAAATATTCCAGATAGATTTTTTTTAAATTATTTTTTTGTGGCTTATAATATATTGTAATACCATTGTCTAACATTATTTTCACTACTGTCTCTCCGTAATCGTGAAAATCTGCCATATCTGATTCGACTCTTACTAGCATTTCAAATTCTTTACCATTGCATAATTCACTAATAATTTCCTGCCGATCCTTTTCTAAACGTTCCACCATCTTTCGTAACAATAATTCATACTCATCGCAAGTCTCAACTATTTCATACAGCAGCAATGGATATATTCTCCAAAATTCCTCCATATATGACAAGTTTTGAAGACACTTCTGTAAAAATATTTCATATTCTATTTTTATGTCGTTCGCTTTTATCACTTTATTCTCTTTGCAAAATTTTATCTCTAAAATTAACGTACGGATACATAAAGGCTCTAGGCGATTAAATACTCCTCTTGCAATATCATTTATAGTCTCCCTCCTCCAAAAGACAGATTGTGGAATATTTTTATCAATTTTTTTTAACGTATACTTTATAAATGGAATATAAAATGGAATAAAATTTCGATTTTTCAATATGTTTTCATCGAAACATTCACAGCACCCAAAATCCCCATTATAAATTTCTTCAAACATCTCTTTTACACTCATAATTTTATATATCACCTCAAATAAATTGCTCTCTCCTAATCGATTTTTATTCTAATAACTAATGTTTCAATTATATAAAAAAGGTGAAAGTAACACTTTCTTATCACTTTCACCTGTATATTAACAACACAATATAGTCAAAAAAGCACCTGTTAATTCTTGCGTTATCTTTTGTTCTGCATTTTTATTTTGTATTTCTAAAAGTATCTTTTTTTCTTTTTCCACATTTCCTATTACCTCCATTAGTTCTTCTCTCCTTATCACTTCTTTATACATAACTACCTCCTATGTAATGTTTTATATAAAACATGTAGAAATTATCTGCTTATAAATAAATTTTACATGTTTTTATCATATACTTTATTTACATCATTATATCTATCACAAAACTATTACCCTCTACATCATAAACGATATGACCATCATACTTCTCAATTACACTTGTTACGCTCCGTAAACCTATTCCGTGTAATAATTTGTCATTTTTAGTAGAAATAAATTTTCCGCTTGCATTCTTTTTACATTGTATACATGGATTTTGAACCCTAAAGAAAAGCATATCATTTGCTTTCTTTAAGCTAACCTGTATTATAGGATCAAAATCTACAATATTTGTGCATGCCTCTATTGCATTATCTAACACATTACTAAATACAGCACATAATTCATTTTCACTCATACTAAATTTATAGTCTTCTAACATATCAACATCAAATACAATTTTAATATTTTTCTCTTTCGCTTCAAAATATTTATAATTAAATATTATATCTACTAAATTATTTGATGATAATACAATACTGCCTATTTCTGATATAGGACTTTTTAGATTAGATATATATTTTTTTACTTCCTCATAATCTTCATGTTCAATTAAATTGCTAATAACAATAATGTGATTTTTAAAATCATGGTAAATATTCTCTCTTTCCTTATATAAGCTAATAACAGAATTGTAATTTACTTCTAATGATTCTAATAATATTTGAGTAGATAATAATTTTTCTTTTTCATTTCTGTAAATCACATATATATAAAATAAAAGTACAAACAATATAAATAATAATATAAATTCTATCCATTGAGCTGTCAAATCAATAGAATCAATATATATATATTCAAATCCATTTAATCCTGCTGTTTCTAATATAACAACCGGTATGAAAAATTTTATATATTTTCCTATTCTTATATTTTCAATATGATGAATACTTATTTTTCGATATATTATATATACAAAACTACAAATTAAGCCTCTGGTAACAACCATTAACAAAATTCTTGGATAATCTAATGTTGTTTCTATATACAATCCTATATTGTATGTTACACTTGAATGTATACACGATATTACTAACATATCAAGCAAACTTAATGCGTAAAAATAATTAGTAATTATAATCAACGACATCAAAATATTCTGTTTATAAAATATTAGTGAGATAATAAATATACTTATGATTAAAAACAATGTTAGAGTTGTAGAATAATAAACTATATATCTATTAAAGTTTTCAACCAATGCCAACAAAAAAATCAAAAAACATATAATACATTTTCTTCCTTTAATACATTTTCTTTTTTTTAAAAAAATGGAAAGTAAAATAAAAACCCCTAATATTTCTATTACACATAACAAAAATTGAATTTCTTTATATAAGTTAGTCATCAATGGATATGTTTCCTCCAATAGTTATGTATTTCTTCTTTAACCTTTAAAGAATAATTTCTACTTATTATAATAGTATCTTCATTATCCAAATACACCTCTTTACAATCAACTTTTCTAATATGAATAACATTAACTATATAACTTCTATTTGCAAAAATAAACATTTCATCATTAAGATCACTATATATTTTTTGTATAGTTGCCCTTACATAAGCTGTTTCATTATTTTTACACACAAATATACAGTTTTTGGCCTCTTTATAAATATATATTATATCTTCCAATGGTATTTTTATATATCTAGAGTTCGTACTGATTATATAATAATTTTTATTTTGTAATGCAAGTTTCTCATCTACACAAGTCAGCACCTCTGGAATTTTCTCTTTTATTTTCTGCTTATCTATAAATTGAAATGCTGCATAATCATATCCTTTTAATGCAAATTCCAAATGTGATGTTATAAAAATAATAATTGCGTGTGCCTGCAATTTTCTTATTTTTTTCGCTAAATTTAGTCCATCATCCTTTTTTTCTAATTCAATATCTAGCATATAAACATCGTAATATTTATTCTCTTGTAGATCATAGTTTAACATTTCAGCCGAATTATATATCTGGATGTCTACCGCCATTTGTTTTTCTATATAATGCTGAATAATAATAGTTTTTACTTCCTTTTGGAAATATTTTTCATCTTCCACATAGACAAATCGAAGCATTTTTTCTCCTTCCTGGTAAACAAGTCACCTCAAAAACATTAGCAAGTACAATGCCATTATTTTTCTCTATATAATTATTAAATAATATTTATGATAAACAACATTGCACAAATAACTCCTATTTTCCTGTATATATAACCTAATCTGCGATATATATTTTTTCCCATCAGCATAACGAACACTATATTCGTATTCCCCTATGCGCTTATTGGATACTTTTTCTATAATATCTTTGATAACTTCGTTCTTTGTATACTTTCTATACTTGCTAATAGGCCATTTTCCTATTGCTGCTGCTATTGCATTATAATTTAATTTAATTTTAATTATACTCTCCTCTTTCTCAAATAGTATTTTATATAACTCAAAATTCCTTATATCACTGTCTTCAATTAACACTTTTTTTATTTTATCACATTCTATTCTTTTTCCAACATGTTCATATATACAAAATTGTATTGCTGTTAAAAATTCATCATTTTTAGTTACTTGATACTCTTTTATTAACATTCTTATAATCACCATCCACATTGATGAAGTATTACTTCCTGTATTTTCTATAGTATCATTGCTATCTCCTTGAATCCACGTATTTTTTAATTTCACTTTTCACACCTCCACCTATATTTTACCCCAGATAGGCGTATTAGTAAATATTATAGGCGTATTAGTTATTTCATTTTTACACAAACTACTGGTAAACTATAAAAAAGGAGATATTATGTTTGCAAAAATAGGATTTAGAATAAAACAAGCTCGTATAAATGCTCAAATAACCCAAGACACTTTAGCTGAACTGATTGGTTGTTCTACCAGTTTTATAAGTCGCCTTGAATGTGGTAAGGTAAGCACAAGTTTAGAAACACTTCTAAATATTTCTCAAGTCTTAAATATTGGATTAGAAGAATTATTATGTGATTTTTTAAATTTTCCAGATTCTGTTCAAACTCCAACGTCCTATCAAATTCTACAAATTGTTAATTCGCTAACACCACAACAACAAAGCATTGTTCTCCAACATCTCCAAGGACTGCTCCATTGGACTGAATAGATTATATCATATTCTTTCTAATATTTGCACTTTGTCCTTATTTAGTATGTTTTTGTCCTCGAATATAGATTTTAGTTAATCTTTACTAAAATCTATTTATTGGAATATAATACCAGTACATCATATAATCCAAAAAAATCCAAGCAAAAATACGTAGACTTTTTGCTTGGATTTTTAATCCTCAAGTTTTTCTATTTGTTATCCCAAACCTTATTCTTTTGCATATATTTATATAAAAATCCCCAGCCTAATATGCAAATTATAAGTCCCAGAAATCCACCTATCTGCATATGTATATTTTGATTAAAGTACAAAGTGTTGCTTACACATATATCTTTTATATTGATCATATATATAGGCATAAGTTCTAATATCTTTTCTATTATTGGGCAAACACTTGACATATCAAAAAAAACAGGAAAATAATATATTAAAATCGACATAAGTGTAACTGCGACACTATTTTTTAAAGTGGCTGAAATTATCAGTACAACTATTCCCATAGCAATACACGAAATTATTCCAATTATAAACATAATTATCAATAGTCGCCCATATGTGATATTATATATAGAATTTGTAAATATCAAAGATGACTGAATATGGCAATCTAAGCCTTTAAATCCATAAATCATTCCATATAGCAACAAATTTAGAACAAATAATATAATATATAGAGAAGCACAATATATACTTGTTGCTCCCAATTTTGCTATTGTAAGTTTTGTTCTTCCATTTTCCGTACATCCAATAATATACATCATTTTTGATTTTTTTTCTTCATTATATATATTAGCAACTCCAACAATTAAAAGAAGTCCCAAACTTAACGCCATAGTATTAGAAAAACTCGTTACGAATTTTTCTTCACCTTCACAATATCCCATTTTAATTCCATTTAGCATGCCACCATCCTTTTCATTATATTTTTTTATCAGTGCTATCTGATTTTTAAATTTATTCAACAGCAATATCTTTTGATCTTCATTATAGCCGATATATTCGTTACTAATTTTTGTAATTTCTTTTTCCATCTCCTTAACGCTTTTAGAATTTATTTCTCCACTAAAGAAGTTTCCTATTTTTTTCTTAATTTCAATGCTCTTTTTACCTTCTACCGCAACAACACTCTTTCCGTCTCCACTGGTCACATAAACATCATTCCACTTATAGTCAAAAAAATAAAAATATGTTAAATTTATAAACACAACTAACAAAAAAGTTGCTATTATGGATTTTCTACTCAATAGTTTACGCAATTCAATTTTTAACAATTCTTTTGTCATGATTGTACCTCCTATTTTATAGCTCACTATAACTTTTTAAAGTATTAAAATATAAATATACATCATCCAAACACGGAGAAACTTTTTTGGCATTTTCTCCTGGACACTCATTTGATATTACTCTAGAAATAATTTTATCATTTTCATTCCTTTGATTACAAAGAATCACATGATTATTTTTTTCTATATCATCGCATTCCCAAATTTTTCCTTCTACACGTTTTAATATATCATTTCTACTTCCAGACACTAAAATTTTTCCCTGTTTCATTATTATTATTTCATTTGCTACATATTCTATATCTTGTACAATATGTGTAGAAAGTAAAATTATTCTATTTGAAGAAATATTTGTTAATACAGTACGAAAATTTCCTCTTTCTTCTGGATCTAACCCTACAGTTGGTTCATCTAAAATCAGCACTTGGGGATTATTTAATAACGACTGTGCAATCCCTACACGCTGTCTCATACCTCCAGAAAGTTCGCCCATTTTTTTATCTTTTTCATTTAACAAATTAACAGCATCTAAAACATAATCAATTTCTTTTTCTATTTTCTTTTTATTACACCCTTTAAGAGTACCAATAAAATGTATAAAATCTTTTACTAAAAAATCTTCATAATATCCCATATTTTGTGGTAATACACCTATTATCGATCTATATTCACTTTGTTTTGCAAAAATATTTTTATGGTCCCAAAATATTTTTCCCTCTGTCGGTTCTAAAATTGTACTTAGCATTTTCAACAAAGTTGTTTTTCCAGCGCCATTAGCTCCTAAGATTCCGTATATTCCTTCTTTAAATTCATAGTTAAAATTGTCTATAGCTACTTGTTTTCCATATATTTTTTTAACATTCTTGAGTCTTAATTCCATTGTATTTTATCTCCTTTTATGTAATTGACTGTAACACTATATCGGACTATTATTATGCTTCATAATTCACACAATATATACATCATCTATTTTCAATCTCTTCAATAAATGATATAACACTTGTTTTTTCTATTATTGACAAATATTCTAAAACATTCTCCAGATTTATCAACTCCATTATCTCCTTTATTTTTTCATAAGAAAAACCGTTAAAAATATTATATTCTCCATATAAAAATTCTTGTTTACTATATAATCTAAACATGGGAATAGTAATTCCATTCCTTTGGTATTGCTTAAAATAACATTTAATTTCATTTTTAATCTTTTCCAATATAGAATTACTTAATCTCTTCTTTACTATTTCTACAAATTCTACTATATCAAAAATACTATTATATCCTTCTTTAAATTCTATATCTATAACTATATATCTTAGAGAATACATAATATACTTATATGATATTTCAATATTTACTATTTGTTTTTCACCTAGCATAATATCTTCAATAAGCTTATCTGATAAAATTTGAACCAATTTATTTTTAATATCTCTAACTTCATATTTATATAGACATACAATTTTCTGCTTCATATTTTTTATAAAAACTTTATTGTAATTACACGCAATTTCATTACTGATACTAAGATCTGTACTTCTTTTTTGTTCACATTTTTCTTTTATCACGTTAGGAATAAATGATACGAAATCTGCATAATCAATTTCAGTAACAGCTAGCAATAAAATTTTACAATTATCCCAAAAATTTTTTTTAAATGCTTCTATCTTTTCTATAGAAACATTTTCAATAGATGCCTTCTCTCCCAATGGTATTCTCTTTACATTCCCTGCTGAAATAATTTCTGAAAACTCAGAAGTCATTTTTTTACGAGGATTAAATTTTTTAATCTCATTTAATACTTCCTTTTTAGCTTGTCTTAACGCTGCTTCTGTAATATGCTCTTCTATAAATATTCTCTTTATATTATCGAATATATTTATATATATATCATCTCCACTATTCTGAAAAATCAAAAAATCGAACTCTACATGATCAAACTCTGTATATGCCTGTACAGTACAATCTTTCTCTAATCTAAACATTTCTAATAAGCAATGCTCCAACAAATGTGTATATCCATATTCTCCTTTTAGCTCATTCACTGACCCTTGATTAAATATAATCGATATATTTGAATCACTTCCTTGTGTTTTTATGTAATTTATATTCATTGCAACCTCCGTCCTACATTTCACATACCTTTGTATGTCTTTAACATATCACTATAAAAACCTTTACATAAAGCTAACTCTTTAGGCTTTCCCTTTTGTACTATTCTGCCTTTATCTAATACAATAACTTCATCTATTAAGTCAGGATCAATATAACGATGTGTAACAAAAACACTTAAATTGTTCCGATTTAATTTCTGAAGATTATGGTATAATTGCTTCTCTGCCATTATATCTAATGACGCAGAAGGTTCATCCATAATCAAAACATTAAAGTCTTTCATAAAACATCTAGACACTGCTACTCTCTGCCACTGTCCTCCTGACAATTCTATCCCTTTAGTCCATTCCCTTTTCAATTGTGTATCGTATTTGTCAGGTAACTTTTCTATATATTGATCCAGTCCCACTTTTTTAGCGACTTCTTTTATCAATGCTTGATTTTCCTTCTCTTGAATATTAGAAATAGCTATATTTTCTTTTATACTAAGTGGATATTTAACAAATTCTTGAAATACACATCCAATCTTACTGTAAATTGATGCAGCGTTAAATTTTTTTATATCCTGTCCATTGATTAGAATTTTTCCTTCTGTTGCAAAATACAAGCCACATAGTAGTTTAATTACTGTAGACTTTCCGCTACCATTTTTTCCTATAATTGCGTAATTTTTTCCCTTAACAAATTTCATATTTAATCTATCAATAATATTTTTCTCAGTTTTCGGATATTTAAAAGAAACATCTATAAACTCTATACTGTATATTTCTTCATTAAAATCTGGTTTTTCTGTTAGCCTGTCCTTTTGTTCATATATATTAAAAAAGCTTTGCATGTATAGACAGTCTTCACATGCTGTAGATAACACGGATAATAAATTCTTTAAAGAATTTTTTACACTATCTACTGCAGATATGTTCATCATGATAGTTCCTATCATAACTTTGTTCTTTATTCCAATTGCAATTACAATTCCTTTTAAAAGAATTGTGCTTATATCGTCAAAACACAAAGTCGCTGCATTCTCAAGTGTAATTTTTTTTTGAATTTTTTTATCTTCAACTATATTCTTTTTAAAAGTTTTTTCTATCTTTTCTAATAAATAATGTCCACTGCTAAAAATTTTTATTTCCTTCATGAAATCAGAATTTGTTAAAATTTTCTTTATTGCGTTAATAAATCTATTTCTCTCAAAACGTCTATTATACACCTCATATAGTTTATTCATAATTCTATATCCCACATAAAATGCTGGAATAGATGTAACAATACATCCTATTACAACGCTCTTACTATATGGCAATAAAATTATTGCAGTTGCTCCATTTGCACGACCTTGCCAGTTCCGGTATCGTAAAAATAACAATTCGAATTAGTTCTAAATAGCTTTCCTATTCTTGATAAATCATCGTCTTCTTTTAACCTGATTAGTCTATTTAACAATTCTTCTCCGGACTGTATAACACTTTCCATACTCCAAAGTCCTCCTTCGTTGATTTCTTGTTTTCAATTATAATACTTAATTTTTTTTCTTGGCACTTTTGGCTTTTATTACTATATTTTGTCCTTAACTTTAAATATTGGTTCTCACTATGCCTAGAGCAAGTTTCGCCTGAGTAACTCAAAACTCACTCCGTGATTTTCTCCCACTCGACAAACTTGATGTGGATTTCGCTCCCCATACCCTCGACATCATATTTTTCAAATATGTATATTAGCTCCTATCTTGATAGTCGCAGCTTGATTGTTCCATCACGGTAATAAAAAAGATGTTTACTGCTACACTTTTCATAGCAATAAACATCTTTTTTCTAAATTACTGTTCTTCTTTCTGATCTTGGGCTTTTAATATTGCAAGAACATCTTCTACGGTTCTTCCCGAAGCAACTACCGCCCGGAACAATGTTTCCTTTTCCTGCTCCTCAATTTTCGCCTGAATTTCCTTTCTTTGTAAACGAAGCTGCTTCAATTCATTCTCTACTTCCTGAATTCTTTCGTTTACTGTTACAAGCTGCTCCTCCAAAGTAAGCACATTCTGTTTTTTTCTTCCTCTTGGCATAGTCAACCTCCATACAATTATTTTTTCTATTGTATCATGTTTTCAAACTATTTTCACAGTGATTTTATATTTTCCAATACAGTTCTCTCTATCGGCTTATATATAAATAGAATTTTTATAAAAGGAGATTTTATACTATGGCAAGACCAAAAAAAGAAAAATCATTACGGCATACACATCAAATTATGCTGCGGCTTACTGATACGGAATATGAAATTATATCCTCTCAGGCAAAAGCCGCAGGTCTGCCTTTGGCAGAATTTGCCCGTAGACAAATTATGAACAAAAGAACAATTCTAAAATATGAACTGGTGGCTGATCTGCCGGAATTAAAAAAATTGATTGCCGAGTTTGGAAAAATAGGAAGCAATCTAAATCAGATTGCCCGGTACTTCAATAGCGGCGGTATTCATTCACAGGAAGTACAAAAATCACTCCAGCAGAGTCTTTCTAAAATCTATGAAATGAAATACGAAGTCTTAAAACTTGCCGGAAACTTTTCTTCCCAAAATATATCTGCCCCCACTCATTCAAGAGGTAATGAATATGGCAATTCTTAAGCATATTGCAATTAAAAATATGGACTACGGAGAAGCACAACGTTATCTTCTGTTTCAGCATGATGAACATACGAAAAAGCCAATCCTTGATGAAAATGGAGAACTCATTCCAAGAAAGGAATATTACATTGACGGTATCAACTGCGATCCCTTCTCTTTTGATTTGGAATGTAAAGAGTTAAATGCACAATATCGTAAAAACCAAAATTTTGATGAAATCAAATCTCATCACTATATTCTAAGCTTTGATCCGAAAGATACCGAAGATCATGGATTAACCGGAGAAAAGGCACAACGACTCGGATTAGAGTATGCTCAAAAAAATTTTCCGGGACATCAGGCTCTTGTCTGTACCCATACAGACGGAAATAATGAAAGTGGAAACATTCATGTACATATTGTAATCAACAGCCTAAGAAAATATGATGTAGAGCGCCAGACATTTATGGAACGTCCCTGCGATGCCCGTGCCGGATACAAGCATCATCTAACACCGACTTATCTTATTTATTTAAAACGCTCACTTATGGATATTTGCCATAGAGAACATTTACATCAGGTGGATTTACTTTCTCCGGCAGAGAAAAAAATCACAGACAGAGAGTATCGTGCAAAGCACACCGGACAGAAAAAACTGGATGCTCTGAATAAAGAAATGTTATCCAAAGGAATTGCCCCACGCAAAACTGTTTTTCAAACGCAAAAGGAATATCTGAGAAGCATTTAACGTAGAAGAACGTGCTTCTTTGTATTCACTTTCACTCAGTAAACCTTTTAGCTCCTGATATTCCTGACTCCACTCTTCTTTTCTGTCATCAAATGCCGCTGAAAGACCACCCCAGCCAACATATCTGGATAAAATTTCCTGTTCTTCCGGTGTTGCCAAACGATTTTCTGCTTCCAGCTTTTTTAATAAAGAAATTGCTTCTATATTTCCACGAAACTTCTCTTTTGGACTTCCAACACCCAGCGCATCATCTGTAATCCGAAAGTTATTCCCTTCTTTTGCATATTCTTTCTGCTGTGGAATGGTATCTTCTTTTGTTTGATTTCGTTTTTGTGGAACAGCCGTTATAATTTCTCCATCTGTACCTATCACATCTATCATATCGGCAACTTCGTTATCAGGCTGTGATAAGTTTTGTTCTTCTAATTTTTCCATGTCAAATGGCTCTTCCTGCATAAAATCAAACAGGGATAATTGTTGATTTTCATTCTCAACAGATATTTCTTTTTGTCGCTCCGGAAACAGCGTATACGTGCCTTCTATATACTGATGAAGAATTGCAAGGGTTTCTACACGTTTTTCGTAATTCTCAAATTCTAAAGGTAAGGCTGCAAGGGCTTCGTCCATTTTTTTAACCAGTTCTTCCGCTGTTTCTTCCTGCTCTAACAGAAGTGGTAACTCCTGTCTTTCTTCTTCCCCAAAAAAACCGTCTGAAAACGGACGTTCAATCTCCTTTGGAAGTCGATAGTAAAAGGAAACAATACGGTTCGCCATCTGTTCTCTCTCATAAGAGGGCATTCTTGTATAGTCTGCCGCTTTTAAATAAAAATCCTGGTCAATCAAAAACTCAATGCGCTTTGCCACCTGTGTCCATTTCAAAAATACGGTAGCTTCTGGGTGGCTATAAGAACCTCTTTCCAGCTTTAGTCCTTTGCTATCATAATCCGCATGAGAGTGATCTGCACCGGAAAGGGCATGGCTTCTTCCGCCAATCCCATAACTTTCCTTTACAAAATCCGCTTTCTCTCTTTCGCTTTTATCCTGAATAAAAAAAGCATAGGTACTAAGCCTTCCATCACGATAAGAGCCGCCACCCACTAAAAACGCATCAATCTCATCTTGTGTAATAAAAATGGGATGTCCCTCCCAAGCAAACCCTTCTCTTGCCTGATAAGGAACTGCCTCTTTTGCAAATTTCTGAAACTGTTCTAAAACTTTGTCCGGGCGGTAAAAATGAAAGCGCATGATTTCTTTATCCTCTTGGTAATACTCTGCCAGCGCTTCCAATCGCTCATTCAAATCTGCCAAATACCCCGGCTGCTCCAGTAATGCACAGACCTTTTCTGTAACCGTCGGAAAAGTATTATGGAATACTTCTGTATCTTCAAATACCAGTTCTGCGACGCCCTCTGCCATATCCCGTTCCATATATATTAAAGCGTCTGCATGTTCTTTCAGCGCATTTTCTCTCGCAGCATCTAAGACAACCTGTGGTGCATACTCTCCCTGTCTGAGCAACTGGTGTATTCTTCCACTGGCTTCCTCCCAAGATAAGAATACTTTATCTAATACGGTATCATGTACCGTATGCCCCACTGCAATCTGCATACCTAATTCATCATACCAGACCGCATACTCCCTGCCTGAAATCTGTAACCCAATACCGCCTTTTCCATATTCTTTTTGGACAAATTCTGTATACGCTTCTTCTGGCTGCTCAATCATAAAATTATAGATGATCCGTAAATGGCTTCCAGTCCGGTTTCCTCCATAGCGCAATACTTCATCTACGATTTCTGCCGGAATTGTCACTTCTTTTGCATAAAGAGCAGCCTGCCTTTCTTCAATTTCACGAATCTGTTTTTCTACGGGAGGTAATTGGGGCAAAGAAAGAGCAGAGGCAATTTCTTCCTCTGCTCCATCGAAATCCTGTTCTGTTTGTTCCTCGCTTAATTGTATACCAATTCCGTCAAAACGCTCTCCTCTGCCATCTGCTGGAGATTGTTCATGTGTGCCACCCACTTCATCTGGTCTGCCTCCTTGTCCGGAGCCGGATATTGAATAAGAAGTCCATTCATCAGAACTTCCATTCTCTCCTGTGCTGCTTTCTCGATTTCCATCAGATGTTTCTCCAATTTTCCTGTCAGAAGCATGCTCTGATACCAGTTCTTCCGGTTTTCCTTCAGGAATGTCTTCCGAAGCATTCCGTACTTCCCGATGTTCACTGGTTCGTTTTCTATTGTCAGGTTCGGAAACAGGTAATCCCCTTTGCGATAGTATGTCAGTTCCATTCTCATTTCCTCCATTTTCTTTACTTTCTCGCATTAACGTGTTAAACCCATTATAATGTGTCCGAGAAGAATTTTCAACCCTTTTTTGAGATTTTTCCTTTTGTTCTTCCCAGTCCATTCTCCATACTGTCCGCCCAATATCCTGAAGAATCGGTTCTACAATCTGATTGGTTGCATTTCCTAAAAATGGAAGGACTGACATCGAACGAAAATCTGTAATTGCAGTAAAATCTCCTTCTTCCAAAACGTCCATAGGATCAAGACCGCAGCGGCGTGACAAAGAATAAAAGATACTGTTTTGCAGCAACTCCCGGAACTCTGTCTGTATGGTCTGTTCGTCCAAATCTTCTAAAAAAGTGCCTTCTACTTCATATTCCAGACCTTCCATTGCTTCTTCCAGATTTTCCTCTGTCATATCTCGTGCAATTTTCCAAAGTGCCGACGTAAGGGCAACGGTATCTTCTCCTGCCAGACCATATACCTCAGACAAATGATCCAAAAGCGGCTCCTTTTGATGTTCCTTCAACTGCCATAAATACGGTGTTTTTCCACCCTGCACTTTATGTGTATCAGAAACATCAAATACATACCGTAGTCTTTTTTTCGGGTATCTGTCATCAATTAAAGCAATCCCTTTTGCTCCCCGGTTTACCCACCGTTTCATTTTGTGATTCCAAATTTCCAGCTCTGCACAGGCAGTTGCCCCCGGACGCTGTGCATGAATTAAAAGTGTATCAGAAAAAGAGTAACGGTACAGTTGTGATGCAGTATCCAGATAATGCAGCCAATCTCTTGGAGAACTGCTGATTTTTTCCGCTTCATATTGGGCAAGCCCCAAAATCTCATAGAGTTTTCCCATGAACAATCCCTCCTCTTCTTTCTATTTTCTTTTTGGAAATTCCATTTTAAAGCTTGCCCTGTCCCCTTGCAGTTCCAGCAATAAGTCTGCTGTAAATTTCTTTCCCGTCCTCTGGGAATAAAAATCAGTCACACGGGTTTTCCCATGCTCTAAAAGTTCCTTTGCCATTTTCTGATCCAACGTCTTTTTCATTCCAACGAGATAACGACTCTCTTTCCAGAGGGCAAAATTGCAATCATGGGAAGAACAATAAAAATTCTTTTTCCCTTCATACACAGGACTTCCACATACCGGACATTTCCCAATACTTTCTTTTTCGTAAAAACGGTATCGTTCCTCTTTTGGGATTTCCCCGCAACCTGCAATCAATTTCTGGACAAATTCTGTAATGTCCTCCATAAATGTTTCACTGGTAACTTCCCCTCTCTCCATACGAAGTAATTCATTCTCCCATTCTGCTGTTAAAGCCGCTGATTTTAATTCTTCTGGCAATACAGAAATCAATGCAATTCCTTCTTTCGTAGGAAGAAGCTGTTTCCCCTTTCTTACGGCATATCCGGAAGACACCAATTTCTCAATAATCCCCGCTCTTGTTGCAGGAGTTCCTAATCCCTTCTTCTCGGTTTCCACATCAAAAGAATGATTTCCGGCTGTTTCCATTGCAGAAAGCAGCGTATCTTCGGAATACGGTTTTGGCGGTGCTGTAAAACGCTTTCTCTTTTCCGGTGTCCTTCCTGCTATTTCCATTCCGTCTGAAATATTTTCCGAAATCGAAACTTTTTCCTCTTTTTCTCCCGCTTCTTCTGTTTTTCTCACCTTTTCCTGAAACGCTTTCAAAATTTTTTGAAAGCCCGGTTCCACCACCTTCTTCCCTTTTGTTGCAAAAAGGTATTCTGCACATTCTGCCGATACTTCTGTTTCTTCAAAAATTGCCGCTTCTGAAACTGCCTGTGCTAATCTCTGTCCAATCAGATAAAAAATATCCTTCTGTTTTTTCGATAAAGCCCCTATATCCTGTTTCCATGCTTCTTTTGTTGGAAGAAGTGCATGATGATCGGAAACCTTCTGGTTATTGATGATTGCCCCTACATTCCTCCCTACCAGCTCCCTGCTACAAAAAGGAAGCATATCTGAAAGAATATCCAAAAGTTCCAGTACAGACTGTTCCATATCTTCCGTAATATACTGGCTGTCTGTTCTGGGATACGTTACCCATTTTTCTTCATACAATTTCTGCAGCTCTGTCAGTGTTTCCTGTGCCGTATATCCAAAAAATCGGTTTGCTTCTCTTTGCAGCGTAGTAAGATCATATAGCTTTGGCGGATTTGTTTTTTTCTGTTTACGTTCCACTTTTAAAATGTGAATGGGGTTTCCTTCGCACATTTTTACCAGTGCATCTGCCTCTTCTTCTTTTTTCATTTTTTCTGATGTAACAAAAAAATCAAGCACCGGAAGTTCCACCTGATAATAGGCTTCTTTCTCAAAATTTTCCACTTTCTTCTGACGTTCCACTAACATAGCAAGAGTGGGCGTCTGTACTCTTCCTACGACCATTCTCTTATAATAAGTAGTTGTAAATGCTCTGGTGGCATTCATGCCAACAAGCCAGTCCGCTTTTGCCCTGCAAACAGCAGCTTCACACAGTCTTTCATACTCTTTTCCATTTTTCAAATTGGAAAATCCATCACAAATTGCCTGTTCTTCCATAGAACTGATCCATAATCTTTTCACTGGAAGGCTGCTTTTCGATAAATCATACACTCTTTTAAAGATCAGTTCCCCTTCTCGACCTGCATCACAGGCATTTACAACATATTCCAAATCTTTTCGGTTTAATAATTCTTTTAATACATCAAACTGCTCTTTTTTATCTTTAGCAATCCGTAACTCCCATGCCTTTGGAAGAATTGGAAGGTCTGCAAACTCCCATTTCTTATACCTTTCATCATATACTTCCGGAGCTGCATACTCTGCCAAATGTCCCAGACACCAGCTTACGATACAGTCCTCTCCTTCCAGATAACCGTCCGCTCTTTTCTTTGCCCCTAACACTTCTGCCAATGCCTGTGCAACACTGGGCTTTTCTCCTAATACTAAAAACATATTGTTCCTCTCCTTTTCAAAAAGGACAGCCCTTTCATAAGCTGTCCCTGTTTTGTTCTATTCTTCTGTTTCTTCTGCATCCTCTGCATCTTCATTGATATATGGACCGTTATAAAATTCCAAATCTTCATCTTCGGCATCTGTTTCTGCCTTTTTCGGTTTTGCAACCTTAAAATAGTAATAGGCTCCAGCGCCGCCTGCCGCAAGTAAACCGATTGCAAGCAGTGCGCCCGTCTGATTTTCTGCCTTATCTGCTTTTTTCTCTGGCTTTTCTGCCTCCGGTTTTTTCTCTGTTTCCGGAATGACCACAGACGGGGGGTCTGTCTGCGGCTTCTTTTCTGGAACAAATTCTGCCAGATCATTTTCATCTACCATAGAAAGCATATATACATTTTCCGTAGAACTGGATCGGTCTAAAACAAGAAAAAAAGTATTCCCGTTCTTTGTCTGAACTGTCAAAAACTGCTTTGTGCTGTCATTGTTCTTATCGTCCAGAATCTGCCCATTCCCCGGAACAGAAAACGGGGTTCCTTCTTCCGTCTGTCCCTCCTGTGGTGCTGGTGTCTGCTCCGGTATCGGAGTAGGCGCTTCCGTTCCCTGTTCTGTCGGTGTTCCTTCTCCTGTATATGCAAATGCTGTCGCACCGGTACTGCAAACAATTCCCATACTTACAATACAGGCTGCCAGCCATTTTTTAAATTTCACGTTCACCATTTGTTTCCTCCTTCGTTTCCTCTTTTTCTGAAAAATCACTTTTGCGTGGATTTTCGTAACGATTCCCAGTAAACTGAAACTCGCCTTTCTGCAGTTTTTCTAAAACCTGCAAAAGCTCCCGGCTCTCAAGACGCATGGAACGGATACTCTTTAAAATTTCCGTATCTTCCAACTGCTTCTTCTGAACCAGCAGCATTTTCAAATGTTCCTGCCATTGTGCAATCTTTGTTTCTGTTTTTTCAATTTCATCTAACACTTTTTGTAACTTCTTATTCAATATCCTGCCTCCATCTCTTTTTTAAGGAAGTCTGCCAAATGCCATAAAATGTTGCTGCCAGTATGGGGTACTGATATTTGCATACTGAATGGGATCACCACAGTGGATCATCACTTGATTGCCTACATAAATCCCCACATGGCTTGCTCCCGGCGTATCATACGTGCCTTGAAAGAAAATTAAATCTCCCGGCTTTGCCTGTTCCGGCGGAACATAAGCACAACAGGAACGTAATCCGTCTGCAGTCTGCCGTCCCACGTTCCAGCCATTGCCACAATTATTGATTACCCATGATACAAATCCGGAACAGTCAAAACTGGTGCTTGGAGATGCACCACCCCATACATAGGGATAACCCAAATATTTTTCTGCTTCCCGTATCATGTTGGCAAAGCGTTCATCCGTCAAAGCCTCCGGTGGAATTTCATATCCAAAACCGCCATTTCCTCCACCCATTGGAATGGTATTCTTATCAAAGAGATAGTCCCGATTTCCATAAGTGGTGTTATAAATGTCATAGCGTTTTTCTTCATTTTCGTCCATGCGGCTGCGAAGAACAGCGTCCAAGCCTTTATTTGTCAGGGTAATGTCCATACGGTTTACTTCCTGTGTTGTTGTAACTTCAATCTCATTTTTCCCATTACTGTCCGCAATAAAAGCCTCCCAAGTCTGATGTCCATGTGCAGAAGCCGCCGCATGATTGTCATAATAAACATCAAACTGAACTCCGTAACGGGCAAATGCTCCCGTATCTTCCACCGTATACTCCACACCATTCATGACAACCTTTGTTCCAATGGGTACAAACGGATTGTTGGCATCTACTGCAATGGTATGGTTTGCTTTTGGATAGACACCGCTTGCTGTCGGACCGCCTGACCAACTTCCACAGCAAATAGAACAGTTACAGTATCCACTGGTTACAACCTTTCCAAGAGATTCTCCTACTTTTACTTTCTTTGTTTCTGTTACAACCTCTTTGGTTGCTTCTGTCGTTAAATGGTATTGCTGTTGAAAGATTTCTTCTATTTCTCCTGCCACCTGTTCATAAGTAAAGTCACCATATAAGGCTGTAAAATAAGAAATCAGGTGATACGGATTGTGTGAAATCTCGTCCACCTGATAGCGGTATTCCTCGTAGCCCTCATGTCGGGCTTCCATACTGTTAATCTGTTGATTTAACTCTGCTTCTAATTTGGAGTAAGCAGCTTCTACGGCATAAATATCTTCATCATCACTGGCATAGGTTGTCCCTACAACTGTCGAAACAGTCCCTTGAAAGACCGCACTGCAACTGGACATTCCCACACCTATCATCAGGACAAATAGAAGAATCGCAATCACAATTCCCAAAAATCCCTTATGTGTCTTAAAAAAGGAAGTTACAATGCTCTTCGCTTTTTCTAAAAAAGTCTGCGCTGTCTTTGCTGCCTCCGCAGTTGTCTTTTCTCCCTGCTGTGCTGCCTGCCTTGCTTTTTTATAGCGCTGTTTTTGCCAGAAACGGTTTAACAGATGTTTTCTCTCCTGTGCCTGTTTCCCTGCTCTCTCTGTTTTTATATTGTCTGTAGTTCCCTGCACAAAATCAAAATGCAAAGAATTCTTTACGGATTCTTCCTCTTTATATCTTCCTTTATGATACTGTGCCTGTCGTCTTGATTTTTTTACAGCATAACGTAAGGCTTTTTCACTTAGTATTCCGGATTGCTTTGCCCCCTCTGTCGCTGCATTTTCATCTGTTTCCTGTGTTTGCAAAGAGTTTTCAATGGTACTGGCTGTTACAGAAATTCCTTTTTTTGCAATTCCCATTCCTGCACCACGGATCATACCATTTCCCTCATCAGAAAAAGAAAGTTTCTTTTGGGAACGTGCTGTTTCTTCTTGCAATCGCTTCTGCTTTTGTTTCTTCTCCCGAACATTTTCTAAAGAGTTATCCTGTGGTTTCCTTCCCTTTTCCTCTTCTGGATTGACCGAATTTTCTCCCTCTGTTTTTCTCTTACGGGCATGTTCCTGTACCAGCTTTTTCTTACGGCTGTCCCGTTGCGAACTCTCACTCTCTAAAGATTGGTTCTTTGCTTTTCCCCGAAAATTTCCCATGCGGAGAGAATGTTCTGATAATTCTTCCTTTCCATTCTCTCCTTCCACTTTCTTCTCCGGCTCTGAAATGGTAACAGGTTCTCTGGTAAACTTTCCATCTACGTCTTCTTCTCTGTGGCTCGCAAAGCTTCTCAACGTGTTTTGTTTCTTTTTTCTTTGTCCGGCTGAAACTTCCTGCTTTTCTTTCTCTGCAGGCACGGTTTCTTTATCCGTTATATTTTTTTCCAATAGTACCTTTTCAATCGGTCTATCCCGTGCCAGCCCCTTTCCTTCCTGTCTGATCTTTGTTTTTTCCTCACGTTCTATCTCCCGGACTGGCTTTTCTCTTGCCTGATATTTATGTTCCTGCATCGTATATCACTTCCTTTTTCTCTGCTTTATCCTAAGCACCTTTTCCTGCGTGTTTTTCCAAATCCGAAGGTCTGGTTGTCATAAGCGAATACAAGCGCAGATTATGATTGAAACGGTCTTTAAAAGGAATGATGACATTTCCATAAAAAATCAATCCTTCTCCTTCCCCGCTATTTGTCACATAGGAAAGCTGATGCGGAGAAATATTCAGTTGCTTTGCTAAAATCTGTCTATCTCCCGCCGCCTGATTCAGCATATAAATGAAATCAGAGTTTTCAAAAATATTCTCAATTTCACGGCTGGCAAGGAGATCTTTAATGTTCTGCGTAATTCCTGTTGGTATCTGTTTGTGATTAACAGACAGTTTTTTATCTGTCCCTCCGGAGTTTTCACTCATTTTCATCGGAATGTCCTTTCATTCCCGGCATAGCATATCTTTTTGTCCTGTGTTTTTACACAAGCCGAAACGACAGCGGAGCCTCGTGGATCCATTATATTCCCAAACATCACAGATTGGGGTTCAGGCTCTATGCGTTGCGTGTGTTTCAAATATTATTCTGAAACTTCCACTCGGATTAGGGTTGCAACCCCCTTCCCGTTTTCTTCTCCACTTATACTCTTAATTGTTTCCTTCGGCTTCAATTAAGACGGCATACACAATACTCCTTTGCAATATTTTAAGTATTCTGTTTTGTTTACCTCCCCATTTACGGAATCGCTTCCAGATTTCTACGGAATAAGCTGCAGTCTGCTCTTCTTTCAAAAGCAAATGGAACTCATCTATATAGTATCGGGTAGACTTATGGGCTACACGGTTTACGGTCACACGATTCCACACCTGATCCTGCACAATCAGCATTCCTAACTTCTTTAACTGCTTTCCCAAATCTTTAATATCAAAACATACAATGCGATTATTCAGTTCCACGTTCGTATGATGATTGAATACATTCAGGGAACCATTGACATAAATTTCAAGCGCTGTGGCAATCCTCTGTGCCTGTACTTCTTCCTGTTTTCTCAGGCAGTCATATAAATCTCCAAGTACCGGCATATTTTCCGGTGTTGGATTTTCAAAATACTTCTGGTATACCAGTGGCAGGCAACGGTCTATCACTGATTTTTCCTCTGCTTCAATTCCATTTCTGGAACCCATAATCAGCTCACAAAGAGATAAGATAAAATCACTCTTAAATCCAAGAGGATTGTCATCATCTGAATAATCCAGATTGATGTCCATCGGATTGATATAATCGTGACTTGTCGGGGAAATATGAATTACCTGTCCCCCCAGTGCATGTACCAGCGGATAATATTCTCCTTCCGGATCTCCGATAATAATATCGTCCTGTGTTGCAAAAAACACATTGGCAATCTCTCTCTTTGCCGCAAAAGATTTTCCTGAATTATGTACCACTACACCACAGGATAAAAGAAAATTCTGATAGCCTTCTACGGAAATATCATAAACAGGAACCGCTTCTTCTAAACTCAGGAAACGGACTGCCTTCACTTCATGTTCCGGTATAAACTTTGCCCCTACTTTCAAGTTACAGGCTTCCACATATCCTGCGGACTGCGTAAGAAACCAGTGATCCGGAGTACAGCGTACTATTTCTCCATTTTCCAGTTCTACCTCTACCAATTCCGTAACTTCTTTCGTACAGCGCACATCATATCCTCTGGCTTTTACAAGCTCCTGCTTCTGGAAATCAAAACTATTGACAAAAACTTCCTCTTTCTCTGCAAACAATTCTAAGAAGCTGACTTTTCTTCCATCTGGTAACAGCAGTTTTGTTTCCCCAGTAAAGCACCCCGGCGTACCAAGAATCAGACCATTTGGATTTTTCAGTTTCTTTCTGTCTACCATAATCATGTTATTGGATAACGCATTTAAGCCATAATATAGGGATTCTCCTCCCATAAATAACTCCTGCGTGGTAAAAGGTACAAAAATAGCAGTAGATGTGGTGGTCAATGCCCGTTTAATCGGAATCATATTCATTCCCAACGGAACACTGCTCATCAATCCCTGCTCCTGCAGATAATCCAAACGCCGTAAAGAACAATTATATTTCTGTGCAATCCCGGCAGTCTGGAATACCGCATTATCCAATTCCTGCTTTGTTTTCGCTGTATTCAGGAAAAGAACTGTCACTAAAAACATTCTTTCATTTCTGGACTGTAAATCTTCCAACAGCCTCTTGGCTTCTCCTCCGTATGTATTTAAGTCAGAAGGTATGATGTCCATGTCATACCCTGCACGTACTGCCTTCTTCTGTTCCTCAATTTTCATACGGTTAATATCTGTCACCTTATTTTTTACCAGTTTAATGGCTTTCATCTGATCTATGGACTGGATATGAAGATTCACAATCAGGTTTCTGTTCATATCCAAAAATTCTGCCAGCATTTTATCTGTCAACTCCGGTGCTAAAATCTGAAGATAAGACGCTGCACCTATGGTATTTCCCATCTGAAAGGTTTTCCCTTCTTTAAAAACAAAACTGGTAGGCGCTACAAAATCCTTTGTTCCCATGCCGGAACGTAATATCCTGTCATAAGAAAACTGAAATGGCACTTTCTCTTCCGGATTAAAAGTTTCATAGAGGATTTGCAGCCTCTCTTCTCCATTCAATGGATATGCAGACACACCAAGAACCTTAAAATTATTTAAAATATCGGCTTCAATACGCTCCAGTTTTGGTTTTGCCTCCCGGATATTCTCTGCTTCAATTCCGAAAGTAATATACTTTGTCCGTACCAGACCATTGTTCCCTTTTGCAAGCTGATCCCTTAACATTTGTGCATACTCCATACGCACATCATCAAAAGCATCATTCTGCGGCTGAATTTGTATTACGGATTCAAATTCCTTCATGTTACTATGATGATTGATAAAGGAAATCTGAAAATGTATGGTGCTATCAAAATAATTTAAGAAATCACACCAGTTTTCAAAAATAGCATTCTTATCTTCATTCTGGGCAAGCTGGTAGTTAATATCATAAAAACGGATTGTTTTGGAATAATACTTTTCCTGAACCCTGCAAATTCCGTCTTTTGCCATCTCTCTGTATGGAATGGAGTTCTGTGCTGATATGTTCCGTTCCTGTTTTCTTTTCACATTGGTACATCTCACCTTTCCGATAGAAGATTTCTTTTCTGAATAGGAATGCTTCCTTTCTGTTCTCTTATTCAGTGTAGGTTTCCTATCCTTTCTCTGCGCTCCACTTTTTCTGCTTCCTTTTTTTCTCCTCTTTTCCTCACGGGCAGCTCTTTTTGCTTCCTTTTTCCTGCGGATTTTATCTGCCCTTTCCTGTTCTTTTTCTAATTTTACTGCCAGTTTTTCTGTACGCCTCATGGCTTTTTTCTCACTTCTTGTAAGTTTTACAGGTTTTCTCTTATCCATTCTGTCTACCATCAGGCTTCCCTCCTTTTTTCTTTCTCTCCGTCTGCAAATTTTCCTCCTTCTCATAAAAATTTTCTATTTCATATTTGCGGACTGCCGGACGTTGCAGTTTCACTTGAATAATATGGAACAAAATCTTTTCCAGTGGCATTCCATCTTTCTCATACATTGCAAATAAAAAAGCTGGAACCATAAGAATGACCATACCTGTTGCTGCATTACTCGTCCCAATCCAGTCTTTTGTTAAAAAATAAAACGGTAATCCCATTGCCGCCGCAATCGAAAGGCAAAGAAGCTGCCTTTTTGTCAAATTTAAGACCACTTTATTTTTTACCTTTGTCAAATCCTTTGGTACGGATACAAATGCCATCTTTTTTCCGACCAGAGTGAAAATGGCTGTCACAGGTTCAGCAAATCTCCCATCTTCTTCTCTGATGTTTCCTTTCTTTTATTTTCCTGTAATATTTCTGTTCCCAAAGAACAGGCAACTTCATTTCCCCACACGTCCCATCCCGGTGTTTCTCTACGTGCAAACAGTTCAATACGTGGCACATCTCCCATTAACTGCTCAATCCGTCTTCTTGCCTCCTCTGGTTTCTTACTATGTTCCTCAATATGGCTTACAATAACCTGATGCACACGTTTGGAATAACGTTTTGGACTTCCTTTTGTTGCAAGAATACAAATCTCTGCATTGGCTCTTGTCCAGTACCCCATACCCCAAAACAAAGAATCTGCTTTTTTATTCTGTTTGATCCACACAAATGCTACACTTTTATAGGTAAATCCCCACGCATCAATTACCTTCCATATTTCTTTTAAAAGTGGAAATGTAACCCATAAAAACAATGCACAATTTTCATCTGCCAATTCGTTTACTGGCAAATCTGCTATTTCTTCTATGCTCATGGTTGGGTAGTGGCTTTCCGCTGATCGCCCGTTTCCTTTTTTACTCCAAACCCGATATGCCCACGGGGGATCTGCATAAATCACTTGATATTTTCCCATCTTCATTCCCCCTTTAATGTGCGTTAAAAATTGATTTACTTAAATTTGCTGTTTTCATCAGACTAAAACATAAAATTACGGTATATGCTGCCACTCCGAACAATGCAGAGTGCATGTTATCTGAAATTTCAATGGTCGCAATCAGCACTGCATAAATACCGACACACACCATCATAAAAAATCCCTGAAATCCAAGGGCAAACAGCCCACGGAAATAATTGTTTCCAATCTGTCCCCATTCCCGATTTGACATCGTGGAAAATGGAATTGGTGCAACCGAGGTGTAAAGATAAATTTCTATCATTCTTCCATATAGAATTACCGTAATTAGTACAGACATGATTTTCATACACAAACTGACCAGCATGGTTTCCAATGCCAATATCACAAGTTCCCCGATTTCCATAGATTCCATTGCTGTTTTCATCTGCTCTAGCATCGTGTCTACATTGATTGCCGTATCCGACTCAATGACACCTCCGGCAGCATTGACGATATGTTGTCCTACATCAAACACCGCCATAGTAATGTCAAATGTATGGCTGACCAGATACACAGCTACCCACATTTTGAAAAAATATTTAAAGAACATCCATGTATCAACCTCGTGCATGTTATTCTTTTCTGTAAACATGGAAATCAGTTCATAACAAAGTACAAATGTAATAATCATGCCTGCAATCGGCACAATGACAGAATCGGACAAATTCTGTATCAGGCTGAAAATACTTCCGTTCCAGCCTTGTGGTGTCTGTCCAACCTGAGCCGCAATCTCTCCGGTTTTCTCATTAACATCTGTAAACATTGTTGTCAGATTGGATTCCACCATTCCCGTCAGAAGTCCCCTCATCCACTCCTCGATTGCTTCAAAAATGCCATCGAACATGGGCGGTTCTCCTTTCGTTTACTTAAAATAATCCGCTCAAAAGAGGAATAAGCTGTGTACCAATCAAAACGACACCTCCGCCAGCCATAAGCTGTTTAATACCCTGTGATTTTGCACCCGGATTATCATTTCCATATCCTTCTAAAAGATTGATTACACCCCATACCGCCAGACCTGCTCCGATTGCCACCACAAGCGTCTGTAAAATATCTACCGCTGAGCTAAAAAAATCCATACTTCACTTGAAACAGATAAAAGTTGCTTTTGCACAAATAAAAAACTGCTGAATTTTCATCAACAGTCTGCCCTTTCCCTTTTATCCGTTTTATCCTTTCTCAAAATTTAATTGTGCTGCGGGCATATTCCCTTATGGTTCTGCCCTTATATCGTGGTGGCTGTGCTTTCTTTTTTTGAGCAGCCTCCATCTCTCTAAAAAATTTGCAATAAGCACTCCTTCCTACTTTGCGCCATCATGTCGCAAAGTTTTATTCAATAAAAAAGAGCAATATATTTATACCTGCTCCGAAATTTCTGTATCCACCTGTTTTCCCTCTACTTCAAACAATTCAAACTCCTCTTTTTTCCGGATTTCAAATTGATGCTTTAAATAGGCTTCCACATCAAAAGTATTCTTTTTATCATAATCCGATAATTCCCGGTATCTGCTATGCTTCGTAATATCAAACTTATTACTGTAAAAAGGACGCACTCCACGAAGCTGAAGAATACATTTATCTCCATCCATGACAGCCAACTCGTCCCGACTCATCAGCTCTTTTCCAGTCTTCTGATAATTCAATCCATAGGATCGGCTTTGTCCACGGGTATCGGAAGTATTATAAAGGTCTATGGTTTCCTTTCCTAATGTTTCTGATATTTCCTTTAAAGTGCTTCCTTCTTTTCCCCCTAAAAACAACATGGTATCGCAATTCCCTAAAATGGTTTCTGCGGCATCTTTATAAATGGTCTTTAACTGACTCTGGGACTGTAAAATAATCGAAGCAGAAATTTCCCTGCTTCGTATCGTTGCAATCAGCTTATCAAATTTGGGAATTTGCCCGATATTGGCAAACTCATCTAATAACAATCTCACATGGTAAGGTAAACGTCCTCCATGTACATCATCTGCTCTGTCACACAGCAAATTAAAAAGCTGCGTATACATAATTGCCACAAGGAAATTAAATGTATCGTCCGTATCAGAAATAATAACAAACATTGCAGTTCTCTGATCTCCCAGCATATCCAATTCCAGCTCATCATAAGAAGTCAGTTCCCGCAGTTCTGCAATATCAAATGGTGCCAGCCTTGCCCCACAGGAAATCAGAATAGATTTCGCAGTCTTTCCGGCAGCCAGCTTATATTTCTTGTATTGTCTGACTGCAAAATGCTCTGGTTTTTCCTTTTCCAGTTCCTCAAACAGTTCATCAACTGCATTTTTAAATTCTTCATCATCTTCTCTTGCCTCAGAAGCATTGATAAATTCCAAAAGCGTGGAAAAATTCTGTTCTTCTTCCGGCGCTTCGTAATAGATATACCCAATTAAAGCACAATACAGCAATCGCTCCGCTTTTATCCAGAAATCTTCTCCTGATTTTTCCCCATCACCTTTTGTATTGGCAATGATTGTATTGACCAGTTTCAAAATATCTTTTTCACTGCGTATATAACGAAACGGGTTATAGTGCATACTCTTTTTGAAGTTGATTGTATTTAAAACCTTAATTTTGTACGGTTCGTAGATTACTTTCCCCTTTTTATCCAGTACCGGCTTTCCATCTTTCATTTTTGGTGTCCCTTTTTGCAGCATCTTTCCACATTCCACCAAGATCGTTCCTTTCGGATCAGTCACTACATAACTGACATTTGGTGTCATCTGCATTAAATTTGGTTTCACATAAAATCTCGTCTTACCTGAACCGGAGCCACCAATAATCATGACATTTTTATTTCTGGCATACTTTGGTTTTTTCGGGCGGCTGTTCATGGTAAGTCTTTCTGTCTGTGTCAGAATGATATTGTTTTCAAATACAGAATCCATAAAAGGTGTAATATCCTTTGCTGTCCCCCAGCGGGCAGAACCATATTCCACTCCCTGACGGAACTTCTTTGCATTCTTACCTTTCACATAGACAATCCCTTTTAATAAAACTGCACCTGCAAGTCCCACTCCTATATCAGAAAATACCGGACTTGGCAACATATTTTCAAATGCCAGTGATATATGCAGCACCAAAACACTCAATCGTTCCAGTAGGGAATTTCCCTGACAATACCGATAAAGCCATGCCAGTTTATTCACTGCATAAAATACAAACACATAGGGCAGGTTAGTAAGAAACAGCTTCTTTCTATCTACTTCTGACAGTGTTCCACTTATATCCTGCCACAGTTTTTTCCATACTTTTTGGAATGGATTTTCTCTTTTCTGTTTTTTCTTTTTTATCGTGCAGTATCCCTCTCCTTCCGCTTTGTTTTCTGCCTTTCTCGCTGCTGTGCCTGCCTTTCTTTTACTTTGGAAAGTTTTTTCCGTATCGATATTTTTTTACTTTTCTTCATGCTCCAGCCTGTATATTCCTTAAATGCTGCGGTCATAGAATCTACATCTCTGGCTTTAAAAAACACATAATAACGGGGCGGTTCGGAAGAACGGTCTTTTTTCAGGCAATAGTCCACATTATATTTTCTGGCATACTTTTCAAAGGATTTAATATTTCCGTCTGTAATCTCAATGTTGGAAAGTTCACAGTTCTGCTCCTTGAGTTTCTCCATGCTTTGTTTTCCTTTATAAACTGCCAAATTTTTTTCTTCCTTAGATACCCCTTTCTTTTGCTTCCTCTGGGATTTCTGCTGTTCCAGCTTTGTCAAAGTTTTTAATAATGCACTTTTTAAAATCTGTGCAGAAATTTTTCCTCCACGAATACACAGGGACACAACTTTCTCATTGACTTCGTCCTGCATAGGCTGTTTCTTCCTTTCCTGATTTCTTCTTTCTCATGTCCTGTAAAATTTTCTGCAAACAGTATCCAATACAAGGAGAATGTTTTCCATAAGGGCAACCCACACATTGTCCTGCTTTTTTCGTATCTTTCTCTGGCTGTTTTGGGAGAAGATAATAGCACTGTTTTCTGGTGCAGCCATTTTTTCGTCTGCTCCAAAAATAGCAGTCCTCACACACCAAAGGTTTGTCCTCTGCGTATTTTCTCTTATCCGCTTTCTCCATTTTCCTGATCCTTCCTTTTCTTTTGCAACATTTCTTCCATCTGGCGATCCGCCTGACCACCTACACGGACACAACAATATAAGCCAAATGTCAAAATAACAGCAACTCCAAAAATTATTTTTCCTACCATGTTTTCTGCTCCTTTAAAAAGAGGCAGCCACAGATTTTCCGTGACCGCCTTTCCAGTTATGGGAAACTCCCATGTTATTTTTTCCTTTTCTTAATCCAGTAATAAGAAGAACCTGCCAGTAACACTGCCATTGCAGATAACAGCACCCACAATTCTACATGGCTGGTATCTCCTGTTTTAGGGGCATTTCCTGTCGGTTTTGATTCCTGTGGCTGTTCCACATTTTCAGAAGGCTTCCTCTCATCTTTCATCACAACCTTCTGGATTTCCCCTGTATCTTTTACTTCAAAAATAATATCTTCTGCTACCAGATACCCGTCCGGTGCAGACACTTCATGAAGCGTATACTTTCCGATTGGAAGCATCTCAATATAGTGAGGTTTCTCACCAGACGTCCAGCTTTCTACTTCATTTCCTTCCTGATCCAAAATCGTTAATTTTGCGCCGGGAAGCTCTTTTCCTGAAATGTCCGTTTTAGAAATTTCGACTTTCGTAATATCATCTTTCATTTCCACTTTCTGGACTTCTCCTGTATCTTCAACAGTAAAAGAGATACTTTCTGCTGTTACATAACCATCTGCCGGAAGTGTTTCTTCCAGCACATACGTATGCCCTGCCACCAATTCTCTGATAATATGTGGTTCTTTTGCAGAAACCCATTCGTCAATGACCTTTCCCTGCTCATCTTTTACCTGAAGTTTTGCACCTTCTACCTCTTTTCCATCTGTCAGAGAAGTTTTCGTAAATTCTACCACTGTCGGTACATTCTCAAAAGTAAATTCATAAGATACACACGCTTCCTCACTGTTTTCCGGATCAAAAGTAAATTCTTTTCTCTCTCCAGTCATAGAAAAGCCCGGTGCCGGAGCTGTTTCTTTGATATAATAAGTATATCCCACTGGTAAATCTACCTCGAAACGCAGCATTCCCTGTGCATTTGTTGCCTGTTCCTCAATGACGGTATCTGCCTTCATGATTACGTTTCCCTGTGCATTTTTTATGTCTTCCTTGACACAGAGGGCAAATACTGCACCCTGAAGCATACGGTCTGCATCTTTTTCTTTCTTCCGCACAGTCACTTCTGCTTTCTGGCGTTTATTCTGCCAGTCTGTGGAATATGTAATTTCTGCTGTTTCCTGATCACGGTACAACAGGTCAATTTCTCTGGCTTCTTGATCCAGTACAAATCCATGTGCTGTTTCCTTTTCCTTTACATAGTATTTTCCAAGTGGCAAACCGGAAATTCTTGCAACACCTGTGTGATCTGTGGTAATCTCCGCTACCAATTCATCTTTTTTATAATAATCCTTGCTTTCCCCATCTGCCGCCGGAATATCTTCCCTCGCATACACTGCAAAAGTAACTTCTTTCAATGAGCCTGACAGGTATTCAAATACATGGGAAATCCAGCCTCCAATCTGCTCAAAGACTGATACCTTTTCTAAAAATTCACCTTTTTTGTTAATCAGAATACTTCCCGTCGGCACATCATCTTTCATTTCCACTTTCTGAATTTCCTCCGTGTCTTTCACAGTAAAGGAAACTTCCTCTTCCCTCAGATAACCATACGGGGCAGTTTCCTCTCTTAAAGTATACGTTTCTCCAACTTTTAGTCCACGAATGACATGCGCTTCTCCTTTGACCGATTTCCAACTGTCTACAATTTCCCCGTTTTTATCAAGCACCACAAGGGTTGCCCCGGAAAGCTCAACTCCTGTTGCAGTATCAACTTTAGTAATGGAAACTTTTGTCGGCTGATTTAAAAATTCTGATGTAAGTTCTACCACATCAATTTCCTGTCCCTGATAGGAAAATTCAACATCCAGCACTTGCTCCGAAGATACATAGCCCTCTGGTGCTTCCAGTTCCTTCACATAATATTTTCCAAATGGCAGATCAAAAGAAAATGTTGCCTTTCCATCTTCCCCTGTTTCGGCTTTTCCAATCAATGTATCCGCTTTTACTAAAATCTGATTTCCCACCTGAATATCTTCTTTCGCATACAATCCAAAGACTGCACCTTTTATTTCTTTTTTTGTTTCTGCATCTCGCTTTACTACGGAAATTTTTGCTTTCTGACGTTCATTTTTTAACAGGACTTCCTGCTCAATTACAGGAGTATTCTGATCTTCATATTTGAATGTCACTTTCTGCGGCTCTGGATTTTTCACAAATCCTTCGGGTGCTGTGATCTCTACCAGCTCATACGTTCCAAGTGGTAAATCTGACACACTTGCTTTTCCTTCTTGATCTGTTGTCAGGGTAGCAACTTTCGTCCCCTCTGCGTACTCCAATATACGGTTTCCCTGCTCGTCCTTCTGAGCATCTGCAGTATAAATATCCTCTGCCGCATACAAATCAAAGACTGCACCGGAAAGATTGATTTCCTGATAAGAAAAGTCTTTATCAAAATCTTCTAAGATTTCTCCCTTTTTTACAATCTGCAATTCGCCTTTTACTGGGTGATTTTCATATACCACTTCAATAATGACATCTCCTGAAATACTGTCCATCTGATATGCTGTATCAGAAGCTACGGAAACCTCATAATAATTTTCATTCAGAGTATAGCCATCTGGTGCTGTGACTTCCTCAATACGGTAATGTCCTGCGTCCAAATTCTGCGGAAGAATTAAATACCCGGTTTCATCTGTAAAGTAAGACTTATGCACTACCGTTGTGGGATAAGTGGTAACCTGTTCCACATATTTTTTTCTGTCCAAATCATATACCTTAAACTCTGTCCCCTTTTTCAGTACAGGCTTTTTACTTTCATCGTCCTTTTTTACGATTTTTAACTTTGCCTCAAACTCTTTATCCAGAAGAACTCTCCATATCTGTGGTGTATCCGGCTTATGCTCCGTAATTCGGACAATAAAATCTTTTACGGGTTTATAATTTGGCGGTGTTGTTGTTTCCCTGACCACATACGTTCCATACGGAAGCGGAATACTGCAAGCATACCCTCTTTCATCTGTAAATAATTCTGTTGCTCCATTTTCGCCAATTACTACGGGAGTTGCAGAAGCAAAATCATAGCTTCCATTTTCTTTTTTCTTTAAAGAAGATTCCAAATATGCCTGAAAACCTGCTCCTTTTAAGAGTTCTGCATCTGTGTTTCCATTGTTTCCGGCTTTAATTAACTGAAATGGCTGTTTCTTTACTTGTTCCTTTACATTGCAACTTCTCTTCACAATAGCAACGGTATCACCTTCAGCATCGCATACCACATCATGCTCCGTTTCATCTAACAGATAACCCGCCGGAGGAGTAATCTCTTTGATATAATAATTTCCTAAATACAAGTCCTTTACTTCTGCTTTGCCTGTATCATCGGTTTTTAAAGTCGCTACCTGTTCGTCCTTTTGATACAAAACTCCGGTTTTCCCATCTGGATGCACGATATTTTCACGGGCATACAGTCCATATACAGCCCCTTTTAAAGACGCATCTCCCTGTGGTGTTTTTCCAGTTTCAGCATCTTCTTTTTCCAAAACAATTTCTGCCTTTACCCTCTCATTTTGAAACGTATGAGAAAAGGAACATTGTTCTTCTCCCTCTACATACTGAAAATGAAAAGAAAACTTCTCGGTTTCATTTTTTACATACTGAGCAGGTGCCTGCAATTCTTTGATATAGTAAGTATATCCAATGGGGAGGTCTGCCTGATAACTGGCTGTTCCATTTTCTCCCGTTGTAACTTTTTCAATCAAAGTATCTTTTTCTACCAGCAGTTTTCCAGACTTTCCATAGACGTCTTCTGCCGTATATAATCCGTAAATACCACCTGCCAGTGGGTTTTCCGTGTCCTTATCCTCTTTTCTTACGGACACACTTGCTTTCTGCCTGTCATTTACAAATGTTACGGTTTCAAAAACAACTTCTTCATTCTGTCCTGCATAGGACAAGGTAACTGTCTGGGCTTCTCCCTTGCATACAAAATTTTCAGGTGCTTTTACTTCCACTACTTTATAAGTACCAAGAGGAAGTTCTGAAAGTGTAACACTTCCATCTTCTCCTGTTTTTAGTCCTTTTTTCACCACAGCACCTTTTTTATAAGCAACTGTTCCATCTGCCCGGACAATCTCTTTTTCTGCATAAACATCATACACAGCACCTTCTTGTTTCTCTTTTGTATAAGAAAAGGTCACCCCTTCTTCCGTAACCTCTGCGCCTGTCAAAACTTCTCCTTCTTTATAAACGGTTAAAGAAGCAAGCTGCTCCCGATCCGTAACTTCTATCTGTACCGTCTTTCCTACTTCCAATTTCACACCATAGGATTTTGTATCCAGCACATATCCCTGTGGTGCGGAGATTTCTTTTAAGTAAACGGTATCCTGTGTCTTTTCTATGGTAACGCTGGAAGCACCTTTTTTATCCGTTGCAGGCATTTCTACAATCAAATCTGTGCAATCTTCATCACGATATACACCATATACCGCTCCTTCCATTTTCTTCTGACTGCCCTGATCTTTTTTAACAAGTTCTATTTTCGCATTTTTCAGCCACTCTACAGAAAATTCAACGTACTGTTCCTGTTCCACTCCTTCTCCAAATACAAATGCCAAATCCTGCACACTGTCATTTGTTGTCAGTTTATATGCAGAGTAATCCTTTGTAATACTTCCCTGCATGGTTGCTGTCCAAGAACCTTCCACATCCTCTGTCTGTGTAAGCGGCGCACTTAAATAAAACTTCGTTCCACCCGAAAGTGTTACCTTTGCTCCGGCAGCGCTGTTTTTTCCAGTTGTAAGGTTATGAAATACAACTCCTTTTGGAAGCTGCATGGTAATGGACTGCAAAGAATCTGCAGTAAATGTAATATCCTCTGTCCGCTGTTCCTGCCCTTCCTGAAATGCCTTCACATGATTGTTAGAAAAAGACATGGAAACCTCTGGAATTTCCGGCTTTCCTACACAATAATTGTAGATTTCCATTGCCAAAGATTTTGCTGTTTCATTTGCTCCATAAAAGGCATCTGCACTTCCATAGGCATACGCTGCCGCTATATGCGTAAGGATAAACCGCTTTCCTTCTGAAAAATCACTATGATGTTTTGCAAAATAACTTTCTTTTCCTGCCGCTTCTGTCCCATAATAGCAGACCTTTGCAAGTGCCTCATTATCCTCAATTTTTGTAATTGTATAAGTGCCTGTTCCCGGTCCCGGCAAAGACGGCTGGATACAATAAGCAGTGGCATGGACATTTCCATAAGAAATAAAATAAGGCTCTGTCACATAAGTACCCAAATCATAATCCTGATAACGATATAACGGACCTTTTGTGATTGTAACCGTCTGTGTTGCCCTTGCTGCCTGATCGGAAGCATTTGCTACAAAAGTAACCGTTTCTCCTTCTTTCATCTGAAAAAGATCAATCTCCTGTTCCCCTGCCTGTGCCATCACATCGTAAAGACCTAACCCGGATTCTTCATCATAAGTATCCTGTTTTTTGCTTTCCTCAAGTGCCTGTGAAAATTCATCTTCTGTTAAAATCTGTTCCTCTTTTTGCGATGCTTCTTCCTCTTCTGAATTTTTCTCCTGTTTTCCATGCTCTTTTGACGGTAACAGATTTTCTTTTTCTTTACACTCGGTAACTGTAATATTTCTAATCACATGATAACTCGGTGCCTCCCGAATCGGCTCTACAAAATATACTGCCTGATAAGTGTCCGCATGGTCTGTATGAAACTCCTGTCCCTTCTGATTCTTCGCTTCATAAAATCTCACTTTGACTTTATCAGAATGAAACTTCATGCCGGAAAAATCTGTCTTTATATCAAAGTCACTATCTTTTTCCACTTCATAATCCTGCACAGTTACAATCTCATCTTCCTGAAGCTGAGTTTTTACCTGTTCCAGCGCAGGATATTCCATTTCATAAGATTTTGGGTTTGTTTCTCCTGCATACGCTGTCATCGGCTGCACAACAGAGGTTAAGATTGTAAGTGCCGAAAGTACGCCTGAGAAAATTCTTTTTACTGTTTTTTTCATACTTTTCTCTGCCTCTTTTCTATATTTTACTGATACTGTATCTTTTATTTCTTTTTTCCAACTCACTCCCTTCTCTAAGTCCTGCCTGTTCTCTTTCCAAATCCGTTCCTACTCCAAATTTCCTTTCGCAGCGTTTTCTCTGATAAGGCAGGCAGAATGCCCACTCAATATCAGGTATCACTTTGGACAGGCAATTCAATTTTCAAGGTACAAAAAAGGGATTTTTTAAGATTTGTGTTATCCCTTCACTAATCGCATATTAGAAAAGGGATTTTTTAACCATTCGAGAAAATTTTTATATCTTACTATTTAACACATACAGAGTTGCATAAAAAACGATTGAGTGTAGCTCTTAAAAAATAAAATTTACACTCAATCATTTTAATTACTTTATTTATAGATATTTGAAAATTTTTAATTATTTTCGTTCATAACTTCTTTTATTTGATTTCCACTTACATAAGTAAGTTTGTTGTGATCAACCATGTTTTCTTTGCACAATTTAAAAATAATATTATCAACACTAGAATGTTTATACATAATTGCCAAGATTACTATACCCAAAATTAGCAATATAAAAAATATAAAGACTACTGACGCAATAATCTTTGTTATATTATGAGTTTGAGTACCATATAACATACTTATAATAGAAAAATCTAAAGATATCAATGCTAACATACTATCAGCATACTTTTTAAGCAATTCTATTCGTAATTCATTTAAGCATAATTTCTGTTCTTCTTCTACTGCTTTTTGTAATTTAATTTTCATTTTTTGCTCTCCAAAATATTTGTTTTCAATAATTATAAGAGTAATTGTACTCAAAATTGAAGCAGCAATTTCTTGTACATAAATTGTAAAAATTAAATAAATAAGTAATATCACGGTTATTCCTACGTGTCCAATTGTTATATTAGTCTTCATTTTCGAATTGTTCCGTCTCTGGTAAACATTTACTTCCACATTTAACATTTGATTGATTTTTTTATCATATTTCCGATACATCTCTTTTTTAGAAAGCATCAAACATGGTATCAGTAAAACAGCAACTGCCATAAATGGAATAGCTAGTCCTAAATTTTCCCACTTGTATTCTAAAATAAATAAACCTACTAATTCAAAAACAGCAACAATCCAGCTTGCCAAAACTCTATCTATTTTCAAATACCATTTCTTTTCTTTTAGAATTTCTATTCTTTCCGTTCCATATATTATCCATGAAAATACATACATCATAGATATTACACTAGAAAAAATAAAACACTCCAGAGGATTTTCTTGAATATCATTTAACGAATACACAGAAAATATACTAATTATTAAGCTTAAACCAAATAAAGCAATAGAAACTGGAATCGCTTTTTCACCTTTTATCTCTTGCTTAGAGCGTTCCCAATCAAACTTTAATAACAAAAAAAGATAGTGTATTAGATTTTCCTTTGACTTATTAAAACTAGACGTATTATGTTCATTCACTGCTTTTTTTATTATGTCCATTTCTCTCCATATATGCTCATCTTGAAAAAAATCAAGATTATTCTTTTCATACTTACCATCTGGACAATAACCATACGCATTTAAGTGTTTTCCCAAATCCGTCAAACATTTTTCTATTGTTTGAAAGTCTGCTATCCTTATTTCTGAAATTATCTCTTTTATTTCTTTTCTCCATTTTGCTCGTTCTTCTGTAATATATTGCAATTTATTGTTCTTTTCACCCTGAAAATATTGTATTACTGCAACTATGACTGCCGACGATAATAAAACTTCAATCAATGACATATTTCTCTCCTGTACAAATTTTAAATTTTTATTTTATTATAGTCTATAATTCAGGTCTATGAAAGAGAATAATCATAGTTTTTTAAAAAGCGCCACCTACAATTCCTAAATCATGCAGAATAGATCGCAGTTCTGACAAAATACGTTTTCTTCGATTATAAATAGTCTTCCGGCTACACCCCATAATTTGAGCTGCATCTTTGATTGTTACTTCTTCAAAAAATAGCAAATAAATCAAACGGGCATCTTCCTTTGCCAACTGGGCTATTCCTTCCCGTACTTTTGCTTCATACAACTTGCAAAGTACCGTTTCCTCTGTATCATATTTTTCTTCTTCCAAATCTCCGTATCCATTCAGTGCCTCTAAACTACACACCCCTTGTTTCTTCTGCCTTTCCATCTGGTATCTTTCTTTTCGTCTGGACTGATACCATTCTAAGTATACTTCTCTGGTCACTTCAATCAGTGAACCGTCGGGCATTCTCAATACATAGCTTTTTCTCTCTTTTGGCTTTTTCCCTCGCATTCAGTTTTTCCTCCTCTTATATAGCCTCTTTCCATTCCATACATTTTTTACGAAGCCGAGTGACTGCTCTTGTCAGGATTTTTGATACGGCGGCATGAGAAACACCGAGTTTTTCTGCAATTTCACTTTGAGATTTCTGTTCCCAAAAATACTCGAAAACTACTTCTTTCTGCCGCTCTGTCAGTAATCCAAGTAATTCCTGTATCGTTTCTTTCCTTATCGCTTTTTCCAAAACAGTTGCTTCTAAAGAACCCAAAACTCCCCATTCTTCTGAAACTGCACTATAAGAAATGCTCTTTCTCTGTTGCCTTGTTTCCAGATTTCGGTTGATACGATCTTCACCCTCTAAAATTAAGCGAAGATACCAAGCCTCTTTTTCAAACCATTGCTCTGAAATTTCATTTTGTTCCATCTCATAGCGATAATTCTGACAATCCCAAATGGGAAATACCGTTGCAAGACCAGATATTTCATAAAGGGCATATCCATTTTGATAAACGGAAATTTTTACATTCGTAGCAATGCTTTTTGACACAAATATTGTGCCATGTGTTTTTAAATACTTTGCAGTTGGGTAATTTTCTTCCAGAGCTGGAATCGGCATGAAATGTTTTAATTCTGCTAATGTAAGCATATCCTGACCACCTTTCAACGGGCAGCCAGAAATACCAGATTGAATGTGTGTTAAGGCAATAGAAAACAGCCCCAGACATACCCGTTTTTTTTAACGGGACTGGAACCTTCCATAACCCTCTGTTTCTCACTTACTGGATTTCTTACGCTTAGTGTAGCAGTTTCGCTTACTATTTTCCTCAACGGGTGTATAGAACCTGACTACTCTTATCCGTAGAAATTTTTAAACGGTTTTTCTCCATACTTTCGATCAAGGCATTCATGGTATGCTTTAAAATCTCCTGCTCATTTTCCTTCAATTCCTGTACTCTGCTGGAAAATGCAGATACCCATATCTCTGTTTCATTTACCTCTGTGCTTACTCCAAGCAGCGTATTTGCATCTACCCCAAGAGCCTTTACAATTTTTTGCAAAATTCCCACTGACATTGCCATCTGTCCCCCTTCAATACGGCTGATTGTATTGGTACTGACACCGGATTTCTCAGCAAGAATTTCCTGTGAAAATCCCCTTTCCTTCCGATACTCCCGAATACGATTTCCCAACATAATTAACTCCTGTGATACTGCCCGGTTCCCCAAAATAGTCCCTCCTTTCTTCTCCAAAATCTCACCTTGCGCCATGATGTCGTAAAGTTCCAAAACACAAAAAGGCAGCCATTTTCAGGCTGCCAAACATAATCAACGTTTATCATCTTCTACTTTATCAACTTTTTTATTGCTTTATAAAGTTGTAATCCCATAAAAACAAACAATAAAAAAAGTTTCCACACTAATACAACTCCCCCTATTATGCCTCCAATCAGCATTTGAAACACCAACATGGCAATCGTGCTTCCCACATCTCTATTTCGTGGAACAATCCATATCTGCATCTTACGGATTCCAAAAGGAATCCCTACCAGTATCCATAACTTTAAATAATCACAGTTCCCTCCTTCTACACAAAATGGATAAAAAATCACTGTCCACAATAACACCTCTGTCACAAAAATCATACGGCAAAAAATTTCCTGCCTCATTTTCCCCATCCTCCTCCGTATAAATCATGGTTTACTTCTGCCTGATAGTAATGATTGATTGTCAAAACGGAATTATAAAGTGCTGTTAAAAGATAGGACTTAATGTTTCCGACTTTCGTTGTATTTTTATTCAGGCAAAGACAGACATACTCAATATGGGCATGTGTCAATTTCATAAACTGGCTTTTTACCAGTGATACTAATTTATCTTCTCCGGCAATCCGGATTTTTCCCTGATCCGGCATTACCATAACTTCTACCATCAATTCCACCAACTCATCAACTTCTTCTCTTGCATGTGGGGTATCATTCCGGAAACACTCATACGAAATGTTTTCCCGAATTATTTCCCGGTATGTATTCCTCTGCTCAATCTCATCTATCGTTTTTTCTTTTTCCAGACAGATAAGATTTGATAGGATATTACCACTCTCTGTTTCATTATTCTCTGTCTTGTTAATATCAGTATTATTAGATTGTGATTTTGGACATTCTTGAATTGTGGTTTTCACAACTCCTGAATTGTGATTTTCATCATTCTTGAATTGTGATTTTGGATATTCCTGAATTGTGGTTTTCACAACTCTTGAATTGTGATTTTCACAATTCTGGAAGTTTTCTTCCCCAATCCCCTCATTTTCCTGCATTTTTATCTCCATATTTTCTAAAATTTCCTTCCCACCACTCAAATACGGCTCCCTTTCCAACCGTTCTGTTTCTATGTCTATGGGTTCCATATCTTCTGAATTGTGATTTTCATCATTCTTGAATTGTGATTTTGGAAACTCTTGAATTGTGGTTTTCACAACTCCTGAATTGTGATTTTCACAATTCTGCAAATCTGATGTATCACTATTTTCTTCATCATTTTTCTGAACCAAGAAATTCTTTACATAAATTACATTTGGTCTGCCAAGTCCCAACCGCTTTTTTTCAATCAATCCAATCCCTTTTTCACTGTCCAGTTCTTTCAGCAGTTTTACCGCTTTTTGCGTTCCGCAGTTTAATAACTCTGCAATTTCCTCTACGGTAAAAATAATGTATACTCTTTCTTCTTCGTCCAGCCAATGATTTTTCATACTGAGGCTCATACGGTCTAATAATAGACCGTAGAGTACTTTTGCTTCACAGGAAAGTTCTTTAAAGCATTCTGCAGTGAACAGAATTTTAGGAACACGGTAAAAACTGTACTGCTCTGCCTCCATTCCCCTATAATAATCAAATTGTATCTTCTCCATGCTCCAATTCCTCCTCTCTGCCATTTTTCCATTCTTCCAGCAAGGTATAAATTACATTCTCTATCTCTTGTTTTGTATATGCAGGTGGAAAATAACTGCTGATTTTCTTCGCTGAAATCGTCACTCCATTCCCACTATTTTTCTTTTTTAATATCAGTCCATATATGACATTTCCGTCCAGTTTTTTCTCTTCACTAAACATCTTGATTGCTTCTGCCTGCGCCGCTGTTGGCATGATTTCACAATTTCTCACTGCCTCCAAAACAAGCTCCTGTTCTTCCCTTGTAAGATAAGATAGTTTTTCTCCTACAATCATAGGAACTTTCTTCACATCAACAAGGTCTAACAATCCGCTGATCAAATTTGCCAGACGAATATACCTCTGAACGGTTCTTCCGCTGTCACCTGCAGTTTCTCCTACCATTTCAGCAGTATATTTTTCCCCTTTACTTCCCTGATGTTTCAGTGCCTCATACTTCATTTTATAAGCGAAGGCTTTTTCACTTGGCAGAATATCCTCTCTTTGTATATTAGTATCCACCATAATCACCGTCGCAGTATCATCATCTATATCCCGAATAATAACAGGCATTTCCTCTAACCCGGCAAGTTCACATGCTCTCCACCTGCGGTGTCCTGCTACTACCTCATATCCGCCATCTGGATAAGGGCGGACGATCCCGGGCATCAAAATCCCATATTGCTTGACGCTCTCTACGGTTTCTTCCATTTTTTCATCGTCCTGCACATGAAACGGGTGATTTTTAAATGGGTGCAGCAAATCAATCGGAACAGAAGTGACTACCTCACCACTTACTGGTTCTTCCTTACCAAACAAATCATCAAAAGAAGAAAGTTTTACTTTTTCTGCGCTCTTACTCCTCATATGCAAGCACCTCCTCTGTCAGAGAAATATATCCTTTTGCTACTATCCCTTTCGGATCATGCAAATAAATACTCTTTCCTTCTGCTGTTGTTTCTGCAGCCCGAACAGACAGAGGAATACAATTCTTAAAAATATGTACTCTTGTTCCGTATACCTGCCGGATTTGTTCGGCTATATCTCTTGCAAAATTTGTCCTTCGGTCAACCTTTGTAAATAAAATTCCCATAATAGAAAGCTGGGGATTTAATTTTCTGTGTACTCTCCCAATCGTTTTAATCAACTGTTGAAGTCCTTTTACCGGAAGATATGCTGCTTCTACCGGGATCAACACATAATCCGACGCTACCAGCGCATTGATTGTGATCATTCCCAGTGACGGCATACAATCAATCAGAATATAGTCATACTCTGCCTTTACCGTATCAAGATATTGTTTTAATATCATTTCTCTGCTCATCACATTCACCAGCGCAGTTTCTAATCCTGCCAGTTCAATATTTGCCGGAATAAAGGCAATGCCTTCATCATGCCAGATAATCCCCTCATTTGGTTCAACATCTTCATCATTGATTACTTTTTCCATGATTGTTACTAAAGTTACTTCCAACTCGTCCGGCTCCTGTATCCCTAAACTTGCAGCCATACTTCCCTGTGCGTCGGCTTCTATTAAAAGAACTCTTTTTCCTTCTCTTGCTAAGCCAATCCCTAAATTGACACAAGTTGTTGTCTTTCCGACTCCACCTTTTTGATTTGCGATTGCGATTACTTTACACATACTTATCTTCCGCCTTTCTTTTCTTCTATCTCTGCATACATACGAAAATATTTTGTAGTTCCTTTATTGGAAAACAGGTCAGATACCTGTAGCACCGCTATCTGAGGGTGCTGCTCCAACTTTTCCCGAAACCATCGAATATCTGATTTTGTTCCCTGAACTCTGACTTTTAACATGCTTCTTCTCCTCTAAAAGCAATATTCCGGATAACGAATTTTAATTGCCTCCCAAAAGTATCTCGCATACCCACAGCAAAATAACTCCTCCGGTGTATATCCTGCATACTCCTGTAATTTTCCATCTTCGCTTTCATAGTCATATACGCTTGGCGTCCCGTTACAGTATAAATTAAAAGCCATACGGACAATCCTTACGCTGCCACTGGTCTGCCACCCTTCTTGAAGGCATTCTGTTTTTACATATCCTGTTCTCAAATCGTAAATACAATCTATATTGACTCTTGTATCTTCACTAATCCCAAGACAATAAATCAAGGCTTTGTGATACACATCTTGGCGGCGGCATTTTTTCATATATGTTTGATAAAAGTCTTTGTGTTTCTCGTTTCTGAAGATAATTGTGTTTGTGATTTCTTTCTCTGCTCTTAACGCTGTGTTATTCATATTTTTCCCTCCTGATAGCTTTAACTTTTAGGGTGCTTTTAAATATTCCAGTAATTTGTGTAAACTTCGCTGAAGATTGTGGATATACATTTTACTCGATTTGCATGTTGTGTAATACTCAATTTGATGTGATTTTAGACGGTTTTAGACGTTCTTTAATGATATATTGCCCTTTTTCCCTTTGGCAATAAAAAAAGCCCTGAAAACCTTATAAACACTTGGAAATAGTGTGTTTACAAGGCTCTCAGAGCCTATAAAACTCTAATTAAATTTCAGATTGAAAACTTTGCTTAATTGCCCATCTGGGCAGCAACCTCAGCAGCGAAATCTTCCTGCTTCTTCTCCATACCCTCACCTACCTCGAAACGAACCATCTCGGTGATTGTAAGATCCTTAGAAACTGACTCAAGATATTTTGCAACTGACTGCTTTCCATCCTCTGCCTTAACATATGTCTGGTCAAGGAGACAAATCTCTTTTAACTGCTTAGATACACGACCCTCAACTAAACCATTGAACATCTTCTCAGCCACGATAGACTCCTTGTCTGCCATTGCAAGCTCACCAAGCTTTGCCTTAGCAGCATCTGATAAGAAGTTCCATACATAGTTCATGTTGTTCTTGTGCTCGTTGAAGTTGTTGATATCATCATCGCTCCAAAGCTTCTCGTTAATAGCCTTGTCAATTAACTTATTAAGAATAGGCTTTGGAAGTGTTGTAGCATCATTTAATGCACTGTCAACAGTGATCTCTCTAAGCTTTGCAAGCTCTTCATCAGAGATATCGTTTCTGCTGATGTACTGTGGGTTCATAGCTGCAACCTGCATAGCAATATTTGTGATTGCTTCTTTAGCTGCATCGTCTGTTGCACCATTTGCTGCAATGATAACACCGATTCTTCCACCACCATGGATATAAGAAGTAACAACATCACCTGTAACCTTTGCAAATCTACGAACAGATAACTTCTCTCCGATTGTAGCTGTCTTCTCTACAAGAAGCTCGCTAAGTCCGTTTGTAGCAAGAAGAGCGTCGATATCCTCTCCATTTGCACCACCATTTAAGCCAGAAGCAAGTGCTGTATCTGCTACAGTCTGAACAAACTCCTGGAATGTCTCGTTCTTTGCAACGAAATCTGTCTCAGAGTTAACCTCTGCTACAACTGCAACGTTTCCGTTTACAGCAACACGTGCGATTCCCTCAGCGGCAATTCTGCTCTGCTTCTTTTCCATCTTGGCTGCACCGCTTTTTCTTAATACCTCAACAGCGGCATCCATATCACCGTTTGTCTCAGTTAAAGCCTTTTTGCAGTCCATCATACCTGCGCCTGTCATTTCACGCAGTTCTTTTACCATACCTGCTGTAATAGCCATTTGATTATCCTCCGATATTAATCTGTTTTATTCCTCAACTGTCTCGTCAGAAGCTTCCTCAGCAGTAACCTCTTCCTCAGCTCCCTGCTTTGCCTCGATAACAGCGTCTGCCATCTTAGATACGATTAATTTGACAGCTCTGATAGCATCATCGTTTCCTGGGATAACATAATCTAACTCGTCAGGATCACAGTTTGTATCAGCAATACCTATAAGAGTGATTCCAAGTGCCTGAGCCTCTTTGATACAGATACGCTCCTTCTTAGGATCTACTACAAATATTGCATCAGGAATTCTCTTCATATCCTTGATTCCACCAAGGTTCTTCTCGAGCTTCTCCCACTCCTTCTTGAGTGCGATAACTTCCTTCTTAGGAAGAACATCGAATGTGCCATCCTCTGACATTGTCTCGATAGCTTTAAGTCTTGCAATACGGCTCTCGATTGTGCGGAAGTTTGTAAGCATTCCACCTAACCATCTCTCGTTTACATAGTACATACCGCAACGCTCTGCCTCAGTCTTGATTGCATCCTGAGCCTGCTTCTTTGTACCTACGAAAAGGATTGTACCACCCTGAGCAGCGATATCAGATACGGCATCATATGCCTCATCAACCTTTCCTACAGACTTCTGTAAGTCGATGATGTAGATACCATTACGCTCTGTGTAGATGTAAGGAGCCATTTTAGGGTTCCATCTTCTTGTCTGATGTCCAAAATGAACACCTGCCTCGAGTAACTGTTTCATTGAAATTACGCTCATTTTATTTACCTCCGTTTGGTTATTAATCTTCCGTGTGTTTCCAATTAGATCAGCCACCGGTAAGCGTTATCCGGCACCGGCGATCATCCGCACACGTGCTTTATAGTATTTAAGCCTTTGGAATTATAACATACCAAAGGCTTATATGCAAGTAAAAAAATTTATTTTTGTGTCAGAATAGTGATTATATCATCATACGATGCTCCCTGTGGGATAACGTGTTCACCATCTGCTATAAAATGATCAGCACCCTTTTGTCCCATATATATACGAAATTGTTCAGCATCATCCACTAGATTGAGAGCTTTAAGCTTTTCTGCAATGGTGCGACATGTATCCTGACTTGTTACTGAAATTGTGTATGTTGTAACAGCATCCTGTGGCTCTACAGTCTCCTGCTTTGCATCCGCTGCCGGCTGCGCTGCTTCCTGCTGTGTATCTTCCTGTGCTGTTTGGCTGTCCTGCATCTGACTATTCTGTTCAGTTTCGTTTTTTTGGGAAGAAGCATCTGAGTTTGTAGCAGAGGAGTCAGTTTTTTCACTATTATATTCATCTGCGACTGTCCCGGAAATATTCTTTGCTTCAACCATACCAAGTGTTTTGGCTTTTTCTATTATTTCTGTATCAGACATGGACTGCTTATTGTCGTGAAAACCAATCATCATAATAATTACCGCAAAAATAATGCCTAATCCAAGTCCACGCAAATAGTATTTTAATCTCACTTTATTTGCCCTCTTTATATAAATCTATTATAAGCTTTACCTCGCCGGTACCAAGAGACAAAAGCTTTGCTATCTCTACATTGCTCTTGCCCGATTTATAAAGCTTAAGGATTTCATGTGTGTGATTTATTACATCAGCATTTGCGCTGCTGCCTGCGGGCGTACCAAAAGCAGCATCTGATGCCTTGACCGATACAGCGGCCGCTGTACCTGTTGCAGTTGTTGCACCTGCCTTTGACGCAGGGGCTGCTGAAGCAGGCTGTGTTTTAATGATACCTGAAATATCTATACCTGTCATCTGCTTCATGTCAGGCTTTGTATCCTGCTGCATTGTGCCAGACTTAGGTTCTGCCGGCTTTTGCACGGCTACAGACGGTTTTTCAGCCCTCTTTGCAGAGTCTGCAGAAAGCGGCTCGAAGGAGCTTCTGAGTCTTGATGATGCTTTATCTATATCGCCTGAAAGCCGTGTAAGCTCATCATGCTTGTCATTTAGCATACTGTATAAAAACATTATTTCATTATGTGCCTTGTTTATCGAATCAAGCACTGTATCAGAATATTCATTTATCGCCATTATTTTGGAATTTGCTTCCTTTTCAAGACTTCGCTTTGTCTCATCCTGCTTTTGTGTTATTTCCTCGTCCAAGGCATCGCTTAAGTCCTTTTTGGCGGCAGTCACTTCTTTTTCAGTTATTATTTTTAGTTCCTCAGCACTCATATCGGCTATTTTATCCAAATCCTTATGTGAAAGCTTGTCATTTACCATAAAGCTTCCTATAAGGAAAACAACACCTATGATGATGAGAGTTATTTCTAATGTTGTCATATAAACCTCTGCCCTCTTATGCGTTTGTAAGTATATTCATATAAGGACCCATGACCTTACGCATTTTAATCAGTCCCTTTGTGTGAAGCTGTGATACTCTTGATTCTGAAACCTCTAGGATATTGCTTATTTCTTTAAGGGTAAGATCCTCATAATAATATAATTCGATAACCCTGCGCTCCTTCTCGGTCAGATTGTCAAGCGACTTAACAAGCATTGTTTTCAGCTCTTCCTGTGTAACAATCTCCTCCGGCTGTGCATAATGTGAATTATGTGCAGCATCCATGACAGGCTCAGGTCCTGACTCGTCAAATTCATCGAGAGATACAACATTTGTTACTTTAAGCTGCGACTGCCAGCTGCAAAGCTCATCCTCCGAGATAGAAAGCTCCTTTGCGAGGTCTGCGTCATTTGCTGTTTTGCCGGTACGAAGTTCAATGTTCTTTATTGCCTCGTCTATTTTCCTTTGCCTTTGTCTGACTGTTCTTGGAATCCAGTCCATTTTCCTGATCTGATCAAGTATGGCTCCACGGATTCTAAGGCTTGCATATGTCTCAAACTTGACATTTTTTTCAAGATTAAACTTGTCTATGGCATCAATGAGGCCAAATATCCCATAGCTTACCAGGTCATCATATTCCACATTATGCCCAAGATACATGCTGAGGCGTCCTGCCACAAGCCTGACCAGCTGTGCATATTCTATTATGAGCTGTTCCCGTAGCTTGGGAGTGGGATTCTTTTGATATTCCTCCCACAGCTTTTCCTTTTCTATAGCTTTCATTATGCCCCCTGTTTACCAGTATATTATTCTGCAGCTAGCTAATTGGCTTATCATTGTCATTATCATTATCAAAGACTTCGGAATCATCAGTCTTTGCTTCGGCCGCTTCAGCTTTCTTTTGCCTGTCTTCCATTGCCTTAAATGCACAGCTTAAGATTACTTTAAGTATCGCTCCGATTATATAGAATACTACAAGCACAGTTAAAAGTCTTGTTGTAAAGCTCATCAGATCAACGCCCTGCCGCAGGGATATAATACTGCATACTAAGCCGGCTAAAAGCATAACAAGAGATGGTAATAAATTATTCTTCATGTTAAATCACCTTTTGCTCTTTTCCGACTGCTTTGATGATATAGTCACCGGTTTCACAGTCAAGTATAACAGTTCTTCCGTAATTAAGACCGGTATCCTGTGCCTTCAGAGGAATTTTCAGCTCTGCAAGCACGTGCCTGGCCATATCGGTATTGCGATCACCAACATTTCCGATTGTAGAATTGCCTGACATCTCAAACATCTTAGCTCCACCGGCAATCTTTGCAACCATTCGTCTGGGATTCGCGCCATTTTTTATCATTTGATTATAAAGTTCCCTAATTCCCGTATCGCCAAACTTGGCTATATTTGTGTTATTTCTAAGTTTGGTGCTGTCAGGCAGCATATAGTGTACAAGCCCACCGATTTTTGAAGCCGGATCATAAAGGGTGAGCCCTATGCATGAACCAAGCCCAAGTGTGGTCAGAGAATCAGGGGCTTTGGCAACCTTAAGGTCTGCCATTGATACTTTAATAGTACTTGCCATATGGATTCTCCTAAATACTAAAAACTAATTCCTAAAGCCGATAAAATATTATCATATGAATCCGGATCAGGCATAAGGATAAAGTATCCGTTCATCATTATATCATCACCAAACTCTGTCTCTATAAAAAGTGCATTGTCACCATATTGTCCAAACTGAATTGCCGGCACACTTAATATGGAAGCGGCCATATCTACAGCAATATACGGAATGGAAGGTAGTATTTTAAGATTTGTCATAGTTGAAAGCGCTGACAAATATGCGCCTGCTATTATGTTGCCAATCTCCTTCATGGCAGATAAATCCATCTCATCAAATGGCTCGTTATAGTCCTGTGGTCTGCCCATTAGCTTGTTTACCAGAAAGTGTGCTGCCGGAAGCTTCATGAGAAACATCATACTGCCGGAGATATCGTTGGTAACCTCAAGAAATATACCCACTATTGTCTCTTCCTCCGGACATATGGCATCTCCAAGCTTTGTCGCATCCATTAACAGAACTCTTGGAACTTCCATTTTCATGGTAGTGCCAAGCATGCCGGCAATCGCTGTCGTGGCATTGCCGGCACCTATATTTCCGATTTCCTTAAGGACATCCATATACATCGAATTGACATTATCTAAAGAAAATTCACTCATTGTATTCACCCTTTTATTTGTTAAAACTTATATAGTGAGGCTTTTATAACCTCACTATACATTGCTGCAAATCAGTTAGCGTCCTTATCTGAGACTATTGAGCCTATTTCAAACAGAGAAATCAGTTCATCTCCGTTTTTACCTATACCGTTTATGAACAGCTCCTTGCCTGTAGATGAAGCATCTATATTAGGCTTATCTATTTCATCAACCACAAGTGTGACAACTTCACAAACTTCATCGACAATAAGACCTATCTCACCCTTTTCTTCAAGCTTTAGGATAATTATTCTGGTTGATGATGTATATACATCATCGTCCAGTCCCATTTTTATGCGGGCACTCATTACCGGAACGATATCACCACGCAGATTTATGATACCCTTAAAGTACTTCTGCGCCTTTGGCACTCTTGTAATCTTCTGCATTCTGACGATATTATCAACATAGCCAATATCAATTCCAAATTTTTCTTCGCCTATTTTGACTGAAATATATTGCTTTGTTTCTTTTTCCTGTATATCAAATTCATTTTCTGGCATGTACTTCCCCTCCATTACATAAGTGTATTTACATCAAGTATCAAAGCTACATCACCATCTCCAAGTATTGTCGCTCCGCTGATAAGCTTGTTGCCGTTTATGTATTTTCCTAAAGACTTGATTACAATCTCCTGCTGTCCAATGAGATTGTCAACCACAAGACCTGCCTGCTGATCTCCCTTTTGGACAATCACTACAGTAAGATGATCCGGCTCCTGCTCCTTTGGCTCAATGTCCAGCATCTTATCGAGGCGGATGATTGGAATAACGCTTCCACGCAGGTGAATAACTTCCTTAGCCTGTACATATTTGATATCCTTCACAGGAATATCCTCTATATTTGAGATAGAGCCGAGCGCAATGGCATATATCTCATCACGGATCTCTACCATGAGAGCCTGAATGATTGCAAGAGTAAGAGGAAGACGTACAGTAAATGTAGTACCCTTACCAAGCTCGGTTGAAACCGATACATCACCACCCAGCTGTTCAATGCCGGATTTAACAACATCAAGACCAACTCCTCGTCCGGAGATATCGGTAATCTGTTTTGCCATTGAAAAGCTTGGCATAAAAAGGAAGTTGATGATATCCTTCTGAGATAGATTTTCAGCCTGTTCAGCTGTGACTATGCCACGCTCGATAGCCTTGTTCTTTACGGCTTCGGTATCGATTCCGTTTCCATCATCTCCGACCTTTATGACAACATTGTTGCCCTCCTGGTATGCATTTAAGAAAATAGTACCTACCTCTGGCTTTCCACGCTCAAGTCTGACCTCATTGCTTTCAAGTCCATGATCAGCACTGTTTCTAAGCAGATGCTGCAGAGGATCTCCGATCTGATCCACAACTGTACGGTCCAGCTCGGTATCTTCACCGGTTATGACAAGATTCATCTTCTTATTCAGAGTACGAGACAGATCTCTTATCATTCTAGGATATTTCTGTGTAACACTTTCAATAGGAACCATTCGTACCTTCATGACAGACTCATGGAGATTGGTCGTAATTCTTTCCAGATATTCAATCTGTTCATGGAATGACTGGTTATTATTGTTTTCTCCATCAGATGAGCTCATGGCTACAAGAGAGTTCTTTGCAATAATAAGCTCAGACACCTGATTCATAAGCATATCAAGCTTTTCGATATCTACTCTGACTGTTCGGCTTGTAGTAGCTTTTTTATGAGAAACAGCCTGCTTTTGAGAGTTATTTGCAGTTTTTGGCTTTGAAGATTCTGTCTTTGCAGCAGGAGTCTTTTCCTCTTTTTCTTCCTTATCTGCCTTTTTTGTCTCTTCAGAAGCCTGTGCTGTCTGCTCTGCTTCACCCTCCAGGTGAAACTCGGTGATTTCTTTTCCCTCAACCTTATCAATCTCAGATACGTTGGAAGCTGCATGCTCCAATTTATCAAAACCCTCACCTGATGCAACATAAAAGCTGAATGACAAATCAAACTTCTCATCCTCAATATCCTGTGAGCTTGGTCTGTAAACCAGAATCTGTCCCAGCTCCTCAACTGCCTTGAAAACAAGGAAAGCTCTTGCTGCTTTGAGCAGACAGTCGCTTGCTACGGTAACTGTCATGCCGTATATTTTAAGGCCTGCTGAAATTGCCTCGTCAATTAATTTTTTCTCGTTGTCTGTCAGTTCAATTGTATCAAGTGCACTGTCAGATGCATCTGATGAATCCTTTGTTTCAGCTTCAGCAGCCTTTTCTTGAGGCTCAGCCTGTTTGCTTACAGTCTGTCCGTTTGCTTTTGCAATAAAATCGTTGAGTTCCTTTATGATAACCTCATTATCATCAGTACCCTCATCAGATGTGGATTTAATATTCTCAACATAGCTGTCTATAGCGTCAAGGCACTTAAAGAGCAGATCAATCATTGAGCTGTCAACTTTAATTTTATCGCTTCTGACCTCCTGAAATACATTTTCCATATCATGTGTAAGGTGCTGCATGCGCTTAAAGCCCATTGTACCTGCCATACCCTTTAAGGAGTGGGCAGCACGGAAAATCTCATTTATAGTGTCTTTGTTTTCCGGCTCCTGCTCAAGAGTCATGATACAGTCAGACAATGTCTGAATATGCTCCGAACTTTCATCAATAAAAATATCTAGATACTGGCTAACATCCATTTTATTTTACCCCCACATTTTTTGTGATTGCTTTGGCAACATCTGATAGTGTAACGACTTCATCAACCACACCTGCCTCATAGATGGCTCTTGGCATGCCATACACAACACTTGATTTCTCGTCCTGTGCAATGACATAGATAGGCTTTGATTTGCCAAGTGAAAGAATGCCATTCGTGCCGTCTGCCCCCATACCTGTGAGTACCACACATACAACCTCATCATAATTAGAGGATGTCAGTGAATCAAACATGATATTGGCACAAGGCTTGAGTCCGCTGATAGGTGGCATATCATTAAATGATATAACATGTGAAGCGCCTGATTTCTTTATAGCTATATGTGTACCGCCCGGAGCTATATACACTACTCCGTTTTTAAGCACCTCACCGTTTGAAGCCTCCTTCACCTGAACCTGACTTAGCTCATTAAGGCGCTCAGCCATGCTCTTTGTAAAGCCGGCAGGCATATGCTGTACTAAAACAACCGGTGCCAAAAGTTCAGCCGGAAGAAACGGTATTACACTTTGCAGTGCCTTTGGACCACCTGTAGATGATGCAATTGCTACTATTTTATTGCTGCCTGCTGCCTTGTGTTTGTTTACAATAGCACCGGCTTTCTTCTCAACAACTGTGAGATTGCGTGAAGCACTATGAGCAGGTGTGATTCTAACGGCTGCATACACAACCCTGAGCAGAGTTTCCTTAAACTGGTTTCCCTTTGCCTCTATGATATTGTTTGGTTTTGTGACGAAATCAAAGGCACCAAGCTCTAAAGATTTGATAGCTTCATCTGCTCCCTCTATGGTTAGAGTGCTTACCACCACAACAGGTGTTTTTATGCTCTCCTTCTGCAGATGTGAAAGCACCTCAAGACCATTCATCCTCGGCATATTTATATCAAGAATAACAGCATCGTACTTTTGTGTACGGAGCTTTTCAAGTGCTTCCAGTCCATCCTTACATGTATCAGTTGCCTGCAATTTATTGTCTGAATTGATTATATCACACTCAACCCTTCTCAGTAGTGCAGAATCATCAACTATTAAAATGTTAGATTTCATATTATTACTCCATTTCTCTTCGTCTTATGCGTCTTTCTTCTTCAAACACAAATCTGACTATTTTCTCCCGTTCTGTCATGCGGTCGAAAATAAACTTTGAACGTGCAAAATATCTGTCTGCATAGTCCAAAGACTGAGTACAGTTTATTACCTTACAAACTATATTGAATTGTTGTGTACACTCCTCAAGTGCTAAAGAAAACTGAGCCATAAAATATGTACCTTCTTCAAGAGGTGTGCTTAGAGAAAATCTGATGCCTCCTCCACTTATATCAAGGATAACCGATTTGACAGTATTCATATTTTTGCTGTTGATTGCATGATTCTTATACATCTTTTTGCAAAACTCAAGCTCACTCTCAGCTTTATCATCGTATCTGACTTCATAAAAATCCATGTCTATAGTACATGGAAGTCTGAAAAACTGACGTCTTTGTATCTTTTCCAGATTATTTATAAGCTCTATAGCAAGAAAATACATATTTTCTTTACGATAACGCTGTCTGACTATAGCAGAGCTTTTTAGTATAGTTTTGTTTTGTGTGTATATTATAAAGTCAAATTGCGTGCCAAGCTGAAATAAAACCACTCTGCCACTGTCAACAGGCATAGTTATTTCCCACATGCTGTCTGTTAGCTTGTCAGAAAAGCTGCTCTTATATGATGTGCTGTTATCGGATAAACCGGATGCAAAGATATCAATTTTGTCACCCGGAAAAATCAAACTTGTATATTCCATATGTCTTCCTCTTAAATTAACTATTGCTTTCTGTTAAAAAAATTTGAAAAAACATGTGAGATTGTTCTTTTCTCATCCAAAGCAGCAGATTCATTATCCAAAAGTCTTTTTGCAATTTCTTCAAATGACCGTGCAGCCTTTGAGGTCGGATCATAAATTGAAAGTATCTTCTGCTGCCTGACAGCCTTTTCAACCATTGCATCAGACGGCACATATCCCAGATACTCAAGACTTCCGTTTAAGAACTGCATAACAACGGAATTAATCTTGTTGAACACTATACTGCCATCCTCTTTTGACGCAGCCCTGTTGGATATAACGCGTATGCATACTTTTGACGGATCGAAATCAGGTCTCTTATACAGTGCTTTAAGCAATGAATATGAATCGGTGATTGAGGTAGGCTCCGGGGTTGTAACCAACACAATTTCGTTGCTGGCCGCAACAAATTCCATGACCTGTTCAGACACTCCTGCACCGGTATCAATTATGATAAAATCATACATACTGTTCAACTCATTTATTGCAGAGACAATGAAATGAATCTGTTTGTGGTTTAGATTATTAAGCCCTACAACACTTGAGCCGGCTGAAATAAAATCAATGCCCAAAGGTCCGTTTGAGATGATGCTCTTTATAGTCTGGTTTTCATATATTACATCAGCAAGAGTATACTTAGGAATAACACCAAACATCACTTCGACATTGGCAAGACCGAAATCAGCATCAAAAATAATTACTCTCTTTCCGAGTCTGCTGAGCCAGACTGCCAGATTGACAGAGGTATTGGATTTGCCTACACCACCCTTGCCGCTTGTAATGGTAATAACACGGGCCGGTTCTATATAATTTTGATTACGCTGCTTAATAACATTTCTAAGCTGCTGTGCCTGGTCCATTATTGTCTGCCTCCGAGTAATTGTTTGACAATCTTTTGTGTATCAAATACCTCTATATCATCCGGAACGTTTTGTCCATTCGTGACATATGATATACCGGCATCAGAGTATAGCTTTATATTTAACAAATTGCCATATGATGAGGTTTCATCAAGCTTTGTAAATATCAGCTTGTAATCGTCAATATCCTTATAGGAATCAATTATAGATATAAGATCCCTGTACTTGGTTGTAGCACTTAAGACGAGATATACCGACTTCTCATATTCAGGTGATAGACCTGCAAGAAGTGCTCTCATATCATTCCGCTGTGTCTCGTTCTTGTGTGAAAAGCCCGCTGTATCAACAAAAATCACATCTGCCTGCTCATATTCAGCCACCGCACTATTTAACTCTGTGGCAGTATAAATGACAGACAAAGGTGTATCCAGAATATTTGCAAATGTACGTAACTGGTCTGTTGCAGCTATTCTGTATGTATCAGCAGTGATAAATGCGATATTTTTATTATAATTAACCTTGAATTTTGAAGCAATTTTAGCAATTGTGGTTGTCTTGCCAACGCCTGTCGGTCCGACAAAGAAAACAACTCTTGGTTTTTTGCCGTTTACCTTTATAGTTTCAGGCTGACCAAATCTTAAAATGAGTTTCTGGTATACATTTGATAAAATCACATCGAGACTGTTACCGGGACGTAGGAATTTCTCGATTTCATCAAGAATTTGGTTGATATATTTCTCATCCACCTCATTATCCAGCAGTGTCTTGTATAAAATGCGGACAAATTTAAGTTCCTGTGCACTTTGAGGCTTTGAAGGCTCCTTATTTTGAGGTTTATCAAATGTGCTTTCCATCATTTTGGCAATGGAATCAAGCTCCTTGATTTCCTGTTCAATATCGCTGGTCTGTTCAGCCGCCTTTTGGGCTGCCGGTGCAGGTGTAGGTTTTAAGGTCTCAGATGCAGATTTTGGGGCGAATGAAGGCATCTTTATTTCTTCATCTGCCTTGTAATCAATTTTACCCGGGAGTGTAGTCCTTGCAAGCTGCGAGGTCGTTATTGTCTGTGTCTGTTTTTTTTCATCCATAGCCGCAGTCACCTCATATGTTGAGCTTTTGAATATACCAAATAATCCCTTTGGCTTAATCTCCTTGATATTCATAATCACAGCATTTGGACCAAAGGCCTGCTTTGCACATTCAATTGCTTCTTCTTTTGTTTTTCCAGTGAATTTGTTAATAGTCATTTATGCAGTCACCATTCCTACCGACTGAAGCTCAACATTTGATTCAACCTCATTGTAGGATAACACAATGAGATCCTTGAAATAATCCTCAGTCATTTTCTTAAAGTACATTCTAACAATTGGAGATGTAATAATAATAGCACTCTTTCCCAAACTTTCCAACTTACCAATTTCTGTTTCAACAGATTTGATAATAGCCTTTATCCTGTCAGGATCAAGAGAAAGGTAAGAGCCCTGCTCTGTCTGTTTAACAGATGACATAATTTCCTGCTCCACAGCAGGGTCAAGTGTGATGACACTTGTGGTCTCATTTGCAGGAAAATACTTACTTGATATAGCTCTCTTTAAGCCCTGGCGCACGTATTCCGTAAGTACATCTGTATCCCTGGTGGTCTGTGCGTGATCGGCAAGCGTCTCAAAAATTGTAAGCAGATCCCTAATAGAAATTCCCTCGCTCAAAAGATTCTGAAGCACCTTCTGAATCTCACCAAGACCAAGCAGCTTTGGTATGAGTTCGTCCACAATGACAGGATTTGATTCCTTGAGATTGTTGACCAGATTCTGTACATCCTGTCTGGTGAGAAGCTCTGCAATATGAGATCTGATAACCTCAGTCAGATGAGTAGCTATAATCGATGGCGGATCTACAACTGTATATCCAAGACTCTCAGCACGCTCTCTTTGGCTTTCCGTAATCCATATGGCCGGAAGATGGAATGAAGGCTCAAATGTAGGAATACCTGTTATCTCCTCCTCCACATAGCCCGGATTCATAGCCATGTAGTGATCAAAAAGTATCTCACCTTCTGTTACCTGTATGCCCTTTATCTTGATGATATACTGATTAGGATTAAGCTGTATATTATCCCTTAATCGTATGATAGGTACGACAGTTCCAAGCTCTAAAGCAATCTGTCGCCTTATCATTACAACTCGGTCAAGCAGATCCCCTCCCTGATTTACATCTGCAAGAGGAATGATACCATAGCCAAACTCAAGCTCAATAGGGTCAACCTGCAGCAGTGAAACGACATTTTCGGGTTTTCGTATTTCCTCGGCATCGCTTTCAGCCTGTGCGGTCTCATCCTCTATGCTCTCAATACCGGCTTTTTTATCCAGATTTTTACCTGTTACAAAAAAAGCCACCGCAAGCCCAATAAAGAGCCACCACTCATTGCGAAGAGGTGTGAGTATACCTAAAACCACAAGTACAATTGATACAATATAAAGCACCTTGGCTGTGCCAAAGAGCTGGCCTAAAAGCTCTCCTGAAAAATCATTCTCATTGGAGCCTTTTGTGACAAGAATACCGGTTGAAAGAGATATAAGTAAAGACGGTATCTGTGAAACAAGTCCGTCTCCGATTGTGAGCAGGCCAAACTTCTGTATGGCCTCATTTGCATCAAGCCCCTGGAACATAACACCCATTATGGTGCCTCCAACCAGGTTGATAAGTGTAATAATAATACCGGCTGCTGCATCTCCCTTTACGTACTTTGTAGCACCATCCATAGCTCCGTAGAAGCTTGACTCCTTCTGGATTTTATCACGGCGAGCCTTGGCTTCCTTGTCAGTGATGGCTCCTGTGTTTAAGTCGGCATCAATAGCCATCTGTTTGCCGGGCATAGCATCGAGCGTGAATCGTGCAGTTACCTCAGCAACACGCTCAGATCCCTTGTTGATAACAACAAACTGGATGATAATGAGCACTATAAAAACGATTGCACCGATGACTAAATTACCCCCACCAACGAATTGACCAAACACATTTACAACCACACCCGGGTTTCCGGTTGATAAAATAAGCCTGGTAGATGAGACATTAAGTGAAATCCTGAATATAGTCGTAAACAGTAATAGTGTCGGGAAAAATGACATATCAAGCACTTCTTTTACAAAAAGCACCTTAAAAAGAATGATGAGTGCTATTGAAAGGTTGAATGCAAGCATAACATCTAACAGGAAGGATGGAATAGGTATGATAAAAAACAAAACAGCACATAACAGATATAATCCAACACCTAAATCTGTCTTTTTTAACATATTCTATTCCTCCTTTCCGTTAAATCACGGACTGCATATATAAAGTCCGTATTTATCTTTTTGTTTTATAATAATAAATTAATCTAATTATTTTCCTTGTAAATCATGGCAAGTATTTCCGCAACTGAACGATAAAGCTCAGGCGGTATCTCAGCTCCAAGATCCACATTGTGAAAGAGCATTCGTGCAAGAGGTTTATTCTCGACTATATGGATATTATTGTCTCTTGCTATTTCCTTTATTTTCTGCGCCACATAATCCTGACCCTTTGCGACCACTACCGGAGCATCATTTTTTTGAGCATCGTACTTTACTGCAACAGCAAAGTGAGTAGGGTTGGTGATGACAACATCAGCCTTTGGCACATCCTGCATCATCCTTCGCTGTGAAGCCTCCTGCATACGTTTACGCTGCTGACCCTTAATGGCCGGATCTCCCTCTGTATTTTTAAACTCATCCTTGACCTCCTGTTTGGTCATCTTCATATCATTGTTAAACTTGTGCTTATTGTAAGCAAAGTCAGCAATACCGACTATCATATAGACAATACTGATCTTAAGACCGGTATTTATGATGATATCACCAATCAGTACTATTGCCTGTTTGAGCGGAAGCTCATAGAGTATAAATATATCATTCTGATGTGATTTAACAGAGGAATAAGCCACATACATAATGATTCCTACCTTTAGTACAGACTTAAGAAGCTCAAAGATGGAGTCCTTTGACAGTATCCTCTTAAATCCGTTTATGGGATTAAACTTGCTAAGCTTTGGAGCCATAGGCTTAGTGGATATTTTAAATCCAACCTGGATGATACTCACGAGAATCGTGATTACAACTCCGAAAGCAAAAAACGGCAGCACAGTCAGTAAAAACTGAAGTATTACATTATTTAAATAATGTGTGACCGAAACAGATGAAATCTGCTCCTGTGACTCCTTTAAAAAGTCAGGCATTTTTTTATATACAGTAGAAAACAATCCAATCAGATTGCCCCCTACAAAGGATATAAATATCTTTAATACTAAAAACAGCACTATAAGATCAAAGGCAGCTGTAAGCTCCTTGCTTTTTGCTACCTTGCCCTCTTCCCTGGCATCCTTTAACTTCTTTTCAGTTGCCGGCTCTGTTTTCTCGCCGCCCTCGCCATCCTGTGCAAACCATTGCAGATTGTAGCACAACACTGTATGCAATTTGGAAAATTCATCTAAACTGTCAGTACATTCCATCAATTATCGAAACCACCATAGTCTTAATTTCTGTAATAATAAAATTAGCAATGTTCGGAATTAGATATACTATCAAAAATAATACAATAAATCCTGCTATAATTTTTAACTGGATACCTACAGAGAACATATTCATCTGAGGCGCAACCTTTGCCATGATTCCCAGTATACAGTTCATTATCATCATGCACGCAAAGACCGGAAGAAATATCCTGAAGCCTATTACAAACATATCGCCCATATACTTAGTCATGGTAGAGAGCATATTGTCAAATTGAAACTGTGCACCTCCAAGCGGTACAACTGAAAAGGAGTCACAAACTGCCCTTATAAGATATGTGTGCATATCAGATACAAGAAGCAGGACAAGAACTACGTAATAGTAGAAATTACCTGTAACTGTTGTCTCTGAATTCATCGATGGATTGAATTCTGTTGCCATGGACAGACCTATATCCATATCAATCAGATTTCCCGCAAAAATAACAATGGAATTACATATATTGGCCGCAAAACCTATGAGCAGTCCTGTAATTCCTTCTTTTACGACCAGTACAGCAAAACCTACTGCACTGACATAGGAAAGCTGTGGTCTTTCTATGATATTGTACATAAACAAAGCAACAAAGGCTGATAAGCCGGTCTTGACACGTGCCGGAACCGCATTATCTCCAAAAAACGGAGCTATGTACACAAATGATGCAATACGCACCAGAATCAGCAAAAAATATTCAAAATTTGCAATAGAAAAAGAATAATTAATCATATATCATCCTATCCCATGCTTATATAATAACTGAATTTGGACCACAAATCAGTCATAAATCCGGACATAGTGTCGAGCATCCATGAGCCACAGAGCATCATCACAAGAAAAATTGCAATTATTTTTGGCACAAATGTAAGTGTCTGCTCCTGAATTGACGTAACTGTCTGAAATATACTGACTATAAGTCCGACAATCAGCGAAATAAGCAAAAGCGGAGCTGATGTAATGATTGTAGTATAAATTGCCTCTCTGGCAATATCCAAAACAGCTTCCTGGGTAATCATATGTACACCTCCTAGTAAAACGTCTTGACCAGATTACCAATAACCAGATCCCAGCCATCCGCAAGGATAAACAAAAGTACCTTAAACGGCATCGAGATGGTTGTCGGTGGAAGCATCATCATACCCATTGACATTAGCACTGATGAAACAACCATATCTATTACTATAAACGGAATGTATATTAAAAAGCCTAATATAAAGGCTGTTCTAAGCTCACTAAGTATAAAGGCCGGAACAAGTGTTGTAAAAGGTACATCATCATAGTCATCGTACTCATCTCCTGAGATATCCACAAACAGCTTTATGTCCTTAGTCTGTGTCTGCCCATACATAAACTCCCTGAATGGTCCCTCAGCCTCCTTTATAGCCTCCTGCTGGGTGATTTTACCCTCATCAAGGGGCTTTATAGCCTTTTCGTTTACCTGTGAAAAAGTCGGCCACATAATAAAAAGTGTCAAAAACAAAGCCAAACCGACAAGGACCTGATTAGGTGGTGCTGTCTGGGTACCGATAGCTGTTCTGACAAAATGCAGTACGATAATAATTCTTGTAAAAGAAGTCAGCATGATGAGAATAGAAGGTGCTAAAGATAATACTGTAAGCACCAAAAACATCCTGACAGGTGTGGACAGAGAGCCTGACTCATTGTTGTAATATATGTTCAGACCATTTGTGCTGTCAGAGGTGGCATCGGCTAAATCCTTGTCACCACTGTCAAGACTTTTAACGTCATCCAAATCGTTTGTCACATCATTTGTACTGATATCACCGGATGGTGAGGGGCTCTGACTTGCATTTACACTGTCAGGATAAAATATGCATAATGAAATTGTTACCATAAGGACTGCAATTGCAAAAATAAATGATGCATTGCAATATACAGCCTTGAATTTCTTCATGAATCTATTCATGTCTGCTCCTGTTACTGTACTTTTCTTTCAATTTATCCATAATTGCTGAAAAGGATTCCGGATTCTGCATCATGCTTTGAGAATCCTTAAATGATAAATCCTTTAATTCCTCCTCCTTAAGCTCGGTGAGATAATTCACATCATCCTTTCCGATTGAAACAACGATATATTTTGTACCTGCCTCAACAATACTGATCATCTTATTATTTCCGACGCTTATTGTTTCAATAATTCTAAGATTCTTATTAAAGCTTCGCCCCTTCTGGATACCCGCCATCCATCTGGTGGTAAAATATGTCAGGATAAGCACAAAAACAAAAATTATTAAAACTGTGATGAGCTGGACAAAGCTGTCCAGTGATGTTGCTGCTAATATCATTTTAATTCCTCTGCATAGTATTGATTAAATGTCAGCTGAAACTATTTTGTCTTTCCGGTGTTTATCTTTGAATTGACTATCTCAGTGATTCGTACACCAAAGCTTTCCTCAATTACAACAACCTCGCCCTTAGCTACATATTTACCATTTACAAGAATATCTATCGGTTCTCCTGCCAGCTTATTAAGCTCTATGATCTTGCCCGGACCGAAATCGAGTATTTCGGAAATGGATTTTTTGGTGCGTCCAAGCTCAACTGTCACTTCAAGAGGAACATCCATGATTAAATCAATGTTTTCAGGCTGGTAGACCTGATTTGGCATGGCTCCAAAAGGGGTGAATTGAGCGTTCTGTACATTAACCTGATTGCCTATCATATTTTGTGCCCCCATATTCTGGTTCATCATTCCCTGATTCATCATATTCTGACTATTCATATTCGAATTCATCATATTTTCGTTTATCATGCCCTGACTGTTTGCGGAAGCATTATTCATGCTGCCACTATCCTGTGGCTGTTGTATAGGCGCAGCCTGTGTGGCGGTGTTTGAACTTTGAGGAACATCCTCTGTCACACTTTGTGTATCAAGCTCCATATTCTGAGATACCCCCTTACACATTTCCTTTACAAATGCCGGTGGGTAAAGCTGCATTATCTCGCTGTCTACTAGATCCCCAATCTCCATATGGAAGGAAATCTTTACAAACTCTTCAGACAGGAAGCTGTCAATTTCACCCTCGTTTAAGGTGTTTTTTAAATCAACAACCTCTGCGATAGGAGGGCTGATATCGATAGTACGATTGAGCATAGACGAAAGAGATGTGGCGGAAGAACCCATCATCTGGTTCATTGCCTCACTGATAGCACTAAGGTGCAGCTCTCCAATCTCACCATTTATATTCGTTCCATCTCCACCCATCATAAGGTCGGTTATAATTTTTACATCCTTTTCTTTGAGTACGAGAATATTGCTTCCATTTAACCCCTGTGTGTATCCGATTTTGATAAACACACACGGTTTTTCATACTCGTCAACAATTTTGTCCCAATTTGAAAAAGAAACAACAGGAGTAGAAATCTCTACTCTTCTATTTACAAGTGAAAACAGCGTGGTTGCAGCTGTTCCCATACTGATATTGGCAATCTCTCCAATCGCATCCTTTTCGGATTCTGTCAATATCTCATCGCTCGAATCCGTCGCATCGTTGTTATTTAACAATGCATTTATTTCCTCCTGCGATAAAACTCCATCCATGATTTATTGCTCCTCTCTGACTACTGATGTAATTCTTACCGCATATTTATCACCGGAAGAACCAGGTAGTGCAGTAAACTTTTTGATATTTCCTACATAAATGTCCAACTCATCATCCACATTGGTGTCAAGTCTTATTACATCACCCGGCACAAGCGTAGAAAAATCCTTTACTGATATAAGACTCTTGCCAAGTACCGCTTTGACCGGTATTTGTGATTTTTGAATAAGGCTTTCTATGGCATTTCTATAGTTGGTTTCATCATGATTTTGTATGTTAGAATACCAGTATCTGGTATTCAGCTTATCTATAACAGATTCAAGTGTGATATAAGGCAGACATATATTCATCAATCCCTCAACATCACCAATCTTTATATTCATAGTGATAATAGCTATCACCTCGCTGGGAGATATAATCTGAGCATACTGGGAATTGGTCTCAATTCGCTCTAAATGAGGGCTTATATCAAGTACATTCTGCCACGGCTCCTGGAGCAGATTAATGCATATAACTAAAATACGCTCAATAATCAAAAGCTCAATCTCTGAAAATTCTCTCGTCTTATCGAGAGAATCTCCCCTTCCGCCAAGCATACGGTCTACAATAGCATATCCAAGACCGGAAGCCATTTCAACTATTATATTCCCATGCAACGGCGCAAAGTTGACAATGCCAAGCAGCACCGGATTTGAAAGCGCATTTGTGAATTCTGAGTATGTAACTGCCTCCGAATTCATCACCTCTACCTGCACTGACTTTCGCAGATAAACGGGAAGGTTTGTTGTAAGAAGCCTTCCATAATGCTCAAATATTATTTCAAGGGTCCTTAGATGTTCCTTTGAAAACTTAGATGGGCGGGCGAAATCATAGTCTTTCACCGTCTGTTCACTATTCTCTTTTATTTCATCTACATCAAGCTCGCCGCTGCTTAGGGCATTGAGCAGATTGTCTATCTCACTCTGAGATAAAACATCACCCATCTGTTAATCACCACCTGTATCCAAATTATTAAATATCTGCCTGTTTTAATACCGGCATAAGTATTTGTAAAGAAATCATCACTGGGTAAGCGAAGATACAATATTTACATCTACTATATAGTCTGCTCCGAATTTCTTCTGGAGAGTTTTGAGAATCTTATCATGAACAGCACTCTTATCGGTGTTGTACTGTTCCATTGTGTAATCGCCTATTATGTCTGTAATGTCTGCTAAGATAACATTTTTCTTGGCGGACAAATCCTCACCGTAGGTCTTATATCCGTCACTCTTTTTGTTGAGTGAAAGTGATATGCCACAAACAAGATAATGTGTATTGCCATCCTCAGATGGGGCAAAATTGAAGGTAAGTGTATCATCATCGGCTGTAAGTGCATAATCAACAATCTGATCCTGCGGCAGCTGTGAACCACTAGTTGCAGTGCCACTGTTTAAGTCTAGTGATATAGCCTCACACACCTGGTCTATCAGATTGTTTGCCTTTTTTGTCTCAGGTAAAATTGTAAATATAAGCAGTGCTGTAAGCACAAGGTTTGCAAAACAAAGTGCTAAAATCAGTACTGAAATTAAATTCTTTTTCATATGCATTCCTTTCCGGATTAATTGGTATTGAACTCTGAATTGTAAGAATTATACACCTTAATCTCTACACGTCTGTTCCTGGCCCTTCCCTCTGGAGTAGAGTTGTCCGCAACCGGATCATAGTCTCCTCTTCCGGATGACTTTATATGGGCAGGGTTTAAGCTTGTATTGTCCCTGATGTAATTTGCAACGCTCAGTGCTCTGTACATAGAAAGCACATCATTACTCTCATACTTGGAACGTGATGAAACCGGAACATTGTCAGTATGCCCTTCAATCTCTATCAGATTATCCTGATATGCAGCTAAAATAGATGAAATCTTGTTCACTACCGGATATGCCTCTTCCATTACATCAGCCTTACCCGATTCAAACAACAGGGCTCCATTCAGACTCAATTGCACATACTGTACATTGAAATCCACTTCCACAGCATCCTGTAAGCTAGTGTTTTCGAGCTGTTTTTCTATCTGCTCTGACATTTTTTCAGATTCAGAAAGCTCCATCTGCTCATACTGTTCTTCGGCATTCTTGTCATCACCCTCTGTGGTGCTTTCAGTTGTCGATTTGGAATTGGCCAGATCATTGTAATATTTATCCAAAAACTCAAGCTGGCTGACTCCTGCTCCAACAAGCCTGCCATCACCGATAGATGTGCTGCCTCCCGGCAAAACACTAACACTGCTTGTCAGTGATGCAATGACCAGCTGGAATTTCTCAGCGTCAACAGTTGACATAGAGAACAAGAGCACGAAAAAGCATAAAAGCAGGTTCATAAGATCCGAGAAGGTTGACTGCCACGCCGGTGCTCCCTTTGGCGGATCCTCAGGTCTCCTTTTCGCCACTATTCCTCACCTCCGCCTTCTGGTGAGAGAGCCTCTCTCTTGTCAGGTGAAAGGAAGGACTTGAGCTTTTCCTCAATAACTCGTGGGTTTTCACCCGCCTGAATGGAAAGCAGACCTTCTATGATAAGAGTCTTGAGAGTGAGCTCAAGCTCATTGTTAGCCTTAAGCTTGTTAGCAAATGGGGCGCAAAGCCAGTTGGCAATAAGCGAACCGTAGAATGTAGTAACAAGGGCAACCGCCATATTCGGACCTATTGTTGAAGAATCCTCAAGGTTTTTAAGCATATTGATAAGACCGATAAGTGTACCGATCATACCCCAGGCAGGACCCTGCTCTCCCCAGAATTCCCAGAAAGAAATTGTTTTCTTATGACGTTCCTCCATGCTTAGCATATCTGTTTCAAGAATGCCTCTCACAAGCTCTGCATCCGTACCGTCTACTACAAGCATAATACCCTTCTTTAAGAATTCATCGTCTATACTGCCGGCAGCTTCCTCGAGGGCTAAAAGTCCCTCCTTACGGCTGACATTTGACAGCTCTATTATTTTATTTATTGTCTCTCCAGGGTCTACGCTCTTTTCCTTAAAAGGAAGTGCAAATGACTTGATTCCGGCTATAAAGCCCGATAGCTTGTTAGAGCAAAGCACAGCCGAGAGTGAACCACCTATCGTGATAATTGCAGAGGGCGCATCAAGAAAGTTTAATAATGCAGGTACCCCACCATTTTGAATGATACCGAACAAAACCATTCCGATACCAAGAATTACTCCTAAAAGAGATGCTATATCCACTTATACACACCTTCCATAAATAAATATTTGTCGAATGACCTTAGTTATAATTCTACTAAATTTTAGTGTAAATGTCTATGTAAAAATAATATTTTTAATAAAAAATACACAAAATATTGGGAAATGACCTAAGCCATCCCCCAATACCTTGCGAAATTATTATCTCTTGAGATTGATAAGTTCCTCGAGAAGTGTATCAGATGTAGTGATGACACGTGAGTTTGCCTGAAATCCACGCTGAGTTACTATCATATCCGTAAACTGTGAAGACAAATCTACATTTGACATCTCAAGCTCTCCTGATGAGATAGAGCCTCCGTCAGCTGATATTTCAACTCCTATTCCATCAAACTCACCTGAGTTTAATGTGCTCTGATAGCAGTCGTCTCCGATTTTTTCAAGACCTGATGCATTGGCAAACTGTGCCACAGCTATCTGGCAGAGTACAACTGTATTACCATTGTCATATGAACCGTATATCTTACCATCGTCACTGACAGTTATGCCTGTAAGTGCTCCGAGTGCTTTTCCCTTGCCATCGCCCTGCAAGTCACCGTTCATACCTCCGATAGTAGAGGTTCCGTTATTATTATAGTTCATGGATTTGCTGAAATCCACTTCTATATTACTGAAATTACTTCCGTTGATTGAGGCATCCTGTGTGTTTAAGACGGAAAGATTCAGGTTTATTGTCTTTGCAGCCGGTGAATTTGCACTTGAAATTGATGTAAAAGTACCCTCACTCTGGTCAAAAACGAGCGAAGCGTCCTCAAATATAGTCTGGGGATCTACAGCCCTTCCTTTATACGAGTACATTGTCTGTCCGTTTGGTCCCTGGCTTGTAATAAAATTACCATCCTTGTCCACATCAAATATTGAATTTCCCTTAGAATCAACGATATCCTTAAGCGTTACATCATATGTACCATCGGTATTTGTCTTTTTAATACCAAACTTTGCAGTATAGTTGTATCCCAGGTCATCAAAAAAGCCTATAGTGATGATTCTTCCGGTGCCGGCTGCCTGGGCATCATTTTTATCAAGCACACCTGATACATATGCCTTTGTTGTAGCCTCCGGAGCTGAGGTTTTAGTGGCAGACGACATTACCTGCAATGATGATACCGTATCCTTTATCACGTTGCCCTTTGCATCTACCTGCCATCCCTGCAATGTATATCCTGTAGAGCTCATACATAAATAACCGTTACCATCTACATAGAAATCGCCGACACGGGTGAAAAGACGGTTTGTTCCATCACTTACCACAAAAAAGTTAGTCGCGTTTTTGTCATTTAATCTAAGATCAAATGGATTACCGGTAGTCTCAGCGGAACCGGCTCCGGTAATATTTACAGCAGTGGCACCAGACTTTACACCAAGACCTATCTGCTTTGCATTTTTTCCACCGGTACCGGCGGCTCCGTTTCCGGCCGAAGCGCCCGATGTAGTCTGGTACATAATCTCACTGAAACGCACTGAAGATGCCTTAAAGGCCTCAGTATTTACGTTTGCGATGTTGTTACCAATAACATCCATTCTTGTCTGATGTGTCTTGAGTCCTGACACAGCAGAATAAAGTGATCTCATCATAGTTGTTTGTCCTCCTATAGTATAGATGGACGGTATGGGCTTTTTCTGTCATTCAAAAGCCCTCTGCCTCCTTAAAAGGTCCGGCTACATAATTACCGCGCCATCAATATTTGTAAATACATTTGAATTAGTTTCCGCCTGGTCCATTGCAGTGACAACGGTCTTACTTGGCACATTTACTATAAACGCAATATCATCTACAAGCACCAGTGAATCGTTTACACCCTTGCTATCTGCAGCTGCTATCCCCTTTTGAAGACGCATGCTCTGGTCGTCGGAAAGATTAATATTTCTCTGTGTCAGCCGCATTGATGCATGCTTTGAGAATTTAACCGGCTGTGTCTGCTGCTTTAATATTTCCTCAAAAGATATACCATTTATCTTTTTTTCTGTAGATTTTTGCTTATTTAGATATTGATTTGTCAGCTGCTCTATGGATGAGTAATTATTAATGATATTCTTCATAATCCACCTCACGCAGTCTGATTCGTATCGTTTTCTTTACTGTCAGCCTGATTATTTTTATCTGCCGCAATAAGCTCTTTAAGCTTATCCTCATAAGCCTGAAGCTTGCTGTAATCACTGGCATTTATAAACTGCTTGCCATAATCCGAAAGTCCGTCGTACAGCTTTCTTGCTTCCTCTATGCTGCCCTTTGAATCTATCGTCAGATCCTCTATCTTTGGAAGCTTTGCTATAAGACTTGAAAATGTACTTGAGTTTACAATTGCATCGTAGTACTCATCCGTTGATACAGAATAGAGACTCGAGTAGTCGTACATTTTTTCATTGATAGACAGCTGAATCTTGCCATCCTTATATGTGACATAGTCTACCTTGCCACTGTAGTATCCGGAAGCACTATCCTTATCAGTAACAATAACCTCCTTGCCTACAAGTGAAAGTGCTGCACTCTTTGTAGTCTGGTCATATGACGATGACATGGATTCTTTCATAGAAAGAGTTGCCTCCAGCTGTGAGAATGTAGCCATCTGTGCCACATAGTCGGTGTTGCTTGTTGGTTCAAGCGGATCCTGGTACTGCATCTCTGCACTTAAAAGCTTTAAAAAATCATCATAGCCAAGATTTGAGCCACTTGCTTTTGCACTGCTTGTTTTTCTGTTTTGTGTCGGAGTGGTATTTGTCTTGTCTAGCTTTCCGTTTGTAACATTTGCTGTAATTGCCATTTGTCCTCCTTTTTCATGACACCTTATGCTGTGAAATCTACTGAATTTCCGTTATCTCTCATAATCTGTGTCACAAGTCTTTCTTCAACGCGATCCTGCATCATATCACTGTCTATGCCGCTGTCAGAGCTGTTTGAACCATTATAGGAATTTGTGCTCTCCTGCTGTCTGCTGTCGTTTGCAGCACCCTGTTCGAGATTCCTCTCAAACTCATGTGATGCAACGGTGATTTCCACCTCATTTACCCTGATGCCTGAATTATTTAAGGCTTCCTTGAGATTGACCATCTGTGTCTGTAAGGCTTCTTTTACAGCCTCATTGGAAACTGCAATTCTTGCAGATATCTCGCTGTTCTTCTGAGATACGTTGATATACATTCTTCCAAGGCTTTCAGGTGTAAGCTGAAGGTTAATTGCCGATTCTTCAGTGGTGTTTGATATGCTCATACTGTCGACAATCTGTCTGATGATATTGGTCGTATCAACACGTAAACGGCTTTGTGACTGTGACATTTCAAATGAAGTATCGGTATTCAGCTGTTCGCTGACAGATGCATGAAGCATTGAATTGTCTGAGTGTGTGCCATCATCATGATGCAATACGCGCTCACCGGAATCATCAAAGCTACTGTCAGCCAGAGACTTTGACTGAGTCTTTTCATCTGATGTAATACCATTGCCTGTTTCGCCTGAAGAAGTGCCTTCGTCTGGGTTTTGGTAAGAGCTGTCCTGTGTACCGCCATCATATACCTTAACAGCTTCATCGGCAGTGTCGTTTATATTCTGACCCGAAGCTGCTGTATCGTCATAGCTGCTGTCAACCGTTTTTTCCGGTGTATTTACACTACCGGTCGATTCAGTGGCATCCGTTGTATCAGCCGAAGAAACTATATCTGCATCTAGTATTTCACCATCATCTGAAGCAGTAAGCTGTGATAATAAATCAAGCTGTGCATCATTTTCAGATGCAACCTCAGACACATCATTAAACAATGCAGTAAAGTCGGCATTTAAAACAAGTGCCTGTGGATCAGATGCATTTCCGGTGACCTCACAATATAAGGCCGACAGATTTGCAGGGTTGAGTAAATCCATAGCTGTCAGTCCAAGAAGCTGCATTGCATTATTAAGCTCATCCTCAGATATATCGAGGTCATCAGTTACTTTTTCAACTATCTGCGAAGATATATCATCGGTGATTTTTTTTACTTCGCTTTCTGTATGGCTGTTTTTTGACGCAGTTTTGATGCTTATTTCCTTAGTGTTGTTTTTATTTAAAGTATAAGAGTTTCTTCGCTTTAAAAATGTAGTGCTGTTATCCTGCACAGCTGTCCGTCCACCAAGATAGCTTTTAAAGTCAATACCGGATTGTGCAGATGTTTGCGTTATAGCCTTCTGCCCTGTCGAAACAGTCCGTCCACCTGATACATTTGGTACAACAGGTGATATTGTATTGTCTGCCATATTCTCCTCCTTTCTTTTATTATTGTAACAAGATATGCTATCAGTTTTGTGAAGGATTCATAATCTTAGTAACCTTTGCCGCCGTAGCCGAATCCATTTTACCAAGGATATTACCTCTCGACTGGGCATCCATGGCATTTAATATCTTGGCAACAAGTGACAGATTGTCGGTCATGCTGTCAAAAATAGCTGCGGCCTCCTTAGGCTTCATTTTGGAATATGTCTGGGCATAATCCTTAATTTCATCATCCTGTTCAAGCTGTTCACACACCTGTTTATATAAGATTTCTGCATTGGCAGGATCTACCTGCTCGTAGAATTTCTTATATTCTTTTATATCGGGTGCTTTATCTGAAAAAACAACCTCCTCATAGTATTTTTCTTTTTCCTCCTCAAAGGCTGCCTGCTCCTCCTTATAGGTGCTCAAATCCTGTATCTGGGCATTTAAATCATTGATTGTCTGGGCATCTGCCTGATTCTTGCTATTGGCATCATCCAATTGCTTTTCGAGCTCCTTAATTCTCGAAACCGCATCGTCCAAATTTGTGTAGCCTGCGGTCTCTGTGGACTCAGATGCAGTGATAGTGCCGGAATCAGGAAGTATCTTACTTAGTACAGGCACATCCTTTAGTGCCGGCGCAAGCACAGTCGAGCCAAAGCCACCCACATCTGCTTTTACAAAAACTGCAAATATTCCAAGCCATATTGCAATAATAAGTATAGTAACAAGCACCATGACTATCTTGCTTGAGACAGAATCACTGTCATCATTTTCTGCATCGGGCTTATCGGCTTCATGATTCTTCTTTGCTTTCTTAGCCGCCTTTTTAGCGGCTTTTTCTTCCATTTTCTTTTCTTTTTTTGTTTTCTTAGCATCCTTGGTTGATTCTGCTTCGTTTAGTTCTGCCATATTTCCTCCGGACTACGAATTATAGGTAAAGCTCACAAGCTGGTCTATCTCTTTAGATTCGTTGTCTTTTTCCTCTTTTTGAAAATCCTCAAATTTCTTATCGCGCAGCTTCTCATGCGTCTTGCGCTCTTTCATAAGCTCATTCAATGCCACTCTTTTAACCTCCAGCATATCCTCCGCTTTCTTTACATTCATAAGCTGTGTGCGGATAGCCGATTTGAGTGAATTTATGTTTTTTTTGCAAATATTAATTTCAGATATATTTAAGCTGCCTGAAAGCTGTTCCTTAAGAGCAGCTTCATAGACCGCACGCTTTTTAAACAGCTCTTCGAGCTTTTCTTTTTCAGTCAGATAAGCACGGTTTGCTTCCGAAAATTCGTTCTTCGCCTGTGTTTCAAGCTTTATTTTTATATCAAGTATATTTTGCATGCTGTATTTGAATTTTCCCATACTACTCGAACACCTTCTCTAAAAGCTCAAGCTCCTCTTCAAAGCTGAATTTCTCATCTGTTCCCTGACAAAGGAATGAGTTAACAGCACCAATTTTTTGAATGGCATAGTCGATATCCGGGTTTGAGCCGTTTTTGTATGCACCGATATTGATAAGATCCTCAGCCTCCGTGTATGTGGCTAGCACGTTTTTTAATCTGCCGGCGAGATTTTTGTGTTCCTTAGTTGCTATAGCACTCATAACTCTCGAAATACTCTGCAGTACATCAATAGCCGGATAATGATTTTTATGTCCCAGCTTTCTATCGAGCATGATGTGGCCATCCAAAATAGAACGCGCCGTATCTGTAATAGGCTCATTGAAATCATCTCCATCGACAAGCACAGTGTACAGCCCTGTGATAGAGCCTTTATCAGCTCTTCCTGCTCTCTCTAAAAGCTTTGGCATCTCAGAATACACACTTGGTGGATATCCTCTCGTCACAGGGGGCTCTCCGGATGCCAGTCCTATCTCTCTTTGAGCCATGGAAAAACGTGTCAGTGAATCCATCATCAAAAGCACGTCTTCACCCTTGTCACGAAAATATTCAGCAATGCTTGTAGCTGTCTTTGCAGCCTTGTTTCTTATAAGAGCCGGCTTGTCAGAGGTTGCAACTACTACAACAGAGCGCGCCATACCCTCAGGGCCAAGATCCCTTTCTATGAACTCCCTAACCTCCCTGCCTCGCTCTCCAATCAGGGCAATTACATTGATATCTGCCTTTGTGTTGCGGGCAAACATACCAAGAAGAGTACTTTTACCGACTCCTGAGCCTGCAAAAATACCGATACGCTGTCCCTTGCCTACTGTGATGAGGCCATCTACTGCCTTCACTCCCAGAGGAAGCACATCACTGATAATTTCTCTGGACATCGGATCAGGTGGCGGTGCTTCTATCGGATATTCACTGTCAAGCTCAAGGTCTTTTTCATCACAGTCAGTTACACGGCCTATTCCGTCAACTGTATGGCCTAAAAGCTCATCACCGACAGCTACCGTGAGAGGATGTCCTGTATTTTCAACTATACAGCCGACACCAACTCCCTCCACATTGTCAAACGGCATCAGAATAATATGTGAATCTTTAAATCCTACCACCTCAGACATGACATAATCCCTGCGTTCCTTGTCAAGAAAAATCATGCAAAGATCATTGAGCTTAGCCTTGGGACCAATTGATTCTATCGTAAGACCGACAACCTTGTCCACCTTGCCAAAGCATTTATAGTACTCACCGCTTTTTAATTGTAAATACTTTTGTGCTACCTCTAACAATTAAAATCCCTTTCTTCCAACACTCATACAGCTATATCAGCTGCAAAGTGAGCGTATATCCTTCACCAGATTGTTGAGCTCCATATCAATTCCACAGTCAAACACTCCAAAGCTTGTCTCAATGAAGCAGCCGCTCGTGTCAAGATTTGCGTCATTTACAACCTCGATATCAATATCATTGCCTATGCGTTCCTGAATCTCATCCAAATGCGACATCATAAACTTATAGTTTGAATAAGCTACATGTATACGAAATTCTTTGCCCACCTCTATATTTGACATGGTATTTTCAACCAGATGAAACAAGATATCCTTTTTATCATCGAACTGTATTTTAAAGACTTTGTTAAAAACCTGAATTATTGCATCTATCAGATCTGATTCAAGCTCCTTTGAATAAGCATCATATTTTGATTTCAAAGAGCTTTCTTTATCTGAAAGCTCCTGTCTTAAAGATATTTCTTTTTCGTCAAACTCTCTCTGACACTCAGCCAGACCATCCTCATAGCCCTTTGACTTGTTATCAGCATATAGAATCTGTGCACGTTGTTTAGCCTCATCTAAAAGTCTTGAGGCCTCTGCCTTTGCTTTGTCCAATATGCTATCAGCCTCAAGCTTTGCTTCCTCTAAGAGCCTTTCCTTCTCAGCTGAAACATCTATTTCTGTGACTACAGCAGCATTTATGCCATCATTGAAGCCGCTCTCCTGCGTGTCCGGACTTAGCGATTTTGTTTTTTCTAAGCTGCTCTGTGCATCAGATGATATGCCTGTATAACTATCAGCGGGGTGGCTTATGGAGTCGGCAAAAAACTGCTTTATCATGGAATTGCTATTTATCACGCGGACATTTTTATCTTCTCCGGCAACACGATACTGCTTTAATATATTAGACAACTATATCATCACCTCCGCCTCTTGAAATGACGATATCACCCGAATCCTCAAGCTTTCTGATAACAGCAACGATCTTTTGCTGTGCCTCCTCAACATCCTTCATACGTACAGGTCCCATGAAATCCATATCCTCTTTTATCATAGCGGCAAGTCGTTTTGAAAGATTCCTAAATATGACATTTTGTAGTTCCTCTGTAGAACTCTTAAGTGCAAGCTCAAGATCCGCATTCTCCACATCGCGGAGCACTCTCTGGATAGACCTGTCATCCAGGAGAAGGATATCCTCGAATACAAACATCTTCTTTCTGATTTCTTCTGCAAGCTCAGGCTCATCAACCTCAAGTGACTCCATAATACGCTTTTCTGTAGCACGGTCTACACTGTTTAATATATTGACAATAGAATCTATGCCACCGACAATTGTATAGTCCTGATTGACAAGAGATGAAAGCTTTCTCTCCAGCACTCTCTCGACCTCCTTTATGACATCAGGTGATGTTCTGTCCATCTGGGCGATACGTCTGGCAACATCAGCCTGCTTTTCCGGAGGCAAAGCACCGAGTATCATGGCAGCCTGTGAAGACGACAGATAAGAAAGAATCATGGCTATTGTCTGAGGATGCTCGTCCTGTATAAAATTAAGCAGCTGTGCAGGCTCAGTCTTTCTGACAAACTCAAATGGTCTGACCTGTAATGATGCTGTAAGCTTGGAAATAACTCCCTGAGCCTTTTCACTGCCAAGAGCTTTTTCAAGGAGCTCCTTGGCATAGCCGATGCCGCCCTCAGCAATATACTGCTGCGCGAGACACACCTGATAATATTCATCCAAAACAGATTCTTTATCCTGCGGAGAGACGCTTCTGGTGTTTGCTATTTCGAGTGTCAGACTCTCTATCTCATCTTCCTTCAAATGCTGGAAGATGGCTGAAGCCTTTTCAGGTCCAAGTGTAATTAAAAGAATAGCAGCTTTTTGTAAACCACTGTAATCATCTATCATATGTAACTACTCCCAATCCTCATTAAGCCAGTTACGCAACAGCTGCGCAGCCGCTTCGGGATTTTCATCAACAAATTTTTCTATCAGAAGACGTGTCTCCGTCTTCTCGTTATATCCAATATCCTCAAGAGGCTCATTATTCTCAGCAGTCTGTTCTAAAAGAGAATCTACAGACAGCTCCTCCTCTTTTGGCTCTTCCTCACTGCTTCTTGTGCTCTTAAATACCACAAAGCCAAGCAGTGCAAAAATAAGGACAGTGATTGCAATCTGTAAAATATCACTCAACGAACGCACGCCAGATGCCTTGTCAACAAACTCCGGCTGCTCATATACAAGGAATGAAATCTGTGAGATACCTGTTGCATTCTGCACGGAAGTTACAAGATCCTGGTCTACATCCGTCACCTTGACCGGATCTGCATGCTTTGCTTTGTATTCCTCCCAGCTTGTATCCTTGAGCTTTCCGTTCTTTTCAAGAGTGCTTTCATCATATACCTTATACCTGGTGGCAACTACGGTAATTGAAGATGAATCATACTTGATTGAGCCTCCATCGTTTTTACTTGTAGTGATTTTTTCATCATTTAAATACTTTTTGTCGTTATCTGTAATTGACGACTCTGATGGAGTGCCATCCTGTGTAGTGTATGTAGTATCATCGCTGTTTGAATCAGTTCCGGGAACCGCAGCCTGACCATTGGTTGCATCCGACTGGTAATTCGACTCACTGTCCAAAAGACCTGTATCGGTCTGTCCATCAGGCAAAGTGTAATTTTTCTGGGCTGTTTCAGTCTTACTGAAATCTATGTCCAGATTCATGCCAACTTCAATATTCGAGAAAATATTTGAGCTCTCTAAGGTCTTTTTGACTTCATTTTTCACCTGCTCCTCCAGCTTTTGCTTATAAGAAAGCTGTGATGTCGCAAGACCTGCCGAGGTATCGGAATCTCCGCCCGAGTAAAGTACATTGGCCTTTTTGTCGATGATAGTAATGCCCTTTGTGGTATCGTTTCCAAGAGCTGTTGCAACAAGACGTGCTATTGCGTAGGCCTGATCATCTGTAATCGAATCCTTAAGTCCAAGAGTGACAGCCGCAGTTGCCTCCTCTTTTGATTTAAGAATGGTACCATCCTTGTCAGGCATAGTGATATCAACGCTTGCTTCATTTACGTATGACTGTTTTTCCAGATGATCCTTAAGCTTATCCTCCAGATACACCTGATACTTTTTCTGCTTATCAGCCTCGGTTGTTGAGAAGCTGCCGTCTGTGACATTGTCTATCGAGTACGCCTGCGCAGGGATGCCGTTATCACCCAGTGCCATAATGGCATTTACCTCATCTGATTTATTGACAAAAAACACAAGCTTGCTGTCCACCTCATAGCTTATATTGTTATCTTCAAGTACTCCCTTTATTGTGGAAGCCTCTGATGCACTCTGTGCCTCGACCAGCTCAACCTGTGTAGGTCTTGATATGACTACGCCAAGTATTACAAGAGCCACTATAACCACAGCTACTATGCTTATGAGCACGGAGCGTTGCTTAGTATTGAATTTTTTCCACCATGCAGTTATTTTATCCAAAATAGCCTTTAAACGTTCTGGCATTTTCTATTACTCCTTATATTGACATCTGCATAAGTTCTTTGTATGCGTCAATTATTTTATCCCTGACAGCAACAGTGTACTGCAATGCCACAGCCGCCTTTGTTTCCGCAACAAGCAGATCATGTGTATTATCAGACTCGCCAAGTGCAAATCTCACTTCCTCCTGCTCAGCTGCATTCTGCAGATCATTTGTCTCACCGATGCTTCCCATGGCAGCAGAAAGTACATCAGAAAATGAATCAGTCTTGTCAGTTTTCGTAAGAGAGGTATTATTAAAAAAAGATTTAATATCTCCTGTTGAAATTCCATTAATGTTTGAAATATCCATCAAAAAAGCTCCTTTATGTATGTATCAGCCGGCTATTTGCCTATTTGTAAGCCATTTTGTGCCATTGACTTGCTTGCCTCAAAGGCAGTTGCATTGGCTTCATATGCACGTGTGGCATCTATCAGATTGGTCATCTCTGTGACTGTATTGACATTTGGATAAGAGACATAACCATCTGCATCAGCATCAGGATTTGATGGGTCATACTCCTTGATAAAATCAGTAGAATAATCTGATGTCACGCTGCTTACCTTTACACCGTTTCCAACAGCGGCCTTCTTTGATGAAGAGTATATCTGTGAAAAAGGTGTGACATTTTTCTCGGAAAAAGTCACAATCTTTCTACGGTACGGTGTGCCTTCCTTTGTGGACGTAGTGTTTACATTGGCAATATTCTGTGCAATGATATCTGTCCTGAAGCGTTCAGCCGTCATGCCGGACGCACTTATATTAAAAGCTTGAAATAATCCCATATCATTAAACCTCCATAATTACTACAGCACGCTCTTCATTCGTGAAAACTGCGAGCTTATGCTGCTTGTAAGTGCTTCATACTTAATCTGCTCAGACGCAAGCTCGACATTTTCAGTGTCTATATCCACGTTATTGCCATCCATCCTGTATGAATAATTGGAATGGTCTGTATATACATTGGCCGTCAGCTTTGAGGTATCAAGCTCACTTATTTTTTTATCAAGCGACTGATGCTTGCATCTGCCAAGCTCCTGTGACAGTACCCCCTCAAAATTTAAATCCTTGCGCTTGTAGCCCGGGGTATCCACATTCGATATATTGTTTGCAAGTATAGCTTCTCTTTGGTAGCTTGCATCAGCCGCTTTGGTCAATACATTGACATAATCAAAGGCTGTTGAGTTTATCATAAATATTCCTCCAATACACTTTTTGCATATTATAAAAAATACTATATAAGTACTCTAATATATATATTATAAAGTAAAATCGACAAAACACAAGATGTTTTTGTTGTTTTTTACATTATATTGTATTATTTTGTCGACAGACGCACTATATATATGCCGAAAACATAGAAAAGACCTATGTTCTTTCAAACATAAGTCCTTAAAATATACTTAAATTTATTTACTTGTTTTTATTTCGGATTCTGTCAAGCTCATCAAAAACTACATCGTTTACTACTTTGATATATGTGCCCTTCATGCCGGATGAGCGTGATTCGATAACGCCTGCACTCTCAAACTTGCGAAGGGCATTTACGATTACCGAGCGGGTAATGCCTACTCTGTCGGCTATTCTGCTGGCAACAAGTATACCCTCATTGCCGTCAAGCTCATCAAAGATGTGAAGAATAGCCTCAAGCTCAGAATAAGAAAGTGTATTGATAGCCGAACGGACAATCGCTACCTTTCTCTTTTCCTCTTCATTCTCCTCATTCACGGATCTCATCATCTCAAGCCCAACCACTGTCGTGCCATACTCTGTAAGAATGATATCGTCAATGTCATACTCTCTGTCACTTCTGTACTCAAAAAGAGTTCCAAGCCTCTCGCCGGCTATATCAATCGGTGTGATAATAGCCTTGTACATTCTTGTATCTTCACCAAAGCCAAGTGTCTCGAGGTTTACATTTTCCTTTGTTGAAAGTATGCCAAGAAGTCTTTCATTGAGCTCAGTGTCAATATAGCCACCAACCTCATCTACTATCAGTTCATGAAGCTCATCCACGCCTTTGCAGATACTTGAGCCAAGCACCTTGCCCTTTTTGCTGATTACAAGTATGTCTGAGTCGAGCACCCCGGTGAGCACCTGACATATATCATTGAACACAACCTTTGATGAATTGTTGTTGTGAAGAAGCTTATTAATCTTACGTGTCTTATCTAATAATTGTACTCCCATTAATTGTTATTCCTCTCTTTCGGGCTTTTTATCTGTTACGTAGCCGCACTGCTCATCTGCGCAGGCAATCTTGTTTCCCTTTATAATCATATATCCTCCACAACGAGGGCATTTTTCTGCAACTGGTCTGCCCCAGCTCATAAAATCACACTCAGGGTTGTCAATACAGCCATAGTATTTTCTTCCCTTCCTTGTTTTCTTAAGCACAACATCCTTACCGCATTTAGGGCAATTGACGCCGATTTTTTCAAGATAAGGCATAGTGAATCTGCAGTCAGGAAATCCCGGACATGCCAAAAACTTGCCGTGAGGTCCGTATTTTATAACCAGATTGCGTCCGCACTCAGGGCAGATTTCATCTGTCACCTCATCATGTATTGTAACCTTCTCAAGCTCATTTTCAGCCTTGTCGATTGCATCTTTAAGATCAGGATAAAAATTCTCAACAACTGTCTTCCAGTTAACCTTCCCCTCTGCTACCGCATCTAAAAGTGACTCCATATTGGCTGTAAAATGCTCATCGACAATAGTAGGAAATGATTCCTTCATAATAGAATTAACAACCTCTCCTATCTCTGTCACATAGAGATTTTTACTCTCCTTGGTAATATAGCGTCTGGCAAGTATTGTAGATATTGTTGGAGAGTAGGTACTCGGACGTCCTATTCCAAGCTCTTCAAGCGTCTTTACCAAAGAAGCCTCAGTGTAATGTGCCGGGGGCTGGGTAAAATGCTGCTTAGGCAAAAGCTCCTCAACTGTAAGAAGCGATTCTTCTGTCAGAGGATTTTTAAGAACAGGCTGCTTTTCTTTCTTTGCATCGTCTGCGGCAGTATATGCAAGCTCAAAACCATCAAATAACAGTCTTGAGGTAGCAAAGCTGAATACATAATCTCCGACTGAAAGCTTTACTGTAGTAGTCTCGTACTCGGATTTTGCCATACGGCTTGCAGTAAAACGCTTCCAGATAAGCTGATAAAGCCTGAACTGGTCTCTCGACAGTGACTCCTTAATCTCAGAAGGCACTCTGTTTATATCAGTTGGCCTGATTGCCTCATGGGCATCCTGGATATTTTTGCTGCTCTTCTTTGTTCCCTCACCGGTGGAAAGATATTTGTCTCCATAGCTTTTTGAAATAAAATCCTTTGCCATGGCCTCAGCCTCATCTGATACACGCACAGAATCGGTACGCAGGTATGTGATGATACCTACCGTACCCTGTCCCTTTATGTCTACTCCCTCATAGAGCTGCTGAGCTATACGCATTGTCTTTGAAATCGGAAAATTCAAAGCCTTTGAAGCCTCCTGCTGCAAAGTACTGGTCGTAAAAGGAAGCGGAGCTTTATTGCTGCGCTGTCCTTTTTTGATATTTTGCACTTTGCAATCCTTTCCCTTTATTTCGTTAAGTACCTTATCCATCTCTTCCTTTGAGGAAATGGCTATCTTATTGTCGCCCCTGCCGTATAGCTTTGCAGTGATTGGTTTCTTCTCGCCCTCCACATCAACCGTGGCGTCAAGGCTCCAGTACTCCTCAGGGATAAATGCATTGATTTCATCCTCCCTGTCACAGATAATGCGAAGTGCAACAGACTGCACTCTTCCCGCACTAAGCCCTCTCTTAACCTTGGCCCAAAGCAGCGGACTGATTTTGTAACCTACTATACGATCCAAAACTCGTCTGGCCTGCTGTGCGTCCACAAGATCCATATCTATTTTTCTTGGATGCTTTAATGATTCCTTGACAGCATTCTTCGTGATCTCATTAAAGCTGATACGGCTGACATCCTTGCCCTCAAGTTTAAGTGCGTGAAGCAGATGCCATGAGATGGCTTCTCCCTCACGGTCGGGATCGGTTGCGAGATATATCTTATCGGCCTTCTTAGCCTCCTTGCGAAGCTTAGCGAGTATTTCACCCTTTCCGCGGATTGTGATATATTTTGGTTCAAAATCTCCGTCCACATCTATTCCAAGGCTGCTCTTTGGCAGATCCCTCACATGACCGTTTGATGCCATTACCTCATAGTTTTTTCCCAAGAATTTCTTTATAGTCTTTACTTTTGCAGGCGACTCTACGATAACCAGATATTTAGCCATTATAAACTCCTTATATAGTAATTTGGAATTGTCTCCTTAACAAATCCTTTTTGTATAAGATCTTCTAACACTTCAAATAGTTCCGATAATTCATACGGCACTTTTTGAGACAATGTCCCGATTGCGATAGGACAAAAATCGAGTAAACTATACACCAATGCTTCTTTTTTATCAAGTATATTTTTTCTGAAATCCATCTGTGTGCACTCTGTAAACCCAGTCATTGTAATGTCTGAGACAAATTCATCAATATTATAAATAATGCCTGCGCCCTGCTTTATCAGGCTGTTGCAGCCGTAGCTTAAGGTGTCGGTGATACGCCCCGGAATGACATATACGTCCTTTCCCTGCTCCATTGCAAAATCAGCCGTAATCAGTGAACCGCTTCTCTTTTTTGCCTCAACTATAACTACTATATCGGATAACCCGGAAATTATTCTGTTTCTCATCGGAAAAAACATCTTTTGCGGGTCGGTGCCCGGCATAAGCTCGCTGATTATGCCTCCGGAGAGCTTTATTTTATCATACAGAAAGCGGTTCTCTTTCGGATAACAGGTGTCTGCTCCGGAGCCAAGAACTGCATATGTATTTCCACCAGCCTCCAGACACCCCATATGGGCATCTCTGTCTATTCCTCTTGCCATGCCGCTGATTATCTGTATCCCCTGCCTTGAAAGTGCTGCTGCCAGTACCTTTGCCACCTCGCAGCCATATGCGCTTCTGCCCCGTGCTCCGACTATAGCGACACTTTTTCTTGATTTGTCGGGAAGAGCGCCTATGTAAAAAAGACTATACGGCGGATTATGTATATTTCTAAGCTTGTCCGGATAAGCCTCATCCTCCATTGTTACAAAGCCGATATCCTTCTGCTGAAATAATATCCACTCCTTCTCTACGTCATAGGAAGCTCTTGATTCAAGGATTATTTTTCTGTCATCATCTGTGAAAAACAAAATATCAAAAAGCTCATTCTTTGGCATAAAAAACAGCTTTTCTGCCGTTATACTGCAATCATGCAGAAGCTTTTTCTTCGCATTGCTTATATCTGTAAGGCTTGTAAGCCAGTATTTGAACTTCATGATACAGCACCTCCCCAGAACTTCTCATTGATGCTTCTGTAGCATATAGCTTCGTTGAGATGCTTTGTCTTTATGCTTTCACAGCCGTCCAGATCAGCTATTGTACGCGCAACCTTAAGTATCTTGTGGTATGTGCGTGCCGTCAGTCCAAGCTTGTCAAACATATTTTCCATGTAGCTTTTCTCTCGACTGCCGAGGAAACAGTATTTTTCCAGCTTGTCAGTTGATATTTTTGAATTATACGAAAAGCTCTCACCTTTAAACCTTTCTTTTTGAAGCTCGTGGCAGTGCATAACACGCTTTCTTATGTCCGCAGATGATTCATTGGATGTAGTACTGTTTATATCCTCAAAGCTAAGCGGTGACGCCTCCACACATATGTCAATTCTGTCTATTATAGGCTGTGAGACCTTATCAAAATATCTGCGCAGAGTCGGCTCTGAGCAGCGGCACCTTTGCATATCGGGATAATAGCCGCAGCTGCATGGGTTCATCGCACCAAAAAGCAGGAAATTAGCCGGATAAGTCACGTTTCTGCCGGCTCTTGAAAGCCTGATGCAGTGCTCCTCAAGCGGAGCCCTGAGCAGGTCCAACAAGCCGCCCTTAAACTCAGCGAGCTCATCCAAAAACAAAACGCCATTGTGTGCAAGCGATATCTCGCCCGGATTAATTCTCGTTCCTCCGCCGATTAATGCGGCCTGGGTGACGGAATAGTGAGGATTTCTGAATGGTCTGTTGTCTCTTAAGGAGCTGTCATTGTCCAAAAGACCGCAGATGCTGTATATTTTTGACAGCTCAAGCCTCTCATTTTCACTAAGAGGAGGCAGAATGGACGGCATACGCTCTGCTATCATTGTCTTGCCTGCACCGGGAGGTCCGACAAGCAGTATATTGTGCATACCACCCGCAGCCACCTCACATGCTCTTTTAATAAATTTCTGTCCGTTAACATCACAAAAATCGGCGTATTTTTCATCCATTTGCAGCTCATGTGCCATGCCGGTTTTCTGACACGTAAATGCTGTCTCATCAAACTGTGCAATTACATCATTTAAATGGCTTATCCCAAATATTTTTGCACCGCAGACGAGTCTGCCTTCATTTTCATTCTGCTTTGGAATAATAAACTTTCCAATGCCTTTGTTGTACTCATCAAATACAATCGGCAGAATACCGCTGACCGGCAAAATTTCACCGTTTAAATTTAGCTCGCCTGCAAGTGTGCAGTCCTTTATGCTATCAGCGTCAATCACCCCCATAGCTGTTAAAATAGCAACAGCTATAGGCAGATCAAAGCCTGTTCCGGTCTTTTTAATATTTGCAGGCGATAGATTTACTGTGATACGCTTGGCAGGCAAAATAATGCCAACGCTGTGCAGCGCTGTTTTAACACGCTCCTTTGCTTCTCTCACCTCTGAGGTAAGATTTCCAACCATATCAAAAACAGGCATACCGGTTGAAATATCAACCTCCACCTGTACCGGAATCGCACTGATTCCATCCAAAACAGCCGTTCTGACTGTACTGTACATATATACTCCTATTCCAATTGGGGTAAATGCATAGACAAATGCACAAAAGACATGGCTCTATGATAACATATTTTTGCCTTTTGTAAACACCTATTCGAGCAGTTTTCGTAATTTTTTCAAACCGGCCCTTTCAATTCTTGAAACATATGACCTCGAAATGCTGAGCGTTTTAGCAATCTGTCTCTGTGTCAGCTCTTTTTCACCGTCAAGGCCAAAGCGTTTCGTAATAATATAATATTCTCTGTCCGATAAAACGCTTCTCATATTTTGCCTTAAAATCTTAAGTGACTCAGATACCTCTATATCCGATACCACATCAGATTGTCCATTCTCAATCACATCCACCAGATGAATCTGGTTTCCCTCCTTGTCAGTGCCTATAGGTTCAAATATGGACACATCACCCCGGCTCTTTTTACGGCTTCTAAAGTGCATCAGAATCTCATTTTCGATGCATCTGATTGCAAAGGTTGCAAAACGATTTCCATAATCAGCCTTGAATGATGACACTGCTTTTATCAGTCCTATAGTGCCTATGGATATGAGCTCCTCCATCTCATCCTCGCTTACTGCATATTTTTTTGTAACATGTGCCACAAGGCGCATATTGTGTAATATAAGCTCATCCTTAGCTTCTTTATCATTTTGAGCCACTTTTTTCAGACATTCCGTCTCACGTTCTAAACTAAGAGGTGATAAAAATGTATTCACATAGCACCCTGTCATTATTTGCTTATAATATATTATGTTCAAATCTGTATTTTGTGATATAATCTTTGCCATGAATAGAAAATTAGACTACAAAATCAATGAAAATGATACAGGAAAAACAGTAGAAGGCTTTTTGAAGGAGCGTGGCTACACACATCAGGTGCTTGTCAGGCTGAAGCAGACAGACCATGGCATACTAAGAAACGGTATATGGGCCTATACAAATGAAAGGCTGTGTAAGGATGATTTAATCACAGTCCAAATTGTAGAAAACGAGTGCTCGGATAATATAGCACCTGTAAATCTGCCTCTTGATATAGCATACGAGGACGATGATATCATCGTAATAAACAAGCCGTTTGATATGCCTGCCCATCCCTCCGCCGGAAACCATGACAACACGCTTGCAAATGCGCTCATGTACTATTATGGCAGTCAGAATAAGCCGTTTGTATACAGATGCATAAACAGGCTTGACAGAGATACCACAGGGCTTACAATTGTCGCAAAGCATGCACTTGCAGGCGGGATACTTGGCAACGCTGTCGCAAAGCGTGCCATCCACCGGACATACTACGCCGTCTGCAGTGGGTGTACACCTGCATGCATGCGCATCAGTGCTCCGATTGCAAGAAAGGATGCTTCCACCATAGAGCGGTGTGTTGATTTCAAACGCGGTGAAAATGCAGTAACCGACTTTATCAGAATCAAATATAACCCGGATAATAATTTATCGCTTGTCAAGCTAAGACTTCTTACCGGACGCACTCACCAGATACGCGTCCATATGAAGTATATCGGTTTTCCACTGATAGGTGACTTTTTATATAATCCGGACTATACATATATATCCAGACAAGCACTGCACTCAGGGCGTCTTGTTTTCACGCACCCTGTCACAGGACAAAAAATGAACCTCATATCTGATATTCCATCAGACATGAAGTCCCTGTTCTAGTTGATTTATTTTATCCTTTTCGTATGGGATATGCCCTTTTAAAACCTCTTTTTTTATGTAGCTGTAAGTATATTCTTCTCCCTTTACAGAGAGCATGACAAGCAGATACTCAAGCATTGCTTTTGTATCGGGATGAATCATGTAGTGATCCACGCTTTTTTCATAGTATTCCAGCGCACTTTTGTCGGTGTACTTTTCTTTCTGATAGTTTTTTGAGGCGCTTACACGGTCTATAAACATCTCGCAGACATACCTTATGGGCATTTTCATGCCCTCCATTTTTGTATGTGTTTTATCGTCCCCCGGCTTTGAAACAGCATAGTCAATCCAGTACTCCAGGTGATGCTTATTGCGTCCCTTGTGATGAAGCCACGCAGATGAATAGCCCCTGTCGGCTCTCTCCGCATTATTCGGGCTCATATACCCCTTGTAATACCTGCAGCCGACAAGAAACTCAGTCGGTGAATATTTTGACATGTCATGAAGAAGTCCCTGTTTATAAAGTCCTATCCTAAAGCACCCCTGCATGACTAAAATCTTGTGATGTGTAATTGTTATAAAATGTCTTATTGCTTTCATATGTCTATCTGCCTATGAGGATGTATACCGACTGCGGTGAGACATCTGCATACTGCTGGTTTTCACACAGCACCGGAGTGTCATAAAACGGTTCTTTGAGCGTAGAATCGCAGACTGCATACCATTTCATTCCTTTCTTTAGCTTAGGAAGAGCTAACTTCTCCCTGGATGAATAAAAATTGTAAGCTACGTATACATAGTCTTTATTCACTTCATTGTAATCCCCACAGTACATCACACCTACACATAGCTTTGTGGCATCACACTCGCCTATCCAGGCATTCTTGCAGTGATAGGACAAATCAGGATACCCAACAGCCTTGTAATCGCTGAATTTAAACGGCTTTGGACAGGAAATAACAGGATGCTCATCCCTGAATTTGATAAGTCTGGTTAAGAACCTGATGTTTTCCCTTCTGCTATGCTCATTTGACCAGTTCACCCAGCCTGTAGGGTTGTCCTGACAGTAAGCATTGTTGTTGCCATCCTGTGAATTACAGATCTCATCACCTGCCATAATCATAGGCACTCCCTGTGCCAAAAACAATAGAAGCATGGCATCCTTCCACTTAAGTTTTCTTATCTCACGGATAAACCTCTTTCGCGAAGGACCCTCACAACCGTAATTATTGCTGAAATTCCATGAAGGACCATCAGCATTTTTCTCACCATTGGCCTCATTGTGGCGGTCATTGTACATGAATAAATCGCTCAGGGTAAAGCCGTTATTGCTTGATATATAGTTTATAAATCCGACATTCTCTCCCTGCTTTTTCTGCTGGTTTAAAAGCTCATACATATTGCAGTTGATATGGTTTAACATCATACGCGCCGCAAACTGGTACTCCTCCTTGTCAATATAGAGATTTTCATATGTCCTGTTTTGCGGTACAACCGACATATCAAAGCCATCATAGAGTATCTTTGTCCGGCTAAGGAGAGCATCCTGCACAATCGCAGTAACAGGCAGCCTGTCCCCAAGCAGCTTAAAACCATCTACATGAAAGCTCATGACCCAGTATCTGAGCGCATCGAGTATCAGATTGTGGTCAGTTCTGTCCGGAAAATACATCTCTACGATACATTCCATGCCATTTTTGTGCAGCCTTTCAACGAGACGCCTAAGCTCATTGGAGGCATCTGAAGCGTCACTGGCATATGATGCTTTTACGGCAAAATAATTGCCGGAGGTATAGCCCCAAAAATTGACCTTGTCATTTTCTGTATGCACACTTTGCTCATCCTTTAAGGAATACTTCGGCTTTGCATATTCCGGAATATCGTGCTTTACAGGGATTGTCATTTCTTCAAACTCGTATACAGGCATGAGAAGAATTGAAGTAAAGCCTAATTTCTTGATGTAATTTATTCTGTCCGATACAGCCTCAAAGGTGCCCTTATGCTTTTTGTTCCCTGAAACATCCATGGAAAAACCTCTAACATGCAGCTTATACAGCTTCATCCGGTCCCTGGTTATCTCAGGAAAGCTGTCATATTTCCAGTCAAAATCACTACTGTCTATCCCGCATGCTATTTCGTAGTCATTATCACTTCTTGTTTTATCATTCCATTTTTCTCTGCCGAAAATTCTTGTGGCATAAGGATCTATGCACCTTTTTCCATTAATTCTAAAATAATATGCATACTCATTCCCGCAAAAACCATGAAGTCTCACAGAGTAAAGTGAGCCGGTCGAATACTCGGCAGGTATATCAATCACACAGGCGGTATTTCCCGATTTATCAAGTAAAACAATGCTGCATTCATCCTCTTTTTCTGCTGCAAAGGTGAATATCGCACTATCCCCCTCAATATAAGCACCTGTTTTTAAAAAGTTTCCCTTTGTTAATCGAAAATTCATGCAACACCATCCAATCAATAATTCTAGTATTTATTTATTATACTAGTTTTGACTTTTTTTGTATAGAATAATTTGATATAATATAATAGTTACTTTAGATTACTATAAAGAAAGAGGTACAATATGGCAGAAAAAGCAACACCTGTTACACCTGATGAGGCAGACGATATCCGCGTAACACTTGATCTGGACAACGGAAGTGTCGAATGCAAGATTATCACCATTTTTGATGCAGATCACAAGGATTACATAGCTCTTCTACCGTTAGACAAAAATGGCAACGAGAATGAGAGCGGCGAAGTGTATCTGTATCGCTATTTCGAGGACGAGGAAGGTCTTCCGAGAATAGAAAACATCGAATCCGACGACGAGTACGAGGCTGCTGCCGACAGATTCGATGAGCTTTTGGATGACGAAATGTTTGATGATATTTAATCATCTCTACTATTATTTTGTCTAGGCTCTTTACTTTCACGGACAAACCTGGAGGCTTGGGCTGATTTATCATTTACCGACTTGACCGAGTAAACAGACAAGCTTGTCTTGGCGCGGGTCATGCCGACATAAAACAGCCTTCGCTCCTCCTCTATGTCCTTTTCAAGCACAGCCTTTTTATACGGCATTATCCCTTCATTTGCATCAATTATATACACGTTTTCAAATTCAAGCCCCTTTGAGCTGTGAAGGGTTGCAAGTGTCACGGCATTAGGGTCACTTTCTTTCGATAAAGCCATAAGCTTCATCTGCTTTGTATATTCCCTTATATGCTCATACCACTCTTCATATGTAGCAAAGCCCTTGGCTCCTGACTGGATTTCATCCAGTATATCAAACAAATCCTCTTTATTTATATTCCTATACTCGGCATATTCAACTAAAAAGTCGTCATAGCCAATCCCTCTTCTGATATAGTTTATGCTGGCATATGGATTCATCCGGCTTATAAGCTTCATGTCATACTCAAGCTTTTCTATCCGCTCAGCTATCCACGGCTTTTCATCAAACAGCTTAATCCACTCATCAAATGCCACAGTTGCATCACACAGGCTGTCTCTTGACAGATACCGCTTTGGTCTGTTCATAATCTGCAAAAAATCAGCTCTGTCTCTGCTGCCTCCTGCAATTCTTTGGTATGTAAACAAGTCTCTGGCAATCCAGTGCTCATATATATTAGGTATATTATCCTTAGTTTTGAATGGGATATTATAGCTCATAAGCTGCTCTATAAGCTGTCTTGGCTGGGTATTTGTCCTGAAAAGCACCGCAAAGTCGCTGAATACAGCTCCCGCCTTTATCTTTTTATCTATATCGCGTATAAGAAAGATATTTTCGTCTCTTCTGTTTTCAAAATCAGCAAACGTAACAGGCGCCTTTGACTTGCTTGCCGCAATGATTTTCTTATCAAATCTCTCCCTGTTGTGCGAGATGAGATTCAACGAGGCCTCCACTATATATCTGCCACATCTGTAATTAGTATCTAAAAGGATTCTTTTTGCATCCGGATAGTCCTTCTCAAACCCAAGCATTATCTCAGGCTTTGACCCTCTGAAGCGGTATATTGACTGGTCATCATCTCCTACAATAAACAGATTATTCTGTGGAGCGGCAAGCATTTTTATAATCTCATACTGCAGACGGTTAATATCCTGAAACTCATCAATCAGTATGTATTTATACTTATTCTGCCACAATGCCAGTATATCAGGTCTTTCCTTAAACAGCTCATAAGTATACGAGAGCATATCATCAAAATCAATAAGCCTGTTTTCCTTAAGCCTTGTCTCATATTTTTTATATATATCCCTGAATATTTCCTCACCACACACTCCCGAGTAGAAATTTTCTATATCAATGCGGCTGTTTTTAATCAGACTGATTTCAGCAAGTAAATTGCCTATAAACTCATTCTCATCCTTGTATTCAAGGCGGTAGTAGGATAAAATTTCCCTGATAAAGCCGTATCTCACAGACTCATCAGCAATATTGGCACTTGTAAAGCGATATGCATATTTGAGTATCGTAAAAAAGACAGCATGAAAAGTACCAAAAGATACGTTCACCCTCTCGTCTTTCATCAGTGAATTAAAACGCTCCTTCATCTCATTTGCAGCAGCCTTGGTAAAGGTGATAACTAAAATCTCAGAAGGCTTCACATGATGCTTTGTTATTAAGTTTTTAGTCCTGTGTGTGATAACTGCGGTCTTACCGGAACCCGGTCCTGCTAAAACAAGCATAGCGCCATCCTTATGTTCGATGGCGCCAAGCTGGGCTTTGTTAAAATTCATAAAATACCCTTTGTTAATAGATTAGTTATTAGAAAGCTTTTCTATGCCTTTCTTAATTCTGGCAATAGACTCCTCTTTGCCAAACACCTCCATAAGCTCTGTAGCTCCGCCCGGTGTCATCTGCTTGCCTGAAACAGCGGTACGGATTGGCCACATAACATAGCCTATCTTATAGCCATTTTCTGTAGCATATGCCTTAAGAGTCTCAAAAAGTGCATCATTTGAGAAATCATCACAGCTTTCAAGAATAGGAACTACATCGTTTAATACCTCAAGTGATGTCTCTGGGTTTGTCTTCATCTTCTTGTGAGTATACATTGCAATATCATAATCCGGAAGTTCTTCAAAGAAATCAATATGTTCCTTAATATCAGGGAATATCTCAATACGTGTCTGAACCATTCTTGCTATCTTCTTAAGGTCATAATCCTTTGTGACAACCTCCTTAATGTATGGCAATGCCATCTCATAGAATTTGTCAAAATCAAGCTTCTTTATATACTCTCCGTTCATCCATTTAAGCTTTGTGAAGTCGAATACAGCAGGTGATTTGCTCATATGATGATAATCAAACTTCTCAACAAGCTCAGGAAGTGACATGATCTCCTGATTGTCTGAAGGACTCCAGCCAAGAAGCGCTACAAAGTTTACAATAGCCTCTGTAAGGAATCCCTGATCCAGTAAATCTTCAAAGGATGAGTGACCGCATCTCTTTGAAAGCTTATGATGCTCCTCATCTGTGATAAGCGGACAGTGTACATATACAGGTACATCCCATCCAAATGCCTCATAAAGTCTGTTATACTTAGGGGATGATGAAAGATACTCGTTTCCTCTGACCACATGTGTGATGCCCATCAGGTGATCATCTACTACGTTTGCGAAATTGTATGTAGGATATCCGTCAGATTTGATAAGAATCATATCATCAAGCTCTGCATTATCTACTGTGATATCTCCGTAAATCTCATCCTCAAATGTGGTTGTGCCCTCTGTAGGGTTGTTCTGTCTGATGACATATGGCTTGCCGGCCGCGAGATTTGCCTCAATCTCCTCCTTTGACAGGTGTAAGCAGTGCTTGTCATATATAGAGATTTCCTTGCCTGCAACAGTTGTTTTAAGACTGTCAAGACGCTCCTTGTCACAGAAGCAGTAATATGCCTCTCCCTTGTCAATAAGTTCCTTGGCGTACTTCATGTAGATACCCTGTGCCACACGCTCACTCTGCACATATGGACCGCATCCGCCATCCTTGTCAGGTCCCTCATCATGGACAAGTCCTGTCTCTTCGAGTGTCCTGTTTATAATATCAACAGCACCCTCCACCTGGCGTACCTGATCTGTATCCTCTATACGGAGAATGAAATCACCGCCCTCATGCTTTGCAATCAGATAAGCATACAGTGCTGTTCTTAAATTTCCTACATGCATTCTTCCTGTCGGGCTTGGTGCAAATCTTGTTCTAATCTTACTCATTTTAAAATGTGCTCCTCTATATTAATATTTTTTAGTCATTTTTCAATTTGAAATTATATAACAATATGGAAATTTTATCAATCCTCAGATTGAACTTCCATATCAAGCTCTGCGATTTTATTTAAAATTCTGTTTACCTCGTGGATTCTGTCACCAAGCTCGCTCCTGTGTGATAAAATCTCGCGCCTTAGTCTGGTTATAGTCTCCACATTGCAGGACATCCTGCCCCTTAATTTTTGTCTCCTGACTATAAGTTCATGTTTCTGCTCAACCATCTCCTTATGATCCACAATAGCGTTTGTGTAATTAAGCCATACTCTGGCATCGTAGAAATCATTTTTACTAAGCACCGAAACAAGCTTTTTGCTGTTGTATTCCAGATCCTCGTTTGTCCTTCTGAAGCGCTCCTTGTCTTTTACAGCGAGAAGATACTGCTCATAGTTGTATACAAATTCCTTTGAATTCTTCACATGATACTTCTCGTATGTGTAGTCAACAGCATTTTTTATACTTACATACTTGATCTTCACTCTGTTTTCAAGAGCTACTGCTTTATTTTTGGATGCTGCAGCGCTTTTTACTTCATCTGAATAGCTTTGATATGTCAAAAGCACAAACGAGCCTGCAACCGCTGAAAGAAGTGCCCCGATAAGCATAAAGATAGTGGTATCGGCTCCATATACAATCTGCATCAGCGTGCATACAGCTACCACTACAGCAAAAAATACCACTAAAAGCACTGCGTACACCCTAAATGCCCGCTGTCTGCTTTTGGCATATTCACCATCTATATCGAACTGCACTTTTTCTCCCTCGAGATACCTCAGGTCTTTATTAATTACATCCAGACTGCTTTCGTTTTTTTCAAGACGCTTTATTGCCCGCGGAATCTCATCCTCCAGCTGCTGCATCTGCGCATACTGGCTGTCTGATATGCGGTTTTTGGTCTTTAAAAAATCACTTCTGGTCTTTTCGAGTGTCAATATGTTTGCAGCCGCATCATTCATGGTCTTTTTATCTGTCTCTGACATATTTTCCATCCTTTCTATGTCAGTCAGATAATTTGTGACAAGTGCATACTCTGTTCTGTTATCCTCGAGTTCTCTGGCGGCATCAACCATCTGTTCACATATTTCAACTACATTGAACCCTTTAGTACTCTCATCCGGTATACTCTCAATATGTAATTGTGTATCATCGGTCTTTTTTCTGCGTTTAAATAACATGCGCCCTGTAATCCTCTTTGTATTTCAAAATTGTTTCTTTTTTTCTGCCCTCATCGCAACCATCTGAAGCTTCTGCATATACGCCCTTTAATACGTTGTCCAGATTATTTATTTCCTGCTCTGTAACACTATATTCCCTGACAATACGCGCATATCCTATATCGTTATTATCAAGCTTATAGGCATATAGACAAGACCACAGCGATTTTCTGTCCCCATTTTGCCTGAAAGCCTCAAGATATAAATCCGCTGCTATATCAAACAAAAACAGCTGCACATAGGCTGTAGCCAGATTGTGATATATGTTTCCGTACAATACACGCTCAGTATGCTTTGCATCCTCACATGACAGCAGCTTTTTGTATTCAAAAATTGCTGCAGTGTACTTTTTCTTCTCCATCAGTCTGTCTGCCCTGATTTTCAAGCACTCAAACTCGCTCTTTTCCTCGAGCTCCTTAAGTGCATCATGTGTGTTCTTAAGCTCCTCCTTAGTGCAGTAGCCGCTGTACTCAAGCAGCTCAGTCACAAAAGCAGACAGTCTGCCGTTTGTGGATATAATGGTTCTAAGATGCATGGCAAGCTTTGGCAGATGTGCATGGTTTTCAATCCAGGTGCACAGCTCAAGACTCATAAAGTCATCATCCAAAAGATATGTATTGTTGATTATATAATAATTAAGCTCCTCTATCGAGTAAACATTTATAGACACACCCTCTATGTAATAGGGCATGGCTGCTATAGCTTCATTACACAGTAATAATTCTCCCATATGCCCTCCTACATAGTCATCTCATAGTGCCAGACTTTGCCCGAGCTCATAAATATTTCGCCAAAGCCTAAATCCTTAATCTCTATATCTATCCTGTCATCAGATACAGGTGTCGCCGTAATTCTGATGCGTGTAGCCCTATCCGGTCTGGGCGGCATATCCGTAAGTCTTAGTGTCTCAATCTTTGCCTCCCTGCTTTTAGGAAGCTGCTTCCAGAAATCCACCTCATAAGATCCTGAAATTATAACCTCACACTGCCCCTTTGATTCAAACCAGTTGCTTCCGGCACTGATAAGATTATAAAACGACAGTTCCCCCTTATCATGTACCTTAAGGCTCAGATTGAACTTCATCTCATTCTCGCCCATATATACAAAAGGCCATTCTGCTTCCCTATCCCTCGTGGCTGCCGCATAGCATGCTCCCTTAGTAAAGAGGTTATTGCCCATGAACACTCGTCTGCCCTTGCACAAAAGTGCAACAGACTGCTTCATCCAGCCCTCAGCAAACGTATCTCCCACGAGAAAGACCGTTGAGATAATCTGATTCTTAAAACTCTCATTTATTATATCCAAAAAGCTTTTGTCCTTATCATTTTTATCCAGAGTATAGCTTATGCTTTCATCTATAGATACTACCTGTGGCGTTGTGCGAAGATCCCTCTTTAGGGAATAAAAAAATATACTCTCCTTTTCCTGCATAAACATCACCACATCATGAAGCCACAGTGACTTGTCCTGATTCAGTGCAAAATAATAAAAGCTCTCCTTTCGGTCTATGACCGTAAGCTGTCTGGAATTTATGCCAAGCCTGACCGCCATGCCATAAAACATGCTCACGTTCTCCTTTGTCAGCCTGTCAACACATATAACAAGCCTGTCAAAGGATGAAGGATTACCAAGCTTGGATGGCAGTTCCATAACCTTTTTAAGAAACAAGGCCAAAAGCTCCTCTGCCATAAATGAATCATCATCAATGACTATTTTTTCACTATTCAGTGCTCTCTTAAGCAGCTGGTCAATACACACCATCTCACCGCTTTTAGAGAGTCTTCTTGCCTCATCTCCATAATACCATTTGCCAATGCTCTTACGGCGTGCAAGTACAAGAGGAATCTGAAACTCCTCGCTGCCCGCAACAGTGCTGACAGTCTCCGGCTCTTTCATATTCTGTTGAAAAAAACTAACCATAGCATAGCTGTCATTTAAGTCTATGCCTATATAGTATGAATTGCCATTATGTCCCATTATAAATCCTCTTAAATAAGCTTAAACAGCTGCTTAGTCGCAGCATCCAGCCTTTTATATTCGTCTATATTGCTCTTTAAGGTTGTCTCATCAGACAGTGTATCTGAAATTATCATCTCATTAATCAGATTATAGCGGCTGTGATCATTGTCACCCGGTATATTGTTGCATGTAAGACGATTGCTCTCCTTCACCTCTATGCTGTTGTCATGCTCCTCAGTAATATAATACCTGATCAGCTCACCGAAAAATATGACAAATGTCTTTACGTATATGCCGTCGTACATCTCAACCATATCCTCTGAATTAAACTCTTCGCCATCCTCGTCTCGGCTGTAATGCAGCACAACATGAGTCCCCGGAGTACTCTCATACTGTAAAAATGCCTTGTCATAGAGGAAATATTTCTCCAGCAGTCTGTAATCAAGCCTCGCAAAAAAATCAAAATACATATTGTTATATATATAATATTTAAGCAATGTATCTTCAATCTCAAGCTCAGCCTGAGTGATATCCGTTTTCTCAGCAAAATGCTTCAATAGGGCTAACTGGCAGGCATCATTTAATGTTCTGTTTCCAATAAATCGCTTTTCGATAATATCAAAAATAAAATCAGCCTTGCACCCGCCACTATGCAGATATCCATGTGCCACAAGAGATATATAAGCTAAAATCAGCTTTTCATTTCCGGCTCTTTTATAGTATTCCATAAAGATATCCGATATCTTTTCAGGCTCAATCTGTGTATAAATACCCTGTTCGAGAATACGCTCATCAAGCTTCATGGAAGATATTGAAAACTTATCAGCGGCATGCCACAGATTAATCAGCTCGTCTGTAGGCCCGGTATAGTTTTCACACAGGTATTTAAGCACCAGGTCACTGTATTTGCCTGTTTTAAAGGCAGATATGGCAAGCTGCACCATAAAATCATCATCTACATGCTGCACCTTAAGCGCATTCTCACACAAAACCACCTTTGATGCGGCAGCAAGCATGTCTATTCCATACTCCATGGCCATATCATATGCCTTTTCATAGAGGCGGTTTGATACAAGCATGTCAATAAGATATTTTCTTGCATCCTTTTGCAGGGTATCAAAATTAATGCTTTGCAAAAACGGCCTGACGTAATCCTCATAATCGTGAAGCTGACAATATTTTAAAATTCTGTATCCCATAACAGCTTTGTAGGAATCAGAAAAGGATTCACTATAAAATACAGGTTTAAACAGCTTCAAATCATCCTTTGTAAAATCAGAATAATCCCTTACATGCTTAAAATGTGACACTATATACTGTGGTCTGTCAGGCGAGAGGCTTATACACCTGTCAAGGTATTTCTCGGCATCCATCAGCCTCTGCAGTCTGTATGAGATGCTTTTAACATATCTATAGCCCCTTGAGTCCTCAAAAAGTATAACATAGTCGTTTGAAAACAGTTCAAAATAAGCACACTGGTCTGTAACCGGAACTATCTGAGGCTCCTTCATTTCATTCTGATATATGATAGCTCTCACTATGCGCTTATCAAATACAATAAGCTTGTGAGTATATATAATATCTGAAAAAGCTGCCGACAGCTCTTCATTGATAAATCCCAACTCAAGCATATCCTCGTATAAAACAGCCAGATTGTCATCAATATGCCTAAGCTGTACCTGGTCCATGGCAAACCTACCCATAGCTTTCCTGTACTTGTGGTAGACCTCAGGCTCTGTTTCCTTGGCAGCAATTATATTGTTGTAAAGCACTGCAAGCTTTCGGTATGGCAGCTTATTATCAAAGCTGAAATACATCTGGATGACCTTTGGCACAGGGGAAATCTGCCTGTCATTCATCGTAAGGAGATACGACTCATACAAGCCTGTCAGACGCAGCTTATTCTCGATACCCAGCTCAAACCATTTATGAAAACAGGTATCATTTTTGTGTCCCTTAATCAGGTAGCTGCATATGATGCCGACATACTCTGCCTCCGGACATATCTCATAGGCTGCTGTAAGAAGCTCATATACTCTGTTATCGAACCCGCCTGCCAGATCAACCGCCTCAAAGATTGCTCCGGCAAGCTCCTTTGTCAGAGCCTTTTCCTTTACGGCCCAGCTTAGGATGCGAAGCTCAAATACCGACAGCTCCTTTATCAGATAAGGATCCTGTGATATAAGATAATAAGCTTCAATATACAAATACGGAGACGAACAGCCTCGCAGTACCCAGTATTTTATATCTTTAAGCTTACCGGCACTGTCATCAAAATACTGATCCCTCAAAAATAAAAGTACCCAGAACAAAAGCACAGAGTCAGGATTTTCATAAAAAATCAGCTCCACTTCGTGTGTCATATTGTCAACGTATGAAGGCTCTCTCTCTAACAGCGTCATCAGATACAGATAATAGCCCCAGATTGGAGCTTTCTTATCAGGATTACTGTGCTTGAAATCATCAAGAATCCACTTAGCTTCCTGCCTTTGCCTGTTGATAATAAATGCCTGAGCCTTCATCAGCTCATACATATGCTCATCCGGCATGAGTGCATGCAGGTGGTTTAATATGCTTATAGTCTCGTTTGCCCATACCCCGGTCACTATCCGCTTCAGCCTGAAACTGGTATAAAGCTCCATGATTCCGACCATGCATTCCTTTATGTCCTTTGTCACAGCTATATCACTTATACTGCCATCATCATCTCTTACACCGGCCGTGATATCTATTGTAAAGCTCTGATATACACCATCAATATATATGCGGCCAAAATTACGTCCGGCATGCATCGCAGATGCATCGATGATATACTCATACAGATATGTTTTACCTATAAAATCATCAAGCGTTAAAACAGGCTTAGACAGCTTTATGAATTCACAATCCGTGCGCAGGCGTATCTCGGTATATCCCCAGTTATCCTTTGTTATAGTAAAGCATCCACTCTGTGGCTCTTTAGAAGCCATAAAAATCTCCTCTGACTTGTCTACACTAATGGAAACAGGCTGTTTTTTGTTTACGCCAATCAGAAACTCCTCCATATTCTGACCGGATGGTCTGGCGCAGGCAAAGCCCTCATAGGTCAGCCTCTCATATACATTGTCATAAGGAATTGTGTTTAAAAAATTGCGATTATAAAACAGATGATAAGCCTCATCCCAATTGGATGCCGCAAGCCTTGTAAAATCATCAAGGCTCTTTACAGCTCCGGTGGATGCTTCCGCATAGAGCCTTGTGATTCTTGCACAAAAAGAAAGACTGTACTCTATCTGATTGCATACAATCACAAATTTGCCCTCGCAGGTATCGCCCTCCGTAAGGCCCTTACTGTTAAATTGATAACGAATCCTGACTTTCTCGCCCTCGAAGTGCGGATTCAGACACTCCATCCTTGGATTAGTCGAATAAACTATGCCACAGATTTTTATCTGATTCGTACTTTCTATTACAAAGCTTCCCGCTTCGCTTCTTCCCTCAATGACCGAAAGGTCTATTGTCTCCTCTGAAAACGCCAAAATCGGTTTCGTGCCATTAAATCTGCCGGCAGCTATCTGCCCTATACGTGCTCGCACAATTGTTACCCCGTTTACGTTAAATGTTGATTTTTTATATACATATTATATAATGTAAATTATATACGATTTGCAATGCTGTTGCAATGCAAATAGAAAGGAAATTACAGCTAATGATAGAACAAAAGGAGCATTTTCACGGCAGTGACCTTGAAAAAATAGAAAAAATATACGGTATAAAGAAAGAAAATATTGTGAGCTTTGCAGCAAATGTCAACCCACTCGGTGAATCCGGTAAACTAAAAACTGCACTGTCTGAGCGCATTGATGCAATCACAAAATACCCTGACAGGGAGTATACTTCTCTCAGAAAGGCTATCGGCAGCTACTGCAAGTGCGATTACAATCACATAACAGTCGGAAACGGATGCACGGAGCTCATCTCTCTTTTCATTCAGATTACAGCTCCTAAAAAGACACTTCTGCTTGGTCCGACTTACTCTGAGTACGAGCGCGACTTAAGGATAAACGGCAGTGATATCTCATACTATTTTCTTAAGGAAAAGGATGATTTTAAGATTAATTCGGATGAATTCATCTCTGCAATCACAACTGATACCGACCTTGTCATCATCTGTAACCCCAACAATCCGACTGGCAGTCTTATCACACAGGATAAGCTCAAAACAATTTTAACCCACTGTAAAGAGACAAATACTTATGTGATGATAGACGAGACATATATAGAGTTTGTGCCGGATGTTGATGAGCTTTCAGCAATACCTCTGACTGAATTGTTTGACAATGTGATTATTTTACGCGGCACATCCAAGTTTTTTGCCACTCCGGGACTTCGTCTGGGCTATGCCATCACATCAAATTCACAAATTCTTACAGACATAAACACAAACAAAAATCCGTGGATGATTAACTCTCTCGCCGTTGTTGCAGGCGAAACAATGTTTTTGGATGAAGAATATATAGATAAAACAAGAAGCTTGATACTTTCGGAGAAAACCAGATGCAGGCAATTGATTGAAGAATCACACAAATTCAAGCTTTATCCATCCTACAGCAACTTCTATCTGCTTAAGATACTTGATGAAGGCGTGGATGCACATATGCTATTTGAGCGCGCCATAAGGCAGGGCATGATGATAAGGGACTGCTCTACCTTCCCCGGACTCAAGGAGCGGTTCATACGATTTTGTATAATGAAGCCAGAGGACAACACAAGGCTTATTAATTGCCTTACACAATGATGCTAAATGCCTTTATATAAACATAACATATAACCAAAAAGCCTCCGGAAGGATTTAATCCAGCCGGAGGCTTTTTTATAAAGTGAAACATAGAATATGCTTTAAGGTCTATATTATTTTGCAGATAAGAACTCGTCAATACCTTTTGCTGCTGCTTTTCCTGCACCCATGGCAAGAATAACCGTTGCAGCACCTGTTACGGCATCTCCACCTGCGAATACACCCTCTTTTGAGGTTGCACCTGTATCCTCAGTAGCTACGATACATTTTCTCTTGTTTGTATCAAGACCTATTGTTGTAGAAGAAATAAGTGGATTTGGAGATGTACCAAGTGACATGATCACTGTATCGCACTCCATCTCATACTCAGAGCCGGGAATCTCAATAGGGCTTCTACGTCCTGATGCATCAGGTTCTCCAAGCTCCATCTTGATAAGCTTAACACCCTTAACCCAGCCATTCTCATCAACAAGAATCTCTGTAGGGTTCTCAAGGAGATCAAAGATAACTCCCTCTTCCTTGGCATGATGTACTTCCTCTTTACGTGCAGGAAGCTCTGCCTCACTACGTCTGTATACAATGTGTGTCTCTGCACCGAGACGAAGAGCTGTTCTGGCTGCGTCCATGGCTACGTTTCCACCACCTACAACTACAACCTTTTTGCCTTTTGAGATAGGAGTCTCATAACCCTCTTTAAAAGCCTTCATGAGGTTATTTCTTGTAAGGAACTCATTAGCAGAAAATACACCGTTGGCCTGCTCTCCAGGGATTCCCATAAATCTTGGCAGTCCTGCTCCCGAACCGATAAATACAGCCTCAAAGCCTTCTTCCTCCATAAGTTCGTCAATCTTAACTGACTTTCCGATAACTACATTTGTCTCGATTTTAACACCAAGTGCCTTGACATTCTCTACTTCTGCCGCAACAACCTTGTCCTTTGGAAGACGAAACTCCGGTATTCCGTAGCTTAATACTCCGCCGGCAGCGTGAAGTGCCTCAAAAATAGTTACATCATAGCCAAGCTTTGCAAGGTCTCCGGCACATGTAAGTCCTGCAGGACCTGAACCGATAACAGCAACCTTTTTGCCGTTTTTCTCTGCGGCTGTCTTTGGCTTGATACCATTCTCTCTTGCTGTATCAGCAACAAATCTCTCGAGCTTTCCGATTGAGACAGGATCGCCCTTGAAGCCTCTGATACACTTGCCCTCACACTGGCTCTCCTGTGGGCATACACGTCCACATACAGCAGGAAGTGCTGATGACTCTGAAATAATCTCATAAGCCTTTGTGAAATCACCATTTTTAACCTGCTCAACAAATGCAGGAATATTGATAGAAACAGGGCAGCCCTTCATACACTGTGCATTTTTACAGTTTAAGCATCTACTTGCCTCTGCCATTGCCTCTTCTTTATTGTAGCCGTAGCAAACCTCTTCAAAGTTTGTGGCACGAACCTTTGGATCCTGCTCTCTGACAGGTACTCTCTTTAATACATCGACTTCCATTATTTGTCACCTCCGCAGTTTCCGCAGCCACCGTGATGTGTTGCGCCCTCTTCATAAGCAAGCTTAGCTCTGCCTTCCTCTGTCTTATATTGCTGCTGTCTCTTCATAGCCTGATCAAAATCAACAAGATGTCCGTCAAACTCCGGTCCGTCAACACATGCGAACTTAACCTTTCCATCCACGATCAGACGGCATGCTCCACACATACCTGTTCCATCAACCATGATTGGGTTCATTGAAACAATTGTAGGAATCTCAAGCTTCTTTGTGAGCAGACATGTGAATTTCATCATAATCATAGGTCCGATAGCTACACAGCAGTCATATGTATTGCCGGCATCAACAAGTGCCTGAAGCTGCTGGCTGCCGTTGCCGTGGAAGCCGTATGAGCCATCATCTGTACAAACATAGAGATTCTTTGCAACAGCTTTCATCTCATCCTCAAAGAAAAGGATATCCTTATTTCTAAAGCCCATGATGACATCAGCATCCACACCATGCTCTTTAAGCCACTTAACCTGTGGATATACAGGAGCTGTACCAAGACCTCCTGCGATAAATACGATGTGCTTTTTCTTTGTCTCCTCGAGGTTATCCTCCTGACAAAGCTCTGATGGACAGCCGAGTGGTCCGACGAAATCCTCTAATGAATCTCCCTCATTAAGAGCCATCATTCTCTCTGTTCCTGCACCGATAGTCTGTACTACGATAGTAACAGTCTCTTTTTCCCTGTCATAATCACAGATGGTAAGTGGGATTCTCTCTCCTACCTCATCTGTCTTTGCGATGATAAACTGACCAGGCAGACACTCTTTTGCAACTCGTGGTGCCTTTATATCCATAAGGATAATATTGTCAGCCAATTTTTCTTTTCGAACTATTGGATACATAGTCTTCCTCCTAGTAAATCTTATCCCATTACATATGTAATCTGATACTCAATTATTTCATACTTTTTTAATTTTAAATGAAATGATATAATTTTTCAATATATTTCTTTAGATATTCCATAAAAATATGTTATATGCTTATGAAATTGTGTTATCCTCTAACATTCGTCCGGTACTTTAAATCAAAAACAGGAACCAATTCATGCAAAAAATGAACCGGTTCCTGTATTTATCAGCTTTTATGAGAAATATACAAGCTCATCCTGCGGCTTCTCGGCAGGCTCGATGGAAACCGGATAAAGCACCGGTCCCTTTCCCTTGTACTCTCTTGCAAACTCCACATGCACCCTTGCGGTGATGGTAATCCACGATTTGTGAGGAATACTGCTCTCATCCTCATACTTGCACTTAAAGCCTATAAAGGTCACGTCCTCTATACAGCAGGTCATCGCAAACCTGCCCGGTACCATAACACCCTTTCGAAGCTTATCAGGATTGTATACAAGGGCAAGAAATTTGACAACCTTGCCATCGTACTTCTTGTAATTCTCCATGGCATCCATATACCAAATGGCATAATCTGCATCTGAAAGCTCAATCACATCCTGATTTATATCAAACGGCAATTCCTCCGGACGCTCATCAATAGTACCGTCCTTGCGCTCATAGACAATCTGGGCTTTGCGGTTGATATTCTTTATGGTACGCCTTAGGTGTCCTCTGTCTGTATCATCGTCCGTCCTGTTAAATATGACAACATCACTCGCAAATACCTGTTCCTGCATCATCGCGCGCATATTGTTCATATAAAGGTCAAATGTAGTGGAATCAACTGTGGCAAGCGACTGCACGATAACCCAGCCCTTTGGCAGCTCGGCCTCTATTATTTTATCAATGCCCCATGTGCCGTTGTACTCGATAAACACCTGTTCAGGCAAATACTGCATGTTGAGCTCATTCAGCTTTGCAGCTGTGAACTCATCCTCCGAGTCGATCTCTGCAACCTGGATATTGGCAGCCTTTAGCTTATCCATATCATACTCCACATCACCATCCTCGCACATAATGATAAGCCCCTTTGAGCCATTAGCGAAATCATTCTCGAAAATGGTATCCTTAATCAGTGAAGTCTTGCCACTGTCCATGAATCCGGTAAATAAATATACTGGAATCTCTTCAGCCATTTTGTTAGTTCCTTTCTGATTATTGTGTAACTATGTTAAATACATTTAAGCAAGTCCGAAGAGCTCTTCAAGCTCATGCTCGTGGATATCTGTTCCGATAACAACGATACGTCCTGTATAGTCAGGCTCGCCATCACGAATCTCGTACTCGCCCGGAACCATATCAAAGTAAATCCACTTGCCGTCTGTGCCCTCTACCATGCCCTTTGAACGAAGAATCTTGTCATCTTCCACAAACTGCTTAAGGATTTCTTCGAGCTTAGCGCGCTCAAACTTGTGAGGTGTCTCCTTGCCCCAGCTTGTAAATACATCATCAGCATGATGATGTCCGTGCTCATGATCATGGTCATGACAGCCGCAGGTGCAGCCCTCGCCGTGCTCGTGGTGATGCTCGTGTTCATCGTGGTCGTGATGGTGCTCATGCTCATCATGGTCATGGTGATGTTCATGCTCATCATGATCGTGGTGATGCTCATGCTCATCATGGTCATGGTGATGATGATGCTCTGCCTCATCCTGTGCATGACGTGCCTCAGCAAGCACCTTCATCTCGAGATTGTCCTGACCTTCCATAGTCTTAAGAATCTGCTCTCCTTTAATAGCATCCCAATCAGTAGTGATAACTGAAGCCTTTGGATTTAAAGCCTGAATCTGCTTTACACAAAACTCAAGCTGCTCAGGTGTAGCATTCTGGCTGCGGCTTAAGATCACTGTTGTGGCATACTCTATCTGATTGTTGAAAAACTCACCGAAAGCCTTCATCTGCTTGCTTGCCTTAAGTGCATTTACCACTGTAACAAGTGCATTAAGCTTGACCGGCTGTTCTTTTTCGATATCTATAACAGATTTCATGACATCTGATAATTTACCCACGCCTGATGGCTCAATTAAGATACGGTCCGGATGATACTTCGTAATAACCTCATTTAAATTCTTACCAAAATCACCAACCAGTGAACAGCAGATACAGCCTGAGTTCATCTCAGTAATCTGAATGCCGGCATCCTTTAAAAAGCCACCGTCTATACCAACCTCGCCGAACTCATTCTCTATGAGAACTATCTGCTCACCCTTAAAAGCCTCATCTATCATTTTCTTGATAAATGTAGTCTTTCCAGCTCCAAGGAAACCTGAAATAATGTCAATTTTTGTCATTGTAATTCACTCCTTTTCTTTTCACTAAGTCCTATTTTACTAGCAATAATACAAATATGCAAATTAAATTTTTATTATTAAATTATGTTGACACATAACAAAAGAACTACCGCACGCGGTAGTCCTCTCTAATACATTAATTGTATTTTCTTTTTCTAGCTGCTTCAGATTTCTTCTTACGCTTTACGCTTGGTTTCTCGTAATGCTCACGCTTACGGATCTCCTGCTGGATGCCTGCTTTTGCACAGTTTCTCTTGAATCTGCGTAATGCGCTATCTAAAGTCTCGTTTTCTTTAACTATTACACTAGACATAACCTAAAACCTAACCTCCCTCCAGTTGTGTATTGTGCATCAACTGTTAGGTATCTATACTTAATTGCACTAACATGTATTTTATCAAAATATCCGGATTTGTCAAGATAAATCCGGATATTTTTTAAAGAAATTATTATTTTAGTTATATCAGGTAAAAAATCACTCCAAAATGACTCTAATCAAGCTTGATAAAGATTGATGTTTCCTTTTTCAGTGAATCTGCAATCTCATAGTTTTCATCCATCTTGTGTGAGATATTGTCCATATCCTCAACAATAAGCTGTGTACTGTCAGCCGCTGAAACCACTCCGTTCACACCCTCATTTATAGCATGTGAAATGGTGTTGATTGAAGAAGAAATCTCAAGCATGGACTGCTTCAGTGAATCAGTCTTCTCCTTGAAATCAGTCATGGTACCCTCAATGAATGAAGCCTTGTCGTTGTACTCCACACCGGACTCAACAAATCTCTCAAACTCCGGAAGAATCGAATCATTAATATAGCTGACAAGACCATTGGCGTTGTCAGAAAGATTGGTAACCGAATTGGTAACTACCGCATTGATACGCTGGATATTGTTGGCTGCCTCCTGGCTGGCTGCAGCAAGCTGGCTGATCTCACTGGCTACAACCGCAAAACCTCTGCCTGCCTCTCCTGCCCTTGCTGCCTCAATAGAAGCATTTAATGCCAGCAGATTGGTCTGACTTGCAATGTTTAAAATATCATTGGTAAGTGAATTGACCTGCTTTACGCTGTTGCTATCCTCAATAGCCTTCTGCAATACCTCGAGAATCTCCGAAACCTTCCTGTCTGTTGACTCCATGTTTGTACGTGCAACAGACTCCATTGACTGTGCATGAGCCTTCATATCCTTGGTGTATCCGGTCAGTTCATCTGTCTTTTCAGCAATAAGCTCAACCTCTTTTGCCACATTATCTGTGTTGGTATTGATAACAGATGCGTTTTCGGAGATATCCTGCATGGTAGCAGACAGCTCCTCTGTTAAAGCCGAAAGATCGGACACACTGCTGTTGCTTGTCTGAACACTCTGACGCACATCATCAACAACCCTCTCCATCCTGGCCGAGTTGGTGACAACAGCCTTGAATATAGCCTGCAGCTTTGTCATAAAGACATTGATGCCCTTGCCTACGGCGTCAACCTCAGCATTGTTGATAGGAGTAACCCTCTGCGTCAAATCGCCCTTCTTGTTATCAATATTGACTATGATGCCGTTGATTTCCTTCTGTGTACGAAGCAGAGGCTTGATAACCATGGTGACAACAGCAAAAACAACAAACAGTAATGCAATTATACTTATTGCAATAGTAAATGTACATGTGACAACAGATGCGCGATAAGTACTTTCGAGGCTCTTTCTCTCCTCCTGTGTAACAGAATTGACATGCTCACGCATTGACGAAATAGCTTTTTCAATGTTATTAGAATATTTTGCAATAGAGCCATTTGCCGTTTTATACGCTTCCTCGTTTTTACCGGCGGCAGAATAGGCCATTACATTGCCACACTCCTTGACCAGGCTTGTATAGTTTTCACAGATAATTCTATAGTTTCTCTTGGTCTCCAAGGTTACATAAGGATTATAATCATCAAGGAGCTGCTTTAGCTTTTCCTCGTGATTTCTCACTTCACTTACAATATCAATCATTGATGATAGATCCGTCGATATAATATGAGCCAGTGCCAGTGTATGAATATTCACAGTCTCCATCTCAATATCATTAAGCATCTCCGTGCCAACCATTGAGGTGTCCACAATCTGAGAAGCAGCATCATTTACCTTTGATAAATTTTTAAGAGATAAACCACTTGAAATAACACTTACAAAGCCTACAACGAAAACAGGAATAAGTATCAATTTTGTACTTAACTTTTTCTTTCCCTTGACCTTTGGTTTGTTATTAACCTTTTGAGCTTTTTTTGTGTTGAGAGTTTTTTTAACTTTTGGTGCTTTTGCAGGATTTGTTGCTTTTGCTTTCACCTTTTTTTGTTTTACTGCGCTATTTTTAACAGCTGCTTTACTTTTTTTTGAATCTAATTTCATGTTATATACCCCTCTACTCAGCTACAGATTGTGTTATCCCCGCAACAAAATTATCCATTATCTCCTGAAGATCTGTATTATCAGGATTACCGGCCGCCATTTTTTCGCCAAACTCCGTCGCAGCATCCCAGTAAGAATTTCCAACTCTTTGGAGCTTTCCGTACTGTGCCTGATCCATAACAGCCATAATAGCAGGAACCTTTTTGACCGCATCATCTGCGGCTGCCGCTTTATTGGCAGGGCCTACATTCTTCATCTCAAAGCGTAGCTTCTGGTTATCCTCGTTTGTAAACCACTGGGCAAGCTTATTTGCCCACTCAGGATACTTGGTGTATGCATTTACAGCCATATATTTATAGCCTTTAAACGATGACATCTGAATCTGCTGTCCGGCACATGTGTATGTAGGCAGCTTTACAGCACCATAATCATCGCCCCATAATTCCTTGATTTTTGCTGCATTCCAGCATCCACTGACACCGGCAATAATACTTCCGTCCTGTACTCCTGCAATAAAATCGTCCTGTACACAGTTCTTAAAGCCCGGCTTAGCCGCAATATCAAGCATAGCCTGTGCTATATCAACACCCTTGATGTCCGTGATGATAGCATTCCAGTTGCAGTGGTTTGTCACACCATCATCATTCACGCCAAAATCAAGCCCTGTATTTCCAAAAAATGAATACAGATACCAGCCTGAGCTCCAGTCCATAGTCAAGTACTTACCATTGGCCCCTGCAATGTCGAGCATGCCATCAAGCGTAGCCACATCGCTGTCTGAGAAATAATTCTTATTGTAATACATAAAATATCCATTGTCAGCGGTCAGCGGATATCCATATAATTTGCCATCGATAGTGGCAGCCTCAACCGCACCTTCATCGTCAGCCTTTTTAACGGCATCCACATCCTCTATCTCATAAAGAGCGCCTCCCGCTACCATAGAAGTTATCTGGTCATCCGCTATAGGGAATACATCCGCACCATTATGCACATTTGATAATATATTATCTCTGGCATCAGAATCCTCTGACTCCTCGATAATTATATTAAAATCAGTTCCTTTATTAGCCTCCTTGAAGCTTTCAATCATCTGTGTAGTAATATCCACATCATCTTTCGAACACCAGACGTGCATCTTTACTTCCTTATTCTTCGCTTCATCCGAAGAATTCTCCGTCGTCCCCACCTGTGTATTGTCATGTGATTTATTTGATACTCCGCATCCAGTAAGTAATGAAACCCCAATGGCAGCCACAAGTGTTGCAGCTATTAACCTCTTCATACATATTCATCCTTTCAGTTTAATCTCAATTTATAATTTAGTACAATTTTACCATACTTTCACACAAAAAAATAGGTCTAATTTGATTTTTTTAACAAATTTAGACCTATTTTTTTAAAGGATGCATTTTAAAGCACTATATAAGCATTTTTGTTACTTAATCATACCTGAAAGTGCGTCCTTTACTGAAGCAATAGCATCAGGAATACCTGCCGGGTTCTTTCCACCGGCCTGAGCCATGTTAGGGCGTCCACCGCCGCCACCGCCTACCTTTGAGGCGATTGCCTTGATTAAGTTTCCTGCATGCGCACCGCTCTTTATGGCAGCGTCTGTTGCCATGGCAACAAGATTTACCTTGCCTTCATTTGAAGAAGCAAGCACGATAACTCCCTCGCCAAGCTTTTCCTTGAGGGAATCGCCAAGATCACGCAGTCCGTTCATATCAACGCCGTCAACACTTGTTGCAAGAAGCTTGATGCCGTTTACATCAACTACCTGATCCATAACATCGCCAAGCGCATCCTTTGCTGCCTTGCTCTTAAGAGACTCATTCTCACTCTGAAGTGCCTTCATCTCAGCAATCAGGTGCTCAAGTCTCTCTTTGAGGTTGGCAGGAGTTGATTTAACAACCTTAGCAGCCTCCTCAAGCTCCTTCTCCATATTGCTGTAGTAAGCGAATACATTGTCGCCTGTGATAGCCTCGATACGTCTGACGCCAGCAGCTACACCGCTCTCCGAAAGAATCTTGAATACCTTGATATCAGATGTATTCTTTACATGTGTACCACCGCAGAACTCCTTAGAAAAATCGCCCATTGATACGACACGTACCTTTTCACCGTATTTCTCGCCGAAGAGAGCCATGGCACCTGTCTTTTTAGCCTCATCGACAGTCATGATATCTGTGTGAACTTCAATAGCTTCGTTGATTTTCTCGTTTACGATATCCTCAACCCTTTTAAGCTCCTCAGCAGTCATAGCAGAAAAATGAGAGAAATCAAAACGTGTTCTCTCAGCATCCTGATAAGAACCTGCCTGCTCTACATGTGTGCCGAGTACCTCACGCAATGCCTTCTGAAGCAGATGAGTGGCAGAGTGATTTCTGCATGTGTTTGTTCTTGTTTTTGTATCAACAGAAAGTGTAGCCTTCTCGCCTGTGCGGATCATACCCTCTGACACATAACCTACATGTGCATATCTGTTGCCGACTACCTTTACAGTATCCTCAACAACAAATGTACCGCTCTCTGTCTTTATGATACCCTTATCACCCTGCTGACCACCCATTGTGGCATAGAAAGGTGTGTTTGGCACGATTACAGAACCCTTATCACCATCTGAAAGAGCCTCGACTACATCATCCGATGTGGTAAGGAAAGCAATCTCAGCTGTGTCAGTAAGCTTGTCATAGCCTGTGAACTCTGTAGTAATTTCAGAATCTATATCATTGTAAACATTGGCATCAGCACCCATATAGTTTGTTTCCTTGCGGGCTCCTCTTGCCTTCTGTCTCTGAGCCTCCATACAACTCTCAAAGCCAGCCTCATCATATGTGAAGCCCTTCTCCTCGAGAATCTCTGCCGTGAGGTCTACAGGGAAGCCGTATGTATCGTAAAGCTTGAATGCATCCTCTCCTGAAAGTACCTTGACCCCGTCAGCCTTCATATGCTCTTCCATATCTGCAAGGATACCAAGTCCCTGGTCGATAGTCTTCGCGAACTTCTCCTCTTCCTGAGTGAGCACCTTAAGGATGAAATCCTTTCTCTCCTCAAGCTCCGGATAACCGTCCTTGCTCTCATCAATAACAACCTGCGCGATTTTGCCAAGGAATGCACCCTGTATGCCAAGTGTACGTCCATGCATAGCGGCACGTCTGATGATACGGCGAAGCACATAGCCCCTGCCCTCGTTAGATGGCATAACTCCGTCAGAAATAAGGAATGTAGACGAACGGATATGGTCTGTGATAAGACGGATAGAAACATCGTCCATCTCATCGACATGATATTTCTTGCCTGAAAGCTCGCAGACCTTGTCACGGATAGCCTTCATGGTATCAATATCGAATACCGAATCAACATCCTGCATTACAACAGCAAGACGCTCAAGTCCCATACCTGTATCAATGTTCTTATGCTCAAGCTCAGTGTATCCACCGTGTCCGTCACCGTTAAACTGTGTGAATACATTGTTCCACACCTCCATGAAACGGTCACAGTCACAGCCCACCTTACAATCAGGCTTTCCACAGCCGTACTTCTCACCGCGGTCGTAGTAAATCTCAGAGCAAGGACCGCAAGGACCTGCGCCATGCTCCCAGAAGTTGTCACACTCACCAGTCTTTGGATCTCTGTAGAAACGTGTAATACGATCGCCCGGCACTCCTACTTCCTTAGTCCAGATATCAAATGCCTCATCATCCTCACCGTAGATGGAAGGATAAAGCCTGTCCTTCTCAAGACCGAGCACCTCTGTCAAAAACTCCCATGACCATGCGATTGCTTCATGCTTGAAATAATCGCCAAATGAGAAGTTTCCGAGCATCTCAAAAAATGTAAGATGACGCGCTGTCTTACCTACATTCTCGATATCACCTGTTCTGACACACTTCTGGCATGTAGTCACACGGCGTCTTGGTGGAACCTCCTGTCCTGTAAAATATGGTTTAAGCGGTGCCATACCTGCATTAATAAGAAGCAGACTGTTGTCATTGTGAGGCACCAGTGAAAAACTCTTCATTGCGAGATGTCCCTTGCTCTCAAAGAACTCAAGGTACATACGACGTAATTCGTTAACGCCATAACTCTTCTTCATTACTTGAATCTCCTATTCTTTTGTCTTTGCGTCCTTCATTTTACGAAGCTTTACCCCTATTAAAGCCCCACAAAAACCTATGGCCGCCAAAACAATCATAATAATAACATATTGTGCTACGCACATGAAAAAGTCCCCCATAATTACCCTCCTAAATTTATTGAACTAATTTATTATAAATGAATTTGTGAAATAATTCAATAGTTCTCTCCAAAAGCGAACGTCTGATTTTCACGTTCAATCTCAATAACCCTGTCAGCCTTGTCCTTATTGCTGAGTCTCTTCTTGTATTCAATGATACCGCTGTAGTCCTGCCACATGTGCATAGGGAAAACAAACTCTGCCGAGGTATTTTGTAAAAAATAATCAAAACCCTTGAACTGATACTCCATAAGCTTTGGATCCATCGGGAAAAAAGCCACGTTTATTGGTTTTTCCGAAAGCTTTTTTATCTCATGCCTGAAGGCTCTGCGCACTCTGCCGTTTATCAAATCACCGGCGCCATCCCACTCCCAGTCGTTTAAATCACCGGCATGAAACAGGCTCACACCGTTTGAGGCAACATAAAACGCCACACCGGCATCGGTGGATCTAAGTGTCATTATATCCAGATCATCCACATGATATGTATTGTCAGGTGAAACAAATGTCACCCTGTCCCTGACAGCGGGATCAATGCCATGCTTTGATAAAAAATGCGGACTGATACGGATATCCTTCGAAAAAACATAATGTATATTCGGATATTTGTCAGCCAGACGCAAAATATCCATATCATAATGATCCTTGTGGCTGTGACTTGCAAACATATAGATTTTTGTATCCGGCTCATAAGATGGCAGCTTTCCGGTAAAATGCATACCCTCCACCTTGTCTCCATCAAAATAATCAAATATAAGCACCTTGTCATCCAGTTCCACAAGAAAACAACTGTGATGTATAAAAATTATCTGCATGTAACCTACTCTCTTTCGCTTTTAAATCAGTCTTTATGTATCATTATGCTATCTTTATGCTATATAGTCAACTTATATTTCGTATAATATAGTAATTAAACTCTAATTACCAATCAATAATTATATGATTAAAGGGTCAAAATACCTTTTGACCCCCATATCATTATATAATTATACAAATCATGCCACCATTTGAGTCATTCACAATCTTTTGCATGGTTTCCTGAAGCTTTATCTGGCACTCATCATCCATCTGCATTATTTTGCTTCTTATTCCGTCCTCCATAAGCTCACCGACAGACTTTCCAAAAATATTAGTCTTCCAGACTCCACTGTCACTGTTTTCACCATTTTTTATGTAATCTATCAGATCCTCTGCCTGTTCCCTGCTTCCGACTATCGGCGCTATCTCGGTCTCGATATTAGCCCTTATCATATGTATTGACGGTGAAATGGCCTTCATTTTTACACCAAACTTGTTTCCATGGGCTATAAGCACAGGCTCCTCCATTCGGATATCAGACAGCTGTGGCATCACAACACCATAACCCTTCTGCTGCACCGATGAAAAAGCATCCTTAATCTTTTCGTACTCATTCTTTTCCTCAGTGAGTGAAAGAATCAGGGAAATCAGCTCCTTTTCCCCGGAAACAGTCACACCGCACAGCGCGGAAATATTCTCGTAGTAGTACTTCTCTGCAATCTCAATTTTAACCTTTACCACACCATCAGACAGCCCCATCCCGGCAAGAGATACCACTTTTAATATATCCCCATCCGATTCAGGCATATCAGTGCTCATCTGTGCGACATCCTTCAGTTTTGAAGCCCTTGCAAGAAAAGTCTTTGCATATGTAATTACGGCCTGCTTTACATAATTGTCATAAGGCAGAAGCTGCACCCATTTCGGTATATCATAGTCCACTCTCGTGACTGCAAATTCATATAAGAGCTTTTCCATGATATCTGTAATCTGTCCCATGCAAAGCTTTTCACAGTCTATAGGAATGGCAGCCGCTTTATACTCTCTGCTAAGTGACTCGCACAAAAGTCTCGTTTCTGCTGCAAAAGGCTTTGTAGTATTTACCACAATTACAAATGGCTTTCCTGAAGCCTCAAGCTGCATGACGGTTTCTCTTTCTGCCGCCTCATAGCTCTGTCTTTTTATATCGCCTATGCTGCCGTCAGTGGTTACAAGCACAGCCACTGTCGAATGCTCCTCTATTACCTTTTTTGTTCCTACAACCGCAGCCTCCTCAAAAGGTATATCCTCGTCGAACCATGGTGTTTTGACCATACGCTCGCCGTCCTCCTCGAGATAACCGACAGCATCCCCCACTGTAAAGCCCACACAGTCCACAAGGCGTACCTTCACAGCGCTGCCATCATCCAGACTGATAGTAACCGCATCCTGTGGAATAAATTTCGGTTCAGTCGTCATAATAGTCTTTCCTTTGCCTGATTGCGGCAGTTCATCGACTGCACGCTTTTTAGCATACTCATTGTCCATCTTTGGGATTACACAAAGCTCCATGAAATGCTTTATAAATGTGGACTTGCCTGTGCGCACAGGACCGACGACACCTATGTAAATCTCGCCGTTTGTGCGGCATCTGATATCTTTATATAAATCAAACTCTTTACTGTCCATAGTACTGCCCATAAAAGCTTCCTCCATACACTTTATTCTATAATCAAAGTGTATTCACCTGCTCTTTGAATTATTACACATAAAAAGGCCACAGGCTTCAAAACAGATAACCTGTGGTCTTTTGTAATAATATATAGTATTTTAAACCAAACTACTTAGCAGCCTTTTTCTCACATCCTGCTGTCTTGCTTGTAGAAGCATCAGCTGTTTCTTTAGCATCTGATTTGTCAGAAGCCTCCTCAGGCTCCTCTCTCAGACGTGCGTACATCTGCATACACTTGTGGAGCTTCTTTGCAAGCTTATTGTCTATCTGCTCAGGAGTAGCTCTCCACCGCCAGTTGCCACCGGTAGTTGAAGGAATGTTGATACGGGCCTTTGAATCAAGTCCAAGCAGATCCTGCATAGGAACAATAGCCATATCGGCAACTGATGACCATGCCGCACGCATCATGCCCCAGTTGTAGCCCTCCTCCTTTGTGAGGTTTAAGTAATCCTTTGCAAACCTTACGCAATCCTTTGGAGCTGTCTTCATCCAGCCCATAACTGTGTCATTGTCATGGGTACCTGTGTATACAACACAGTGCTGCGGATAGTTATGTGGCAGATAATCACTATCTTCTCTTGAATCGAAGGCAAACTGGATAACCTTCATGCCAGGGAAGCCTGAATCCTTTAAAAGCTTCTTTACGGAAGGTGTGAGGAAGCCGAGGTCCTCCACGATGATAGGAAGCTTGCCAAGCTTCTTCTCAAGCACGTTGAATAAATCCATGCCAGGTCCATCTTTCCATACACCGTTCTTTGCTGTATCATCCTTTGCAGGAATAGCATAGAATGAATCAAAACCTCTGAAATGATCGATTCGTACTATATCATAAAGCTTTGCCATAGCACTGATACGCTTTGTCCACCAGCTGTAGCTGTCCTTCTTCATAACATCCCATCTGAAAAGAGGATTGCCCCAGAGCTGTCCGTCAGCTGAGAAGGCATCAGGAGGACATCCTGCCACCTCGATTGGATTTAAGTCTTTATCGAGATAGAACTGTGTAGGATTAGCCCATACATCTGCTGAATCCATGGCAACATAAATAGGTACATCTCCGATAATTCTTATGCCCTTTTCATTAGCATATGCCTTTAAAGCAGTCCACTGCTTGAAGAAGAGATACTGGAGCATCTTGTAGAAGGCAATATCATCTGCATACTTCTCCTTTGCTTCTTCCATAGCCTCAGGTTTTCTAAACTTAAGAGCATCATCCCACTCGCTCCATGCCACTCCGCCATTGGCATCCTTTAATGCCATAAAGAGTGTGTACTCATCAAGCCACTCTGCCTCTTTACTGCAGAATGCCTCATAGTCAGCCGGTGTTTTCTTTGAAAAACGCTCATATGCCTTTCTTAAAAGAGCATATCTGTTGACATACATAATGCCATAGTCTACATACTGTGGCTTTTTGCCCCACTTATATGACTCGCACTCCTTCTTTGTCAGAAGCTTGTCCTTGCATAAAAGCTCCAGATCGATAAAATAAGGATTGCCTGCAAAGCTTGAAAATGACTGGTATGGAGAATCTCCATAGCTGGTAGGACAGATTGGAAGAATCTGCCAGTATGTCTGACCTCCCTTCTCAAGGAAATCGACAAAACGTCTTGCCTCCTTTCCCATAGTTCCAATACCATACTGTGATGGCAGTGATGAGATTGGCATTAATACACCGCTAGTTCTCATGTTATTTTTCCTCCCTTTTGTTGTATACTCATTGTTTGGCTGCGTGAGCCTGTATTTTAAAATAATATATAATATACATATGAAATCATATGATATTTTCGTTTTATTTAGTTATTATAACATCATAAAGTGCAACTTGTAAATTAAATTAGTTAATGTTAATATCAAATTAAGAAAAAGTTTAAAAGAGGTGTAACAAAATGAATGAAACAACCAGGCAATTGATTGTGCATAAGGTAAAGCATAATACGAAACGCCTTATAACATCCATTAAATGGGTAATCTTTTCTATCGTTGTCGGCATAGTCGCAGGAAGCTGCGGCACCGCATTTTATTTTGCCCTGTCGGTCGTAACCGATTTCAGAATGAAATACCCTTGGCTCATTTACTTTCTGCCAATCGGCGGACTTGCCATTGTAGGACTCTATCATCTGTGTAAAGACGATAACGACACCGGAACCAATCTGGTAATATCAGCTATCCATTCAGGCGACAAGGTGCCCTTTATAATGGCCCCGCTTATATTTGTATCCACACTTATCACTCACCTGTTCGGTGGCTCTGCCGGCCGTGAGGGTGCTGCACTGCAGATGGGAGGCAGCATCGGAAGCTCTATAGGCAGGGTATTCAGATTTGATGAAAAGGACAAGCATGTCATGATTATGTGTGGCATGAGCGCTGCATTCAGTGCACTGTTTGGCACTCCGATGGCAGCCGCTATTTTCTCCATGGAGATGATAAGCGTCGGTGTCATGTATTATATAGCACTCGTTCCATGTGTGATAAGCTCCCTCATCGCTCACGGTATCGCATCATACTTCAATGTTACAAATGAATTTTTTGCTATTGAAAACATACCGGACTTTACCATTTTAAACTCAGTAAAAATCTCTGCGCTTGCAATACTGTGCGCACTCGTAAGCATACTCTTTTGTGTGGCCCTTCACTCAAGTGAGGCGCTGTACAAAAAATATCTGCCTAACAAATATACAAGAGTATTCATTGGTGGCTGCTTTGTCATCATAGCAACTATGCTTGTAGGAAACCAGACATACAACGGAACCGGAATGAGTGTCATCCAAAGCAGTATAGACGGCTCTGTCAGACCTGAAGCATTTCTGCTAAAAATCATCTTCACCGCACTGACTCTTGGCGCAGGCTTTAAGGGCGGCGAGATTGTACCATCCTTTTTCATAGGCGCAACATTTGGATGCCTGTTCGGCAATCTGACAGGCTTTGAGCCATCGCTGTGTACAGCTGTCGGCATGATTTCACTGTTCTGTGGTGTCACCAATTGTCCGATTACATCGCTGCTCATCAGCTTTGAGCTGTTTGGCTACGACGGCATGCCGTACTTTCTTTTGGCAATTCCATTCAGCTATATGCTGTCAGGATACTTTGGCCTGTATCGCAGCCAGAAAATCGTATATTCAAAATACAAGACAAGCTACATAAATAAATCAACTCACTAACATTTGCTAACTGCAACCAGGCATGATACCCCAGGTATTATTGCCTGGTCTTTTATTGTGTAAAGAGCTTTATCTCCCGCAGAAGATTCATCTGCAAGAACCTCCCACAAAGCATCTGCAAGTTTAATTGTGATTTTATTTTTGCCGGCATTGTAAGCTACGAACACCTTCTCTGTATCGTTATCAATAGTATATGCTACAACGCCATCAGGCATATCATCCATGAAATGTACGGATTTCTTAATCTCATCTACTGTGTCAAGATAAAATGACTTGTGAGCCCTTCTTAGTGCTATAAGCCCCTTATAGTAGGCTTTAAGGTCCGAAAACTGCTCAGCCCTGTCATAATCTATTGCATTGACAGAGAGAGGACTGCAATAGCTGTTCTCTACAGGAGCACCATCAGCCTCACTAATCTTTGTTCTCGCAAACTCCTCTCCATGCAGGAAAAACGGAATCCCCTGCGCTGTAAAAAGGATGGCTGCTGCAAGCTTATTCATACGGATACGCATCTCTTCACTCTCATGTGAATTGGATATGATAAACCTGTCCCAGAGAGTATAGTTGTCGTGACATGACAGATAGTTAATCGACTGCATAGGCGATTTGGCCCACTTAGCGCACGTAACAGCCTGCTTTAGCTCTTCACCTCTGTCTGCAGCTCCATTGACAAAGCCCAGCTCATCCATATAGAACACATGTCCCTTTACCGCATCACGTATATCATCCGAAAACATGCCGATGCCCGGTGTCCTTGGAGCATTTATTTTCATGCCACGCTCTGATTCTGGCAGAGTGCTCTCTCCACCTGTCCAGCCCTCTCCGTACATTATTATATCAGGATTTATTTTTAAGAGAGCTTTTCTGGCTTCGTTCAATGTCTCGATATCAAGTACTCCCATCAGATCAAACCTGAAGCCATCAATGTGATACTCACTCGCCCAGTAGCACAGCGAATCAATGATATATTTTCTGACCATAGGCTTCTCTGAGGCTATTTCATTGCCACAGGCTGATGCATCAGAGTACTTTGCATCATCCAGCATGCGGTAGAAATAATTGCCCGCAGTCTTGTAAAAGCAGCTGTCATGAACATTGAAGGTATGATTGTAAACCACATCCATGATTACACCAAGACCCGCCTCATGAATCGAGTGTACCATCTCCTTATACTCTCTCACTCTCACGGCTCCATTAAACGGATCTGTCGAGTAAGAGCCCTCCGGCACATTGTAATTGTACGGATCATAGCCCCAGTTATACTGCTCCTTTAAGGAATCACTCTCGTCAATGCTGGCGAAATCATACGACGGCATAAGCTGCAGATGTGTCACTCCCATATCCTTGAAATACGAAAGAGTTTTATCCTCAGTAAATGCCTTAAACTTACCCGGATACCCAGAATGAGCAGATGCACCGGCAGACACATCCGCGACAGACACCTCAGTGATAACCATGCTCATAGGATCTGCAAGCTTTGGCCTGTCCTCATCTGCAAATCCATCAGGATCAGTCTTTGACAGGTCAATAACCATAGACCTGTGCCCATTTACACCGCAGGCTCTTGCATACGGATCATGCGAGCTGAATGTGCCATCTGAGGTGTGAACCTCATATGTATAATAAACACCATCCAGATTTCCCTCTGCCGTAGCAGAAAAAATACTGCGAAGCTCTCCCTCTCCGCGCATCATCTCAAGCCTGCCTGTCTCGGTCGAATCATTTCCCTTATCATAAAAAATAACAAAAACACTGTCCGCAACAGGCGAAAACAGTGTAAATGTTGTCTTTTCCTTTGAATAAATCGCTCCTAATTTCATAATACTATCCTTTTCGTTTATTTTCGTATACATTATAATAAAATTTACAATAACTGTAAATAGGGCAATTCAACCAATTTTCAAAAACTTTTTAGTCAATGTGCCATTTTTTCTTTTGCTGATGTGAAACAATCTTTATATACAAAGATTGTGGCAGAAATCTGCCACAGGTTGTAGCAAGCTTCATCCTGAGAGTAGGCACTATGACCGTTTTGTGCTTCATCATCCGGTCTATGGCATAATTGGCGCAGTATTCAGCGGAAATCCCCTTCAGCGCAAATCGCACATTCGCCACATCATTGAATTCTGTATCAACCGGTCCCGGACACAGACATCCCACATACACATGGCTGTGGCTCTGTCGAAGCTCACATGCAACAGCCCTTGAAAGGCTCGCAACATATGCCTTAGAGGCATAATAGGCAGCCATGTACGGACCGGCAGGAATAAGACCCGCAGAGCTTGCCACATTTAATATAAAACCTCTGTCCTTTACCCTCATCTGTCTTAAAAGCTTTTTCGTCAGGAAGTGTACAGCACGCACGTTGACATCTATCATGCCCATTTCCTTAGCTATATCAGTCTCCTCAAACAGGCCGCAATCACCGTAGCCTGCGTTGTTTATAAATATTTCTATATCTTTTTCCTCGAGATAGTCCGAAAGTCTCTGACACTCATCAAGCTGCATCAAATCCGCGGTAAAAATATCACACTCAAGCTCCTTATGCATGGCTTTAAGCTTATCAGAAAGAGCTGTAAGCCTCTCCCGCCTTCTGGCAACAAGAATCAGGTCATACCCCTCCTTCGCAAGTCTCTTTGCAAACTGCTCACCTATTCCTGAGCTTGCTCCTGTAATCACTGCATACATATATCATACCCCTCTATTCTTCAATCATAAGCTCCCTGGAGCTCGCATCAAGCTCTACGCTTGTATTGTCGCTCTTATACATCTCAAGCAGCAACAGCCACAGCGTGTGAATCTCGTAGGTGAGAATATTGGATGCCGGCACCGAGTATGGAAGCAGTGTGCTGATATCAAAGTATCTGATACCAAGCGGCGGTAAAAAAACAAGGTTGGTTGTCTGTCTTTTATCACCGGCAGTATGAATCATCTCATATGTAATCATCACAAAATCACTGCCCTTATAGGTACACTCATATGACACGTAGCACTCATCAACAGTCCAGGTGATGCCATCCTCTGTAACTGTCGGCTTTACTGCCTCATCATTGTACTCTGTAGTCTGACAGGAAAGCTTCCACTTAATCTGCCCCTTCTTTGTTTCCTTTACCATATCGGTAAGCTCTTTAAGTAATTCATCTTCTTTTTTCATATTATACACCTGTTTTCATTATCAATGCTCATCAACTCTCACACCATGTACCACAAACCTGTATGTCTCACCGCTTGTGGAGCAGGTTGAAAGTGTCACAACCTTGTCATCCTTTGTCGGGACTATGCCTGTATCCTTCATTGATGAGGCAGCCATCCTCTGTACGAATTTGCCAAATGTCTCGTCAGGCTCAAAGCCCACAGTATACTCATCACTGTCATCACTAACCGTTTCATATGAGAAAATCTGGTACCTATACTTTTTTCCATCGACAAGTATCTGGAAATACTGATGGCTGTCATAGTAATTCTCATCACGGTTATAGTACTTAAGCTTTCCAAACATGGACAGGTTTTTCATATTGTGTCCATAAATGATTGTATGGCAGTCGCTGAAATCAGTCTTGTTTGAACCCTCAAGGAAGATGGAGCCTGCAGTGGCATGCTCTCTCTTAAAGGTCTTTCTGAGGTAATAGCTGTTATCCCCCGAATACATGACAGGGTAGCTGATATCCTCATTCTCAAAATAAATCCAGCCAACCACATCAGGGTTTTCACTCCTTAAACCGGCGAAATCAATATCTATATCATCATACCACGGTGACTGTGCTTCACTGCCTTTCGTGCTGTCATCATCCTTCTTTGAATCGTCCACTGCATACTCATCCTGAAGCTTCTCATATGTCTTATCCGAAGTATTATAGTCAGAATAAATCTTAAACAGATGATAACCCGAATAAGCCACAAGAGACAGACCAATTATCAGAACTATAAATCTAATTACTTTCTTAACCATTTGTTTTCTCCATTTTTTTATCAGTCAGTACTGTAATACCGGTAAAAATAATCAACAATACAATGAATACCAATTTACCTTGCGCGGTTCCTAAAAAAGAAGCAGGATAACCAAGCACCGGGATATCAAACACAGGCACACCGACCACATCAGACCATGCAACCGGCTGTACATCATTCACCTGATTGGCATCGCCCTTTGTAATGTAGGTCTTTTCATCTGTATTTATCTCAACTACCCTGTGAGTCACAAGCTCGCCATTTCTGTAAAAGGTAATGACATCACCTGTCTGTATCCCACCGGCACTCTCCTTTACATACAATAGGCTCCCCTTCATGTAAGAAGGCTCCATGCTTCCGCTTACAACTACCATCGGCTCGATACTAAACAGCTTGGGAGCAAATATTACAATAATAATTAAAATAAGAATTAATAAAATTATACTGGAAATAATGTTAATAAGTCTCTTCAAAAAAAGCACCTCTATATCAGAAAATATCATTTGTCACTCACAAAACTGCTGTAGCAGCTTACCGGCTCAATATCAAATTGTATCGTCATATTACTATGTGTGTCACACGTATGATTGAACCTATCGATAATACGCTTCATGACATCGGAGGCTGTATCGCATGAGCACTTCGACAAAAGCACAATGTACTGTGAATCACTGTACTTTGCTGCCACATCCCCCACACGCAGGCACTTTCTAAGTGCTCTTTCAAGTGTATGCATGGAATCCTTCATCTGACTATGATTCTTATCCGGCTGACTGCTATACATTGGCACAACAGTGACAAGCACCAGACTCTCCGGAATCGTAGAACGGGCACTCTTTCTGACCTCCAGCTGATAGATTTCCTTGAACACAGGATATCCGCACATGAAAACACCATTCATGCTCTCCTCACTGATATCGTCCTTCACTTCATCTATATTGTAGCTTGAAGCACCCTTTGTGACAGATAAAAGCTCCTCATACACCTTGTTGAGCATGACAGTCTTTCTAACGCCAAGATCCTTGTCCATAATAGCCTTGGCAGTCTCATAAGTATCAAAAGCCATCTGTACCTTTTTGGTACGCATGCGTGCTACAATCAGATATGAGTATATCTGCTCATCCGAACGTTCATATACAATAGCCCTGGTGCAAAGCTGCTCAAGCTTCTCATAGCAGCCTGTATCAATATACAGCTTTGCCAGAGCCTTTACTGTATTTACGTATCTGGAATGGTAAAATGCATTGAGCGTCATAAACCAGTGTGTATCTGTCCTAAGAGGCAGGAAATCTCCATGGTAAAGGGCTATGGCCTTCTCATAGCTTTCAATAGCGGTCTCCTTGCTCCTGCAAAATGCCATCTCAGCCTCATTTATATATCTGTCAAACTCTTCGACATCAATGGTTACTTCCACATCATCATTCCATTTGTACAAGCCGCCTCTAACAGAAACTATGCACTCCTCGCCAAAGGAGGCATCTCTTAGAGCCTTTCTGAGCCTGTATGCCAGATTCTTAAGGGCTCCTACCGGATTATCAGTCTCCTCCTCAACCTGCCATATAGCCTCTGAAATATCCTCTATACAGACACCCCTGTTTCTGTTCATCGCCAGATATACAAACAGCTTTTCAAGCTTCTCAGACCTCCATGCCCCTTCCTGGACAGATGTTAAGCCATTACCTACCGTAAAGCTGCCAAAAGTTTTTAATTTAATCATATAAATCTCCCCATTTCTGACATTAAACATTATATAGTCATAAACATATTAATCTTTTTGGAATCCCTATAAGACTCAAAAATTAAACCCAGATTAAAATTTACGCAAATCATCACTGCCGTCGTCGACAGTATTTTGTATTTTCATTATCTTAACAAAGTATGAGTAGTCATCATTTACCTTTACCTCACACCTGTCACCCACCTTGTGCCCGAATATAGCTGCACCAAGCGGTGACTCCTTGCTTATCAGATTCTTTAAGGAATTGCCCCTTACTGTTGTGACAATCTTGTATGTCTCAGTCTCATCATCATCCTCAAAATACACATCAACCGTATTGAACATACCCACCTCATCATCCTTTGACTCATCGGATATGACAACGGCAGTCTTAATCATCTTCTCAAGGTATCTGATACGGCTCTCGTTCTGGTTCTTAAACTGCTTGGCGGCCTTGTACTCGAAGTTCTCGCTCAAGTCACCCTGGGCTCTCGCCACCTTTACGTCATCAAGAGCCTTCTTTCTGACAACGAGCTTTCTGTACTCTATCTCGTCCTCCATTTTCTTTATATCATTTGCTGTCAATTCATCATGCATGTCTTAAACCCTCTTCCTGCAAAATTGCGTCAAAATGTATTTAGAGAAGCCCTGCGATACCACAAAGCAGCACAATCGCACCAAGAACTATACGGTACCATCCAAACACAATAAAGTTATGCTTCTTTATGTAGCCCATCAGGAATTTGATAACAATAAGTGAAACGACAAATGCCACAATCATCCCGATAATCAGAATAGCAGCCTCTTCTCCTGTAAAATGAAATCCAAATTTAACAAGCTTCAGAAGACTCGCACCAAACATAACCGGAATAGCAAGGAAAAATGTATACTCAGCGGCAACAGTCCTTGAAACACCAATTAAGAGAGCTCCGACAATAGTAGCGCCTGAACGTGATGTACCCGGAAAAACAGCTGCAATAAGCTGGAAAAATCCAATCATAAGCGCGGTCGTGTAGCTTATGTCGACAAGTGAATTAATCTTAGCAGACTTGCCATTATGTCTGGTCTCAATCACAATAAAAGCAATACCAAAGAGTATAAGCATGATAGCTACTGTCTGGAAATTGTAAAACAGTCTCTCGAATACATCATCAAAAAGAATTCCGATAATAGCTGCCGGAATAGTTGAAACAAGAATATGAAACCACAGCACGAAGATATCAGTCTTGACCCATGCACCGATACCTGTCTTTGCAAGAGGAGCTTTGTTATTCTTCCTGCCGAATGGCCAGATCTGGCTCCAAAACAAAACAACAACCGCCAAAATGGCTCCAAGCTGGATAACCACCTCAAACATACTGTAAAAATCGTCCGGGTTCTTTCCTATTCTAAGTGGTAAAATCTCATTCAAAAGAATCATGTGGCCGGTGCTGCTGATAGGCAGCCACTCTGTAATGCCCTCCACAATTCCAAATATAACAGACTTGATAATGTCAAAGATTTCCATAAATAAATTTCCTTCCTTTAAGATATTTTCTACAACTAATTTATTATATTATTTTTCCAATCACAAGTCCATGGAATTTAAGAAAAATTTAAATTAAATCTTTTCATATTAGAAAATTTTTTGTAAAATACTCATAGCAATTATGAAAAAGTGAAAGGACAAAGACAAAACATGAAGAAAAAAATCAGTATCATGCTTTGCATAGTACTCTTCGCCCTGACAGGCTGCACCAACTCCGGCAGCACAATACGCTTCGGAGCAGCCGACATCGGTGGAATGTACTATTCATTTGCAAATACATTTACGGAGCTTGCCAATGAACAGGGCTATGACTTTACCTGCAAGGTCCGTACCACAGCAGGCTCTAATGCCAATATAAGGCTTTTATCCGATGGCTATATAGAGATAGGCATCGCACAGGCAGACCTGATAGCCGACGCCTACAAGACAAATGAAAATTTAAGGGCTATAGCAGGGCTTTACACCGAGACCTGTCAGCTTGTGGTCCGCGCTGATTCAAACATACAGACTCTTGACGACCTGTCAGGACACACTGTAAGCATCGGAGCAGAGGAATCCGGCACCGAGCGAAATGCCACACAGATTCTTGAGTTCGCCGGTATGCCATCATCCCTTGTTGCCACCAAAAACCTAGACTATATCGAGGCCACAAAAGAGCTGAAAGCCGGTGATATAGATGCCTTCTTCTGCACTGCAGGACTCACCACCACTGTCATAGATGAGCTCTCAAAAGAATGCGACATAAGGCTTATCCCGCTGACTGATACTGTGATAAGCAAGATGCTTGAAAGCAGCTCTGCCTACACAAGCGAGGTCATACCTGCCGGCACATACACAGGCCAGACCACAGATATAAGCACAATAGGTGTAAAATCTGTGCTTATCACAAAAGCTAATGTATCCGACGATACAATTGAGCAGCTTACATCGCTCCTGTTTGAAAAAGAAAGTGAGCTCTCCTACTCCAACTCTCTTAAGCTTGAGCTGACATATGACTTTGCAACAGACGATATACCTATCCCATTCCACAATGGAGCGAAAAGGTATTATGAAGCCTGTGGATATAGCACAAATTAATTCGCGAATTAATTTTTGACCTATTACGTAATGTTCTATAATATAAAAGAAAATAACAAGAATATAATCAATTAAAATTGAAAGGTAACACATGAAAATACAACTTGACATGTACCAGACACTGGCCGTTGCAGTGCTTGTACTACTACTTGGAAACTACTTAAAAAAGAAAATATATTTTCTTCAGAAATTCTGTATTCCGGCGCCTGTCATAGGCGGACTGATTTTTGCCATCATGACATGCATATGCTATGTCACAGGAATCGCAGAATTTTCCTTTGATGACACACTGCGCGAGGTCTGCATGGTATTCTTCTTTACATCTGTAGGCTTTCAGGCAAATCTCAAGGTATTAAAAAGCGGAGGCAAATCGCTCATCGTATTCCTGGGACTGGTAATAGTGCTTATCATATTACAAAACCTAACCGCCGTGGGGCTTGCAAAGCTCTTAAACCTGAATCCTCTAATCGGCATGTGCACCGGCTCTATCCCTATGGTAGGCGGACACGGCACCGCAGGAGCCTTTGGCCCGGTGCTTGAGGACTTGAACATAAAGGGCGCGACGACCATCTGTACTGCAGCAGCTACCTTCGGTCTCATCTTTGGAAGCCTGATAGGCGGACCTCTTGGAAAAAGACTGATTGAAAAGCATAGCCTGCTTAATACAGCAGCAAACGAGGATGACAGCCTGCTGGTGGAGGATGAGAAAAAGCATGAGCGCCACACTAATATGTATGCTGATGCCGTATTCCAGCTCATCCTGGCAATAGGTGTCGGAACCATCTTTACAATGCTGCTCACAAAGACAGGGCTCACCTTCCCGATATATATAGGAGCGATGCTCGCAGCCGCACTCATGCGAAACATATGTGAGTACACAGGAATCGCCACCATCCATATGGGAGAGATAAATGACCTGGGAGGTATAAGCCTCTCTCTATTCCTAGGCATGGCAATGATTACACTAAGGCTCTGGGAGCTTGCATCACTCGCTCTCCCGCTCTTCATACTGCTTGCAGCACAGGTGCTTCTCATAATCATATTCACGTATGTTATCGAGTTCAACATCATGGGGCGCGACTACGATGCAGCCATACTTGTGTCAGGCACCTGCGGCTTCGGAACCGGAGCCACCCCAAATGCCATGGCAAATATGCAGGCTGTCTGCGACCAATATGTGCCATCCATCAAGGCATATCTGCTCATACCGCTTGTCGGGAGCCTGTTTGCTGACTTTTTGAACAGCCTTGTAATCACATTCTTTATAAACTTACTGTAAAACAACCGGAGAAAAATATGTTTGAAAAACTGAAAAAAATATTTAAAAACAGAGACGAAAAAGAAAAACATAATTACGATTTAACTTTTGACAACGTGGCAATACCTGAGGTGCACGTAAAAAGCACCGAAAGTCACGAGGACACAGATAAAGAAAATGCACCTATCAGCTATGACAATGTTGCCATACCTGAGGTGCATATCAGAAACAGAAAAAATAAATAAAACTGATAAACTAAACCGTTTATTTGAACTATTTTGATACAGGCTGGTTAATTCCAGCCTTTTTCATTGCAATCTCAAATTCTTGAATGCTGATTCCAAGCTCCTTAGCAGCAATATCAGGCTTTAGGTTACCACTATTAACCAATGAAAACAGTGTCAAGGCTCTACCCTCTTCTCTACCCTCTTGCCTGCCTTCTTCTCTAATCCCGTTAACAAATGCCTGTTCATCATACTCTGTTATACACACATCTATCACCTCTG